>ERZ808037.74-NODE-74-length-108643-cov-11.862609_pt1 | contig 108643 bp, 102 predicted proteins | sample MGYA00380190_ERZ808037 | MGnify/ENA primary metagenome ERZ808037 (study PRJEB31490, sample SAMN06133399) | mouse gut metagenome | isolation source: J9 | host: mice | place: China: Chengdu | collected 2015-05 ...
TTTTGGTGCCAGACCTTTGGAAAGTCCACCCCGCCTTTGAAATCGGCTATGTAGACCTCCGCCCCCTTGTGGAGCGACTGCATGAGCAGCAGCTTCAGCAGCACGCTTTTTCCGCTCCCGGTGGAGCCACCCAGCAGAATGTGGGGGACATGGGCCAAGTTCACCGTCACTGGCCCCGTGGGGCTCTCCCCCAGTACCAGCACAAAACTGTCCGGGGATAGATACTTGTCATTCCAGCGCAGCAGCGCCGGGAAATCGCTTTCGGCGGGGACGGCATAGACACGGACGATTTTCCGCCCCTCCCCCCAGGCCATTTTGGCTATGGTGATGTTCAGCGCAGTTTCCACCCCGGCCCGCTTGTCCTCCCACTCATTGAGAGGAATTCCGCAGGGGTCAAACTCCCACACCGTCAGCCGGGGGCTGTCTGTGTCCGGCCTCTTGGCGATCAGAACAAAAGCCTCCCCCGCATGGTTGGTGAGGCCCGCTTTCTGCAAGCCCTCCTTTGCCGCCCTGCCGCCCCATGGTGTTCCCAGCAGCACCAGCAGCGCCAGGAGGCCGCCCACTCCATACAAGGGAATCAAGAGGTCGATAGCGGCCCCCAAGACAGGAGAAAACAGCCCGTAGGTGTCCAGGCTGAACAGATGCGCCCGGAGCAGCCACACCAGCATGGCCCCAACGAGGTACAGCGCCAGCAGCAGGCCCTTATATGGCGTGGCCTTTGCCGCCGCAAATCCGGCCTTGACGCGCCGGAGTAGATGGCGGTTTTCCGTCCGTTTGCTGATATTGTCTTTTTCGGTTTGGGTCATAGGGAAAGCCCTCCTTTCTTGTGTGTCACCGTGGAGCCGTCCGGGAGGTATTCAACCACTGAATGAATCCGGCGCAGAAACGCCCGCCAGGTCTCGGGCCGCTCCCACTGTTCCGCCCGGTATTGATTTTCCAACGGTAAATTAGATGTGATGTAGACTTTTGTGTAACAGGCCACCCGGTCGCTGTACCGGGCCGGAAGGTGCAGGGGGTAAACGTCCAGATAGTTCAGCATATCCTCAATGGGAATCTGGCTGTTAAACTCCTCAAACACCAGCACGTCCTGTCCGTTATAGCCGTCGAAGGAAATCCCCCTCGCGGCCCTGTAGTTGGTAATGCGGCAAATGCTGCGGGGGTCATGCCGCTCATAAATGCCCCGTGTTTTCCCCGCGCCGCTGGCCCCAAAAATATAAGATACTTCCAAAGAGCGGTTTTCTACGCTGTACTTTTCCGCCGTCAAGGTCTGCCGGAGCAAGTCAATGTCCCGCACCCGAAAGGCCAGATTAGGCGAATCGTCTATGATTTCCGTGGTGGACATACCCGCCCGGATATTCTGGACAAGCCGGAACATCTGCGGGGCCTGTTCCTCCTGTTCCGCCGGGAGGTCTCCCCATTCCTGGAAGGTGCCCGGAACGGCGGTTTCCGCCTTGTCCGTATCCGCCCATTTCCCCTCTTTGCGGATATACGCCCGGTTGTCCCTAGCGCTCCCATATGCTTTCTCAATGTGCGCCGTGGGGAATCGGTTCTTGATGGTGGTAAAGCGGATGGGCGAAGGAGCATACAGGAAAATGTGCGTGTGATATGTCCCCGTCGTGGCGGTTTCGTCAGCCATGCAGTAATAGGCCGGGGCGAATTTTTGTAGGATTTTCGTGATGGCGCTGTGGTCAAGCGCGGCCTCCAATGGGTTGTTGATGACCAGCGCCCACTTGCGGGATTGCGTATTGTTTCCCATGCTGGCCTCCTATTCTTTTGCTACATGATACATGGTTGCCATAAGGGTAATACTAACCCTTATGGCAAAGGGGCGGCGCTGGCGCTGCCGCCGGGGGACACTTCCCTAAAGGGAATTGTCTTTTCCCCGGCTGCCTCCCCAGCGCCGCCCAATGCGTCAGCTCTTGGCGTTCACCAAATGGATGCCCGTGGCCTTAGCACCCACCTGGGGCTGGCCCTGGGCCCAGTAGATGAACACCTCCAGGTTGTCGAAGCGTACCTCCACATAGCCGTCCGGGGCCTCCATCTGCCGCTCCCCGTCAATGCGCACATTGATTTTGTCCAGCCCCTTTTCAGGCATGGCAACGGCGTAGCGGTAGCCCAGGATGGTGTCCGTCCGGCGGTTGTCCTTGTACTCATAGGCCGGGGCCACGTCCACCAGCCATAGCTTGCTCCCCAAGCTCCGGGGGTCGATGGTCAAATCGGTAATTTTCATACTGTAAATTCCTCCTATTGATTTTGGGGGCGGCGGCTGGCCTGTCCTCCGCCCGCTTGTTTTTCCCACAAGTCCTTGTGTGCCCTTATCATACAACAGGTGACAACTCAAAAATTTCACCAGTGAAATTTGGGCAAAAAAATTTACCGCCGCCCCATTGCTGCCTGGGACGGCGGTTTCCTGTTATTCCTCGTAATCATTCCCCAATAGGGGAAATCCTTTTTCAGCCAACCGATGGTTCACCGTGAAAATGTCCCCGTCACCCCTGCTTAATGCCTTGTCGATCTCGTAAAGTTCGGGCCATGCGAGATACCGCATTTCATCCCGTTCTTTCGGTTTCTTTTTAAGGCCAAGGGCCAACTGGTTGATGTCCTGTTCGGTCAGCCGTACAGTTCCACCCCGCAAAATCCGGCTTACCCTGGCTTCTGACATTCCGCTTCGGATTGCCAGCTGCTTTTGGGTCATTTTGTGACTTTGGAGGTTCTCCTTTATCAGCCTTGCCAGGGCTGATACATCATTTTGCTTACAACCGGGGCTTTGCTTCGGCTTTCCAGAAGCCAAAGCGGTTCCTCCCGGTTATAATTTTATCTGGGCCTTTTGCCGGAGGTGGTGCGCTGAATCATGCTGTGCAGTGTTCTATGCCTGGAAAACCTGCTCTCATAGTCCATAACAGCCACCCCCTTTCGTGATACGCTGTCGGTGAATATGGTCTATCCACCTCCGGCGCAAAGCCCTATCACGAATTAGGTTTTGCAATATGGCACGGGGCCATACCTTCATCATGCTCCCGCAGATATATGGGGTGGCAAGGGCAGCACCTTTTCCCACCTGCGGCTTGGTCTTCGGGCGTGTCGCGCACACCCATGTTTTCATTCTTCGAGTTGTACCGTTAAGACGGTATATCTTGTATCAATTCATTTCTGCGGCGGCACTTATAAGATAACAAAATTTTCCTGTTAAGTGGTGAACATTTTGTAAAGGTATCTGTTATCCTGTGTTATCCTGTCCCTTTTTCCAGTAGCCCAGGCTGGCTGACACCCCTGCAAATATTATGGTGATAATAGGGGTTTGCAAATATTCTTATTTGTGATATTCTGATTTTGACAGGAGGAATACTACATGGAACAAATCGGGAAACGGCTGCGGGCCTTGCGGGAGGGCGTTCGGCTGACGCAGGTAAACATGGCGGAAATTTTGGGCGTTCAGCAATCCCGTATCAATCGCTATGAAACGGGTTACTCCACCCCCTCCCCGGAAATCTTTATCAAGTACGCCGATTATTTTGATGTGTCGATGGATTATCTCTATTGCCGCACCGACGAACCCAGGGGCAAGCTGTACGACTACCGGCCCCAGGCGCTGAAAGAGAAAACCGAGCAGAACCGGGAAATGCGGGAGTTTATAGAAATGTGCTTCGACCCGCAAGCGCCAGTGAATAAGCGGCTGAAAGAGGCTTTGCTTCGATTGATGACGGAGGGGGTGAATAAGGAATGAAAGCGGTAATTTACGCCCGGTATTCCAGCGACAACCAGCGGGAAGAATCCATAGAGGGCCAGCTCCGGGAGTGTACGGCTTATTGTGCGAAAAACGATATCACCATCCTGCGAACCTACATTGACCGGGCCTTGTCCGCCAAGACCGACAACCGCCCGGACTTCCAGCGCATGGTGAAGGACAGCGCCAAGGGCCTGTTTGATGCGGTCATCGTCTGGAAGTTAGACCGCTTCGCCCGGAACCGCTACGACAGTGCCCACTATAAGGCCCAGCTTCGCAAGTACGGCGTGAAAGTGTTATCCGCCACGGAGAACATTTCCGAGGGGCCGGAGGGCATCATCCTGGAATCTATGCTGGAAGGGATGGCGGAATACTATTCCACTGAATTATCCGAGAAGGTCATCCGGGGCCATACGGAGAACGCTTTGAAATGTAAGTACAACGGCGGCACCCCCACTTTCGGCTACACCATAGACAGCGATATGCACTATCAAATCGACCCGCGCACCGCCCCCGTTGTGCTGGAAATTTTCACCCGCTATGACAACGGCGCGACGATGAAGGAGATACGGGACTATCTCAACGATACAGGCGTAACCACTGTGCGGGGCAGAGCGATAGACCTTAACTTTGTGGCGGCGATCCTCCACAACCGAAAATTCCTGGGCGAATACAAATACCGGGATATCGTTGTTCCGAATGGAATTCCCTCTATCATCCCCCAAGACCTGTTTGACCGGGTGCAACAAAGGCTGGCAAAGAACAGGAAAGCCCCCGCCCGCCACAAGGCCGAGGACGATTATCTGCTGACAGCCAAGCTATTTTGCGGCACCTGCGGGGCTATGATGGTGGGCGAGAGCGGCACCAGCTCCACCGAGAAAAAGTATCACTATTACCGCTGTGTGAACACCAAAAAGCACCGAACCTGCAACGCCAAACACAAGAGCATACGAAAGCCCCCATTGAAAACGCTGTTGTCCGCGCTGTCATGGCGAGGGTGATGGATGACAATTTCGTGGAGTACATAGCCGATACTGTGATGGACATTCAAAACCGGGAAAGCAGTGTACTCCCTGCCCTGAGCAAGCAGTTGGAGGAAACGGAGCGGGGTATCACGAATATGCTGAACGCTATCCAGATGGGGATTATAAACGCTTCCACCAAGCAAAGGCTTGACGAGTTGGAGGACAGAAAAAAGGATATTGAAATGCAAATCATCCAGGAGGAAATGAAACACCCCATGCTGGCCCGTGAGGACGTTGTTTACTGGATTTGCCGTTTTCGTACCCTGGACGTGTCCAAGCTGGAAGAACGCCGGAGGCTCATAGACAGCTTTGTAAACTCGGTGACAATTTTTGATGACCACATTTTGATTACCTTTAACTCCAAAGAAAGCTCGGAACGGGTCACTTTTGATGATATTAAACGTTCGGATTTGGAATCGGTTGGGGGACCAAAAATCCTCCGATTTCCGCTGAAATCGGAGGATTTTTATTGATTTTGTTTGCTTTTTCGTATGGGTCAAATATAGGTCAACCTGTTCTGACCCATATCTGACCCATTCTGGAAAAATTTCAGGGGATGCCGATTTTTCCTTTCGGCACCCCCTGTTTTCGCTTTCAGGGCGGTTAGACAGCCTGGGCAATGAAGCTGCCCATGCGATCCGCGGCCTCCTTCCGCATATCCCCGGTGACGTGGGCATAGGTGTCCAACGTGAACCCCGCACTGTAGTGACCCAGGATGTTGGACACCGTCTTGATGTCCACGCCCTGCTGGATGGCCAATTGTGCCCCTCCTACGGAGCAAATGGCATCCGTGCCCCGCCCACAGATAGACCGCGGTGTCGGCCCCTTTGTGCGCCGTTGTGCGGGGGATGCGAATTGCCCCACTGTCTACAAAGAGAATGCCGCCAGCGCAGGCGAAAAAAGATATGTCTGACCTGATAATTCTTGCTGTTTTCTGTGGATATTCCCGCCAACCTGTGATATGGTGTATCGCCACAGGAGGCGAGAACAATGCGAAAAACACTGGAAGATCTGTATTACGGCAATATCACACCCAACCCGCCAAAGGTTTCCAAGGTTACCAGCCCATGGTCATGCCCACGTCGGGGTGGTCGTCCGGCTTGTGGCCCATGGCGATCTTCTTCTCCCGGATCTTCTGGCGCAGCTTGCGGTCTGTCCGCATACCCACCGGGCTGTGCTGGGGCAGGGAGTTGTCTTGAAAAATGCGGCTCATGCTGTGTAGCAGGCGAATCACGGCCAGCGCCGCTCCGGCCATTGGGGACTCCTCCGTACGTTCCAGCAGAAGGCCGGCGTATTCGTTGCCTTGCGCTGCGGCTTGGCTCAACCAATATTCGGCCCGCTCTACGTCCTGCGGAACCTCATGGCCTGTAAGGTACAGCTTGCCCAGCAAATACTGCGCGCCGGGATGGCCCGCGTCGGCACACTCCGTGAGGTACTTTAGCCCTTGTGTCACATCTTTGGTCACGTTCTCTCCGCTGAGACATTCCCTTGCCAGACGATACCCAGCACGGAGAGAACCGTTCTGCCACGCGCACTCCAGCCACTTCATTCCCGTCTGTGGGTCACGCACGTCCAGGTCAGCGGAGAGCAGCAGTTCTCCCAGTGCGCACTGGGCCGGGATCACCCCCGCCGTTGCCGCCTTCTCAAACGCCTCCGCCGCCAGCGCACTATCCGGGATGAGGATGCCGCCGTCCCGATATAGCGTCCCCAGCACATACCACGCCTGGGGTACGCCGCAGTCCGCCAACTCCTGCGTCTCCGCTATTGCCCAGTCCTTGTTTTCCATGGGCTCCTCCGGATCGTCCAGAAGCCGTTTCATGTTCCAGTACCACTCGTTGCAGGAATGGTCATAGCTATCATCCTCATTCGGCTGCTGTTCGCCTTCGAAGGTCAGCGCAGAGAGCCGAAGGCTCTCCGCCTCCGGGTGGTCGCAGATACCTTGGCGCATCTCCTTCACCAGCGCCAGCATGGATGCCCGCGCCTCACGCACCAGTTCATCCCGGGAGACGGTTTTCTGTTCGTACAGGTGGAGCATCTCCTGGTAGAAAATTTGATTGGTCAGCGTGGATTTGATTTTGCGGATGCCGTCCCGGTCGAGCCAGCCCTCCTTGGGTTGGCTCGACCACGCCATCATGTGGACATGGGGATGATCCCCCTCGTCATGGAATGCGGCATACCAGCGGAAGCGATCCGGCGGTATGCTCATAGCGGCGGCGATCTCGTTGCGCTCCTGGCGGAGCAGATCCCGCCACGCCGACGCACGGTCGTAACCCAGCCGCGCCGCGTCCTCTCGTTTCAGTGAGATGATGTGCGTCCACACGTTGCCGGTGTAACTGTCCAGCTTTGCCGCCGCCTTTTGCAGATCCACGGTGTCATCATCGCCAAACAGGCCGTGACTGCCCAGTCGTTCCACCCGCGGACGGGTGGCGATGTACTTCAGGTACACATCGGAGCAGTTGGCCTGCTCCCAGTTGCATTCCATCGCCGTGGTGATGAACGCGGAGGCGTGGGCCTTAGTGCGCGATGCCTCCCAGTCGGCGTACTCCAACAGTTCCTTGCTGTCTGGGAAGTCCCGCACCAGCGAACGAATCAGCTGCTCCTGACGCTTGGTGGCAGGACGGTCGTCAGGCACCAGCTCTACGCCGTCCCGTGTCCCGATGTAGCGCAGATAGCCACCACCTCCGCCTGCGCCGCCGCACTTGATGTACGGGCTTTTCAGAATCAGCTTGGGCATCAGTCGTCCTCAATGTGACGCGCGATCTGCTCGAAGCGCGTCTGGCCGTTGGTGCGCTTCGCACGTTCCACGCTCTCCACGCGTTTGCGCCGCAGATATTCCTCGTCTAGCTCTGTGCAGTCCGCAAGGATGCTCATGCACATATCCAACTCCACCGTCAGCTTGAACATCAGCGACGCCATGCGGTTTTCCATGGTGCCCAGCCGCCCGTTGATACAGGATCGGACAGCGACGGGGAGAAACAGCCCTGCGTCCTGAGCGCTGAGATAGTCCAGGTAGAAGTCCAGCGCGTGTTCGATGAACGCAGTCATACTCCTGCTGCCGTCCTCGTAATAGCGCCGCTCCAGCTCGGTTTTCTTTTCCGGCGTGAGATAGACCGCCAGCTTGTCTTTCTTGCTCATTTTCTGTTCCTTTCCGGGGGTTGACCCCTGCGTAAAGCCTGTGATTTCGCGCCGTTTGGCGATTCTTGACCCCAACGGCGCAGTTTTCCTCTGCTTCTGACCCCATTCACAGCTCCGGGAAACCGCCCGCACTGCGGGCGGTTGTGGCTGGCCCGGCGCCGCTCTTGACGCCGGGGCTTTATCCTGCTTTTTTCGTCGTCGAGGGCTTCACATCCCTCGCCCAGCCGCAAACGGCATGGCTCGCTCATTCCGCCGCTCCTCCTCTCCCCATCGAACCCGCTTCGCTGGGCTTCGATGGGGACCCCGGTCAGGCCGTGCATTGATCCTCCACATCTTCAGTGCCCGCCTCGTGGTAGGTCAGCCTATCCTGCGGTCCGGGCAGGGGCGGCATCGGCAGGATGTAGTAGGTGTTGTTGCACTGCCGCCTCCGGCCCTTGCGGTCGGTGGCGCAGGTGGGTACCCGGCGGATGAAGCCCCGCCGCTCCAGCTCATCCACCGCCTTCCGGGCCGTGGTGTCGGAGCAGTTACAGCCCGCGGCGATGGTCTGCATACTGGGCCAGCAGGTTTCCTTGCTCCCGGCGCGGGAGCGCAGGTAGCCGTACACCGCCAACTCCCGGCAGCTTAGGCCGTAGCAGAAGATGGCGTTGCTGGTTTTGAAATAGCGTTCTCCTAAAATTGACATGATGCTTCTCCTTTCTTCGCCCGTGGGTTGACAGCCTGGCGCGGAAAATTTGCCCGCCTCCCTCCTCCGCGCAAAATAAAATATTGCTCCCACAGAAATTTGTGGGGGCAGTGTTCATATTACGTTTTCACTTGTGTGTGGTAAAATATTACTGCTGGGAGGTGAAAACGCAGCCCAATGACGGGATGCTGATCCCCGACCTGTCCGACGCGATTTTCTATATGGACTTCGACCGCGTCTTTGACCGCAGCGCCGCCAACAAAAAGCAGCGAGTCCGCCAGGAGAAGGCCCGCGCCATGTTTCGCCCCGAAGGCGTGGGACTGGACTTCGGCTCCGGCCCGTATCGGTATGTGGCCTTCGAACGTTCCGGCAGCATGAGCCATCAGGCGCGGCTGTCCTTCATTCGCGCCGACCTTCACGACGCGGTGCGCCAGCGCATCATGCTAGGCATGAATATCGACCAATGCCAGCTCTCCAAGCTGTACGCCTACAACGGACTGATGCTGTCCAGCGGTGCGCGCATCGACGGCATGGATATCGACCGGCCCCATCGGGTCATCGTGGTGGACAACCCCGCCCGCACGGAGCATCTCGTCCCCGTCATCACCGTGGAGGACGATGGCACAGAAAACACCACTCGGAAATACCACCGAGTGGAGAAACAAGCGGACGTGGAGGTCACCTGCTTTGACGGCGAAGGGTTGATCTCGCCCCGGTTTGCCGCGCAGATCGACCGGGTATTGTGCGGCGGGCGCATCCACACCTCGTTTCAGATTCGCCTGCCCTACGTCAAGGGGATGCTCCACCAGGTGGACTTCCACACCTTCTTGACCGACTGTGGCACCCGCACCATCACCGACCTGTGGGGCGTGGAACACCCCGTGAAGGATGTGGATGTGATCCTCAGCCGCTCCATGTGCAAGGGGCTGGGGTGGATGGCGGAGTGCGGCATGAGCTGGGCAGACTACTGGAACGCGTTCCGGCGATACCGTCACGCGCTGTACATCACCAACGTGAGCAAGGAGAGGCCGGAGCAATTCACCGAGCTCAACTACCAGTTCCTCACCACCGTGTCGGTCCGGGCAGACGAGTTCCGACCCGCCGACCTGCCGGACGGCTGGGAGCACAGCCCGGAGGAAGACGAGCGCCACTGGCTCACCAAGCAGACGGAGCTGGCCTACTACAACTTCCGGGCCAACGAGCAGTTCCGGCGGGACTACTTTCTGCGGGCGCTGGAGGGGCGGCACTTCTGGGAGCGTGAAAAGAGCCAGGAGTATTATCTCGCCGCCGTTCTAAAAAAGAACCCTCTGTTCATCGCCGAGCCGGTGTACGCCCAGGCACTGGACGACATGGCAGAGCACATCGTGAAGAATTACGCCGTAGGGCGGCTCATCGTGGCCGGGGACAACCGCTACCTGTCCGGTGATCTGCTGGACTTTTTGGTATTCCTGCTGGACTTGAAACAGGCCCATACCAAACGGGAACGGACATTCTGCGCCTCGGCGTTCACCAACGCACAGCACTTTCCCAACGGGGCGTTCTATGCGCCCGGCGCAGTTTACCCTCCGCAAGAAGTATGCACGCTTCTCCGCAATCCTCACATTGCCCGCAATGAGGAGATCCAGCTTTCCTGCTATGACGATAAAAACAATATGCGCCAGTTCTATTTTCACCAACTCACCGACGTGGTGATGGTGAGCTCCAATATGTTGGCGGCGGAGCGCCTGGGCGGTGCCAGGAGGAGGCGGAGCTGCTGGCCATCCTCACCGGGCTGGAGATCGACTCGGCCAAGAGTGGAGTTCGGCCCGACCTGGAGGGATTTCTGGGACAGTGGACGGTGAAGCGGACACCGTTCTTGCAGTACAAATATCTGGCGGAGCACGCCTCCACCCGGCGGGCCTGGTACGAACCAACCCTCGCCGCGAAGCTCAAAGCGTTCTTCCACAAGGTGGATTGGCGCCGGGTGGACTCCAACGTGGAGCGGCTGCCCTACCTGGCCCATCAGTTGAAAAAGCACACGCCGAAACTCAAGGCCGTCCCGGCGTGGGACGAGGAGTTGTTTGTCTTTGCCGCCCAGCCTGATTGGCAGAATAAATTGGACAAAGGCACTTTGGCCGCTGTGGCCACCCTGCTCAAGGACTACGAGGCGTGCCTGTCCCGTATCCGGGCCTGCCGGGTTCCCGTCCAGAGTAAGGGCCGGAAGAATGATGTGGAGCGCATCCTCTTTTCCCGCGGGCAGGAGGATGACTGGGACGCGGACGAGCTGTATGCCCAGCTGGGCAAGCTCCCGCCGGAGCGGGTGGCGGAGGTGTTGGAGGCCCTGCGCCGGGAGGGGTGGCAGTTCCTGGATGCGGAGGCCCAAGAACGGTTTCTGTTGGAGTGGCTATCGGAGTTTGAGGGTCTGTTCGACCTGCTGACTGACTTCCGTTTTGGCGGTTACCGGGTGCTGTGGGACATCCTGCTGGACATCGGCCAGGAGAACACCGCCCAGGATCGCAAGCGGCTGAACCGGGATGGGGATTCTCCCGCCTTTGCCGCCATGATGGAGGCGTATCAAAAAAAGGCGGCCTCCCAGTCCTACTGGGACGCCACTGCCGCCAAGTGCCGGGAGCTGCTGGACGGGATTGTGAAGCCCGTGACCGCGGTGCGGTATGTGGTGGCCCTGGGCAAGCGGGGGCTGCTGTGGGAACTGCTGCCGGACGCCGTTCTGCCCAACGTGCTGGAGGTGCGCCATGCTGAATGAGTGGCAGGAGTTTTTGGCTTACACCGGGCCGGTGACCTACAAGGCTGACGGGAAGAAGGATACCTCTTGGCTGGGACGGTTTACCTTCGAGGCCCTGCGGGACTTCGGCGGGCTGTCCCGGATCTTGACCATCCTGGCCCGGGGTTTTCTGTTCCACGGCCCGAATGGAGCGGTGCTGGACGGCGAACCCAGAGGGCGGATGGATTTCGCCCGCCAGGGGCTGTGCGCCTGGTGTAGCGTGCCGGAGCGGGCAGGTGCAAAGCTCGAGTGGCAGTATCGGACGGATTTCCGCTCCTTCCATGAACAGTTCCCGGCGCTGGTGGACGAGAATGGCCGGGGCTGGTTCTGTCGGCATTTCCACGCGGCCATGGCCTTTGCCCGAGACAATCCGAAGGTAGTGCGGAAGGCGTATTTTGAGGTCGCAGAGGATCTGGATAAAAAATTCGATGCTGAGTGGCGCAAAAAGGTGCGGCAGTTTCAGATGTCGCTGTCTTCCTCTAACGCGGATGCCGCGTGGATCCTCCGCTTTGACGATGTGATGGCCGACGCGCTGGAGCTGGGCCCTCTGCGCCGGGATGAGGTGGAGCTGCCCGAGGAGCTTGAGGCAAAAATCGAAACTGTGCGGCCAGAAAAGCTGCCCACCGAGGTGATTTATACGCTTATCGCCTACTATGCCGCCAACCGCCCCGAGGACAGCGATTGGATAGTGCTGCCAGTGGCAAATTTCGACTGCTGGTTTGGGCACACCAACTTCGGGCGGAAGTATCTCAGTCAGATCCCGGAGAAGATCATTCAACGGAGCAACAGTTTCGGCGTCAGCCGGTACCGGGTGCTGCCAAAATTTCTGCCGTAGCAGATTGAAGGACTGAGCCGTTGCCAGTTCAGTCCTTCGCGTTTTCAACAGGGGGTCACAGCGGCCACAGGTTGGCCAACAAGGGGCGGTCAGGGCCCGGGAAGGTGTTAACCCGGGAGTTTCCATCGCTCCTGTGGCGCACAACGGGCGTCCTGCCCAGCTTAACGAAACCGCCGATTTTCGGAGAACCCTTAACTTGTTGGATGCGTTTTGTTGATATAGTTCCTCTGTGGATTTTGGAGTGGGGTGCGGTAAAAGTATCACCTCTCTGCGGTGATTTTTTCGATCAGCGCCAGCTCATCTGCTGTAAAACTCGTATGCTCCGCCGCTTTGATGTTATCCAGGATTTGCTCCGGGCGGGAGGCCCCAGCCAACACGCTGGCCACGACGCCATCGCGCAGAACCCAAGCCAGCGCCATCTGCGCCAGAGTCTGGCCGCGCTGGGCCGCCAAATCGTTCAGCGCCCGGATCTGGTTTATCCTCTGCTCTGTCAAAGCAGTTTCCTTTAAGAAGCGGCCATCAGTCATGATCCGGCTGTCAGCGGGGATACCTTTTAGATAGCGGTCTGTCAGCAGTCCCTGGGCCAGGGGCGAGAAGGCAATGATCCCTTTGCCCAGTCTGACCGCGGTTTCCTTCAGGCCATTGTGTTCAATCGTGCGGTCAAAAATGGAATAGCAGTTTTGATTGATGACAAAGGACACCTTCCACTCCTTCAACATCTCGGCGGCCTGCTGAAGGTGCTCACCATCATAGTTGGACAGGCCAACATACAGCGCCTTGCCGGACTGCACCGCAGAGGCCAGCGCGCCCATGGTCTCCTCCAGCGGGGTGTCGGGATCCATGCGGTGGTGATAGAAAATGTCCACATAGTCAAGGCCCATGCGCTTCAAGCTCTGATCCAGGCTTGCCAGCAGGTACTTCCGGCTGCCCCAGTCGCCGTAGGGCCCGGGCCACATCTCATAGCCCGCCTTGGTGGAGATGATCAGCTCGTCACGGTATGCGCCCAAATCTTCTTTCAGGATACGCCCAAAGTTGACCTCGGCTGTGCCCGCAGGAGGGCCATAGCTGTTGGCCAGGTCAAAGTGGGTGATGCCGTGATCGAATGCGGTGAAGCACATTTCCCGCATCGTTTCAAACCGGCTGGTATCGCCGAAATTGTGCCACAGGCCGAAGGACACCGCGGGCAGCTTCAGACCGCTGACGCCCAGGCGGGTATAGGGCATCGTGTCATAGCGTTTTTCTGAGGCAACGTACATAATCAGATACCTCCTCTGCCTTTGATGGATCAATTATGGCTTATGATTGAACCAGTAATTCAATATTTGCAAATTTGGAAGTGAAGTTCCTGCGCCCAACTTCATGTCTAATGTTTATAAATCGCACACTTCCCAGCAAACCAGTTTTTGCAAAGACGCTCATAATGCTGGCACATTTAAATTGCCTTAGTAGGCGCACATATCCCTATCTTGTGCCGCTATGAGAGATTTGCACATTTTCGGGATGGTCTTTTATTTCCCCATCGCTTTTATCTCCAGTAGCTTCAAATACAATTCCGGGTTATCCAACACAACAATTTTGAGTTCACCGATGACCCTTGTCACTATTTGGTAAAGCATACCCTGAGCACTATAGTAAGCCGTTTTTGCTGCCAGCTTTCCAGAGTCTGTATATTTGAAATTCCTATCCATAATAAGTGCAACCTTTGAAAACTCTTGCCCAATCACGTTATGAGCGTTCTTTCCTCCCATTGATGCCACTAAATTATATGGATCCGGATCATAGCTTGAAGTGGTAAACGTTAGGAGCGTCCACCCTTCTTCCTGCAAGAAGTCAGTATATTCTACAGCATATCCGGGGCGTTTATATACTCAATGGTAATACATTCATAATTCAAATCATTTTGGCTTTTTCCAATATCAAAAAGGTTTGTTATGAATGACGCCATTGCCTTGTTTGTCCTTATTTTGTTTGTAAGCCGTTTTGGTGAAACAGCAATATCAGAATGCTCGCTTCGCAGATAATCTTCTATATCCCGCCCTTCATTCCTTCTTAAATACTGCTTTGTATCGTAGGAAAAGATAATGGGCACTTTTCCCGCAATGGATTTTTCAATTACCAATGATAACTGATTACCTCTTATCCGTTGTGCTTCATCAATAAACATCACTGAGCATCCATCGAAGATTTTATCGATCAGTATTTGATTAATATCCCTCACTGCTCGAATGTTCCACATATATGTATCCCTTAGCTCTATATGCCCTTCATTCAATATTCCACAGTGGATAATTGAAATTTTTTTGTCTGCCTGAATCATGTCCTTGGCAATATCATACATGAGCAGAGTTTTACCTGTCCCCGCATTTGCTGAAATAGAAAAATACATAAAGGGAGTATCTGCTAACTCAGTATATATTTCATCCTTGATCCTTTGCTGGGCGGTTGTCAAAAAATATTCGCCGCGCAAAAACTTCTCCGTTGAATTAAATGGGGAAATCAAATAATTTGATGGAACAAACTCCTTGTCGGGATCAATGTTTTGATTCACAATGTGCCTTTTCACGTATGTAGCTACAATGCGTCCATCAACTTTGCTTAAAAAATCCGACTCTTCTTCATACTCATAAAACCCATCGTTTTCTACATAAGTAATTATTTTAATTTTTCTGCTCAAAAACTTCAGGTAATAGTGATTTATTCGCATCTGTTTCAGAATTTTTTCTTCTTTATTAGCAACTTTCAGCTCACTTTTGAGTTCTATATTGATAACCAGTTCGTCACCAAACCTCAGAAGATCAAACTCTTTCCCTATTTGCCCAATTGAATAGCCGACATAGTAGCCATCAAAGTCACAAAAAGTACATCCCAGCCCCTGCATGATATCACAAAAGGAATTCAAATTTCTAATTTCATGCTTTTTTAGCGCTTTGAACTTCTTATCTACTGGGAGTTCAATAGAATCGAGCGCGGCAGCTCCCTGGTATACAGATATCAGGTTCTTTGGTTTCATTCTATCCCTTCTATTCTTTATTTGGAATATCTTTAGCAAAGTATTGTCTCTGAAAACGCTGAGTAGGCGGACATACCTATCATTTCTTTTATCTATGCATCATTTGCTGCAACATTATCCGTCCACATCTCACACTGGCTCATCACCGTCTGCACCGCGTCCTCCATCCCCTCCGGCGGGTACTTGTGCTTTTTCAAGAGACGCTTCACCAGCCGCCGCATCCCGACCCGGGCGCTCTCTTTTTTCTGCCAGTCGATGGTGCGGTTTTTCCGCAGAAGGTCGGTCAGTTCCTTGGTGATGGCAATCAGTTCCTCATGCTCATAAAAATCCTTGATGGCCTGGGCTATATCCTTCGCCAACTTCAGCAGTTCCTGGATGACCTCCTCGTTTGTCAGCATTCCATTGAGATAGCGGTTCATCACGCTCTGGATGATTTCGCTGAACTTTTCCGACTTGACCACATTGCTCCGGCGGTAGATGGACACCTGCTCCGCAATCAGCTTTTTCAGCAGCTCAATGGCCAGGTTCTTCTCCTTCATATTGGCTACTTCTTCCAGGAACTTCGGGTCAAACAAGGAAACCTCCGTCCCCACATCGGAAAACAGATTGATAACCCCTTCGCTTTTGATGCTGTGCTTCAAAAGCTCGTTGATCTTCGCGTTGACCTCCGGCAGTGTAAATTTCTCGCCTGTTCCGCCCATGGTCAGCCGGACGACCATCGTCCTGACCGCCTCAAAAAAGGCGCACTCAAGGCGGGTCCTTTCGTCTGCCATGCTGCCGCACAGTGAAAGGGCCTGACGGAGCAGCAACGCCTCTTTGATGTAGATATTATGGGTTTTCTCCTTCTCTGACAGCTCGTGTTCTGTGATCCGCTTACCCAGCAGGAAGTTGACACCGCCGCTGATGGCTTTAGCCCGTTCCAAATCTGACACAGAAAAGAAAACTGAATAATCAAAACCGTGAAGCAGGTCGCGGCAGATGGTCAGCTTCTCCAAAAACTTCGGATATGCCGCTCGGCCCACATCGGGATCGCCGTAATTCTTCTTGTCCCGGCCTGTGTAGTCGCTCATGGCCTGCTTCAGCGCCTGGGCAATGCCCACATAGTCCACGACCAGCCCGCCCTCTTTATCCCTGAACACACGGTTCACCCGGGCGATGGCCTGCATCAGATTGTGCCCGGCCATGGGCTTATAGACGTACATGGTGGCCAGCGACGGCACATCGAACCCAGTCAGCCACATATCCACCACGATGGCGATCTTCATGGGGGAGCCGTTGTCCTTGAATTTCCGGGCCAATTCCTCCTTGTGGGCCTTGTTGCCAATGATCTGCCGCCACTCCTCCGGGGCGTTGTTGCCCTGGGTCATGACCACCCCCACCTTCTCCGTCCAGGCGGGGCGCAGCTCCAGGATGCGCTTGTAGATCTTCATGGCGATAGGCCGGGAGTAAGCCACGATCATGGCCTTGCCCGTCAGTAGATTGGCCCGGTAGTTCTCGTAGTGATCCAGAATGTCATTGACCAGCGATTCGATGGTGGGATCCGCACCCAGGATGGCCTCCATCTGTCCCAGCTCTTTTTTGCTCTGCTCAATCACATAGGGGTCGGCATTCTGAGCCATCAGGTCATACTCCGCGTCGATCAGCCGCAGGGTGGTTTCGTCCAGCTTCAGGTGGATCACCCGGCTCTCGTAGTACACCGGGCGGGTGGCCCCGTCCTCCACGGCCTGGGTCATGTCGTAAACGTCAATGTACTCCCCGAACACCTCCCAGGTGCTGCGATCCTTGGAGGAAATGGGCGTCCCGGTGAAGCCGATAAAGGTGGCGTTGGGCAGGTTGTCCCGGATGATGCGGGCGGTGCCAATGACGGTGCGGGCTTCTATCTCGCCGTTTTCCTTTTGACGAGTGACGATTTTCTCCGTTAGTCCATACTGTCCCCGATGGGCCTCATCCGCCATCACTACGATGTTCCGCCGCTCCGAGAGGGGCCCGTCCCCCTCCTCAAATTTCTGCATGGTGGTGAAGATGATCCCATTGGCCTGGCGGCCTACCAGCAGATCCTTCAAGTGCTGGCGGCTCTGGGCCTGCTGGGGCGTCTGGCGCAGAAATTCCCGGCACCGGGCGAACTGGCCGTATAGCTGATCGTCCAAGTCGTTGCGGTCGGTGATCACTACGATGGTGGGGCTGTCCAGCGCCGTCTGAAGGCCGTGGGCATAGAACACCATGGACAGAGATTTCCCGCTGCCCTGGGTGTGCCAGAACACCCCGCCCTTGCCGTCTGTGGCCGTGGCTTTCACCGTGGAGGCCACGGCCTTTTTGACCGCGAAATACTGGTGGTAGCCGGCCAAAATCTTAAACGTCTTTTCGCCGTCCACGTTGAAGCAGATGAAGTTTTTCAGGATGTCCAAAAACCGCCGCTTCTCAAAAAGCCCCTCGAAAAAGGTGTCAAAAATCGCCGCCTGGGTGTTTTCGTAGCTTCCATCGGTGGTTTTCCACGCCATGTACCGATCCTCACCGGAGGTGATGGTCCCAGCCTTGGAGGTGGTCAGGTCGCTCATGACGCACACAGCGTTGTAGACGAACAGGGACGGGATCTCGTGCATATAGTTGCGCAGCTGGCGGTAGGCCGCGGAGGCGTCCGTCTCCTCCCGGGAGGGGGACTTCAGCTCCACCACCACCAGGGGAAGGCCGTTGACGAACAGGATCACATCCGGGCGCTTCTCTGAATGAACGTCCACTGGTTGGCCACGGTGAAGTCGTTGTTGCCCGGGTCGTCGTAGTCGATCAGGTAGACCAAGGCGTGACGCTCCTGGCCGTCCTCAAAATAGCGGACAGGGATGCCGTTTTGCAGGTAGTCCGTGAATACCATGTTCTTCTGGAGCAGGGAGCCGCCCTCGAAGTTTTTGAGCTTATAGGCTGCTTCGGTGATTGCTTCTTCCGGCAGAGCGCGGTTGACGCGCCGCAGGGTGGGCCAAAGCGCCCTCTCGTACAGCGGGGAGTGGTAGTCCCGGTCCACGTCGGGGCCGTATAAGTAGTTGTAGCCCAGTTGTTCCCGGAAAAGCTGGAGGATGGCGTTTTCGTAGTGGGACTCGGTGAAATGGCCGAGCATGACGAACACTCCTTTCAGAACTGGATGCTGGACAAATCAATTTCGCCGGACATGAGCTTGGGGAGAAGGGTATCTCTAAGTCTTTTTAATTTATCATTTTCAATAGCATTCATTCTGATCTGTTTGTACATCGGCTGAACAATCGCTGTAAATACGGAAATTTCTTCTTTGGGAGGCAAAACAAATTTAAATTGAAGCGTATCAGACGGTGTAGTTCGTTGCCGGCTTCCTGTTGATCCTGTTACATGACTGCACATGAAGTCGTAGAAAGAGGCACTGCTGATAACCGAATACAGAAAATCTGTGATAGATTCATCCTTTGCTTTATAAACAATAAATTCCGTAGAACAGACAGCATTCTCAGTCAGACAATATGGTTTCCATACTCGTTTCGTAGCCGGATTAAGCTTGGAAATCATGAAGCATGAGGCATCAACAATAAATTTGTTACTCTTGATGGATGTAGAAGGCTCAAAAACCGGAAATCTTGCCTCGTCAAAAGCTGGAATACTGTAAAGCTCAAGCATTGTCTTAGGCTCTTTTAACGGATTAAAACTTCTATTTGAGATTGTTGCAAGGGAAACCGGGATTTGCGTGGTGTAGAAAAGCTGGGGCGGCATGGCCACGATACAGTCCACCAGGTCGGCGTTGATGATGTTTTTACGAATCTCTCCTTCCCCGCCCGACTGGGAGGACAGCGAACCGTTGGCCAGCACCATGCCGATGCGCCCGCCTGGAGCCAGGTGCCAGATCATATGCTGGAGCCACGCGAAGTTGGCGTTGCCCGCCGGGGGCAGGCCGTAAGCCCAACGCACATCCTCCGCCAGCTTGTCCTGCCCCCAGCCAGACAGATTGAAGGGCGGATTGGCCATGATAAAGTCCGCTTTAAGCTGGGGGTGGCAGTCATTAAAGAAGGTATCAGCGTTGAATTTGCCCAGGTCGGCCTCAATGCCCCGGATGGCAAGGTTCATCTGCGCCATTTTCCAGGTAGTGGGGTTGGAATCCTGCCCGAACACGGAAATTTTATTGATGTTCCCGCCGTGGTTTTCGATAAACTTCGCCGACTGGACGAACATCCCGCCGCTGCCGCAGCAGGGGTCGTAGACCCGCCCGTTGTAAGGTTGCAAAACCTCCACCAGTGTGCGCACCACACAGGCAGGCGTATAGAATTCACCTGCCAGCTTGCCCTCCTGCTCGGCGAACTTGGACAGGCAGTATTCATAGGTGCGGCCCAGAATGTCCTTGCTACTCCCATGCTCAATCATCTGGATGTTGGTGAACAGATCCACCACATCCCCTAAGCGCCGCTTGTCCAGCTCAGGCCGGGCAAAATTCTTGGGCAGGATATCCTTGAGACGCTTGTTCTCCTTTTCAATCGCGCGCATGGCCTCGTCGATCACCGCACCCACCTCCGGCGTGTGGGCGGCGGCGGAGATCACAGACCACCGGGCACACTCCGGCACGAAAAAGATGTTCTCAGCGGTGTATTCGTCCTTGTCCTCCTCAAAGCCATCACCTTCCGCTAACAGCTCGTTGTACTTGGCCTCGAAGCGGTCAGAGATATATTTCAGGAAGATCAGACCCAAGACGACAGACTTATACTCCGAAGCATCCAAGTTGCCGCGAAGAACGCAAGCCGCGTCCCAAATCTGCTTTTCAAAGCCGATATTGCTGGTGTTTGTTTCAGCCATTTCCATATCTCCCAACTTTTGTTTTATATAATTATAGGCATTATATCCTATTTGCCGCTCAGTTGCAATGGGGCACAGCGGCCCACGGCATGGAAATCAACTTTCCTTGCCGTGGGCCGTTGGCCAAACCGATATATAAAATGGGCAAGTGCTCAAACCAGGCTCCACTCCAGGACATTCCGCACCAGGCGGCTCCCCACCGTGGTGCCCTCCGGCAGCAAAAACATCGCCACCTGGTTTTCCACGCCGCCATCGCTGGTCATATAGGCGTAGTCCCCGTCAATGCGATCCACCGTATAATAGACAGGTTCCATCATGATTCCCCTTTCAATTTCTTCAGAATCGCCTTGTCCGCCGGACAAAACTCGTACTGCGGGATCTCCTCTGCCGTAATCCAGCGGATGTCATTGTGCTCCAGCATCTGCGGCGTTCCTTCGCTGATCGCGGCGTTGAACAGCATCAGATGCACATTCAGATCCGGGTACTCGTGGTCTACCTCCATGAATACCTCGCCCACCGAAAGGGTGACGGCCAACTCCTCCCGGCACTCCCGGATCAGGGCCTGGTCCTTCGTCTCCCCGGGCTCCATCTTGCCGCCCACGAACTCCCACAGCAGGCCCCTGGCCTTGTGGGCGGGACGCTGGCAGATGAGGAACCTGTCCCCGTCCCAGATAAGGGCCGCCACCACTTCCGTCACTTTTTTCTCCATGCCGGCCGCCCTCCTTACGTCAATTCGTCAATCCGATCTTCAACTTCGCTGAGCAGGTCCTCCAAACTCTCGTGGGCGTCCGCCCATTGCTCAAACTCCTCGCCTGCCATGTCCTCCGGCTCGTCATCGTCCATATCGCACAGCCGGGCTTCCAGCTCCGTCCGGTACTTCTCCAGCTCCTCCAGGGACAGGCCATCCAACTCATCGCCCAGCGCCGCAAACCATTCCCCATCCCGTTTGGTAAAGCGGACAGTCAGCTCCAGATCCAGCGCCTGCTCCATTAATTTTTTGAAAAAGTCGATCATCATACCACCTCCAAGTACAGGAAGGATTTGATTTCCTGCCCTATTCGTGCTATCTTAGTTGACAGTATATCACAAATCTGCCGCCGGGGAAAGTCCCGGCGGAGATATTGAAGGAGCTGGTATCCATGGTCCGCGAAATCATGCGCGATGAAGCGTTTTTAGCTCAGAAAGCCGCGTCCGCCGCGCCGGAGGATCTGCCCGTTGCCCAAGACCTGCTGGACACCCTCGCTGCCCACAAGGACAAATGCGTGGGCATGGCGTCCAATATGATCGGCGTAAACAAGCGGATCATCGTTTTTGACAACGAGGGCACCTATATGGTCATGTTCAACCCGAAGATCGTCAAGAAATCTGAGCCCTATCAGGCGGAGGAGGGGTGTCTGTCCCTGTCCGGCGTCCGCACGGTCAAGCGCTGGAAGTCCATCAAGGTGCAGTATCAGAACGAGAAGTTCCAAACCCGCTTCAAGACCTTCACCGGCTGGACGGCCCAGATTATCCAGCACGAGATCGATCACTGCGATGGTATCATCATCTAGCACACCTGTAGAGCTGGGCCTGACCATCCCCCTCCAGCGGCATCTTGGTATCAAAGCCCTGCCTTATGGCCAGGCGCCGGACCGCCGCTTCTGCTGGGACCTCCACGTCATTCTCCTGAGGAGGCGGCCCTCCCTGCTGGCAGTTCACTATCATAGCCGGTATGCCTTCGTACTTTACGATCTAAGCTGTCTGGATTGGGAACGCCTGGCTGTGGTTTTTCAGGCGGGCTTGGAGCGCAGCCTGTCTGCCGCCGGGTTCCCGGTTGAAGCAGCAAATCTGCTGTGCGGCAGCCACCAGCCGCTGTTCACCAAGACCCATGGCCGCCGGGAGGTGGCCTTGCTGAACCGGGCGTGGGACGATGTGATGACCGCCGAGCTGGCCCTGGACGAGAGCGCCCAAAGCCAGCCTCTGCTGGATCAGATTGTCAATACCAAGCCCAGCCGGTGCGTGGGCTTCCAAGGGCTTGGGACAGCAAAAGAACGGCTTTCTGCCGTTCTTCGGAAGTTGTTCTAATATTGTCGATGAGACACGCTTACAGCGCTTGAGGGGTCTTGCGGCGCTGCGGATGGGACGTTCTGATTACAGCCCGCCAGCGCCAAAACAATTGCAAGTTTTTTCAAGTGTTTCCTCCTTCATCAGGTCTTCAGCAGAGCGGTGGTTTCCTCCCGTGCCTCCACACTCCGTTATGCTGGAATGGGCAGGACCGCACCGTTCATCAGCGAAAGATCGAGCGGCAGTTGACCCGGCAACTGCCGCGTATCCGGCAAATTCCGCCCCGCAAGGGCGAAGAAGAATTTAATGAAGTCCCTCCGGCGAGGCCGGAGGGACTTCAAACAATTATTGGGGATTGATGGTGTAATTGGGGGCTTCCTTGGTGATATAGATATCGTGGGGGTGGGACTCCTTCAGACCCGCGGCGGTGATCTGCGTGAACTGGGCCCGGGTGCGCAGCTCGTCGATGGTGCCGCAGCCGCAGTAGCCCATGCCGGAGCGCAGGCCGCCCATCATCTGGTAGATGGTCTCGGATACCGGCCCCTTGTAGGGCACCCGGCCCTCCACGCCCTCGGGCACCAGCTTTTTGTTGTCCTGCTGGAAGTAGCGGTCCTTGGAGCCCTTGGCCATGGCCCCCAGGGAGCCCATGCCCCGGTACACCTTGAACTGACGGCCCTGGTACACCTCGGTCTCGCCGGGAGACTCCTCACAGCCCGCCAGCAGGGAGCCCAGCATGACCACATTGCCGCCCGCGGCAATGGCCTTGGCAATGTCGCCGGAGTATTTGATGCCGCCGTCGGCGATGATGGGCACGCCGTACTCCGCCGCCACCTGAGCCGCGTCGAACACAGCGGTGACCTGGGGCACGCCGATGCCCGCCACCACTCGGGTGGTGCAGATGGAGCCAGGGCCGATGCCGATCTTCACGCAGTCTGCCCCCGCCTCAATGAGGGCGCGGGTGCCCTCGGCGGTGGCCACGTTGCCGGCCACCAGCTGCACATCCGGATACAGGGCCTTGATGCGCATGACGCACTCCAAAATGTTCCGGGAGTGGCCGTGGGCGGAGTCCAGGCACAGCACGTCCGCCCCCGCCTCCACCAGGGCGGCCACCCGGTCCAGCACATCGGGGGTGACGCCGATGGCGGCGCCCACCATCAGCCGGCCCTGCTCGTCCCGGGCGGAGTTGGGGTACACCTGGGCCTTCTCGATGTCCTTGATGGTGATGAGCCCTTTCAGGTGGAACTGCTCGTCCACAATGGGCAGCTTTTCAATCTTGTGCCGGCGGAGAATCTCCCGGGCCTGGTCCAGGGTGGTGCCCTCGGGAGCGGTGACCAGGTGGTCCTTGGTCATCACGTTGTCGATGAGCTGGTTCATGTCCGTCTCGAACTTCATGTCCCGGTTGGTGATGATGCCGATGAGCTTGCCTCCGTCGCAGATGGGCACGCCGGAGATGCGGAACTTGGCCATCAGCTCGTCCGCCTCCGCCAGGGTGTGACCGGGGCCCAGCCAGAAGGGGTCGGTGATGACGCCGTTCTCGCTGCGCTTCACCATGTCCACCTGTTCGGCCTGCTGGCCGATGGACATATTCTTGTGAATCACGCCAATGCCGCCCTCCCGGGCCAGGGCAATGGCCATGCGGCACTCGGTTACAGTATCCATGGCCGCGCTCATCACCGGGATATTCAGGGTGATCTTTTTCGTCAGCTGGGTGTGCAGATCCACGTCCGCCGGCAGCACATTGCTCTCCGCCGGGATGAGCAGCACGTCGTCAAAGGTCAGGCCCCGCTTGCCGAATTTGTCGTTCCAATCCATCTGCGCCATAGTTCATCCTCCTATTTATAATTTTATCCATTTTACGCTTTGCCTGGGGTCCCTGTCAAGATATACAAACCACAACGTCATTTTTCGGCACTTTTGCCCAGGAGAACTGGCGGACGAGCTCCCCGGCTGTCACTTTTTCCGGCCTGTCCAGCAGCCCCGCGTAAAAGGCCAGCAGCCCGGTGAGCTCCTGGGCCGTATACCGCTCCCGCAGGGCACCCATGTCCAGGTCCCGGTCCCGCTTGGCCAGCCGCCGCCCGTCGGGGGCCAGCAGCAGCGGCGTGTGGAAAAATGCCGGCGGCTCATGGCCCAGCACCTGGTGGAGCCACGCCTGCCGCGGCGCGGAGCACAGCAGGTCCCGCCCCCGCACTACGTGGTTGACACCCATGAGCGCGTCGTCCACCACCACCGCCAGCTGGTAGGCAAACACCCCGTCGGACCGCCGGACGATAAAATCCCCGCAGTCCCGGGCCAGATTCTCCCTGTATGTACCGCAGTTCCCGTCCTCCAGGGTGACCTCCAGGTCGGGGCACCGCGCCCGCCACGCCGGACGCCGGCCCTGACGCTCCAGCGCCTCCCGCTCCTGCTCCGTCAGGTAAAAGCACTTTCCGCTGTACACCACCGCGCCGTCGTCCCGGTGGGGGGCGGAGGCGGCCATCCGCTCCGACCGGGAGCAGTAGCAGGGGTAGACCAGCCCCTTCTCCTCCAGAACCCGGAAGGCCTCCTCGTAGTACGCCGTGCGGCGGCTCTGCATATATCCCGGCTCCAGCCCGCCCTCGTCCCAGTCCAGCCCCAGCCAGCGCAGGTCGTCCATGAGCTGGGCGGCAAACGCTCCGCTGGTCCGCTGGGTGTCCAGGTCCTCAATCCGCAGCACCAGCGCTCCCCCGGCGGCACGGGCGTCCAGCCAGGCCAGCAGCGCCGCCAGCAGGTTGCCCAGGTGCATCCGCCCGCTGGGGGTGGGGGCGAACCGCCCCTTGACTTCCATAGACCCTCTCCCCTGTCAATCAAAAAATGTGAGCTGCCGGTCCCCATAGCCCAGGGTGGCCGCCCGGATGATGGATTTCATATCGTACAAAATACCCTGTTCCCGGCAGGCGGCGGTAAAAATCTTCCACAGCTCCCCCGCCTGGGGGCTGGCGCACTGGTACCGGTCCCCGTACCGCCGCAGGTAGCGCTCCTTCAGGCCCTGGCCGGGGAAGGCCCGCTCCAGGCCGTCCAGAAAGTACTCCCGCTGGCCCTGCCGCATGGTGACGCCGAAGGCGGGGTAAACGAACCGGGCCCCTGCGCTGGCCGCACACTCCACCACGGCCAGCACGTTTTCCCCGCTGTCCTCCAGAAAGGGCAGCACCGGCATCAGCAGCACCCCGGCGAACAGCCCCGCCCCGGACAGCTTCTCCAGCGCCGCCAGCCTCCGGCTGGGGGCGGGCGCCCGGGGCTCCAGCTTCGCCGCCAAGGCGTCGTCCGGGGTGGTGACGGTGAGCTTACAGATCACCGGGGAGTGGGCCTGGATGGAGGCCAAAATGTCTGTATCCCGGACGATGAGATCACTTTTGGTGGCAATGGCCACGCCGCAGTGGTAGGCGTCCACCAGCTCCAGGGCGTGGCGGGTGAGCAGCAGCTCCTCCTCAAAAGGGTTGTAGGGGTCGCTCATGGACCCGGTGCAGATGAAGGCGGGGCGCACCTTCCGGGCCAGATCGTCCCGCAGGATGCGCAGGGCGTCCGCTTTGGCCCGCACCTGGTCAAACGCCTCGTTCTGGTAGCAGTCGCTGCGGCTGTCACAGTACAGGCAGCCGTGGCAGCACCCCCGGTAGAGATTCATGGTGTGGTCGGTGCCGAACCACTCCGTGGACCGGCTGCGGTGGAGCAGGTGCTTGGCGGGTATGGTCTCCACGTCCCCACCCCCTTTCCGATGGATTCCATCGCCCTTCGGATAGGCGCAAACCCCTCCCGGCAATTTGGTCGTCGAGAGGGGTTTCAGCTCATTTCTTATTGAAAATTCGGAAGATATCGTCGAAGGGATCGGCCTCCACCGGCTCGGCGGCAGACTCGGACAGCGGCCTGGGCGGCGTGATGGGGCCCACCCCGGCGGGGACGCACTTGGGCCTGTCCTCCGGCGCGGGGCGCTGCGGCTTCTGGACGGGCTTTGCCTCCTCCTCCTTGGCGGGGACGGGGTTGTCCACCGTGCCGAAGCCGGTGGCGATGACGGTGACCCGCAGCTCGTCCTCCAGGGTGTCGTCAAAGGCGGTGCCCATCATGAACAGCGCGTCCGGGTCGGCCACCTGCTTGACCATCTCGGCGGCCTGCTCCACCTCCTCCAGCCCCATGTCCATGGGCCCGGTGATGTTGACAATGATGCCCCTGGCCCCCTGAATGGAGGTCTCCAGCAGGGGGCTGTTGATGGCGATGCGGGTAGCCTCCTCCGCCTTGTTCTTGCCTGCGGCCCGGCCCACCCCCATGTGGGCCAGCCCCGCGTCCTTCATCACGGCGGTGACGTCGGCGAAGTCCAGGTTGATGAGGCCGGTGGTCTTGATCAGGTCGGAGATGGACTGCACCGCCTGGCGCAGCACATCGTCAGCGATGGCGAAGGCGTTGGCAAAGGTGATCTTCTCGTCGGTGGCGTACTGGAGCCGGTCATTGGGGATGATGACCAGGGAGTCCACCTTCTGGCGCAGCTCCTCAATGCCCTGAGCGGCCTGCTCCATCCGGCGGCGTCCCTCAAAATTGAAGGGCTTGGTGACCACGCCCACAGTGAGGATTCCCTTTTCCTTGGCAATCTCCGCCACCACGGGGGCCGCGCCGGTGCCGGTGCCGCCCCCCATGCCCGCGGTGACGAATACCATGTCCGCCCCCTCCAGCAGGGCCGTGATCTGCTCCTTGCTCTCCTTGGCGGACTCCCGGCCCACCTCAGGGTTGGCCCCCGCGCCCTTGCCGCCGGTGAGCTTTTCGCCGATGGCCAGCTTCTGCGTGGCCTCGGAGGCGTTGAGACACTGGCGGTCCGTATTCACCGCGATAAACTCCACGCCCTGCATCCCGGCGCGGACCATGCGGTTCACCACATTATTGCCGCCGCCGCCCACGCCAATGACCTTCAGAATATCCTCATGGCTGGCGGCGGAATCCATTACAAATGCCATCCTGTGACCCTCCTATGTAAAACCAATGATCTTTGATCCAATTAGGCATGAAACCACATCTTGATATATTGTACCCTTTTTTCTCCAGGCGGTCAATAGAAAATCGTAGTTTTTTGACTTTCCCCCAAAACTTAACGATTTCATCCGGCCTCTATTGATCCGCCCGGAATCTGGCCTTCCCCTCCGCCACAGTCAGGTCCAGCACGCCGCTCTGCCCCTCCAGGAGCACCCCCTCCTCCAGCCCCTTGGCCAGAGCGCCCTCCGCCAGGCGCATATAATAGTCGTAGTCTCCGCCCCGGGGCAGCTTCAGGCGGTAGATGCCGTACTGCAGCGTCATGGAGGTGGTGGCGGAGCAGTCCAGCGCCGTGCACTGGGTCAGCATCCGGCGGCTCTCCAGCACCGCCAGCAGCTCCTTCACATACTCCAGCGTGATCTGCTCCCCCTCCCCAGCCTGGAGCATCCCCCCGGCGTAGGGCGCCACCGCCGTCAGGCCGGTGATCTGGATGGCCTCTATGGTCCCGTTGTCCTTTTCCAGCAGCTTGCCCTGGGCGGAGATGAGCCAGCGGCCGTCCGCGCTGTCCACCGAGGCCGCCGCCACCCGCTCCGTCACCCTGAGCACCACCTTGTCGGGCAGGACCTTTTGGGGGGAGACGTTTTCCACATAGGGCAGCTGGGTGCAGATCGCCGCCGACACCCGGATGCGGGACAGCGCGATGAGGTTATCCCCCACCTGGATGCCGGAGGCCTCAATGATCTCCTGGGCGGTGTAGCGCACATTGCCCTCCACCTCCACGCGGTTCACCCGGAAAAAGACCACACATGCCACGGTGACCGCCCCGGCGATGAGCAGAATGGACAGCACCTTATAGAGGCCGCTGAAGCGGCCCCGCCGGCGGCTGGGCCGGCTGTGTCTGCGCTGTCGTGCCATAACGGTCACCTCCGTTCTGCTGTGTCTGTCGCCGCGCGGCTATCCTCACGCTTCCTTGTCACGCTCGGATTGGCCGCGCTGCCGGGTCGCTTTCCCTCCGACTTAGGCAAAACCCGCCTGCCGCTGTGCGGCGGCTGGGCTTTTGCCCTCGCTTCAGTCCAAGCTCCCCTGCGCGGCTATCCTCACGCTTCCCGCCGCTCCACATTTGCCCCCAAGTGCTGGAGCATCTCCTCCAGCCCCTCATAGCCCCGGTCGATGTGGTGCAGGCCGGACAGGACCGTGGTCCCCTCCGCGCCCAGGGCCGCCGCGGCCAGAGCCCCCCCGCCCCGCAGGTCGGAGGCCTCCACCCGGGCCCCATGGAGCCGCTCCACCCCCCGCACCAGGGCCACCCGGCCCTCGGTGGTGATGTCCGCCCCCATGCGGATCAGCTCGGGGACGTGGCGGTAACGGCTGTCGAACATGGTCTCCACAAAGAGGGTGCACCCCTGGGACGCCGCCAGCGCCGCCATGACGGGGGCCTGGGCGTCGGTGGGAAAACCGGGATAGGGGGCGGTCCGGATGGTGGGCGCCCCCCGGAGGGGCACCCACCGGTCCCGCTCCAGCTCTACGTACTCCAGCCTGCTCTCCACCCGGCACCCCGCCTGGTGGAACACGGACAGGACGGTGGCCAGGTGCCGCCAGTCCACTCCCCGCAGGCGCACCCGTCCCCCCGCCGCCGCCCCGGCGGACAGCAGGGTGGCGGCCACGATGCGGTCGCCCATGATATGGAACTCCCCGCCGGACAGGGGCCTGCCCCCCTCCACGGTGATGGTGGAGCTGCCCGCCCCCCGGACGCTGGCCCCCAGGCCGTTGAGAAAGCTCTGGAGGTCGCCGATCTCCGGCTCCCGGGCGGCGTTGACAATGGTGGTGGTCCCCGTGCCGCCCACGGCGCACAGCATGGCGTTCTCCGTGGCCCCCACGCTGGGCAGGGCCAGCTGGACCTCCCCGCCCCGGGGCCGACCCTGGCAGTGGATCCCCCGGTCCTCGGTGACCTCACAGCCCATGGCCCGGATGGCGGCCAGGTGCAGGTCGATGGGCCGGGGGCCCAGCTCGCAGCCCCCCGGGTAGGTCAGATGGGCCTCCCCCGTCCGGGCCAGCAGCGGGCCCAGAAAGATGATGGACGAGCGCATGGAGCGCATCTGATCCTCCGAGATGGCGGACCCCGCCGCCCCGGAGGGGTCCACCCAGATGGTGCTCCCCTCCTGCCACGCCTGACAGCCCAGGCGGCGCAGGATGCCAAGGGCCACGGTCACGTCAGTGAGCCGGGGGCAATTGGTGAGCTTCACCGGCCCCCGGGCCAGCAGGCAGGCCGCTAAAATGGGCAGCACGCTGTTTTTCGCCCCGTGGACGGCCAGCTCCCCCTCCAGCGGCACCCCGCCCCGCAGATACATCACACTCATGGCAAAGCCTCCCCATAGAAAGAAATCACGCTTCATTCTATGCGGAAGGGCTTTCACCGGTTATTTCAGCAGGGAAATCAGATTTTCATAGATGTCCTGAGCCGCGTTGGGCGCGGCCAGCTCCTTCAGCGCCCTGCCCATTGCCGAGCGGCGGCCTCCGTCGGACAGCAGCTCCAGCGCCGCGCCGTACAGCTCCTGGCCGGTGCAGTCCTTCTCTTCCATCAGCGCCACCCCGCCCCGGTCGGCCAGCACCTTGGCGTTTTTGAACTGGTGGTTGGCCGCCACGAAGGGGGAGGGCACCAGGATGGCGGGCTTGCCCAGTGCGGTGAGCTCCCCGATGGTGGACGCCCCCGCCCGGCAGATCACCAGGTCCGCCGCCGCCATCACCACCGGCATGTCGTCGATGTAGGGCCGGATCTCCCGGTCCGTCACCGCCACACCCCGCTTTTTCAGCTCGGCGGTCATGTCCTCGTAGTCCCGGCCGGCGGCGTGGACGTAGTGGAAGCGGCGGCCCTCGGCGGCCCAGCGCTCCACCAGGTCCACCGTCTTTTCGCTCATGTGCCCCGCCCCCTGGGAGCCCCAGAAGGAGATCACCAGCGGCTGGCTGTCCGACAGGCCCAGCTCCAGCCGGGCACGCTCCCGGTCCAGGGAGAAGAACTCCCCCCGCACCGGCGTGCCGGTGACGGCCACCCGCTTAGCGTCCTGATAATACTGCGCCGCCTCGGGAAAGCCCACCATCACCAGGCTCACCTTGCCCGCCAGCGCCCGGGTGGTGAGACCGGGGTAGGCGTTGGACTCGTGAATGGCGCAGGGGATGCGCCGCCGCGCCGCCTCGTGGACGGCGGGATAGGAGGCGTACCCCCCGGTGCCCACCACCAGGTCGGGCTTGAACCGCTTCAGAATCGCCGCCGCCTCCCGCTGGCCCACGGGCAGCTTCAGCGCACTGCTCAAATTGTGCTTGAGTACCTTGATGCTCCAGGCGCGCTCGAAGGTGGACACCTTCACCGTCTCGATGGGGTAGCCCGCCTGCTTCACCAGCCGCTGCTCCATCCCCCGCTCCGCGCCCACAAAGAGAATCTCACAGCCGGGGTGATGGGCCTCAAACTGCTGGGCCACCGCCAGGGCCGGGTTGACGTGCCCCGCCGAGCCGCCGCAGGTAAAAATTACTCTCATGCCGTCCTCACACCGTCGAAGCAAAGTCCCCTTGCTTCTCCCCTCCCCGCAAAGCCAAGATCCGTCTTTGCGGGGGCCCCAGTTTGTCTCATACGCCTCATTCTCTCGCCTCCACCTTTCCTTTTACTCCGCCTTGGGGGCGGCGATCTGCCGGGATACGCTGAGCACCATGCCCATCTCCGCCAATTGGATGGCCAGCGCCGTGCCCCCGTAGCTGAAGAAGGGCAGAGAGATGCCGGTGGTGGGGATGGCGTTGGTAGCCACGCCGATGTTCAGAAAGGTCTGGGTGGCCAGCAGGGAGATGATACCCACAATGAGCAGGGTTCCAAACCGGTCCCGGGCGTGGAGGGCCAGCCAGTAGCCCCGGATGATGAGCAGCACAAACAATGCGATGATCACCAGCGCCCCCACCATGCCCAGCTCCTCGCAGACGATGGCGAAAATACAGTCGTTGTGCTCCTCCGGGAGGAACAGGTACTTCTGCCGGCTGTTGCCCAGCCCCACCCCCAGCAGTCCGCCGGAGCCGATGGCGATCATGGACTGGATGGGCTGGAAGCCGTCCCCCCGGTAGTCCTGGAAGGGGTCCAGCCAGATGGTGATGCGCTTGGTCATATACTTGGTCTGGGTGATGAGGAAGGCCAGCGCCGCCGCCACCAGTGTGCCGCCGCCCAGGAACCAGTACAGCTTGATGCCGGAGGCAAACAGCACCGACGCCGCCGCCACAGTGATGAGGATCATGCCGGACATGTGGGGCTCCTTGTACAGCAGGAACAGCACCACCACCAAAATAACCCCGTAGGGCACCAGCTCCAGCAGGCCGATTCGGTCCAGCACCGCGCAGATCCGACCGGTCAGGGTGCGCTTGCTCCACTTTTTGGGCGGTCCCAGCTGGCCGCTCCGCTTGGACAGCCGGGCGGAGAAGTAGAGAATTACCCCCACCTTGGCCACCTCGGAGGGCTGAAAGCGGATGCCGAACAGGTTGATCCACCGGCGCACATCGCTGTCGCCGGCGGCACGGCCCAGTGGAGTGAACACCAGAGCCAGCAGCACGATGGAGCCCCCCAGGGCAAACACCGACATCCAGCGGAACTGCTGATAGTCGATTTTGGAAATCACGAACATGGCCACCACGCCCAGCACCGCAAAGCCAAACTGCCGCTTGAAATAGTACAGCGGGTCCCCCTCGGTGTTCACAGACGCGTCAAGGTTGTACATGGCGGAGGCGTAGGAGGCGGACAGCACCATGATCAGGCCGATGGAGGTGAGCAGCATCACCAGGGCCAGAAAGGGCAGGTCGATGGGCCCCCGAGCCAGCTGCTGTTCAATGGTCAGGTCGCGTTTTGCTTTTTTCCGCATGGCGTCTGCCTCCTCTCCTCAGAATGTGCTCAGATGTTATCACGCTGTGCGCCCTCCGCGACGGCGTCTAAGCCCCTCCGACTGCGCGCGCCGTTTGCCGGGCCTTTGGCCCGCCAAGCCGTCCACTCCGCTCCGGGGCTTACCCGCCTGCTCCCGGGCGCTCCGCGCTTAGAAGCTGTACCAATAGCCGAAGCGTTCAGATTTGCGAGACAAAATTGCCGATGACAAGGCAAAAAATCGCGGGAATACTTTGTGTATTTCAAGATTTTTTAACGCGGTTCATCGACAATTTTGGCCGCTAAGATGCATGCTGAGTCTATTGGTTCAGCTTCTTAAATGGCGTACCGGTACATCACACCCACAAACGCCAGCAGGCAGAATGCCACCGTGATGCCGGTGAAGGTGAGCACAATACGCACCTCGCTCCACCCCCCCAGCTCCAGGTGGTGGTGGAGGGGAGCCATGCGGAAGATGCGCTTGCCGTGGGTGAGCTTGAAATACCCCACCTGGATGATGTCGCTCATGGTCTCGGCGATGTAGATGACGCCCACCGGCACCAGCACCAGAGGCGCGTCCAGGGCAAAGGCCATGGCGCACACCGCCCCCCCCAGGAACAGCGACCCGGTATCCCCCATGAACACCTTGGCGGGGTGGAAATTGTACACCAGAAAGCCCAGCAGGCCCCCCGCCAGCGCGCCGGCAAACACACCCACCGCGCCGTACTCCCACCACTTGGACAGCACGGCAAAGAACACCGACACCGCCAGGGTCACCGACCCGGCCAGACCGTCCAGCCCGTCGGTGAGGTTCACCGCGTTGACGCAGCCCACCATCACAAAGGCGGCGAACACCAGATACACCCCCCAGGGCAGCGGCCGGGACACATTGACAAAGGGGATATACAGGTTGGGCGTCAGATTGCCGCTCCACCGCAGCAGGGCCAGGAAAGCGATGGCCGCCGCCAGCTGGAGCAGGAACTTCCACCCGGCGGTAAGGCCGGTGTTCTCATGCTTGCGGATCTTGGCGTAGTCGTCAATGAAGCCGATTCCGCCGCACACCAGGGAAAAGCCCAGCACAAACAGCGCCTGCCAATTCCCCTCCGCCATGTCCCGCCAGCCGAACACCAGCACCACCGCGGTCACAGCCGCGATGAACATAATCCCCCCCATGGTGGGGGTTCCCTCCTTGCTTTTGTGCCAGTTGGGCCCGATCTCCTTGATGGACTGACCCGCGCGCAGCGCCCGCAGGGCGGGGATCAGAAACCATCCCACCACCACCGAGATCACAAAGGCGGTCAGCGCCGCCAGCAGTATCCTCATTGTCATGTCCTCCCTTTCCGGCAGACCCGGCCGCAGGCCTGCCGCTCTCTTTCGTGTCTCCTCTTCTCAGCCGCTCATCCGCGCCGCCGCCTCCGGCAGCGGCATCCCCAGCGCCAGCGCCCCGGCCAGCGCCGCCAGGTGGTCGTACAGCCGGGGGCTCTCCCCCGCCGGTACCCGCACCCGCACCAGCTCCCCCTGGGTGAGGGCCTCAAACTCCAGGCGCTCCCCCCGAAGGCGGACGTTTTTTGCGGTCAAATTGGCCTGGGGCCTGCCGTCGGAGTAGGCGTACACCCGCCCCGGCGCGGCCCCCGCCAGGCGGCGGCCCTCCGGGTCGTCCAGGCCCACCACGGTCACCCCGCTCCGGGGGGACAGCGCCCATCGGGCCGCGGCACAGCCGCTGAGGGCCCCCCGGGCCGCCGGCTCAAAATTTTCCACTACCACCGCCCGGTACTGCCCCCCGTCCAGGGCCGCCTGGCAGGGGGTGAGCTCCACCACCGGGCCGGGCAGCAGCCTGCGCAGCAGTCCGGCGGTGAGGGTGCCTCCCCGGCCCACCACGGCCACGGGAGCCTCTATTTTTCGCCGATTCTCAGCCATAATCCATCACACTGCCCACAAATCTCACCTCGACCACAGTGCCTGGGGCCACCATTGTGCCCGGCTCCACCGACTGGGTCACCGCCACCACGGCGGAGTCGGCGTAATCGATCACGCCGGTGGCCTTCATGAACAGGCCCTGGTCCTCCAGCACAACCTTGGCCCGGGTGGGGCTGAGGCCCCTCAGCTCCGGGGTCTCCACCTGGCTGTAGGGGACCTCCTCCCCCAGGTACAAAATCACGTTGGACCCGCCGGGGATGGACACGCCGGCGTTGGGGATCTGGTGGGTGACGGTATTGCCCGTGCCCACCGTGCGGCACTCAAAGCCCTGCGCCTGAAGCTGGCCCTTGGCCACCGTCAGCTCCAGCCCGGTGACCCGGGGCATCATGGTGTCCGCCCCCGCCAGCTCGTCGCTGGAGTACTGCTTCTCCACGCCCATATAGTCCAGGATGTCGGCGATCAGCGCCCCCGCCATGGGGGCGGCGATGTTGCCGCCGCTGATATAGGTGCCGTCCGCCGTCCAGTTGGAGCGGGGCGCGGAGCGCTTGGGGGTGTCGTAGGCCACCAGCACCAGCACCTGGGGGTTATCCACCGGGGCAAAGCCCATGAAGGAGCAGATTACGTCGTCGTTGTCCGGGTCGGTGGCCTTCAGCTCGATTTTCTCCGAGGTGCCCGTCTTGCCGCCGATGCGGTAGCCGCTCATGTAGGCGTTGTGGCCCGAGTCGTTGGCCACCACGCTCTCCAGGATCTCCCGCATGGTGGCGGAGGTGGACTCGCTGATGACCTGCCGCACCTCCTGGGTCTCGTGGTAAAAGATGGTGTTTCCGTCGCCGTCGCTGATGCTCTGCACCACATAGGGCTGGAGCAGGTGCCCGCCGTTGATGACGGAGGCGAAAGCGGTGATCATCTGGAGAGGGGTGATCTTGAAGGTCTGACCGAAAGAAGCGGTGGCCACGGACTGGGCGCCATAAGGTCCCTTGAACGCCTCCTCGGTCCAGAACTGCTGCTTTCCCTCGCCCACCAGATCGATGCCCGTCTTCTCAAAGAGCCCGAAGTCCTCGAAGTACTTCCACATGATATCCGGACCCACCTTCTCGGCGATGTCCATGAGGGCCACGTTGCAGGAATTGCCCACCGCCTTGGTGAGGGTCTGGTCGCCGTGGCCGCCGCGCTTGTGGCAGCTGATGGTCCGGTCGCCCACCACCTTGCCGCCGCCGCAATAATAGTGATCCTCCAGGGAGATGATGCCCTCCTCCAGGGCCATGGACACGGTGATGGGCTTGAACACGGAACCGGGCTCGTAGGAGTCGGCCAGGGCCCGGTTTCTCATCTGCTTGTTCCAGATGGTCTTCCACGCGGCGCCAAACTCCTTGCTGTCCTCCCCCAGCTCCTGGGCCGCCTGATCCACCTCGGCCTGGAGATCCTCGCTGAGGATGACGGAGTAGTTGTTGGGGTCGAAGTCCGGAGTGCTGGCCATGGCCAGCACCGCCCCGGTGGACGGGTCGATGGCAATGCCAAAGGCCCCGGCCTGTATGTCATAGGTCTCGATGCCCTCCGCCAGGGTCTGCTCCAGCATGGCCTGGATGCGCTCGTCCAGGGTGAGGTGGACGTCGCAGCCGTTCTGGGCGTCGAAATACATATCGTATCCCGAGATCATCTCCATGCCCCAGCCGTTTTTCGAGGTGACCACCCGCCCCCGTTCGCCGGACAGCGCATCCTCATACAGCGCCTCGATCCCCTGGGCCCCCACCTTGCTGCCCCCGCTGTCCTTGTTTTCCGCCATGTAGCCCAGCACGTGGGAGGCCACGGAGGAATAGGGGTAATACCGCTTGCTGCTGGGGGTGAGCTGCAGGCAGGCAGACAGCCGGTTCTCACTGATGAACTGCCGGACCCGCTCCGCGTCCTCCTCCTCCAGCTCTTGGTAGAGCACCTCGTAGGCGGAATTGATCCGCTCAATGCGCGTCCACAGCAGCTCCTCGTCATAGCCGAACAGCTCCACAATGCCGTCCACGACGGTCTTGCGCAGGTCGTACAGGGCCTTGTCATAGGCGGCCTCATCCAGCTTGCCGTTGGCATCCATGTATTTATCCTTCTTGATGGAGCCATAGATATCCATCGGATTCAGGATCAGCTTATACACCGTGGCGGACATGGCCATGGTGCGGCCCTCCCGGTCGTAAATGGTGCCCCGGTTGGCGGCCACAGACACGCTCTTGGTCTGCTGGTTGGCCGCCCGCTCCTCCCACTCCAAATGCTCCACAATTTGCAGCTTGTAGAGCTGGGCCACCAGAGGCAGAAAAATGCCGATCCCCAGCACCACCATCAGAAAGATGGTGCGGCGGAACAGGCTTCGGTTGTTTTTGCCCTCCGAGCGGCGGGGCTTGCGGTTGGCGTCTTGCATAGGTTTCGCTCCTGCTTTTCAGAATGGACGGTCTTCGGGCTTTTAAGGGAGAGGGGCGGGAGGAACTCTGCCCGTTCCTCACGCCCCTCCTGCCGGAAGCGCCGGGTAACCTCCGCGCGCGCGGATTCCGCCGGCGCCCCCTGTTTCTCTATGGGTCAATGTATGTGGCAGGGCGGCACTCTTATGACAGCAGCTCGTCAAAAAACCGCTGCACCCGCTGGAGCAGGCCGGACAGGCCCTCTCCCGCGCCGTCGTAGTAGACCACATTGTCCCCGGCGGACAGATCCAGGTACACCGTCTGGCCCGCGCCGGGGCGCACCATCGTACCGTCAGACAAAAATTGCTTTTCAATGGCCTCCAGGTCGTACACCAGCTCATACTCCGCCCGGAGCGTCCGGTTCTTGTCCTGGAGGTCGGCCAGCGTGGAGCGCAGCTCCACAATGTCGTGATTGGCCATGGCCAGCTGGGCGCAGCTCACCACCAGCAGCAGGGCGCAGGCCAGCACCGAAAACAGCCCCACCACCGCGAACAGAGACACCGCGCTCTGGGACCGGACCTGGATATTGGGCCGGACGGCTGGGCGCCGCCGGGGCCGGGCCTGGGTGCGCCGGGGGGCCTCCGGACGGCGGACGGGGCTGCCCGCCGTCTGGCCCTTACGGGCCGGCGCTCGGACAGGCTCCAGCTCGGGCTCCGGCTGATAGGCCACGCTGCCGTAGGTGCGGTATTTTCTTGTGCTTTTGTTGTTCCTGCGCTGCGTCGCCATAGGGCACAACTCCTTCGTATCCGCTCCCCGCCCAGCCGGCGTTCCCCACCGAAAATACGGGTTTTACGGCTTTTCCGCCATCCTCAGCTTGGCGCGTTCCCCGCGCCGGCCCTTCCGCTCTCCGAACACGGTTATAATTTCTCCGCGATCCGCAGCTTGGCGCTGCGGGCCCGGGCGTTTTCGTTCAATTCCTCTTCCCCGGGGGTGATGGGCCGCCTGCCCACCAGCCTCGCCCTGGGAGTTCTGCCGCACACGCACACCGGGAAGTCCGGCGGGCAGGTGCAGCCCTTCGCCCACGCCCCAAAGGCGGTTTTCACCAGCCGGTCCTCCAGAGAGTGGAAGGAGATGATCGCCACCCGGCCGCCGGGATTCAGAACGTCCAGGGCGCTGCCCAGCAGCCGCTCCACCTCGCCCAGCTCGTCGTTCACCGCGATACGGATGGCCTGGAAGGAGCGCTTGGCGGGGTGCTGCTTCTCCCTGCGGGCCTTGGCCGGCATGGCCGAGCGGATGAGCTCCGCCAGCTGCCCGGTGGTCTCAATGGGCTCCCGCTCCCGCGCCCGCACCATGGCGGCGGCGATGGGGCCGGAATAGCGCTCCTCCCCGTACTGCCAGAGGATGCGCCTGAGCTCCTCCTGGCTCCAGCCGTTCACCACGTCCCGGGCGGTGAGGGGGGCGGACTGGTCCATGCGCATATCCAGCGGGGCGTCCTGCAAATAGGAGAAGCCCCGGCTGCCGTCGTCCAGCTGGGGGGAGGACACCCCCAGGTCAAACAGCATTCCGTCCACCCCGGCCACCCCCAGGGAGGCAAGGATGTCCGCCAGATCGCCAAAGTTTCCCCGCACCAGGGTCACCCTGTCCAGGCAGCCCTCCAGCCGGGCGGGGGCGGCGTCCAGCGCGGCCTGGTCCCGGTCCACGGCGATCAGCCGTCCGGCGGACAGCCGCTTGGCAACCTCCAGCGAGTGGCCCGCCCTTCCCAAGGTCCCGTCCACATAGATTCCGCCGGGGCGGATATTCAAACCGTCCAGGCACTCCCTCAGGAGCACCGGCTTATGGGTGTAGTCCATATCGCGTCAAATCCCCAGGTTTTTCATCAGGCTGGCAATGGTCTCCGGGTTGAGCTGCTGGCGGGTCTTGGCCCTCCAGTTATCGGCACTCCAGATCTGGGCCCGGTCGTTGTTGCCGGTGACCACCACATCCCGGTCAATCTTGGCGTAGTCCTTCAGGTAGGAGGGAATCTGAAACCGCCACTGCTTGTCCGCCTCACACAGTTGAGCGGAGGCAAAGAACAAGTCCATGGCCGCCGCGTCGGTGGTGGACAGCTCGGACACCCGCTGGCGCAGCTTGTCCCAGGTCTCCATGGGATAGAGGGTCAGGTTCTCCTTCACCCCCACCGCCAGGTAAAAGGCGGAGCCCAGCTTGTCCCGCAGCTTGGAGGGCACGATGAGGCGGCCGGCGTTGTCGATGCTGTGCTCGTAGGTGCCGGTCATCCCCACTCCCTCCATTCTACTCCTGATTATAGCAGATTTACTCCAATTTCCTCCACTACGCTTTTCAGTATACCGTAGCCCCCCCTAAATTGCAAGAACTTTTTTTCGTCGAATTTGCCCATTTTGTGGGGATTCTTGGCGAAATTCATTCGAACGATCATTCGTTTTCTGTTTCGGTTCTCGGCCATACCATCGATACCGCCAAGGCCCTTGAACCTCCAGTTTATAGCGCCCGCATAGGCCGCAAAGCGGCCTGTGCGGGGCATTTGCGCCGCAGGCTTCAACAAAATCAAGGGATTCTTTTGAGGCGCGGTGACTGCTCAGAGGCCTGTCGCCACCAGGTCCCTGAGCGCAAAAAAATCCCCCGCTGCGGCTCTCCACAGCGGGGGTAAAAATTCTAAAATTTTCCTGTTCCTCTGTCACCCATCGGCCTCCGCGTCGTACATCCGTCCGCCGGACTGCCCCGTGCTCCCCCCGGAGCCCATGCCCGAGCGGAACTGGTTATGTACCTGACGCATCTCCGCGTGGGCGGCGGCCAGCGCGTCCTCCGTCCGGCGCAGCAGGTCCACGCAGTACTCGTTGGTCTCCCGGCAGGTCTTTTTGGCCTCCTCGTCGGCGTGGGCCAGCACCTCCCGTGCCTTCTGCCTTGCCTGGACCATCACCGGGGCCTCGCTTACCTTCTGGTTGGCCTCCAGGTCCGCCCGCTTGCGGATTTCCTCCGCCTCCCGCTTGGCGGCAGCCAGATACTCGTTTCGGGCGTTGAGAATTTTCCGCGCCTCCGCCAAGTCCACCGGAAGCTGCTTCTTGGCGTCCTCAATGAGGTCCAGGGCCTTATCCCGGTCGATCACGCACTTGTCGCCGCTGAAGGCGGCGTTTCTCGCCTCGTCAATCATATCATACAGCATATCCAGCAGTTCATCTACGGCTGTCGCCATGCGCCATCACTCCTTTTCCGTATGTGAAATTGCCCGAATCGCCAACGCTACTTCCCGTTCCCCGCCACCTTGTCCCGCACCTGCTGAATGATCTGACGGGGCACGAAGTCCGACAGGTCCGCCCCATAGCGGGCCAGTTCCTTCACCACAGTGGAGCTGAGGAAGGCGTACTTCGGCCGGGTGTAGAGGAACACCGTATCCAGCCTGGGGTAGAGCTTGGCGTTGAGCATGGCCATCTGGATCTCCGACTCATAATCGGACACCGCCCGCAGCCCCTTCACCAGCACCCTGGCCCGGTGGCTTTTGGCGTATTCCGCCACCAGCTCCCGGCTGCAGTCCACCGTCACGTTGGGCAGCTCCTCCGTCACCCGGCGGATCAGCTCCACCCGCTCCTCCGGGGAGAACAGCCCCTGGTCCTTGGCGGAATTCACGCTGACACAGACGATCAGCTCGTCAAAAATGGCCGCGGCCCGCTTGATAATGTCCAGATGGCCCAGGGTCACCGGGTCAAAGCTGCCGGGATAGATGGCGCGTCTCATGGGTCAGGCCCTCCTGCGATATAAGGTGCATTTGATCTTGCCGTACCGATATTCCCTGCCCTTCTCATAGGGGCCGGGAAGCTCCGGCAGCTGGTGCTCCGCCAAGCTTTCACATACTATTATACCATTTTCCACCACAATGTCAATCGCCGCGATGAGCTCCAGCGCCCGGTCCAGGTTTCCCGAGGCATAGGGCGGGTCCAGAAAGACCACCCCGTACCGCTCCCGGGTCCGGCTGAGGAAGGCGGAAAAGTCCTTGCCGTGGCAGGCGGCGCGGTCCTCCAGGCCGCAGGTTTTGAGGTTGCGCTGGACCACCTTCAGCGCGGCGGGGGCGCTGTCCACAAAGTCGCAGAAGGCCGCCCCCCGGCTCAGCGCCTCAATGCCCATCTGGCCGGTACCGGCAAACAGGTCCAGCACCCGGCGGCCCTCCACATCAAACTGGATGGCGCTGAACACCCCCTCCTTCACCCGGTCGGCGGTGGGCCGGGTGGACAGGCCGCTCAGGCTCTCCAGCCGCCTGCCCCGGGCCGTTCCCGTGATGACTCTCATGTCGTCTCATCCTTTCCCTGGTCGGTGGCGTGAAAATGGCGGTACACCGCCTGGGCGGTGTTCTGGGGAACCGCCGCCCCCAGCTCCTCCAGTGAGGCGGCCCGCACCGCCTTCACGCTCTTAAAATGCTTGAGCAGCTGGGCCTTTCGGGCGGGTCCCACCCCCGGAATGCTGTCCAGGGCCGAGCCCTTCAGATGCCCCGCCTGCTGCTGGCGGTGGAACTCGATGGCAAAGCGGTGGGTCTCCTCCTGGATGCGGCCCACCATGGCGAACAGGGCCTGGTTGGCCTGAATGCCGATCTCCCGACCGTCCCCGGCCACCAGGGCCCGGGTGCGGTGGCGGCCGTCCTTCACCATGCCGTACACCGGGATCGTCCCCAGCCCCAGCCGGGCCAGCGCCTCCTCCGCCACCTTGACCTGTCCCGCGCCGCCGTCCATCAGCAGCAGGTCCGGGCGGGCGGAAAACTTCTCGTCCCCGTCCAGATACCGCCGGAACCGCCGCTCCACCACCTGCTCCATGGAGGCGTAGTCGTCGGCGTGGGTCATATCCTTCAGCTTGAAATGGCGGTAATCCCGCTTCAGCGGTCTGCCGTCGATGTGCACCGTCATGGAGGCCACAATGTCCGAGCTGCCCGTGTTGGAGATGTCAAAGGCCTCAATGCGCCGGGGCGGCTCGGCCAGCCCCAGCAGAGCGCCCAGCGCCTCCATCAGCTTGGACTGGCGCTCCTCCGCCGTGGTGGCCCGGAGTACCTCCTCGGCGGCGTTCTCATTGGCCAGCTTCACCAGCTCCATCTTGGCCCCCCGCTGGGGGGTGAGCACCTCCACCTTGCGGCCCACCGCCTCGGTGAGCATACGGGCCAGCTCCACCTGCTCGTCGATGTCGCAGGGCAGCAGAATCTGCCGGGGCAGCTGCCCCCGCCCGCCGTAGTACTGGGCCGCCAGGGTGGACACGGTGGTCTGCTCGTCCTCCATGGGGACAGCCAGCAGCTCCCAGTCCTTGGCCGCCAGCTCCCCGCCCATGTAGTGGAGCACCACAAAGCAGCTCTTGGCCTCCCCCCGGTGGTAACCCACCACGTCGGTGTCCGCCAGAGAGCCCGCCACCGCCTTCTGCCGCTTAGACAGCAGCTGGATGGACCGAATCCGGTCCCGGACCTGGGCGGCCTTCTCAAAGCGCAGCTCCTCCGCCGCCAGCTCCATCTCGTCAGTGAGCTCGTCCACCACCTCGTCCAGCCGTCCCTCCAGCAGCCGCACCGCCTGGTCCACGGAGCGCCTGTACTGGCTCTGGTCCATCTCCAGGCGGCAGTAGCCGTCGCACATGCCCATGTGGAAGTTGAGGCAGGGCCGCTCTTTCCCGATGTCCCGGGGGAATTTCCGGCGGCAGGCGGGCAGGCGCAGGGCCTGGCGCAGGGCGTCGATGACGCCCTGGCTGGCGAACCGGGAGCCGTAGGGCCCGAAGTACCGTGCCCCGTCGTCCTCCGCCTTGGAGGCCAGGGAGAACCGGGGATAGTCCCCCGGGGACAGCCGGATATAGGGAAAGCCCTTGCTGTCCTTGAGCAGGATATTGTACCGGGGCTGGTGGCGCTTGATGAGGGCGCACTCCAGCACCAGGGCCTCAAACTCGGACTGCACCACAATGACGTCGAAGTGGTCGATCTGGCTGACCATGACCCGGGTTTTTTCATTGTGCCGGGACTGGTCCTGGAAGTACTGGCTCACCCGGTTTTTCAGGGCCTTGGCCTTGCCCACATAGATGACCTCGCTGGCGGCGTTCTGCATGATATACACGCCGGGCTTCAACGGCAAGGCGTGGGCTTTGTCTCTCAATTCCTCAAAAGTCATGTGATCCCACTCCTTTCCGTTTGGAGGCACGCCCTCCGCTCATAGGATTTTTCCCCTTGAGAATCCCCCTATTACGGGAGCGGCCTATACGAACATGGAAGATACCCCTTCCGGCGCTCCCATCCTTCGACACGGGGCGCCCTATTTGTGCTGCCGCTTGTAGTCAAATCAGGCCCATTGACAGGGTCCACGCGCCTGCGCCTGCGTTTCAGCTCCGTTCGGCCGCAGAACTGACAGACGGCCCGCTCTAGGTGCCCTGGACTCTTCTCCTCGCTCCGGTCCAAGCTCCTTCGCTGTCCGCTTCTCCGCGCTTTTTACAAAAAAAGCGCCGCTTGTCGCGGCGCTTTTCGTGCTCAGCGTTGGGTTATTCAGAGAACTCGGAGTTGATCAGCTCCACCAAAGCGTTGATGGCAGCCTCCTCATCCGCACCGTCGGCAATCAGGTTAATGGCCGTGCCCTTCACGATCCCCAGGGACAAAACGCCCAGCAGGCTCTTGGCGTTCACGCGGCGGTCATCCTTCTCCACCCAGATGGAACTCTTGAACTCATTGGCCTTCTGGATAAAAAACGTTGCCGGACGGGCGTGCAGGCCGACCTGGTTATTGACCGTTGTCTCTTTCATAAACATGAGCAATTCCCTCCATCATAAGTTTCGGTCTAGCGCACCGCGCATCCATTGCTCTCCCGAATCTTGTTCTTTATTAGAATACCAAATTTACCCCCCCAACGTCAAGAGCATTTTCACCAAATTCTCATGGGCGCTCGCGTGAAAACCATCCACTATTCACTACGTATCAGAATAGGCAGCGCTCTGCGAGGAGACGGGGGCTGGACGTCTTATGCTACCTCAGCGTCGCCACTGTCACACCATCCTCACGGCGCGGCGGCTTTTTGCGAAAAGCCGTTCGCTTCGCGAAGGCCGCGCCTCACGGGGGGAACCAGTTCCCCCCGTGAGCCCCCCTCCGCTCTGCGAGGAGACGGGGGCTGAACGTCTTGTGCTACTTCAGCGTCGCCACTGTCACGCCGTCCTCGCCCTCGCCGTAGACGCCGGGGCGGTACTCCTTCACATACCGGCTCTTTTTGAGATGCTCCCGCACCGCCTTGCGCAGCGCCCCGGTGCCCTTGCCGTGAATGATGGTCACCGTCTCCAGCTTGCCCATGAGGGCGTTGTCCAAAAACAGGTCCACCGCCCCCAAGGCCTCGTCCACCATCATGCCCCGCAGGTCCAGCTCCGCCTTGGCGGCGGAGGCCCGGAAGGGCCGGGACACCGCCGCGGCCCGCGCCTTGTCCTTGGCGCTCTGCTTTTTTCGGACCGTCACGTCCTCCAGCACCCGCACCTCGCTCTGCCTGGCCTTCATTTTGAGGATACCCGCCTGGAGCTGGAGGGTGCCGTCCTTGTTCACCCCCACCACCTCCGCCTGGGTCCCCATTTTGACCAGCTCCACCGTGTCGCCCAGAACGGCGTCCCGGGTGGGGGGCGGAGGCGGCAGCTCCTCTTTCCTGCCCCCCAGGGCGGCGTCCGCCTCGTTGAGCCTCCGGCGCAGCTCCGCCCGCTCCTCGTTGTCGTCCACCCACTCCCGGGCCTGCTCCTGGCGGCGGCGCATCTCGTTAAGCTCCCGGAAGGTCTGGTCGGCGGCGTCCCGGGCCTGCTCTATGATAGCCCGGGCCTCGGCCTGGGCCTTCTCGGTGGCCTTCCGCCGCTCCTCCTCAATGCGGGCGCGGTACTGCTCCGCCTGGGCGCGGGCCTCCTCCATCTCCCGGCGCAGCTGGGCGGCCTGCTCCCGCTCCTTCTCCATGGCCTGGCGCTGAATGTCCAGCTGGCTGAGCACGTCCTCAAACCGGACGTTCTCCGCGTCGATCCGGTCCGCCGCCTTCTGGATGATATAGTCGGGCAGGCCCAACCGCCGGGAGATGGCGAAGGCGTTGGACTTGCCCGGGATGCCGATGAGCACCCGGTAGGTGGGGGCCAGGGTCTCCACGTCGAACTCGCAGGAGGCGTTCTCCACCCCCTGGGTGGTCATGGCATACACCTTCAGCTCGGCGTAGTGGGTGGTGGCGGCCACCGCGGCCCCCATGGCCCGGGCGGACTCGATGATGGCGGCGGCCAGGGCCGCCCCCTCCACCGGGTCGGTGCCCGCCCCCAGCTCGTCAAACAAAATCAAGGTCTCGTCGTCCGCCTGCTCCAGAATGGCCACAATGTTGGTCATATGGGAGGAGAAGGTGGACAGGGACTGGTCGATGGACTGCTCATCCCCGATGTCCGCCAGCACGGCGGAGCACACCTTCACCGTGGACCCGTCCGCCGCCGGTATGTGCAGGCCGCATTGGGCCATCAGCGTGAGCAGGCCCAGGGTTTTCAGGGTGACGGTCTTGCCGCCGGTGTTGGGGCCGGTGATCACCAGGGTGTCGAAGCACCCCCCCAGGGCCAGGTCATTGCGCACGGCGGTCTTGGGGTCCAGCAGGGGGTGGCGGGCCCGCCTCAGCTCGATGTGGCCGCCCAGCGCCGGCTCCATGGCCCCCATGGCGGAGGACAGCTTGGCCCGGGCGAAGATGCAGTCCAGGGACACCAGGGTCTGATAGTCATCCTCAATATCCGTCTTGAACCCGGCGCAGTCGGCGGACAGCTCCGCCAAAATGCGCTCGATCTCCTTCTGCTCCCTGGCCTGGAGCTCCCGCAGCTCATTGTTGGCGTTCACCACTCCCATGGGCTCGATGAAGAAGGTTCCGCCGGAGCCGGACACGTCGTGGACCAGGCCGGGGATGTCGTTTTTGTGCTCGCTCTTCACCGGCACCACGTAGCGGCCCCCCCGCATGGTGATGATGGCGTCCTGGAGGTACTTGGACTGGTTGGACGAGATGAGGCGGTTGAGCACGTCCCGCACCTTCCCCGCCGCCGCCCGGATGTGCCGCCGGATGTCGCTGAGCTCCGGGGAGGCCGCGTCGGCGATCTCATCCTCGCTGAGGATGGAGCCGGTGATCTTGTCCTCCAGAAAGCGGTTGGCGGTGAGGCTCTCAAAGTAGCCGTCCAGCACGGTCTTGGCCTCGCCGCTCCCCCCGCCGTACTCCCGGACATTCCGGGCGCACCGCAGCACCTGGGCGATGTCCAGCAGCTCCCGGGTGTTCAGCGCGCCCCCCCGGTCCGCCCGCTGGAGGGCCATGGCCACCGGCTTCACCCCGGACAGGGACGGCGTGCCGTGCTTCACCAGCAGGTCGAAGGCGGCGGAGGTCTGCCTTTGCAGGCGGCTCACATCGTTTTGCACGGCCAGGGGCCGCAGGGCCAGGCACCGCTCCCTGCCCTCCTGGGTGACCGCCTCCTCCGCCAGCAGGGCCAGCACCCGGGGCAGCTCCAGGGTCTCAATGGATTTTTCGAATAAAGGTGTCATCATGATATTTCCTCAATGTTCACGGACCGGCCTTGCGGCCGACGGTTTGTATGTAACAGATTTGTAGAAGTCCAGCGTCCGAAAGCCCCGCTCCAGCCGGGTCATGAGATAGGCCTCCGAGGCGTCGGCCAGCCGGCGCAGCCCCTCCTCCTCCACCCGGAAGGACAGCAGGCGCTTGCGCGGGCCCCAGACGATGTGCCGCAGGGCGGCCAGGGACGGCGGGCTCAGGGGCATGGACACCCCCTCCCCAAGCCTGTCCCGGCAGGGAGCGCAGTGGAGCACCCCCTCCCCCAGGTGGATGCAGGGCTCCTTTGGCTCGGGCCGGGCGCACACGGCGCACCGCTCGATCTGGGGCTCGTACCCCGCCAGGGCCATGGAACGCCACTCAAAGGCGGCCTTCACCTGGTCCAGGGGCAGATTCAGCTTGTCCAGGGCATGGAGGCAGTTCAGCGCCGTGGACAGCAGCCCCGGCTCCTGCTGCCCCTCCTCGGCCAGGGCCTCGGTCACCTCCACCACGTAGCTGGCCAGGGCGATTTTTTCCAGGTCTCCCCGCGCCCCGTCGAACAGCCGCTCCGCCGCGGTCTCCTTCACCGACCACAGCCCGTTGAACTCATACAGGGTGAACTCCCCCCAGGCCAGCAGCTGGCAGGCGGCGGAGATGGGGCTGTCCTTTTTCCGGCACCCCCGGGCGGACACGGTGAGCTTCCCCTCCTGTTCCGTCAGCAGGGTTAGAATCTTGTCCGATTCCTTGTAATTCACCTCGCGCAGCACGAGGGCATTGGTGGTCAGGTGCATGGCCAATCTCCTATGTAGCTCCGGCGGAGCGCCGGAGCGGTTTCAGTTCAAATAGGGCCCTTCGGGCTCTGTGGAATATCCTCCGGCGCCACGGGCTCCACCCCGGTGGGCGGGCCGGACAGCCCCCACGGGCCCTCCACCTTCAGCCCCGCGTCCGCCCCTGAGCCGCCCCGGCTCATCAGCCAGGCCGTTGGCATCCCGGTGTTCCAAAACAGGCCCCAATACTGCTCTCTCATCATTTGCCGTCCCTCCTGTCCATGCCCTTAGCATGGGCAGGGCGGCGGCGATTATGTCAGGGAATATTTGCGTGCTCTGCCTTCTGCGCCCAGGCCATGGCGGCGGCCGACCACCGCAGCAGGCGGGCAAAGGCGGCCTCCGGCGGCTCGCCCCCCGGGGACAGGCTGTACGCCAAAATCTCCCGCTCATCCCCCTCCAGCCGGGGGAGCAGCTCCCGCTTGGCCCGCAGGTTTTCCCCGGTACGCAGCTCATGGAGAGTCCGCAGGGTGAAAAAGGCCCCCTTGTGGGCATTTTGCAGAAAGCCGGACCACTGCTCCCGGGGCGCGTACAGATAGGTGTGGACGGCGGCGTGGTACAGTCCTGACGCGCCGATGGCCGCGGCGTCCGCCAGGTCCTCCCGGCCCATGGGGGGCAGCAGGGGCGCCAGCCGCCCATACACGTCCCGGGTGTCCCGGGCCACCGCCAGCAGATCATATTTCGGCCAGCTCCTCAGCTCCTCCGCCCCGCACAGAAAACCGCAGGCCTTCTCCCCCTCGGGCATGTCCCGCACCACGGCCCGGTAGGCGTCCAGGTCGGCCAGCTCCACCCGGTCCAGCACCGTCACCACGTCGATGTCGCTGTCCTCATTGGCCTCTCCCCGGCCATAGCTGCCCTGGAGCCCCAGAAACAGCAGCCGGGGGCCGAACACGCCCGTCAATTTTCCGGCCAGCGCCTCCATCCATCTCTCGATATCCACCACGGCTCAGTCCTCCGTATACCCGAAGTTCTGGATGGCCGCCGGGTTGTCCCGCCAGTTCTCCTTCACCTTCACCCAGGTTTCCAGATATACCTTGGCCCCCATGAAGGCCTCCATATCCTGCCGGGCCTGGGTGCTGATTTTCTTCAGCATGGCCCCGCCCTTGCCGATGATGATCCCCTTGTGGGAGGCCTTTTCACAGTATATGGTCACGTGGCAGTCGATGATGTCGTCGTCCCGCTGGGAGAACCTGGTCACCTCCACCGCCGTGCCGTGGGGAATCTCCTGGCTGAGCTCCCGCAGCAGCTTCTCCCGGACGATCTCCGCCATGATCTGCCGCTCGGGCTGGTCGGTGACCGCCCCGTCGGGGAAGAGCTGGGGACCCTCAGGCAGCCAGCCCCCCAGCACCTCCAGCAGCTCGCTCACGCCCTCCCCAGTCTTGGCCGAGATGGGCACCACCGCGTCCCAGTCATGGGCCGCGCCGTACACCGCCATCACCGACAGCAGCCTCCCCTTTTCCACCGTGTCGATCTTGTTGATGACCAGGGCGGCGGGGGCGCCCAGCGCCTTGATCCGGGCAATGAGCTCCTGCTCCGGAGCACCGATGTGGTCCACCGGCTCCACCAGCAGCATCACCCCGTCCACATCCGCCACCGACTGGCGCACCACCTTCACCATGTAGTCCCCCAGCCTGGTTCGGGCGCGGTGCAGTCCCGGCGTGTCCACGAACACAAACTGGCTGTCCCCCCGGTTGAGGACGGCGCAGATGCGGTTGCGGGTGGTCTGGGGCTTGGGGGAGACGATGGCGATCTTCTCCCCCGCCAGGGTGTTTGTCAGGGTGGACTTGCCCACGTTGGGCCGTCCGCAGATGGTAATGATGCCCGATTTCTTGATGTTCATAGGTGATCCTCAACTTTCTTGAGCATTTTTATTCGCCGTGGTAGTCCAGGCTTTCCCATTTCTCCTGTTCCGCAAAGAAGCTCTCGCCTGGAGAAAATTCCTGATAGTACACTTGGGCCAGTTCCCCGTCCATTCGATCCTCTACTTTAATCCACGAGGGGAAATGGGTTACCTCGTTACTTACCTCGAATTCGACAACTCCGTTTTCATAATCGTACCCCGTCTCGATCCGCCGGACGCACACCAGCTCCCCGTCCTCCCAGCGGTGGAAGGTGGTCACACCGTCCCCGCCGCCGCTGTTCCTGGCCCAGCCGTCGATAATCTCCGTCTCCGGGTCGCAGCGGGGGAAGGAGATCTCCCGGTACTCCGGCACCTCCGCGAACCGCCCCGCCTCCTCGTCCCACACCCAGAGATACCAGTAACCGGCTCCGTTTCCCCTGTTACGCAGGACGCTGAAATCCATGTGCCCGTCGAAATTGGCGTCCACCGTCTCGTGCTCCCCAAACATCAAACCGTCTACCACGGCGTCCATTCTCTGTATAGGTTCCCCCATATCCTCGGGATTCCAGACGGATAAGCACACCGGGTTCTCCCACAGCTCCCATTCCGGGTCTGGGTTTGGCCCCCGCTCCCCCATCTCCACCGTCACCAGCAGCGTCCCCAGCCTGCCCCCGGTGGGCACCAGAAACGCGTCGTGGGTGCCGTCGATGGGCTGTTGGGCCAGCAGCTCCTCCGGGGTAAGGGCCTCCGGCGGCGCGCTCACCGGCCCGCTGGGCACAGGGGACGGCTCCGGCGGCGCGGCCTGCCCGCCTGGCTCCCCGCAGCCCGCCAGTGCCAGCAGCAGCGCGGCGGCCAGGGCGGCGCAGGCTCTTTTTCTGTTCATGTCACGGCCCCCCTTCGCGGCCTCGCTCCCTGGGCATCAGCCGCATCAGCGCCCCCGCCGCCCAGTCCACCGGCTGGGCCAGCGCCAGCGCCCCCAGCGCCGTCACCGCCACCGTGACAGGCATCCACCACAGCCGCTGATGGGCCGCCGGCACCGCCTGGGCCAGCACCGGGTACACCAGTTGGTCGGAGATGTAGGACACCAGGTACATGGCCAGGGACAGCCTGGCCACCCGGCCCACGCACCAGCGCACCGGCCCGGGCGTCCGGGAGCCGTCCGCCCGCCGCAGGCAGGAGAAGAGCAGCGCCGCCTGGACCGTCAGCGCCAGACTGCCCCAGCCGTCCTCCGGCATCAGCACGTAGGGCCCCCCGCCGGCGGTGAGCCAGCCCTTCACCCCCACCGCCGCCGCCAGCCCCAGCCAGCACCCCAGCGCCTGCCAGCTCTTGAGCCGCAGGGGGTGCTCCCGCAGCCAGGCCCCCAGGGCGTAATAGGTCAGCGGGTACAGGTTCACCCACCACACGGGCAGAACCGTCCCCAGCTGGTTGACCAGGCTGGGCAGAGCCGTCAGCCCCGCCAGGGTGAGGAGCAGCGCCCTTTTCCCCCGCTCATCCAGGGCGTGCCACGCGGCGTTGAGGAAGGGGCTGAGCAGAAACAGTCCGATGTACATTTCGATATACCAGCCGTAGGGCGCGGCGGCGTAAACGGTGAACTGCCGGACCAGCCCGGGCAGGGTGAACCGCTCCCCCTGCCAGAACACCCGGAAGGCCATGCACGCCGCCCCCGACAGCAGGTAGGTGAGCAGGATGGGCAGCAGCTTGCGGTAATACCCCCTGGACCATTTGCGCCCGGCGCAGGTGTAGCCGGTGAGCAGCAGAAACAGGGGCACGCAGGTCATGCACAGCACCCGCACCACGCAGGCCAGCAGCATGGTCCCCCCTGCCGCCGGAGTGTCGTAGAACCCGTTATTGAGGAAAAAGTGCACGCTCAGGGTGAGCAGCCCCGCCGACGCCCGCACCAGATCCAGGCCGAACTCCCGTCGCCTCTGTTCCATCTCAACCCTCCCGGGGGATGCCCAGACCGGCCAGGATGTCCTCCTCCCGGCCCCGCATCCGGGCCTTCATGTCCCCCTCGTCCAAATGGTCATAGCCCAGCAGGTGGAGTACCGAGTGCACCGCCAGGTAGGCCAGCTCCCGGCGGTTGGCGTGGCCGTACTCCTTGGCCTGGGCCTTCGCCCGCTCCAGGGAGATGCACATATCCCCCAGGGGGACCAGCCCGGTGGCCGGGTCCGCGTCCGCCTGGGCGGGCTTGTCCCCCGGCTCCAGGTCGAACATGGGAAAGCTGAGCACATCGGTGGGCGCGTCCACCCCCCGTGTGTCCAAATTGATCTGATGGATGCCCCTGTCGCCGGTGACCAGCACGTTCACCTCGCAGGGCACGTCCACCCCCTCCGCGTCCAGGGCGGCGCGGATCACCCTGCGCAGGAAGCTGCGCAGGCCGTCGTCCACCCCCGGCACGTCGGCGGAGACGATGATCTTATGTTTCGGCATTACCGATTGACCTCCCGTTTGTCAGTGCGGCCCATGCGCTAGTCCAGGGGCCCTACTTCCGTTTGGCAAAGCGCCGCTTCTCGTCCTCCTCGTACGCCTTGATGATCCGCTGGACGATGACATGGCGCACCACATCCGCCCCGGTGAGCTGGCAGATGGAGATGTCCTCCACCCCCTTGAGCACCCGCATGGCCTCCTTCAGGCCGGAAACCTTGTCCGCCGGCAGGTCGATCTGGGTGGCGTCGCCGGTGATGACAATTTTCGACCCGAAGCCCAGCCGGGTGAGGAACATTTTCATCTGCTCCCGGCTGGTGTTCTGGGCCTCGTCCAGGATGATGAACGAGTCGTCCAGCGTCCGCCCCCGCATGTAGGCCAGGGGGGCCACCTCGATGTTCCCCCGCTCCAGGTACTTCTGGTAGGTCTCCGCCCCCAGCATGTCGAACAGCGCGTCGTACAGCGGCCGCAGGTAGGGGTCCACCTTGGACTGCAAATCGCCGGGCAAAAAGCCCAGCCGCTCCCCCGCCTCCACCGCGGGGCGGGTGAGGATGATCCGGTTAATCTGCTTCTCCCGGAAGGCGGCCACCGCCGCCGCCACGGCGAGGTAGGTCTTGCCGGTGCCGGCGGGGCCCACGCCGATGGTGACGGTGCTGTTCTTGATGGCGTCCACGTACTTCTGCTGGCCGATGGTCTTGGCCTTGATGGGCTTGCCCTTGGCGGTGACGCACACCACGTCTCCGGCCAGCTGGGCGATCTTGCTCTCGTTGCCGGAGCGGACCAGCTCAATGATATAGCGCACGTTCTGCTGGCCGATGGCCTCCCCCTTGGCGGACAGGGTGAGCAGCCCCTGGATGGCCTTCATCGCCAGCATCACGTTTTCGCCCTCGCCGGAAATTTTCAGGCTGGACTCCCGGTTCACCACCGACACGTCCAGCTCCTGCTCAATAAGCCGGATGTTCTCGTCAAACAGGCCGAACAGGTTGACGGCCTCCTCCATCCGCTCGATGCTGATGCTCTGTTCTGTCATTGGCAACTCCTTTTGTCTTTCTGTGTTTCACGTGAAACATTCGTTTGTCTTCAGCCGCTTTCATTGGCGCCAGCCCCACCGGAAATGCGGCCAACCTCCCCGTCCCGCTTCACGGTGCGGCCGATCTCCTCCCGGCACTCCGCCAGCAGGGTGACGGTGAGCCGCCCCCCCTCCTCCCGAAGGACAAAGTCGGTGCGGAGAATCTCCCCGTGGTTGGCCTCCATCAGCGCCTCCAGCCGGGCCAGCAGTGCCGCCTCCAGCCGGGCCGCGGTCTGCTCCTGGTCAATCGGCTCCTCCCGCAGGGTGTAGGGACGCAGGGTGGAGGTGGTCAGCCACACCGGCAGAGCCCGGTCAAAAAGGGTCATCTGCCCGGTCTCGGTTATTTTATCACATCTTCCATCGGAAATGCTACTGTTTTGTAAAAAATCCCACTCCCCCCACAAAATTTTTATTCCGTACCCTCTCCGCTCCTCCCCGGTGTACTCCTTCACCAGGGCGGTGAGGGGGACGGTCTCCTCCAGCGTGCGCCAGGTGCGGGCGGTGACAGAGCCGGCGGCATGGACCACCAGCCGCCCCAGGTCAGGCGCCCCCTCCCCCGGCCCCTTCAGCTCCAGCTCACCGGATATGAGCACCTCCCCCCGGGCCACGATGTCCCCGTCCTGGAACAGGGCCCGGCCGGTGTCCGTCTGGATGTCCTCAATGATGCCGTCCGCCTCCGCCACCACGTCGGCGGGAACGGATTCGTCCAGCAGCTCCGGCTTCTTCTCCGCCTCCCGCACCACCACCTCCGCCCGGGTGCCGTAGATGTTGATGGCCATATAGCTCAGCTCCGGCAGGCCCAGCAGGGCGGCGTTGGCCGCCTCCTTCTCCAGGATGGCAGGGCCGTAGGCCCCCTGGCGCACCCCCACCCGCTGAAGCTGGGAGAGGATCACCGCCGTGGGCACCGTCTCATTGCCCTCCACCTGGATGACCAGCAGAAACCGGGAGAAAAAGCTCACCGCGAGAAAGCACAGCGCCAGCCCCGCCAGAAAGCCCCAGCGGCGCTGCACAATCCCCTCCGCCACCGCCGCGGCCCCCCGCCGGCCCCGCTCGGTGATCCGGCACATGGCCCGCTGGGCCAGCTCGTCCAGGCGCTTCCGGTCCTGGAGGGCTATGCGGAAGGTGAAGCTGGTTTCATCGATCCAGCGCAGCCTCCAGAATTGCAGCCGGTTCTGGGCGCACAGGTTCAAAAGCCGCTCGGGGAAGGCTCCGACGGCCTCAATCTCCACATAGCCCCGCAGCAGGTTGATGAGCTTTTTCATACCCGTCCCCCCTCAGTTGTCCATTCTATCTCACAAACTCCACGCTCTTGATGGTTCCCGTGATGAGCAGCTCCTCCGGGGTCATGGCCCGCAGCTCCAGACCGCTGCCCCGCACCAGCACCACCAGGGACCCCCCGGAAATGTGGATTTCCTCCGTCCCATAGGCCAGAATGCCCCGGTGGGGGCCCATGTGCAGCTCGCCGTCCCCCACCACCTCCACCCGGGGCGCCCCCGCCACCGCGTCCGCTGGCAGGTCAAACAGCCGGGACGCCCGCATCAGCAGCCCTTCTTTTTCTCCCACGACACATCACCTCTGGGAAGGATATGACGGCGGGCCGCCGGTCTTGCCTGTCCACCGGAATTTCGTGGACTTTTCCCCCGGACTGTGGTATAGTCAAAGCACTTGAAGCCTGATGACGACAAAATATCCCCAGAGGTGAAGAATATGGAACACAAAAGCAGACGCCCGGAGGCCCCGGCCTACACCGTGGACCAGCCCACCACCCTTCTCCCCTTCCTGCTGTCCAGCGTGAAGGGCAAGAGCCGCAACAACGTGAAATCCCTGCTGTCCCGCCGTCTGGTGGCGGTGGACGGGGTCCCCATCTCCCGGTTTGACGCCCCCCTAGCCCCCGGCCAGCAGGTGAGCATACTCCCCGCCTCCGCCCCCCGGGCGGACGCGCTGCCCTTCCCCATCCTGTATGAGGACGAACACCTCATCGTGGTGAACAAGCCCGCCAAGCTGCTCAGCGTGGCCAACGACAAGGAGAAGACCCGCACCGCCTACCACATGGTCACCGACTACGTGAAGGCCCGGCGGGTGGACGACCGGATTTTTGTGATCCACCGGCTGGACCGGGACACCTCGGGGGTGCTGATGTTCGCCCGGGACGCCGAGACCAAGGAGCTGTTCCAGGCCCATTGGAACGACATGGTCACCCGCCGGGGCTACCTGGCGGTGGTGGAGGGGGTGCCCAAGCCCGACCGGGACACCATCCGCTCCTACCTGGTGGAGACGGACACCCATTTGAGCTTCTCCGGCGCGCCTGGCAAAGGGGCCAAGGAGGCCGTCACCAGCTATGAGGTGAAAAAGACCGGGGGCGGGTACGCCCTGCTGGACGTCAACATCGAGACGGGGCGGAAGAATCAGATCCGGGTCCACATGAAGGAGCTGGGCTGTCCCGTGGCCGGGGACAAGCAGTACGGCGCCCGGACCAACCCCATCGGGCGTCTGTGCCTTCACGCCAACGAGCTGTCCTTCATCCACCCCGCCACCGGGGAGCAGGTCACCTTCAAGGCCAAGATGCCCCGGGACTTTAACCGGGTGTTTCGGTGAAACTACACGGGGGCATATATCAACGATTTTTCATCAATATCGCAGCTTGGAAACTCCTGCAGCAGAAAACATCTGACAGTGAAAGGATATGACAGCGTTGAGCTACTGCAAATCGCATTTGGACCGAATCAAAAAAGCCAGTGGTGTGGGAACTGTGGTCCTGCTGGTGCTGGGCAGTCTGTTTGCGGCTTTTGGCCTGTTTCTGACGATTGCTATTTTAGTTGGCAAACAGGGCGACAGCGGTACGGTCGTCCTGGCGGCAATTATGGCAGCGGTCATTTTCCTCATACCTGGGGCATTAATGCTTGTCCTCGGCATCAGAAAATTGCAGGCGAACCGCAGCAGCCGCGACCCAGAGCAGGACAGGCTGGTGCGCTCCATCCGGCGGCAGCTCCCGGCGGAGCAAGCGGGGCTTCCTTTGGACCAGCTTTTTGCCGTCGTGGACCAGGGCCTGTCCGGCGGGCAGGAATTTGGCAAGGACGTTGTCATTGGACGGGAGTGGGTGCTGGCGGGCGATCTGGCTGTGCCCATCCGCCGTATCCGGGGTGTTTTCCTCCAGAATTTAGCCCATCGCACCCAATATACCTATGTAAGCAGTCAAATCATCACAATCTTTGATGACATGCGGGAGTGCGGTACAGCAAGCTTCCTCGCAAATGGAACCCTTGCGACAGAGTGTTATAAGGCGCTGTGTATGACGGCTCCCTGGGCCATGCGGGGCAGTCTGAAGGAACAGGGTGAGCTGATGGCCCTCTCCCCAGAGCAGTTCAGCCAGTGGAACAGGGAATTGGAACGCCAGCAGGCAGAGACAGTCCAGCCCCCGCGGTGAACGGTTCAAATGGGCCCCGTCTGTGTGGAAATGCGAGACTTTTGATGCGGGTCTTCCGTGAAAAGCCCGTCAAGGCATAAAAACCGCCCCCAGCCGCTTGGCTGGGGGCGGTCTCATTTCAGCTCAGAAAATCCTTCAGCTTCTTGCTCCTGGAGGGGTGGCGCAGCTTCCGCAGGGCCTTGGCCTCGATCTGCCGGATGCGCTCCCGGGTGACATTGAACTCCTTCCCCACTTCCTCCAGCGTCCGGGTGCGCCCGTCCTCAATGCCGAAGCGCAGCCGCAGCACCTTCTCCTCCCGGGGGGTGAGGGTGGACAGCACATCCACCAGCTGCTCCTTCAAGAGGGTGAAGGAGGCGGCCTCCGACGGCTCAGAGGCGTCCTCGTCGGGGATGAAGTCGCCCAGGTGGCTGTCCTCCTCCTCGCCAATGGGGGTCTCCAGGGACACCGGCTCCTGGGCGATCTTCAAAATCTCCCGCACCTTCTCCACCGGCATCCCCATCTCCTCGGCGGTCTCCTCCGGGGAGGGGTCGTGGCCCAGCTCCTGCAGGAGCTGGCGATTCACCCGGATCACCTTATTGATGGTCTCCACCATGTGCACCGGGATGCGGATGGTCCGGGCCTGGTCGGCGATGGCCCGGGTGATGGCCTGGCGGATCCACCAAGTGGCGTAGGTGGAGAACTTGTAGCCCTTGGTGTAGTCGAACTTCTCCACCGCCTTGATGAGGCCCAGATTGCCCTCCTGAATCAGGTCCAGGAACAGCATCCCCCGGCCCACGTACCGCTTGGCGATGGACACCACCAGCCGCAGGTTCGCCTCCGCCAGCTGCTGCTTGGCCCGCTCCCCGCCCTTCACGGCCTTTTTCAGCTCCCGCAGGGTCTCCTCCGGGATGGGCTCGCCCAGCTTCTCCAGCTCGGCCAGCTGCTCCTTGGCGGCGGCCCCCGCCCCCATGGCCTGGGCCAGCTCCACCTCCCGCTCAGGGGTGAGCAGGTCCACCTTGCCGATCTCCTTCAAATACATCCGCACCGGGTCGTCGATGGCGAAGGAGTCCACCAGGGTGTTGGGGTCCACGATCTCCTCCTCCGGGATGTCCTCCAGCTCGGCCACCGGGGGGAGCACGTCGTCGTCCAGCTCCAGGGGGAACTCCTCCCCCGCGGTGTCGATGCCCAGATTCTCCATCACATCGTACACCTTGTCCATCTGGTCGCTCTCCAGGCTGATGGAATCCAGGGTCTCCATCATCTCGTTGGAGGACAGCTTGCCCTTCTTATAGCCAATGTCAATGAGCTCCAGCAGCTTTTCCCCGTTCTGGACCCCCTCAACCATTTTGGCCAGTTCCGCCTTGGCCGCCTCCAGCTTCTCCGGGCTGGCCTGGGTGTGAGGGACGGGCTCCGCCTTCTTCACCGTCTTCTTCTTGTCGCTCATGGTCTTCATCCTCCAAAGCCTTTTTTCTGTTTCAGCGCCTGCTTCAACCCCGCGAGGTCCTCCGCGCTATGTATTTCTCCCCTGCGGTGCTCCGCAAGGATGGTCTGTCTGCAATCCTCCAGCGCCTCCCGGGCGCTGCCCCGCGCCTGGGGCTGCTGGACGGCGGCGGTGAGCTGGTCCAGCTCCTCCGGGGTGAACTGCCCCTCCAGTCCCGCCAGGCTCACCGAACGCCCCGCCCGCCACCGCTCCCGCAGCAGCCCGTAGGCCCTGCCCAGCAGGGGCGAGGAAAAATGCTCCGGCTCCAGGCCGTCCAGCCCGGCGAAAAACTCCCCGTCCAGCGCCACCACCCGCAGCACCCCCTCCTCCGCCAGGGCGGAGCGGACGTTGGTATAGCGCAGCTCCCGGCTTTTGGGCTGGAGCTGCCGGGCGGGAACCAGGTTCTGCCGCTCCTCCTGCTTTCTGGCCTGCCAGCTGCGTTTTTTCCGCTGGCGGTCCACCTCCTGGAGCACCGCGTCCTTGGACACCTTCGCCTCCTCGGCGCAGCGCCCGGCGTAGACCTCCCGCTCCACCGGGCTGGGCAGGGAGGCCACCACCTCCGCCGCCGCGAGCAGGTACTGGGCCCGCTGGTCGTCACGGCTCAGATCAAACTGCCCGCGCACCACGCTCAGGCGGTATTCCGCCGAGTTGGCGCTCTGGTCCATCAAACCCTCGAAGGCCCCGGGGCCGAAGTTTTTGATGTAGTCGTCCGCGTCCTGCTTGCCCAGGGTGCCGTCGGGCAGCTGCCGCTTGGGCAGGCGGAGCACCTTCACCGCCACCTCCGAGCGCTTCAGCAGCGCGATGGAGCGCTGGGTGGCGTCCTCCCCGGCGGCGTCGTTGTCGTAGCACAGCACCAGCTCCTTGGTGTACCGCTCCAGCAGCCGCACGTGGTCCTCGGTGAGGGCGGTGCCCATGGTGGCCACGGTGTTGTCAAACCCCGCCTGGTGCAGCGTGATCACGTCGATATTGCCCTCCACCAGAATGAAGTTGGGCCGTTTGGTGTTCTTGGCGTAGTTCAGGCCGTACAAAATGGACCGCTTTTTAAAAATGGCGGTCTCCGGGGTGTTGAGGTACTTGGGGGTGGAGTCGTCCATCACCCGGCTGGTGAAGCCGATGACATCCCCCCGCACATCGATCACCGGGAGCATCAGGCGGTTGCGGTACTTGTCGTACACGCCGCCGCTTTTGCCCGCCACCGCCAGACCCGCGTCGATGAGGTCCGCCTTGTCGTAGCCCCTGCCCGCCATGGCGGTGATCAGGCTGTCCCAGGCGTCCGGCGCGGCCCCCAGGCCGAACCGGGCGGAAAACTTGGGGCTGATGCGCCGCTTGTCCCGGATGTAGGCGGCCACCGCCGCCCCCCTGGGGTCGGCCAGCATGGAGCGGTAGAACCGGGCCGCCTCGCGGTTCAGCTCCAGCACCCGCCTGCGCTTCTCCCGCCATTTTCCGTCCCCGGCGTCCTCCTCTGGCACCTGGAGCCCCGCCTGGTCCGCCAGCTTGCGCACCGCCTCCGGAAAGGGCAGGCCGTCCATCTCCATCACAAAACGGATGGGCCCGCCCCCCTTGCCGCAGCCGAAGCAGTGGAAAATATTTTTGGACTCATTGACGGAAAAGGAGGGGGTCTTTTCGTGGTGAAAGGGGCACAGGCCCCAGTGGTTGGCCCCCTTTTTGTTCAGGGGCAGATAGGCGGAGACCACGTCCACAATGCTCAGCCTGCCGTTCAGCTCATCCAGAAAGGAATCGGGTATGGCCATGGTCCCACCTCCTGATATTAGCCATATTTGCCCATTTTTATCACGATATCGGAGAAATTACCAGAACGAGGCGCCTGGGCAGGGCCGTCCCGCGCCGCTTCCCGGGCTGGGCGCCCCTATTCCGGCGGGGCCGCCCGGAACACCTCCCCCGCCTCCAGCGCCTCAATGGTCCCGGCGGAGGCGTCGAACAGGTGGGCGGCAAACTCCCCCGCCTGCCCCTCCGGAATCAGCACCGACAGCAGCACATCTGCGCCGTAGTCCACGCGCTCCTCCACGCCGCCGAAGTGGAACACCGCCCGGCGCACCTCCTCAAACTGGGCATAGCTGCACGGCACCTCCATGGCCATCCAGCGGCGGACGGCAGACCGGCCCGCCGCGTCCAGGGCGTCCTTGGCGCTCCGGGCGTAGGCCCGGACCAGGCCCCCCGCCCCCAGGAGCACCCCGCCGAAGTAGCGCGTCACCACGCAGCACACGTTGGTGACCCCCTCCTTCTGGAACACCCCCAGCATGGGCTGGCCGGCGGTGCCCTGGGGCTCCCCGTCGTCGGAGTAGCGCACAGGTCCGTCCTTGATGAGGTAGCACCAGCAGTTGTGCCGGGCGTCATAGTGCCTCTTCTTTGTCTCCTCAATGCGGGCGCGGGCCTCCTCCTCCGACTGCACCGGCCAGACGCGGCCAATGAAGGTGGACCGCTTTTCGGTGAACTGGGTCTCAGAGGGTTTCGTTGGGACCAGGTACTCTGTCATAGTTTTCCTCACCTGTTGTCATACTGTGCTCTGTTGGGGTCCCCGCAAAGCCACCCTTTGGCTTTGTGGGGGGTGGAGGGGCAGCGCAGTGAATGAGCTTTTGGCGAAGCCGAAAGCGAGAGATATGGAGCTTGCCCGCTCTGCTGGGGTCCCCGCAAAGCCACCCTTTGGCTTTGTGGGGGGCGGAGGGGCAGCGCAGTGAATGAGCTTTTGGCGAAGCCGAAAGCGAGAGATATGGAGCTTGCCCCGACGCTGTCACGCTGCGCCTGTTCGCAACGCGGTCTAAGCCCTCCGACTGCGCAAAAGCTGTCCGGCCCCCTTGGGGCCTCCCCGCTTTCGCTCCGCTTCGGGCTTAGCCCGCTGCTCACGACGGCTTAGCGCTTCTGGATCACGCTGCGAAGCGGTCAGGCCGCTCGGTCGCTTTCCCTCCGTCTCAGGCAAAATACAGATTTGCTCCGCAAATCTTGGTTTTTTGCCTTCGCTCCGGTCCAAGCTCCCTCGCTGACCGCTTCTCCGCGCTTCTATTTTACCACCCATCCTTTCGGGATGAACAGGCGGCTGAACTGCTCCACGGCGTAGGTGTCCGTCATGCCGGCTATGTAGTCCAGCACCGCCCGCCCGCTCCCCTCCCGCACCAGAATGTCCTGGTATTCCGGGGGCAGCTTGTCCGCGTGCTTGTAATAGTATTCGTACAGGAGGCAAATCATGTCCTCCGCCCGGCCCTCCTCCCCCTTGGCCCGGGGGTTGAAGTAGACCGACTGGAACATGAACTCCTTCAGCTCCGCCATGGCCTTCGCCACCGGCTCCGACTGGCGGATCAGCTCCCCCTCCCCGCTGGAGCGGACGATGTCCATGGCCAGCGTCTCAATGCGCTCCCCATGGGTGAAGCCCAGGGTCTGGGAGATGTGGATGGGGATATCGGTGGGAAAGATGATGCCGCCCCGCATGGCGTCGTCAATGTCGTGGTTGATGTAGGCGATCTTGTCGGCAAAGCGCACCAGCTGCCCCTCCAGGGTGTCCGCCGGCCGGCCCGCGGTGTGGCACAGGATGCCCTCCCGCACCTCGTGGCACAGGTTCAGCCCCGCCCCCTCGTTCTCCAGCCGATCCACCACCCGCAGGGACTGCTCATAGTGGCGGAACCCCCCCTCCACCATCCGGGACAGGGCCCTCTCTCCGGCGTGGCCAAAGGGCGTGTGGCCCAAATCGTGGGCCAGGGCGGCGGCCTCGGTGAGGTCCTCGTTGAGCCTCAGCCCCCGGGCCATGGTCCGGGCGATGCGGGACACCTCCAGGGTGTGGGTCATCCGGGTGCGGTAATGGTCCCCCTCGGGCTGGAGAAACACCTGGGTTTTGTGCTTCAGCCGCCGGAAGGACTTGCAGTGGACCACCCTGTCTATGTCCCGCTGAAAGCAGGTGCGCATGGGGCAGGGCGGGATGTCCACCCGCCGCCCCCTGGACTGGGCCGACAGGCAGGCCCTGGGCGACAGAGTTTGACGCTCCAGCTCCTCCATGCGCTCCCGAATGGTCTGCTCCATCTCTCATCCCTCCGGCCGTTCTTTCCGCGGCAAAATCGCTGTCTATCTCTTATACCCCATCCGTTTGAAAAATCCTTTTTATTTTTCAAATTTTTTTGTCATCTTTTTTGCTCCCCCTCATATGCTTCCCCGGGAGGGAGCGCCATGACTATGACTGTCCATCTCGCCCGCCTGCTGGTGCTGGCGGTGATCTTCGTCAACGGCTGGACCGACGCGCCGGGCGCCATCGCCACCGCGGTGGGCTCCGGAGCCCTCAGCTTCCGGCGGGGCGTGGTCCTGGCGGCGGCGTGCAATTTCGCCGGGGCGGCGCTGGCCTGCCTGTGCTTTCCCGCGGTGGCGGACACCATGGGCCAGCTGGTGGCCTTCCACGACCCCCGCTCCGCCTGCGCCGCGCTGAACGCGGCGCTGCTGTCCATCGTGCTGTGGGCGGTGGCGGCGTGGCGGTTCGGCCTGCCCACCAGCGAGAGCCACGCCCTGCTGGCCGGGCTGTCCGGGGGAGCCGCCGCCCTGGGTGCGGGGGCCGCCTCCCTCAGCCCCGGCGCATGGCTGCGGGCGCTGGCGGGGCTGGCACTGTCCCTGCCTGCCGGGGTACTGGCCGGGCGGCTGCTCCGCCGGACCATTTCCCGCCGGGTCCGCCGCCCAGACACCTGGCAGCGGGGGGCCGCCGCCCTCACCGCCCTGCTCCACGGGGTGCAGGACGGGCAGAAATTCCTGGCACTGCTCCTCCTCACCCACGGGCTGGAGGGGGCGCAGCCCGCCCCCCGGCTGGAGCTGGCCCTGCTCACCGCCGGGGTGATGGCCCTGGGCACCGCTCTGGGAGGCAGGCCCATCGTGGAAAAAATGGGCTCGGAGCTGGCCTCCCTCTCCCCCGCCGACGGGCTGGCGGCGGACCTGGGCGCGGGCGCCGTGCTGCTGGCCTGCTCCGCCCTGGGGCTGCCCGCCTCCACCACCCACGCCAAGGTGGCCGCCATCTGCGGGGCGGGCCGGGGGGCTGACCGGCGGGTGATGGGCCAGATGGCGGGGGCCTGGATCCTCACCTTCCCCGCCTGCGGGGGGATGGCCTTTCTCCTCACCCGGCTCATGAGCTGACCTTGGAAACCGGACCGGCCCGCGCCATGCGCGGGCCGGTCCTTTTCAGTTCCCGTGGTCCTCCAGAATGACCGCCTCCCAGGGCCGGAGCCGCCCGTCGAAGCCGTCCCGGTAATAATTGGACCGCAGCAGCGTCCCCCGGCGCCCCACCCAGGCGGGGCGGTCGCTGAAATTCAGCGCCACGGTGACGCTCTCCGCCCCCAGACGGCGGCGGTAGACGAACACCCTGTGGGTGCACTCCAGCCACAGGAAGTCCCCCCGGCGCAGCACCTCCCGCTCACGCCGCAGGGCGGCCAGATCCTTGTACCAGCTCCAGATGGAGTCCGGGTCGGCCTCCTGGTCGGCCAGGTTGACGAAGTGGAAGTTCCGGTTCACCCCCAGCCAGGGCCGCGCCGCCGTGGTGAAGCCCGCGTTGGGCCCGTCGTCCCACTGAAAGGGCGTGCGGGCGTTGTCCCGGCTGGTGCGCCGTATGATCCTCCACCGCAGCCCCTCCGGCACATGGCAGGCGCTGAGCAGCCGGTCCACGTTGCGGCTCTCCACGTCGTCCAGCTGGTCCGCGCCGTCGAAGTCGAAGTCCACCATGCCGATCTCCTGGCCCTGGTAGATGAAGGGCGTCCCCCGCAGGGTGAGCAGCAGGGTGGCCAGCAGCTTGCCGCTCTCCCGCCAATACCCCTCGCTGGCGAAGCGGGGGATGGACCGGGGCTGGTCGTGGTTCTCCAGGTAGATCGCGTTCCAGGGCAGCTCCCTCTGCCACTTGATCAGCGCCTCGAAAAACCTCTTGGGGCGGAAGTCCCGCTTCAGCCACTTGACAAAATACTGGTCGCACTCCATGTGCTGGAAGGAGAACACCATGTTCAGCTCCCCCCGGTCCGGCCCGCACAGATCCCGGGCCGTCTCCGGGGTGACGAACACCGTCTCCCCCACCGTGAAGGCCCGGTAGCCGTCCAGCACCTGGCGCAGCTGGCGCAGGATATCGTGGGTGCCCTCCAGGGACAGGTAGTGCTCCAGCCCGGTGAGGGCCAGCCGCTTCTCGCCGTCGGCCAGGCTGTCCTTCCACAGCAGGTTGATCACGTCGCAGCGGAAGCCCGCCACCCCCCGGTCCAGCCAGAAGCACAGGATCTCCTTCACCTCCTCCAGCACCTGGGGACAGCGATAGTTCAGGTCCGCCTGGCTCCTGGCAAAGAGGTGGAGGTAGTACTCCCCCCGCACGTCGTCCCACTGCCAGCAGTCCTCGGCGAAAAAGCCCGTCCAGTTGTTGGGCAGGGTCCCGCCGGGCCCGGCGGGGGCCCAGTGGTAGTAATCCGTGTAGGGCGCGATCCGGCGGCGGCTCTTCTCGAACCACTGGTGGGCGGTGGAGGTGTGGTTGATGACCAGGTCCATCAGAATGCGGATACCCCGGCGCTTGGCCTCCAGAATCAGCCGGTCCATGTCCTCCAGGGTGCCGTACTCCGGGTTGATGCCCTTGTAGCCGCTGATGTCGTAGCCGTTGTCATCGTTGGGGGAGGGGTACACCGGGCTGAGCCAGACGGCCCCCACCCCCAGCTCCTGGAGGTGGTCCAGGCGGCTGATGATGCCGGGGATGTCCCCAATGCCGTCCCCGTTGGAATCCTGGAAGCTCCTGGGGTAGATCTGGTAAATGATGGCGTCCTTCCACCACTCCATGGCGTTATCCTCCTTTGACCAAAGGGGCCGGACCAAACGGTCCGGCCCTGGGTTTTCACTTGTTCCAGTTGAGCACATCCCGGTTCTTCACGAAGTACTCCACGCCGGAGTACAGGGTGGTGGCGGCGATGACGATAATGCACGTCCAGTCCAGCACCCACATGGGTATGGGCAGCGCGGTAAGGTGCATCAGGCACAGGCACACCATGGTGGAGGCGGTTTTCACCTTACCCGACCACCCGGCGGCGATGACCCGGCCGTTGTCCACCGCCACCATCCGCAGGCCGGACACGGCGAACTCCCGGGCCATGACGATGACCAGCGCCCAGTCGGGAAACCGGCCCATGGCGCAGAAGCAGGTCATGGCGGTGAGCACCAGCATCTTGTCCGCCAGCGGGTCCATGAACTTACCGAAGTCGGTGACCAGATTGTGCTTCCGGGCGATGTAGCCGTCCAGCAAATCGGTAAGGCTGGCCACCACGAACACCGCCAGGGCGGCGTAGTTGTTGCCGGGGAAGTCCAGGTGCCACAGCACCAGATACACAGGGATGAGGATGACGCGCAGCATGGTCAGTTTGTTGGGTAAGTTCATGGTGTTCCTCCTTTATGTTCCGCCTGTTCTTCCATTGCCTCCCGGGCGGCCAGCGCCCAGTTCTCCGGGTATTTCTCCCGCAGATAGCGGGCATGGGGGTCGTCAGGCCGGGTCAGCAGACCCTTTTCCTGAATGGTGTCCGCCTCGGCGCGGACGACCCAGCGCCGCCGCTTTTCCCCCAGGAGGTATTCCTCATAATAGACCCTTCCAGCCCCCGTGTAGCCGTAGGCGTACTCAAAGTGCTTCACGCCGTACATCAGCGCCATGGGCAGGCTGGCCGTGAGGCACACCTGTCTGGGCTTGCCGAAGTATTGGGTCACGCTGGGCTTGAGCACCCTCAGCCCCGGCGTGGGCGAGCAGTGGTAAAGCGTCATTCCTCCGCCTCCCCCGTCAAGTCGCCGTCGGACACGCCGGTGATCCGCACCCACACAAACTCCCCCGCCGGCACCAGCCCCGCCGCCGTGAACAGCACCCGGCCGTCGATATCCACCGAGTCGGCATAGGTGCGGCCCGCATAGCAGCCCGCCTCGGGGTCAAAGCCCTCGCACAGCACCTCCATACAGGTGCCCAGCCGGTCCTGATTGTACCCATCCATGATGCGGGACTGGATATCCACCACCAGCTCCACCCGGCGGGCCGCGGTGTCCGGGTCCACCTGGTTTTCCATGGCGGCGGCCAGGGTGCCCTCCTCCGAGGAGAACTGGAACACCCCCGCCCGCTGGAGCCTCTGCTCCCGCAGAAACGCGCACAGCTCCTCGAACTCCGCCTCCCCCTCGCCGGGCAGGCCGCAGATCAGGGAGGTGCGCAGCACCACGTCGGGCATGGCGGCGCGCAGCTTGGCGAACAGCGCCTCGATCTCCGCCCGGGTGCTGCGGCGGCGCATGGCCCTCAAAATGCCGTCGTTGGCGTGCTGGATGGGGATGTCCAGATAGTGGACGATCTTCTTTTCCCGGGCAATGACCTGAATCAGCTCATCGGTCACCGCCTCCGGGTAGAGGTAGTGGAGCCGGATCCAGTGGAAGTCCAGCTTGCACAATTCGGTGAGCAGCTTGGCCAGGGTGATCCCGTCCCCCAGGTCCAGCCCATACCGGGTGATGTCCTGGGCGATGACGATGAGCTCCCTCACCCCCCGGTCCGCCAGGGTTTTGGCCTCCCACAGCAGGGCCTCCAGAGAACGGCTCCGATACTTTCCCCGCAGCCTGGGGATGACGCAGAAGGCGCAGCCGTTGGAGCAGCCCTCGGCAATTTTCAGGTAGGCCGTCCAGGGCGGGGTGGTCACCCACCGCTCGCCGTCGTCGTCGGCCCGGGCCAGGGGCCCGAAATACTCCGGCCGCTCCCCCGCCATCACCCGCTCCACGGCGGATACCACGTCGGTGTAGCTGCCGGTGCCCAGCAGGCCGTCCACCTCGGGCAGCTCGGAGCGGATGTCGTCGGGGTAGCGCTGGCTGAGGCAGCCCGCCACCAGCAGCTTTTTCAGCTTCCCCTCCTGCTTCAGCGCCGCCAGCTCCAAAATGGCGTCGATGGCCTCGCTCTTGGCGGACTCGATGAAGCCGCAGGTGTTGAGCACCGCCACGTCGGCCCCCTCGGGGTCGCCGGTGACGGTGTGGCCCGCGTCCCGGCACAGGGCCATCATCTGCTCGGTGTTCACCAGGTTTTTGGCACAGCCCAGGGACTGAAACGCCACCTTATAGCCCATTTACTCCCATTCCTCCTCCCGGATCCGGTCCAGCGCGGACGAGATTTCATCCCACCCGTACCCCCGCCGGGCCAGATAGTCGGACACCTTCTTCAAATTCTCCCGGGTGGGCTCGGCCCCCCGGAGCTTCTGCCGGGCCAGCGCCAGCACCTGGTCTCCGTCCGGCTCCCGCTCCTCCAGGGCGTCCTCCCAAAGCGAGCGGGGCACCCCCCGGCGGTACAGCTCGTCCCGGAGCTTCCGGGGGCCGTACCCCTTGGCGGCGTAATGGCGCACCACCATGCGGCCGTACTCCTCGTCGTTGAGCAGCCCCAGCTCAGTGAGCCGGTCGGCCACCCCCTCGGCCCGCTCCCGCAGGGCCTCCCTTTGGGCCTGCAAAAGCGCCGGGTCGGGGCCGTCGTCCAGCTTGTCATAGGGATATTTTTCCCGCTTTGGCCGGGGCGGCGTGCACAGCTTATCCAGCAGCTCCTTCCGGGACATGGGACGCTGGGCCAGCAGGCCCACCGCCCGCTCCATCAGCCGGGACCGCTCTCCGGCGGCGGCCAGGGCCTCCCCCTCGGCGTCGGACAGCTCCTTGCCGGCGTAGAGGCCCAGGGACACCACCTCCCCCTCCCCCACCCGGACCAGGGAGGCGTCGTCCAGCCACACCAGCCAGCGGCCCTGCTTGTGCTGAGAGGGCTCCAATTTCTCAATTTTCATGGTTCCTCATTTCCTCCGTCCCCGAACGGCGGTACAGAGCATACAGGGAACGCCAGTCATAATCATTGAAAATATGGCCGCTACCTGCGCCTTCTCTTGTTGTTCTTCCGTCGGCATTGTCTCAGGAGAACATTTGTCAAGGGGGATTTTACCTAAAAGATGAAATCCCCCAATAAACTGGAATTCTGATAAGACATAATTTATTACATTTATGGTTGCACTTCAAAACGTTTTCCTTTCATTTTAATTCCAATACATATTTGTATGCACTTTCATCGGGGTTTTGAAAATATTTCTCTTCGATCCGATCCAGGTGATAGCCACATTTTTCAAAGACTGTTTGCATTGCTTTATTGGAGCTTCTTGTCTCTCCGCAAAAACGCTTCATTCCTATCACTGACATCTCATCTCGAACATGCTTCATCAATTTACAGGCCAGGCCATGTCCTCTATATTTCGGATGGACGGAGATATTCATGATCTTAATATAGTCTTTTTCGCCCTTCCAATTATAGATAAAGGCATTAGCTACTAAGTTTTCCTCATCCAAAAATGCATAATATAAAGCTCTTTCATCCTCCATCAAGTCTTTCCAGTCCGCTGCTTTCCAGAAATCCGTCGGAAAATTAAGCTTATCAAAAGCCATAACTGTTTCCAAGTACTCAGAATCAAGTTGCTTTAATCTGATCATCTTGCACCCTCCATTCAAATCCCGATTTGTCGATTTGTCACGAGCCAAGTATACCACCAATAGGAATGACATTCAACCCTCATTTATAGGTGCTGATAGTAGTGGCAAGCAATGCACAGGTATATACCCTGTGCCGCTTGTTGGTGGCCGAAGGCTCCAAGCCCCCAGTAATCGGCACAGCTACGTCCGATGCACAAGCCGCCGTTGGCGTCTGCTGGCATATACCGGCAGGGAAGGACGCCCCCGGTGGAGCCGCCCCGGTGGGTGCACGGCTGCCGTCAGGCAGTACCACCGACGGCCTTGGCCGGTGGTGAGTAAGTGTGCCCTTAGCAGAGGGCCGACAAAGAAAACGGAGCGCCCAGGTCATCCCCGGACGCTCCCCCTTCGGTTCCCTTCTGCTGGTCGAACACCGCCTTTTCAGCCTGTGTCATTTTGCCACAAATGAACCGTCAGCTATGTAATGTATTCGGTGGTGAAACCACCCTTTACACAATACATCTCAAGAGAACCGTTCGTATACCAAAGCAAAGCGAAGACAAAGCCAAGGAAAAACAGGATCATCAATAAATCCCAAACAAAACGCACAATTACCTTTTTACTCATAAAATCATTCTATTCGATTTAAAAAGACCAGAAAATGGAGTTATCCTTCAAAATCATCAGCGGACACGTCCACCGCGCGGCCCGCCGCCTTGGCCGCCGCCTGGGACTGTTTGCTCATGAGCTTGTAGGAGTTGGCCCGGATCTCCCCGTCCACCTGGGCGGCGATCTCCGGATTCTCGCTGAAATATTTCTTCACCGAGTCCTTGCCCTGGCCCAGCCGGGTGTCCCCCATGGAGAACCAGGAGCCGGACTTCTGCACGATGTCCAGCTTGACGGCCAGGTCCACCAGCTCTCCCATCTTGGAGATGCCCTCGCCGTACATGATCTCGAACTCCGCCTCCCGGAAGGGGGGGGCCACCTTGTTCTTGACGATCTTAGCCCGAGTGCGGTTGCCGATGATCTCGGTGCCGTTTTTGATGGCCTCAATGCGGCGCACCTCCATGCGCACCGAGGCGTAGAACTTCAGCGCCCGGCCGCCGGTGGTCACCTCGGGGTTGCCGTACACCACACCCACCTTCTCCCGCAGCTGGTTGATGAAGATGACAATGCAGTTGGTCTTGGCGATGGACCCCGCCAGCTTCCGCAGGGCCTGACTCATCAGCCGGGCCAGCAGGCCCACATGGCTGTCGCCCATGTCGCCCTCAATCTCCGCCCGGGGGGTGAGGGCCGCCACCGAGTCCACCACCACCACGTCCAGGGCGCCGGAGCGCACCAGGGCCTCGCAGATCTCCAGACCCTGCTCGCCGGTGTCCGGCTGGGAGATGAGCATGGAGTCAATGTCCACACCCAGGGCCCGGGCATAGGTGGGGTCCAGGGCGTGCTCAGCGTCGATGAAGGCCACCTCGCCCCCCCGCTTCTGGGCCTCCGCCACGATGTGCAGGGCCAGGGTGGTCTTGCCGGAGGATTCGGGGCCGTAGATCTCAATGATGCGCCCCTTGGGCACGCCGCCGATGCCCAGGGCGATGTCCAGCGACAGCGACCCGGTGGGGATGGCCTCCACCACAATGTGGGAGTTCTCCCCCAGGCGCATGATGGAGCCCTTGCCGTAGTCCTTTTCGATCTGGGCGATGCAGGTGGACAGCGCCTTCTTTTTATCCGACGCCGGAGCGGCGGGCTCGATCTGCTTTTTCTTCTCTGCCATGGATCCTCTCTCCTTTATGTATCACAATATTCTGGTCCGGTCACTCCGCCTCAATCTCCAATGCCTCCAGCAGAAAGCTGACGGGGCGGAACCCATCGTTGCAGGAGATCATGGCGGATTTCCTATCCTTCATCCAGCCATCATAAAAATCCCCGCCGCCGTGGGCCAGCGTCATCACAAAGGGGGACATGCTCTCCCACGCGCTGATGCAGAAGCCCTCCGGCCTTTCCCAGCCGTTGGCCACAAACACCTGGCCCTCCCGCATCTCGCAGGCATGCTGGATGGGGTTTTCATACCGCTCGATCAAGTCCCCGTAGGAGGCGGTCTTCATCACTGTGATCTTCACCTTTTTCATTCCGGCTTCTCCTCCCGCTCCGCGCTCCCCTCCACGACCCGCCAGTGCATCCCCGGGTCCATGGTGGTCTGTATATCCACAAAGCCGTTCTCCGCCAGGATGTACTCCACCGCTGGAGCCTGGTCGTACCCCACCTCAAAGGCCAGCTTGCCGCCGGGACGCAGCGCCCGCTTCCACTTCCTGGCCACGGCCCGGTAGAATTTCAGCCCGTCCTCCCCTCCGTCCAGGGCCATCCGAGGCTCGTAGTCCCGCACCGACGGGTCCAGCCGGCCCACCTCCAGGGTGGGGATGTAGGGGGGATTGCACAAAATCAAGTCGAAATCCCGGAGGATGCGGGGGGGCGGCTCCAGCGCGTCCGCCTGAACAGGGTTCACCTGGTCGGTCAGCCCGCACCGGCGGATGTTCTGCCGGCACACCCGCAGGGCGTCCTCCGACCACTCCGCCAAAATCACCCGGGTATTGGGGCAGTTGTCCGCGATGGCCAGCCCCACACAGCCGCTGCCGGCGCACAGGTCCAGCACCCGGACGGGCTCGGGCAGGTCCCGGAGAAACAAAATGCCCCGCTCCACCAGGGTCTCCGTGTCCGGCCGGGGGATGAGCACATCCCGGCACACGTCCAGGGTCAGGCCGTAAAATTCCCACTCCCCGATGAGGTAGGCCACCGGCTCCCCCGCCATCCGGCGGTTCATCAGCTCCCGAAAGCGCCTGGCCACCCCGTCGGAGGCGTACAGGGGCAGATCCCGGATCAGCTCCTTCCGATCCTTGCCGGAGGCAAAGCACAGCAGCTCCCGGGCCTCCAGCTGCGCCTGTTCCACCCCCGCCCCCTTCAGGGCCTTCCGGGCGTCCAGATACAAGTCATTATAGGTTGCGGGCATGGGTGTTCACCCTCTCTCTGCGTTGTTGTCACGCTGCGCCTGTTCGCCACGCGCGGCTTCACTCCGCCTCGGGCAAAACCCATCCGGGCTGTTGGCCCTTCTTGGGCTTTTGCCCTCGCTGTGCTCCATCCACGCTGCTCACGACGGCTCCGCGCTTCTTTTTACCATTGATCGGCGCCCTTTTCCTCGGGCAGCACCCGTTTCAGCGCCTCAATGCCCACCTCGATCATGGAGTCGTCCGGCTCAAAGGTGGTGAAGTTCTGCATCCACATGCCGGGGGCCCGGAGGGCGCGGCAGACCGGCCCGTCGTGGCCGCCCACATAGCGGTTGAACTCGTAGGTCACCCCCACGATGAGGGGCAGCATCAGCAGATGCAGCCCCATGCGCAGGAAGGTGTTCTCGATCTTCAGCGGGGTGAACACCGCGATGGACAGGAAGATGGACACCGCGATAACCACAAAGAGAAAGCTGGTGCCGCAGCGGGGGTGGTGCCGGGGCTGCCTGCGGACGTTTTCCACCGTGAGCTCCAGGCCGTTTTCGTAGCAATAGATGGTCTTGTGCTCCGCGCCGTGGTACTCGAATACCCGGTGGATCTCCTTCATTTTGGAGCACAGGTACAGATAGATCATGAAAATGGCCACCTTCAGCACCCCCTCGATCACCGAGCGCACCCACAGGGGCATTCCGGTCCACACCAGGCCCAGAAGACCGGTGAGGGCAGTGGGCAGCAAAATGAACAGCCCGATGGAAAAGGCGATGCCCAGCACCGCCGCCAGGGTGATAATAATGCCCATGGCCTTGTCCTGCTCAAAGTGGTCGCTGATCCACTTGTCCAGGCCGGTGAGCTCCTCCTCCGGCGCGGAGCCGTCGTCGGACAGCTCCGCGGAGCGCATCAGCGCCTTCATCCCGTGGACCATGGAGCCCCCGAAGATGAACAGCCCTCGGATGAAAGGCAGCTTGGCCAGCCCGCTCCGGGGCTTCACCGCCTCCTCCTCAATGCTCAGCTCCCCGTTCGGCCTGCGCACCACAATGGCCCGCTTCTCCGGCCCCTGCATGAGGATGCCCTCCAGCAGTGCCTGCCCGCCGCAGGTGGTTTTGAAGGGGGTGCAGCAATTTTTGTCTTGTCTCGCCATTTGGTCTGTCTCCTTTGATTGGCCGGGTCCTTCCAAGCATACCAGAAATTCCCGGAAAATGCAGCCACGGTTCAGAACTTTCGTTCGATGCTCTGCCGGGATCTACGCCCCCTCCACCCGGATGGGCAGCCGGATGGTGGCCACACAGCCGCCGCTGGCGGCGTTGCCGATGTCCAGCGCCCCGCCGTGGCTGTTGACGATCTCGTCGCACACCGCCAAGCCGATGCCCGAGCCCCGGGCCTTGGATGAGCCCTTATAGAATTTGTATTTGATGAAGGGCAGCTCCTCCTGGGGCACGCCGGGGCCGTAGTCCCGGATGCGGATGGCCACCTGGTCCTCCTCCCGGCCCACGGACACCTCCACCCGGCCGCCGGCGCCGCCGTGCTTGTCCGCGTTGTCCAGCAGGTTGCAGAACACCTGGCGCAGCCGCTCCGGGTCGCCGTTGATGAGAGGCAGCTCCTCCTCACACTCGGTATAGTCCAGCTCCAGCCCCTTCCGGCGGAAGAACTCCCGGTAGGTGTACACCGCGTCCTCCAGCTCCGCCAGAATATCGATGGGCTCCACCGACAGATTGAACCGCCCCGTCTCCATCCGGGAGAACTCCAGCAGCTCCTCCACCATGCGGGTGAGGCGCTGGGCCTCGGACACGATAATGCCCATCCCCTTCTTCACGTCGTCGGCGTCCCGCACCTCGCCGTTGTACAGGGTCTCCGCCCAGCCGTTGATGGCGGTGAGGGGGGTGCGCAGCTCGTGGGACACCGAGGAGATGAACTCCGACTGGGTGCGCTCCGCCTGGTCGATCTTCATGGACATGTCGTTGATGCTGTCCACCAGCTCGCCCATCTCATCGTCGGATTTCTTTTCCATCTGCACTCCGTAGCTGCCCGCCGCGATGCGCTTGGCGGTCTCGGTAACCCGGATCACCGGGTCCAGCACCGAGCGGATGAAGTAGGAGGCAATCATCCCCATCACCACCAGGATGAACAGCCCGATGGCGGAGGTCACCGCCACAATGCGCAGCATCTGACTCTGCACCTTCCGCAGGGAGGTGGCCATGCGCACCACCCCCACCACCGAGCCGTTGTAGATCACCGGGGCGGAGGCGGACACCAGGCTGTCCCCGGTGTCCGGGTCCATCCCGCCGGAGGTGCGCACCCGCTTGGTGCTGATGGCCTCCGCCACGTCGGGGCTGCTGACGCTGGCCCCGGATATGTCCATCATAGAGGACATGAGCACCCGGCCGCTGGCGGTGAGGATCTGCACCTCAATGCTGGTCTTCTCCTCAAACTGGTTGACAAACTGCCGGGCGGTATAGAGGTAGGTGTTCTCCGTGTAGTTGCGGAACACGCCTGCGGCGGTCTGGGCCTTGCTCTCCAGGCTGGCCACGATGGTGGAGGTGTAGTAGCTGTACATGGCCAGCGAAAAGGCGCTCACCGCGCTGGCCACCACCACCAGGGTGACCGCCAGCGTGTTGAGCAGCCAGCGGCGGCGCAGCCTGCCCCGGGGTCTTCTCTCCGGGGCCTCCGCCGGCTTGTCCTCTTTGGGCTTCTCCTCCCGCTTGGGAGTAATGGGCAGATTCTTTTTCCGCCTCCGCCGGCTCTCCTGCTCCATCCTCACGTCTCCCATTCGTAACCGTAGCCCCACACCGTGCTGATGTGGGCGGGATTCTGCGGATCATCCTCCAGCTTGATGCGCAGGCGGCGGATGTTCACATCCACGATTTTCAGCTCGCCCAGATACTCCTTGCCCCACACCGCCTCCAGAATCTCCTCCCGGGCCAGGGCCTTGCCCGGGTTTTCCATGAACAGCCGCACAATGGCGTACTCCACCTGGGTGAGCTTCACCCGCTTGCCGTTTTTCTCCAAAGTGCGGTTGCGGATGTTCAGCAGGAAGGGGGGCTGGCTCAGCTCGTCCACGTCCCGGATGGGCGCCCCCCCCGCCCGGCGGTACAGCGCGTCCACCCGGGCGGTGAGCTCCGCGGGGGAGAAGGGCTTGGTCACATAGTCGTCCGCCCCGGTCATCAGGCCGCTCACCTTGTCCATCTCCTGGGTGCGGGCGGTGAGCATGATAATGCCCATCTGGGCGTTTCCCGCCCGGATGCGGCGGCACACCTCAAAGCCATCCATCTCCCCGGGGAGCATGATGTCCAGCAGCGCCACCTTCACGTCCGGATTGCTTTGGATGAGGGCCAGGGCCTCCTCGCCGGTGCCCGCCTCAATGGTATCATATCCCGCCCGCTTCAGGTTGATGACCACAAAGCTGCGGATGTTGGTCTCGTCTTCCAGAACCAAAACCTTGCGCATGGAACCCTTCCCCGCTTTCTCCTATTCATACAGCCGCGCCCGCCTGCGCGGTGACTGGGCTTTTGCCCTCGCTCCGCTCCAAGCGCCCTCGCTGTCCGCTTCTCCGCGCTTTTTCTCACGCTGCGAACCGGCCAGGACGCTCGGGCGCTTTCACTGCGTCTCGGACAAAACCCGTCCCCGCTGCGCGGTGACTGGGCTTTTGCCCTCGCTCCGCTCCAAGCTTCCTCGCTGTCCGCTTCTCCGCGCTTAATGACTTTCCCAGGCCGCCGTAATGAGCTTGAAGCGCTGGCTCAGCTCCGTCTCATCCAGGCCGCAGCTCCACACCCCGGCGTCCAGAGAGGCGCAGTAGATGGCGGAGCTGTCGCTCTGAAGCACCAGCCGGCCGGGCAGCTTGGACCGGGAGACCCGGTTGCTTCCGGTGAGGCAGTAGATGGTGAGGAACCGCTGGGGGCTCCCCTCCTCCCGGTCGGGCCAGTAGTAGAACACCACGGCCCGCTCACCACGGCCGCTGAGGCCGTCGTCCCGGGCCACGGTGATGTTGTTGATGTCCCAGCCGTTGGGCAGGGTGAGATACCACCCGTCGGTAAAGGAGTGGTAGGTGATGCCGCAGGTGGCGCTCCTCCCGCTGGAGTCCACCTGCTGCCAGTAGATCAGATACTGAGAGGAGGCGTTCTCCGGGTCCGGAGGGGTGAGCAGCTGGGGCCGGGGGATCTCCACCACCTCGTCGTTGTTGATGTCCATGGCGGAGGCGTTGGTGTTGGCCCAGGCGGTGTCCACGCTCAGCCCGCTCTCCGGGTCCCGGGTCACGTTCTCCAGGCCCGTCCGGCTCAGCGTGAACACGTCGGTGACATATCCGTTCCCATTCTCCAGCTCCAGGGTGACGTATAACCCCGGCTTCCCGTCGGACAGCAGGCCGGACTCTGAATTCGCCACATTCTTCAGCCCGTCAGACAGCATCCCGGTGGAGGACAGCACCATCACCCCGTCCTGATAGTCGTAGTACTCCGCCAGACTGTAGCCCTCGCCCGTCACATCCTGCTGGTACACGATCAGCTCCCGGCTCCCGTCCTGGTCCAGGTCCACAGTGGTGTACCCCTCGTTATACGTGGTGTTCAGCAGCTCGTTGGCGCTGCTGCCCGACACGCTGTAGGCGGACAGGCTGTGGACGCCGGCGCTGAGCTGCCAGCTGACGATGAACTCCCGGCTCCCGTCCCCTGAGAGGTCCTCATAGCGCACCGAGTTGATGGAGGTGCCGTCCCCGGACAGCATCGCGGTCTGGCGGTAGATCTGGTCGCCCCCCTGGCGGAACAGGCACACCCGCATGGGCTTCTCCTCCGCGGAGGGCACCCGGAGGAACACCGCCGCCGTCTCCTGCTCCCCGTCCCCGTCCAGGTCCAGCAGCTGGATGGTGGAGGTGTTGCTGCCGTAGTTGATGGTGGCGTACTCCGCCCCCAGCTCGTTCATGGTGGCGTCGATGGTGATTTGGAGGTCCCGGTACTCCTGGGGCAGCATGGGCAGGGCGTACAGATTGTCCACCGGCTCAAATACGCAGCCGCTGAGGCACGCCGCCAGCGCGGCGGCCAGTACGGCGGTCAAAATCCGGCGTCTCACGGCCTCTCCCCCTTTTTCCACAGTTAGAGGGTATTATATCACAGAATTTTCGCTCTGCCTATGGATTTTTTGTGAACGCGAAAATTTTCTTGCGCCCGCCCCCCCTCTGTGGTATCCTGAAAACAGGAATGGAGGTGTTCCACCTTGGTCAAATTGCGGCGCTCCTTCTAAACGATAGAAGGAAAATCCAACCTTTGATCCTTCTATCGCTTTGGGCATAGGAGGTTCTCCATGAAAACTTACGAAAAACGATACCGCCCCTATTTCGCGGGGGCTTTGATTAGTGTGCTCGTCAGCACGGTATTTGCCGTCGCCCTGCAATTTTTCAAGGGCCAGGTGCTGGACAGCGCCATCGCCGGACAGGGCGGGGCGGCCCTGCGCTCCGCCCTGTCTCTGGCCGCCTTTATCCTGGGGGAGACGCTGTTCTTCTACCTCTACCGGCGGCTGGGCGACCGCTTCGCCGCCAGCTGCGTCATGGATTTGAAGCGGGATATCTTTGCCAGCGCCCTCCGCCGGGACTACGCCGCCTTTCAGCGCAGCCCCCAGGGGGAGTACCTGGCCAAATACGCCGGTGAGGCCGACGCCATCCGCTCCCGCCGGTTCTGCCTGCTGCCCCTGCTGTGGGAAATTTTGTTCCGGATCGTCCTGGTGGGCGGCGCGCTGTTCCTGCTGGACTGGCGGGTGGCCCTGGTCACTCTGGGGCTGCTCACCACGCCGCTCTACGTCCCCAAGCTCATGGAAAAACGGGTGCAGCGGGCCCAGTCGGCCTTCCTGCGCTCGGCGGAGGAGGCGCTGGCCGGAATGACCGACTGGCTGCGCGGCTTCGAGATCGTCAAAAATTTCTCCGTCGAGGGGGCGGCTCTGACCCGGTTCGGCCGGCTCAACGACGGCGTCCGGGACAAGCTCCTCCAGGACCTGCGCCTGGGGGCCGCCGCCCAGGTGGTCACCACGCTGATGAGCTACCTGTCCTACTTTATCGTGCTGGTGTGCGCCGCCCTTCTGGTGCTGAACGGCACCTTTTCCGCCGGGGACTTCTTCGTGGCCATCGGCATGATCGACCAGCTGTCTTATCCCCTGATCTCCCTGGCGGAGGTCATCCGCCAGCTCATCGCCATCCGGCCCGCCTGCGCCTCTATGGAGCAGTTCCTCGCCGAGGGGGCCGCCACGCCGGACGGGCGGCGGCTGGAGGGGCTGGAGCGGGAGCTCCGCTTTGACCGGGTGTGCTTCCGCTACCCGGACCGCCCGCCGGTGCTGCGGGACCTCAGCTTCACGGTGAAAAAGGGCGGGCGCTACCTCATCCAGGGCCCCAGCGGCTGCGGCAAGACCACCGCCGTCAACCTGCTGCTGCGCTACTACGACCCCTGCGGCGGCTCCATCCAGGTGGACGGCGTGCCCATCGAATCCTTCTCTGACACCTACGGCTGCTTCACCGTGGTGCGGCAGGAGGCGGTGCTCTTCCGGGACAGCCTGCGCCACAACCTCACCATGTACCGGGAGGTGAACGACATCCGGCTGTCCGCGGTGCTGCGCGGCGTGGGGCTGGAGCGCTTCGCCGGCCGGGAGGCGCTGGACGCCCTGGTGGAGGAAAACGGCTCCAACCTGTCCGGCGGGGAAAAACGGCGGATCTGTCTGGCCCGGGCCCTGCTGCGTGAGACGGATGTGCTCATCCTGGACGAGCCCCTGGCCAACCTGGACGAAGAGACCGCCGGACGGATCGAGGACCTGCTGCTGTCCATCACAGACCGGACCCTGCTGGTGGTGTCCCACCAGTTCACCCCGGAGAAGCTGAGCCGGTTTGACCGGGTACTCTCTTTGGACGGTCAGGACCACGCCGGCAGCCCCATGGTAAAAAACGCCAGGACTGGACGACGGACAGGCAGATGCCCTATTTGTGGATTGGATTGATGGCAGGCGTCATCGCCGCCTGTCTGTGCCTGTACCACAGCAAAAAACAAAAGAGAGAATGAGCGTAAAAGCGGAGGCGGCATCTTGGATGCCGCCTCCCTTCAATATTGATACTTTTTCCGCAGCCCCCACAAAAACGCCGCCGTCACCGCCGCGGCCAGCGCCTCCGCCGCCACAATGGAAAGCCAGATGCCGTCCACCTCCCAGACCAGCGGGAAGACCAGCACCGCCGCCGCCTGAAACACCAGGGTGCGCAGGAAGGAGATGGCGGCGGACACCAGCCCGTTGTTCAGCGCGGTGAAAAAGGACGAGCCGAAAATGGCGAATCCGGAGAACAGGAAGGAGAAGGCAAAGATGGAAAAGGCCCGGATGGTGAGGGCCAGCAGCTCCTGGTCATAGCCCACAAAGAGCAGGGACAGGGGCCGGGCCAGCAGCAGGGCGGCGGCGAACATGGCGGCGGAAAACACGGCCACCACTCCCAGGCTCCGGCGGCGCAGCCCCCGCAGCTCGGCGTGGTTCTGGGCCCCGTAGTGGTAGCCCACCACCGGGGCGACCCCCACCGAATAGCCGATGAACACCGCCGCGAACACCAGGCTGACATACATCAGCACCCCGTAGGCCGCCACGCCGTCCTCCCCTGCGTAGCGCAGCAGCTGGGCGTTGAACAGCATGCTCACCACCGACGCGGAGATGCTGCTCATCAGCTCGGAGGAGCCGTTGGAGCACACCCTGACCAGCGCCCTGCCGTCAAAGCGGGTCCGCCCCAGCCGCAGCAGGCTGGAATTGGGCCGGGAAAAGTAGATCAGCGGAATCACGCCCCCCACCAGCTGGCTGGCCGCCGTGGCCGCGGCGGCCCCCACCAGCCCCCAGCGCAGCACCGCCACAAACAGAGCGTCCAGCGCCATATTGGTGCACCCCGCCGCCACCGTGATCCACAGGCCCAGGGTGGGCTTTTCCGCCGTGGCGAACAGGCATTGAAAGGCGTATTGCAGGATGAACGCGGGCAGGGCCAGCAGGATGACCCGGGCATAGACCACGCTGTCCTCCAGCAGCTGCCCCTGGGCCCCCAGGGCCACGGCGACGGGCCGGATCAGCGCCAGCCCCAGCGCCTCCAGCACCACCCCGCAGGCGGCGGAGACGTAGACGATGAGGGAAAACAGGCGGTTGGCCTGCTCCGGCCTGCCCTCCCCCATGGTTTTGGCGATGAGGGCCCCGCCGCCGGTGCCGAACATGAAGCCCGCGCAGCCCAGAATCATCAGCACGGGATAGATGAAGTTCACGGCGGTAAACGGGGTCTTGCCCACATAATTTGACACAAAAAAACCGTCCACCACCCCGTAAATAGAGGTGAACACCATCATCACAATGGACGGCAGGGTGAGCCGCAGCAGCTTGGAACAGGTGAAATGGTCTGACAACTGAATTTTCATGACGAGCCTTCAGGGCCGGCCTTTCCCGGCCCCCTCCTTTCCAATCGCGACGCCTTCTCCCGGAAGGCGTCCAAATACCGCTGGGTCAGACGGAGGTACTGCTCCACCTCTCCGGGCTCCCAGCCAGCAAAGATTTCATTTTCCACCTCCATCAGGGGGATGGCGGTGCGGCGCGCCAGCTCCCTGCCCCGCTGCGTGAGGCACACATCCTTGCTCCGGGGGCCGGACGACTCCAGATAGATCATACCCGCCGCCTCCAGCTTGCGCAGGGCGGAGTTCACCGTCTGCTTGCTGACGCCGTACTGGCGGCAGATCTGCCGGAGGGGGCAGCGCTCCCCCTCCCCGCACACGGCGTACAGGATATTCATCTCGCTGTCCGACACCCCCAGCCTCACCGCAGCCTCGTGGTACAGCCTGTCGGTCTCCCCAATCAGCTGGTTGAAGCGCCTCAGCTCTCTCGACATCTGCACGTCCACCGCGCGTCCCCCTCTATGTCCGAAATCGTATCGAGATTATAGTACGAAATCATACGTTTGTCAACCCCCTCCCCCCGTCCCGCCAAAGCAGGTTGACAGGCGGCGGATTTTCCCGTATCATGGAGACGGCGTGCCTTGACGGCCCGCCTATTCCAACAGATTTGAGTGATTTGACATGCTGAAACGCCCTGCCGCGCTCCTGCTCTCCCTGCTGGCCGCCCTGGCCCTGACGGCCTGCGGCGGACCGCAGGCTCTCCCCTCCCAGCCCCTGCCCGCGCCCTCTCCCGTCCAGTCCCAGGCGGCGGAGACCCCCTCCCCCGCCCCTTCCCCCATCGGGGAAGCCCCCACCCTCTCCCCCGAGGAATCGGCGCCCCCCGCCCAGCAGAGCCCGGAGCTCACGGTCGCAGAGGACGGCTGGTACAGCAGCAAGGAGGAGGTGGCGCTGTATCTCCACCTCTTCGGCCATCTGCCCGACAACTACGTCACCAAGCGCCAGGCCCAGGACGCCGGCTGGTCCGGCGGCAGCGTGGAGGACTACACCGGCCAGGGCACCGCCATCGGCGGAAGCCGCTTCGGCAACTATGAGGGCCTGCTCCCGGAGGCGGACGGACGCACCTATCAGGAGTGCGACATCGACACCGTGGGGGCCTCCTCCCGGGGGGCCAAGCGGATCGTGTTCTCCAATGACGGGCTGATCTACTACACCGAGGACCACTACGCCAGCTTTGAGCTGCTGTACGGGGAGCCGTAGCCATGGAGATCATTCTGCTGGACGGCGCCCGGCTCTGCCGCCGGGAGGAGGCCATGGAGCTGCTGGACCGGGCCCTGGCCCTCCCGAACTGGTGGGGCCGGAATCTGGACGCCCTCTACGACTGCCTGACGGGTATGGGCCGCCCGACCCGGCTGGTGCTGCGCCGGCGGCGGGCCATGGAGGCCACCCCCTTCGGCAGCCGCCTGCTGCGGGTGCTGCGGGACGCGGCCCAGAACACCCCTTGGCTGGAGCTGGCGGACGAGGAGACGGGGTGAGGCCCAGCTCCGCCGGCCCTTCCCACTTGACACAGCCGCCGCGCTATACTATATTGAAATCACCCGCCGGGACTGCCCGGCGTGACGCCTGACATGAAAGAGAGGAATCCCTATGCCACAACCTGTTACCTTTGCCATCTGCGGCTGCGGAGCCCGGGGCCTGGAGGCCTATGCCCCCTATCAGGAGCGGCACCCGGAGGAGATGAAGATCGTGGCCGGAGCGGATACCCGCCCGGAGCGCCTGGCCATGCTGCGGGAGCGGTACGGCGTGCCCCAGGAGCGGTGCTATCCCTCCGACGAGGCACTGCTAGCCCAGCCCCGCCTGGCCGACGTGATGATCATCGCCACCCAGGACCGGCAGCACGTCCCCGCCACCCTGGCCGCCCTGGACAAGGGCTACCACGTGCTGCTGGAAAAGCCCATCTCCCCCAGCCTGGAGGAGTGCCGCGCCCTGCAGGAAAAGGCCCGCGAGGCCGGCAGGGCCGTGGTGGTGTGCCATGTGCTGCGGTATACCCGGTTCTACGCCGCCCTGGAGGACCTTCTGCGCCGGGGGGAGATCGGGAAGATCGAGACCATTGACGCCATAGAGCACGTGGCCTACTGGCACCAGGCCCACAGCTTTGTCCGGGGCAACTGGCGGCGCTCGGATGAGACCAGTCCCATGATCCTGGCCAAGAGCTGCCACGACATGGATATCCTGCGCTGGCTGGCCGGCGAGCCCTGCCTGAAGGTGCAGAGCTTTGGCTCCCTGGACTGCTTCCGGCGGGAGAACGCCCCGGAGGGCGCAGCCCAGCGGTGCCTGGACGGGTGCGCCTGCAAGGACGCCTGCCCCTATGACGCGGAAAAAATCTACATCACCAGCCCCCATACCGGCATCCGTGGCCGGGGGAAGGGCTGGCCCTGCGGCGTGCTGGCCAGCGAGCCCACCGAGGAAAAGATCTGGGACGCCCTGCGCACGGGCCCCTACGGCCGCTGTGTGTTCCACTGTGACAACGATGTGGTGGACCATCAGACGGTGAACCTGGAGTTTGCCCACAACATCCACGCCACCTTCACCATGACCGCCTTCACCCAGGACTGCCACCGCACCATCAAGGTCACCGGCACCCTGGGCGAGGTGGAGGGAGACATGGAGGAAAATCTGCTCCACCTGCGCCGGTTCGGCCAGCCGGAGGAGGTCATCGACCTGCGGGAGGAGAACGGCCAGTTCTCCGGCCACGGCGGCGGGGACGGCGGGCTGATGAAGAGCTTCTGCCGCCTCATCGCCCAGGGCGGCACCCAGGGGCTCACCGGGGTAGACGCCTCGGTGGAGAGCCACGTGATGGCCCTGGCCGCCGAGGCCTCCCGCCAGGCGGGCGGGAAGACCATCACCCTGGCGGATTTCTAAGAAGCTGTACAATAGCCGAAGTACGCAGACTTGCGAGAGATTTTTCGCTGTTGGGGTCCCCGCAAAGCCGTCCTTTGGCTTTGCGGGGAGAGGAGGCGCAGCGTAGTGAGCGAGCTTTCGGCGTCAGCCGGAAGCGAGTGATGCGGAGCTTGCGCCGACGAAGGACAACAGATCAGGCCCTGGCGGCAATGCCGCCAGGGCCTTTTCATCGTCTGTCTATCCCACATCCCCGCAGGCGCTCAATCCAGCACCCGGTCCATGGTCTCCATCAGCATATCCACATCGATGGGCTTTGTGACATGGTCGTTCATGCCGCTCTTCAGCGCCTCCTGTTTGTCCTCCTCGAAGGCGTTTGCCGTCATGGCCAGAATGGGAATGGCGGCCAGCTTCTTGTTTTTCATGGCCCGGATCACCTTTGTGGCCTCGTATCCCCCCATCACGGGCATCTGAACATCCATCAGGACCAGGCGGTAATAGCCCGGCTCCGACCGCGCCAGCATTTCCACCGCAATCTTTCCGTTGGCCGCCACCTCGGCGGTAAAGCCCGCCTCCTCCAGCAGGGCGATGGCGATTTCCTGGTTCAGCTCGTTGTCCTCGGCCAGCAGGATGCGCCCTGTGCGCTGCTTCTTCCGCTTTTTCACCGGGGCGGGCTTGGCCTCCTCCGCGCCCACGATGCTGCTCAGACAGCTTCTCAGCTCGGACAAAAACAGCGGCTTGCTGCAAAAGGCGGTCACCCCGGCCTCCCGCGCCTCGTCCTCGATGTCGGTCCAGTCGTAGGCGGTGAGCACGATGATGGGCACGCTCTCCCCCGCCTCTCTCCGAATTCTCCTGGCCACCTCCACCCCGTTCATGTCCGGGATCAGCCAGTCCAGAATGTACACATCGTAGTTGTCGTTGCGGGCGACGGCCTGACGGGAGCGCAGCACCGCCTCCTTCCCCGACATGGTCCACTCCGCCCGCAGCCCGATCTGCTGGAGCATGTAGGATACGCTGTCGCAGGTGTTGAAGTCGTCGTCCACCACCAGGGCGCGGCAGTCCTTCAGCTCCGAGATCCCCCGGACCTCCTTGGGCTCGGAGTGGAGGCGGAAGGGGAAGCACACGGAGAACTCGCTCCCCACCCCCTGCTCACTGGTCACCTCGATGGTGCCGTGCATCATGTCCACAATATTCTTTGTGATTGCCATACCCAGCCCGGTGCCCTGGATGCCGCTGATGGTGGAGTTCCGCTCCCGCTCAAAGGGCTCAAAGATGTGCTTGACAAACTCGGCGCTCATGCCGATGCCGGTGTCCCGGATTCGGAACTCATAGTAGGCCCAGTCCGCCTCAACGCCGGGCTTCTCTATGATCCGAACGCCGATCCGTCCCCCCGCCCCCGTGTATTTGATGGCGTTGCTCAGCAGGTTGAGCAGCACCTGGTTCAGCCGCAGGCGGTCGCAGTAGATTTCCTCGTCCAGCACGTCCACCGTGTCGATCTGGAGGTCCAGCTGCTTGGCGTGCACGTCCGCCTGGACGATGCTGCGCAGGCCGTGGAGAATCTCCGGCAGGCTGCAAAGCTCCTCGTCCAAGTGGAGCTTTCCGCTCTCAATCCGGCTCATGTCCAGAATGTCGTTGATCAGGCTGAGCAGGTGGTTGCCGGAGGTCATGATCTTCTTCAGGTACTCCTCCACCTGCTCCCTGCGGTCAATGTGGGAGATGGCCAGGGAGGTAAAGCCCACAATGGCGTTCATGGGCGTGCGGATATCGTGGGACATGTTGGACAGGAACACGCTCTTGGCCTTGCTGGCCCGCTTGGCCTGGAGCAGGGCGTCCTCCAGCAGGGTCTTTTTCTCCATCTCCCGCCGGGTCTCCTCGTCCACGCTGCGGAAGCCCAGCACAATCCCCCTGTGCTCCTCCCACTTTCCGGCGCGCACCGCCTTCATCTGGTAGTACCGCATCTCGCCCTGGATACACGCCCGGTAGTTGACGTAGAAAATGTTCTTCTCCGCCAGCTCCTGCCGCAGCGTCTCCCGCGTAGACACCTCCCGCAGCATCTCCCGGTCCTCCACGTACACAAACAGCTCTATGTACCGCTCCATGCTCTCCTGGTAGGACATCTCCCGACCGAACACGCTGTTCAGCCGGTCCGCGTCGTCCATGCGCAGGGGGAATCCCATCCCGGTGTCCAAATCAAAGAAGCAGGCCAGGCTGTAGTCCGTGCTCAGGGCCTGGACCAGCTCCATCTGCCGCCGCTCATTTTCCGCCCGCTCCCGCTCCGCCAGGAGCTTCTGCGCGGTGATGTCCAGCAGGAAGCGCTGGTAGAACAGCTCTCCCCCCTCCTGCACCAGCTTGACATTGCCCATCACATGGAGTCTCTCGCCGTCTTTGTGCTGCACGCGGTACTCGATGCTGACGCTGTCCCCCGCCTTTTTCAGTCCGACAATGGACTCCCGGAGCTTGACCTTATCCTCCTCCACCACCGAGTTGGCCACCATGGCAAAGCCGTCCTGAAGCAGCTCCTCCTGCGTCTCATAGCCCAGGATCTTCAGCGCCGCGCGGTTGATGCTCAGAATGTGGACGCCGTCCAGGGTATGGCGCATCACGCCGCAGTCCATGGTGGTGAAGATGGTCTCCAGCGTGTGGTTCTTCTCGATGATCTCCTGCTCATAGGCCCGCTCCTGGGTGACATCAATGGCCACTCCCACCGTCCCCATGACGCTGCCGTCCAGGTTATACAGGGGAGATTTGTAGGTGGTAAGCAGTCTAGTCCCTTCGCCGGTTTTCACCGTCTCCTCGGACACCTGGGTCTTCCCGCTCTCCATCACAATCCGCTCGGACTCAATGCAGACGGGGTCATCCTCCTCCACGTCCCAGATATAGGCGTGGCGCCGCCCCTCCACCTTGTGCTTGGGCTTATTCACCGTCCGGCAGAAGCTGTCGTTTACCTTTTCGTGAACGCCGTTCTTATCCTTGTACCAAACCAGGTTCGGAACGCTGTTGATAATCGTCTCATGGAAATGGCCGATCTCCCAGGCGTCTGTCTGGATCTTCTTTGCCTGCTGCCACCGCAGGAACCGGAACCTGGCCTCCTCCACCTCCAGGGGAAGGGTCCAGATATCGCTTACCCCCGGCAGGACGACCAGATGAGAAATATCCTCCCTGCCGGCCAGCAGGATGCACTCCGCCTCCGGGCGCTTGCAGGCCAGCAGCGCCGCCGCGTCCCCCACGGCCCCCAGATCCGCCAAAATCAAGTCTGCCTGAGCCGCCAACCCCTCGTCCAGCCCGGCGCTCTCCAGAAAGGAGTGGCTGAAATGTTCCAAGGGCGGCATCCCCTTGACCGTTTCAAACGCTTCACAGCTCGAGCCGGCCAAATAGATCTGAACATGGCAGTGATACATAACCGTTCCTCCCTGCGTCCCGCGCGGTACACATTTGCGGCCCCGGGCCCAGCAGTCCCATGCCGCCGCACGAAATACATAATGAGGTTATTTTATCAACTCTCAGCCGCCCTGTCAATATTTCCAGAGGCACACAGCGAATAAAAGAAGGGCAGCTGGAAAAAAGAGGAGGCTATTAGAAAAAAAGCCCCATTTTTCCCGTCTGCCCGCCGGCGCCGGGGGGCCTGGGCCAGGGAGGCGCGCCGCCCGGTGGGACGACTCAGGGGCCGTCCTCACCGACCTGCCGTACCAAACAGATCCAGCCAACAGCCTCCGCTTTCGCCTCTCCGCCCTGTCCGCCCCTAGCCCCAATGCGGATACTGCCCAGAAGACCGTATCATACGGCCTTCTGGGCAGCATCTACAAAAACACAGCGAGTTGCGTGGAGCGGCTATGACAGTTCACTAATCGCCTGCCAAAGGGGATCCGTACTCAAAGTCAGATCGGTCAGCATTTTGTCGATTCGGCCGGTTTTTTTGCGCACAGGCTTGTACACACTTCCCTCATCTCCCTTAATTCGCTCAATCAGCTTCTCATCCAACAGCTTTTTGAGGATCTTTTCCCCCAGCTGCCTGTTTGCCGACACGCCCATCCCCCGCAGCAGAGCGGATTCTTTTCTCCCTGCACCGGGCTGGAAGAAAATCTTGCGGAGCATCTCCACAAACAGCTTCTGTGGCTCGGACAAGCGGGCCCTTTTGATCAGCGTGGTGGTGGCCAGCAGCTCAAAGCTTTCAATGTCGCACTTAACCACCTGCTCCGGTACGCTTTTTCTGGAGGCGATGCCATAGGCGTTGGCTATGAGGCACTGGCTGAACCCCGTGCTGTCGCCGAGCTTCGAGTTTGTCAGGTCCAGCCGGTCAATCACCGAATTCGAGATGGTCAGTCGGTGGATCTCCTTTCCCTCAAAAGAGAGGTAGGAGAAATGACTATCGGAGATATTGAGGCCCTTGAAGTCCAGGCTGTCCATATCCAGCATACACAGCGCGGCCACAATGTCTGCGGCCAGGACGCTGTTCCCACTGTTGGCCGCCCGAAGTGCCAGGGACAGGAAGGTATCCACCCGCTTGACGTCCTTGCTGATGTACTCCGAAAGAATGCTCAGGCCGGTCTGGTCCAGCGGATAGATCCAGCCCTCAGACAGGAGCTTTTCATTCCAGGACTCGGAAGCCTGAATGATGTTTTCCGCTCTCAGGCCGTTTAAAATGAAGCTGTCCAGGAACTGCCGGTCCGGGGAGTCGGCGCTGATCCGCCCCAGGGAGGGCAGGCGCTGGAGCATGATGGCCGTCTCATCGTTGGGCGTGAACCCCGCCGCCTCCACAAAGGCGTTGGACAGGTCTTTTTGGGTGATGGGCCCGGTGTTGTCCTTGCTCATTCTGGTCTGACGCGCCAGATTCAGCAAAACGTCCCGAATGGTATCCGGGATGAGCGCCGGATGGATCTTCGCCTCGCGCTCGCACAGCTTCGACAAAAAGGCGTACCAGAAGCCGCAGATGTCCTCAAAGGCGTATTTGACGGAAAAGATGTCACTGGCGTATTTCAGCAGCAGCTGGATCACCAGCGGCCGCTTGGGCAGCCAGGGAGGAAGCTGTTCCAGATCACTGGATTTTACGCCCTCCGGAATGTTTTTCTCAATGAACGTCAGCAGCTCCGAATCCGTAAACTCCTGCTGGCACTCCATGACAACGACCTGCTGAGGGTTGAGACCCAAGCTTTTGAACATCTCCTGATCAGAGTTGAAGTAGTACTCCCGGCCGGTGATGAGAACGCCGCCCTGAACCCGACCGATCAGGTCCTTCAGACCACACACGGACATCTCCCGGATGTGCTTCATTTTGCTTCGGTCACTGCTCCAAGTCTGAGTCCCGATCTCATCAAAGCCGTCCAGCAAATAGATGACGCCCGGGCTTCGATAGGTTTTGATAAAGTTCTTTTCCTCCAGGCCCAGGTCCTTAAAATGGCGCAGGATGATCTCCTCCGCGCGCCTTGCCCCCCAGTGGTCCCTCAAGTTGACGGCAATGACATACGGGTTTTCCTGCGGGTTTTGCGTCAGCTTGTCAAAAATCTCCTTCACACATCGGCTTTTGCCCAAGCCGAAATCGCCCTTCAGCACCACCCGCTTTCCCCGTTTCAGCAGGTCGATGATCTCATCCACCTTCCTGGGCCTGCCAATATCCTTTGGGGCAATATTGTGGTCCTTTTTGTTTCCTTTTTCCGCCGTATCATCGGTATCCTTCAGCTTTTTATCCTGCTTCTTTTCCATATAGGAAACATCGATGTAAGTGTTGTTTTCCGGCTTCCCCGTCTCCACATTCACCAGACTGCCAAACTGCATTTTGCTGCGGGAAAAGACATAGCTGCCATAGTCGAAATACTCGTTCTGGAACTCCTCTCCGGACATCACAGTAACCTTTTGCGCATTCCCGTTGGTCCGCATGGAATCCGTGGGCTTTTTTGACATGACAATATAGCATTTGCAATAGATATCCTCATGAAACAGGGCGTTCCTCACTCCGGAGAGCTTCGTAATGTCCGTGCGGACCTTGTCCAGGGTGTTGTTTTCGGTGATCTCCACCAAAATCCAGTGGTCCTCCTCCGGCTTCAGGACACAGTCCAGCTTTACCCCGGCGATCTCCTCCGGGATCGCGACGCAGTTCCAGCGCAGGCTGGCGATCTCCCTGATTTTCTTCTCAAACTTTTGCCATGCCATATGATTGCTCCTTTCCCTTTTTGAAGGTTGTCCATCGTTTTTATTCCTGTTCTCTCTTGTAACCTTTTGGTTAGGATATCATATTTTCTGTCGAATATCAACTAATTATATCGATAAAACAAAAAATGTTCCGCCCTGTTCGAACGGTCAGCGGTCCGGACAAAAACCGCCCTTTTTTTGTGTGAAAATACGGTATCCACCGGCAGGCTGCCGTGCTACAATGACCTATGGAACATCAAGGCGCCGGCGCTCCCGTCTCACTCGCGCCGCGCCGGACAGAACAAGAGGTGCACCCATGGAATCCAAAGCGGCGTCCAAGCCCTTTTTCTCCAACCAGGCCCTGGCCCGGCTCATCCTCCCCCTGGTGGTCGAGCAGCTGCTCCTGATGACGGTGGGCATGGCCGACACGATGATGGTCACCTCCGCCGGTGAGGCGGTGGTGTCCGGGGTATCCCTGGTGGACAACATCAACAACCTGATCATCAACATTTTTTCCGCCCTGTCCACCGGCGGGGCGGTGGTGGTGGCCCAGTATCTGGGGCGGCGGGAGCCGGAAAGCGCCCGGTCCGCGGCCAGGCAGCTGCTGTACGTCGCCCTGCTGGCCGCCCTGTGCCTGATGGGCGCAGCCCTCCTCCTGCGGCAAGCCATCCTGCGGCTGCTCTTCGGCGACATCGCCCACGACGTCATGGACTCCGCCCTGGTCTACTTCCTGCTGACGGCGGCGGCCTACCCCTTCATCGCCCTATACAACGCCGGGGCCGCCCTCTTCCGGGCCATGGGCAACAGCAGGGTGTCCATGGTCAACTCCTTCATCGTCAACCTCATCAACATCGCCGTCAACGCCCTGTTGATCTACGGCTTTCAGATGGGCGCCGCCGGGGCCGGTCTGGGTACCTTGACCTCCCGCGTGGCGGCGGCCGTCATAATCCTGGTCAAGATCACCCGGCCCACCCTGCCGGTGTATGTGAGCGGCCTGCTCCGCCCCAGGCTCCAGTGGAAAATGGTGCGGTCCATCCTCCGCGTGGGGGTGCCCGCCGGCATTGAGAACAGCATGTTCCAGGTGGGCAAGCTGATGGTGCTGCGGCTGGTCACCTCCTTCGACGCCGGGGTCAATCTGGCGGTGGCGGGCTCCGCCGTGGCGGCCAACGCCATCGGCAGCTCCATCGCCAGCTTTATCAACGTCCCCGGACAGGCGGTGGGGCTCAGCATGGTGACGGTCATCGGCCAGTGCATGGGGGCCTGCGACCACCAGCAGGCGGTGGACTACACCAAAAAGCTGGTCAAGACGTCCTATCTCGCCACGGGCCTGTCCTGCGCGGGGCTGTTTCTCGCCACGCCGGCACTGGTGCCCCTGTTCAACCTCACTCCCGCCACTGCCGCCATTGCCATCCAGGTGCTGCGGTGGAACGCGGTGTTCACCGCCATCTTCTGGCCCATGTCCTTCACCCTGCCCCACGCCCTCCGGGCGGCGGGAGACGCCAAGTTCACCATGGCGGTCTCCATGCTGTCCATGTGGACCTGCCGCATCGGCATGAGCTACCTCCTGGGCCGGGGCCTGGGGCTGGGCCTGCTGGGGGTGTGGCTGGCCATGTTCGCCGACTGGGTGCTCCGGGCCGCCCTGTTCCTGGTCCGGTTCCTCCGGGGCAAGTGGCGGGGGCACCAGGTGATCTGATCAAAAAACAGGCCCTGTCCAACCTGAGCCAGCCGCCGTAAGGCGCTCAGATCGGACAGGGCCTGTCGGCGCCTGCTTCAAGCTGTGAAAGCGGTCCCGCCCCGGGCCGCCGGCCGGATTACCCCTGCCCCCGGAACAGCCGGGCCGCCTGGTCCATCCGCTTCGCGATTTCCACCCCGAAGGGGCAGCGGCTCTCGCAGGCCTTGCAGCCCACGCACTCGTCCGCCCGGTGCTCCAGGGCCTCATAGTGGGCCCGGACCGTGGCGGGCGCCGCGTCGTGCATGGAGGCCAGGTCGTAGTACTTGTTCACCATGGCGATGTCAATGTTGACAGGACAGGGCTTGCAGTGGCCGCAGTAGGTGCACTCCCCCCGGCCAAAGGTGTGGCGCGGGGCGCGGGCCAGCACGCTGGCGTAGTCCCGCGCCTCCTCCGACGCGGTCTCGTAGGCCACGGCCTGCTCCACGTGCTCCGGGGTGTCGTACCCCGCCATCACCGCCGCCACCGCGGGCCGGGTGAGGCAGTAGTGGATGCACTGCGCCGGGGTGAGCGCCACCCCGAAGGGGGAGCGCTGGGCGTCGAACAGCCGGCCCCCCGCATAGGGCTTCATCACGGTGATGCCCACGTCGTGCTGCTCGCACAGCCGGTACACCTCCGCCCGCTGGGGGTCGATGCCACCCAGGTCCGCGCGGTAGTTCTCCCAATCGAAATAGGTGTCCAGGTCGTCGGTGGCGGGGTGCATGTCGAAGGCCGGGTTGACGCTGAACAGCAGCATCTCCACCAGGCCGTGCTCCACCGCCCGCTTTGCCATGGCGGGGTTGTGGGTGCTCATGCCGATGTGGCGGATGGTCCCGGCGGCCCTCAGCTCCTTCACATAGTCCAGGTAGGGGCCCTCCATGGCGGCGGCCCAGTCCTGCTCGCTGTCCACAAAGTGGATCATCCCCAGGTCGATGTAGTCCGTTCCCAGCCGGGCCAGCAGGTCCTCAAAGGCCTCTTTGCACTGGTCCACATCCCGGCTGCGGACATACTGCCCGCCCTGCCAGGTGGACCCGATATGCCCTTGGATGTACCAGCGCTCCCGCCGCCCGGCCAGGGCCTGCCCCAGGCTGGTGCGCACGTTTGGCTCGGACATCCAGCAGTCCAGGATGTTGATGCCCAGCGCCTCCGCCCGGTCCAGAACAGCCCTGCACTCCTGGGCGCTGTGCCGCTCCATCCACTCCGCGCCAAAGCCGATCTCACTGACCATCAGGCCCGTTTTCCCCAATCTGCGGTATTTCATCGCTCCAACCTCCTCCTCTCAGTCCTGGGCGTTCCGCTCCAGCGCAGCGGCCCACTCCGCCTCCCGGAAGCCCACCAGCACAAAGCCGTCCCCCACCAGAATGGGCCGCTTCACCAGCATCCCTTCCGACGCCAGCAGCTCCAGCTGCTCCTCCTCGCCCATGCCGGGCAGCCTGTCCTTCAGCCCCAGCTCCTTGTACCTCAGCCCGCTGGTGTTGAAGAACCGCTTCAGCGGCAGGCCGCTGCGCTCACGCCAGCTGCGCAGCTCCTCCCCGGCGGGCGGGTCCTCCTTGATGTGCCGCGCCGTAAACGCGGCGCCCTGCGCCTCCAGCCATTTCCGGGCCTTCTGGCAGGTGGTGCATTTCGGGTATTCCACGAACAGCATCACAACGCCTCCTATCCATATCAAAGCTGCCTCCACTATACCAAAAAAGCCAGCCGGATGCAAATTCATTTTAAAGGACAGCTTCCCCAGCGCCCACGCGCCGGGGAAGCTGTCCTTTTCCTGTCCAAAGGCGGCAGGCCGTCGCCGCTACATCCCCCGGCCCTTCACCCGCAGGCGGTTCAGCGCCCGGGCCAGAGAACCCTGGGCCAGCTGATACTCCTGGCGGCTCTTCTTTTGCAGCAGGGCCTCCCGGGCCTGGTCCGCCTCCCGGCGGGCCCGGGCCTCGTCGATCTCCTCCGGCCGCTCGGCGGAGTCCACCAGAACCAGCACCTCGTTGGCCTCCACCTTCACCATGCCGGGGGACACCGCCGCCAGCTGGATCTCCTCCCCCGGCGGCTGATAGCGCAGCATACCGGGCACCACGGCGGCCATCATGGAGGCATGGTGGGCCAGGATGCCCCGCTCCCCGTCGCTGGCGGGGATGGTGAGGCTGACGCAGGGGCCCTCGTACAGCGTCCGGTCGGCGGCCAGAATGTGGACCTGAAAGGTATCCATCACGCGCCGCCCTCCAGCTTTTTGGCCTTGGCCACCACGTCCCGCCAGGCCCCCACGTTGTAGAACGCCGCCTCGGGGTACTGGTCCAGCTCGCCGTCCACGATGGCGGCGAAGCTCTCCAGGGTGTCCTTCAACGGCACATACACGCCGGGTATGCCGGTGAACTTCTCCGCCACGTGGGTGGGCTGGGCCAGGAAGCGCTGGAGCCTTCTGGCCCGGGCCACCGTCTTGCGGTCCTCGTCGCTGAGCTCGTCCATGCCCAGGATGGCGATGATGTCCTGGAGCTCCCGGTACTTCTCCAGGATCTCCTGCACCTTCCGGGCCACCCGGTAGTGCTCTGCCCCCACGATGTCCGCCTCCAAAATCCGGGAGGAGGACTCCAGCGGGTCCACCGCGGGATAGATGCCCTGCTCGGAGATCTTCCGGCTGAGCACCGTGGTGGCGTCCAGATGGGCGAAGGTGGTGGCGGTGGCCGGGTCGGTGAGGTCGTCCGCCGGGACGTACACCGCCTGGACCGAGGTCACCGAGCCGTTTTTGGTGGAGGTGATCCGCTCCTGGAGCTCCCCCATCTCGTTGGCCAGGGTGGGCTGGTAGCCCACCGCGGAGGGCATCCGCCCCAGCAGAGTGGACACCTCGCTGCCCGCCTGGACAAAGCGGAAGATGTTGTCGATGAAGAGGAGCACGTCCTTGTGCTCCTTATCCCGGAAGTGCTCCGCCATGGTCAGCCCGGACAGGGCCACCCGCATGCGCACCCCGGGGGACTCGTTCATCTGGCCGAACACCAGGGCGGTCTTGGCGGACACGCCGCTCTCCCGCATCTCCCGCCACAGGTCGTTGCCCTCCCGGGACCGCTCGCCCACGCCGGTGAAGATGGAATAGCCGCCGTGCTCCATGGCCACGTTGTGGATCAGCTCCTGGATGAGCACCGTCTTGCCCACGCCGGCGCCGCCGAACAGGCCGATCTTGCCCCCCTTGGGGTAGGGCTCCAGCAGGTCGATGACCTTGATGCCCGTCTCCAGAATCTCCACCGAGGGGCTCTGCTCGTCGAAGGCGGGGGGCTTGCGGTAGATGGAGCGCACCGGGGTGCCCTCAGGCACCGGGCCGGCCCCGTCGATGGGCTGGCCCAGCACGTTGAACATGCGCCCCAGAGTGGCCTCGCCCACCGGCACCTGGATGGTGTGGCCCGGCACGTCCACCGCCAGCCCTCTCGCCAACCCCTCGCTGGGGGAGAGCATGATGCACCGCACGGTTTTGTGGTCCAGGTGCTGGGCCACCTCCATCACCCGGTGCATGCCGCCCTTCTCCACAGTGAGCTCCTCCCGGAGGCGGGGCAGCTCGCCGTCGACGATCTCCACGTCCACCACGGGGCCGGATATCTGTGTGATGATCGCTCGTTCCAAACTCATCAGCCTTCCTTTTCGTGTTTTTTGCGCTGCGCCCTGGCCCCGGCGGACACCTCGGTGATCTCCTGGGTGATGGCCGACTGCCGCACCCGGTTGAACTCCAGGGACAGCTCCCCCAGCAGCTTTTCCGCGTTCTGGTTGGCGCTGTCCATGGCGGTCATGCGGGCCTGCTGCTCACAGCAGAAGCTGTCGATGAGCGCGCTGTAGATGAAGCCGGACACATAGCTGGGCATCATGCTGTCCAGCACCGAGTTCACGTCGGGCAGAAACTCAAAGTTCGACTTCACCGGCAGCTCGGTGAGGGCGGCGTCGGCAAAATGGGCCCGGTGAAAGGGCAGCACCCGGGTGCACCTGGCCTCATAGGCCATCCCGTTGGCCATATCGGTGTATACCACGTAAATCCGGTCCAGCTCGTCCCGCTGAAAGCCGTCCAGCAGCAGCGCGCTGATCTCCCGCGCCCTGGCCATGGTGGGGTTTTGGGCGGTGTAGAGAAAGCTGTGCTCGATGGGGATGCCGTGGGAGGCAAAGAACCGCCGCCCGTACTCCCCCACCACAAACAGCTTGGTGTCCGGGTGGGTGTCCAGCAGCTTCATGGCCTCCTTGATGGCGTTCTGGTTATAGGCCCCCGCCAGCCCCTTGTCCGCGGTGATGACCAGACAGGCGCTGGGCTTGTCCAGGGGGGGCTCCCCCTCCAGGGGGTAAAAGTAGGGGCTGTCCACCACCCCGTCCTCCACCGTGCGGAAAATCCGCTTGATCTCCCGGCGCAGGGCCTCGAAGTAGGGCCGGGTGTTGTCCAGCTCCTGCCGGGCCTTCCGCAGCTTGGTGGAGGCGATGAGGTACATGGCGCTGGTGATCTTTTTGGTCTCCTGAACGCTGGTGATGTGGTCCTTGATCTCCTTGGTTCCGGCCATGTCAGCTGCCCTGCTTTCCGCCGCCCTGGAACCGGGCCAGATACGCCCGGGCCAGGTCCAGAATCTCCTCCCGGTCATCCTCGGACAGCTTGCCGGTCTGGTCGATGCGGGCGCACAGGTCCGCGCCCTCCCCCTCCACCGCGGCCAGCAGCCCCTTCCGGAACTCATCCATCCGGCTCAGCGGCACGTCCTGCATCACGTGGTCCATGGCGGCGGTGAGCACAATGACCTGCTGGTGGTGGGACAGCGGGGCGTACTGGGGCTGGCGCAGCAGCCGCATCAGCCCCTGGCCGTAGGCCAGCTGGCGCTTGGTGGACTCGTCCAGGTCGCTGGAGAACTGGGTGAACACCTCCATCTCCCGGTACTGGGCCAGGTCCAGCCGGATGGCCCCGGCGGCGGACTTTTTCGCCTTGGTCTGGGCGTCGCCGCCCACCCGGGACACGGACAGACCCACGTTGACGGCGGGCCGCTGGCCGGCAAAGAACAGCTCGCTCTCCAGGAAGATCTGCCCATCGGTGATGGAGATGATGTTGGTGGGGATATAGGCGGACACGTCCCCCGCCTGGGTCTCCACGATGGGCAGGGCGGTCATGCTGCCGCCCCCCAGCTCGTCGCTGAGGTGGGCGGACCGCTCCAGCAGCCGGGAGTGGAGGTAGAACACGTCGCCGGGGTAGGCCTCCCGCCCCGGGGAGCGCTCCAGCAGCAGGGACAGCGCCCGGTAGGCGATGGCGTGCTTGGAGAGGTCGTCATACACGATGAGCACGTCGTCCCCCTGGTACATGAAGTGCTCGGCCAGGGCGCACCCGGCGTAGGGGGCGATGTACTGCAGTGCGGCGGAGGCCCCGGCGGGGGCGGTGACGATGGTGGTGTACTCCATGGCCCCCCGGCGGGCCAGATTTTCCGCCAGCTGGGCCACTGAGCTGGTCTTCTGGCCGATGGCCACGTAAATGCACACCACGTCCTTGCCCTTCTGGTTGAGGATGGTGTCCAGGGCGATGGCGGTCTTGCCGGTCTGGCGGTCGCCGATGATGAGCTCTCGCTGGCCCCGGCCGATGGGGAACATGGAGTCGATGGCCAGCAGGCCGGTCTCCATGGGGGTGTTCACCGGCTGGCGCTCCAGAATCCCGGGGGCGGGGGTCTCCATGGGCCGCCAGCCCTCCGGCTCGATGGCCCCTTTGCCGTCCACCGGCAGGCCCAGGGCGTCCACCACCCGGCCCAAATAGCCCTGGCCCACCGGCATGCCGGCGGTTTTCAGGGTGCGGCGGACCATGCTGCCCGCCCGAATCTCCTCGCCGTCGCCAAAGAGGATGCAGCTCAGCCCCTCGGGGCGCAGGTCCTGGACCATGCCCTTCACGCCGCCCTCAAACACCAAAATCTCGCCGTACTGGGCGTGGGTCAGCCCGCTGACGGAGGCGATGTCGCTGTCCACGCTGAGCACCTCGCCCATCTCCTCCGGCGCGGGGGAGGGCTCCCACCGCTCCACCGCCTGGCGCATGAGGGGGACAATGTCGTTCTCTCCCGGCTCCAGCTGGCGCAGATAGTCCTGGAACTGCCGCACCCGGCCGTCCAGGGTCCAGTCGTACACGTCCGACCCCACCTGGAGGCGGAAGCCGTCCTGAAGGGTCTCGTCATACTCCCAGTGGAGGGGCACCTTCCGCTTGTAGGTGCGGGAGAGGAACTGCTCAAAGCGCTGGAGCTGCTCCTGGGTGGGCTGGTCGGCGCTGCGCAGCAGGGCGTTGAGGCGGCTCCTAGCGTCCCTCATGCGCCCCGCCTCCCTCCGTCAGGTCCAAAAACTGGTCGAAAAAGTCGGCCCCGGGCTTGGCGGCCAGCTTTTTCGCCGCCTTGGCGGCCAGCTCCCGCATCTCCTTCTGGGACTCCCGCAGGGCCCGCTCCTTGGACTGCTCCGCCTCCACCTCGGCCTTGGCGATGATGTGGCGGGCCTGCTCCTCGGCCTGGGCCAGCTGCTCCTGGGCGGCGTCGGAGGCGGCCTGCTGGGCCCGCATCCGCTCGTCGTGGATCTCGTCGTCCGCCGCCTCCAGCTTGGCCTGGGCCTGGGCCTTAAGCTCTTCAGCCTGGGCCAGCTTGTCCGCCGCCTGCTCCTCTAGGTCCCGGTAGTAGGCCTCCCGCTTTTCCATAAACTGCTTCACCGGCTTGTAGAGTAGGAAGTAGAGCCCTCCGGTGAGGATGGACAGGTTCATCCAGTGCAGCAGAATCTGCTGGAGGCTGATATTCAAGGGTAACTGCATGTTGCGTCCGCCTCCCCCGTCACAGCACGAAGATGATCAGGATGACCACCAGCAGAGCGTAGATGATGGCCGTCTCGATAAAGACCAGACCCAGCATCAGGGTGGTGCGCACCTTGCCCTCCGCCTCGGGCTGGCGGGCGATGCTCTCGGTGGACTTGGCGGTGGCCAGGCCCATGCCCACCGCGCCGCCGGCGGCGGCGATGCCCACGGCGATGCCGGCGGCGATGGCCTTCAGGCCGATGGTGGAGCCCTCATCGGTCTCGGTCTGCGCGGTGGGCTCAGCGGCGCCGGGGGCGCCGGCGGCAAAGGCGGGGGCGGCCAGGGACAGGGTGAGCACCAGCACTCCGGCCAGAATAAACATCTTTTTCAGCAGCTGATTCATGGGTAAACAACCTCCATTTTTGTCTTAATAGTCAACCTGGGATTCAGGCGTTCTCCGCCTGGAGCCGTTTCTTTTTCTCCCTCTTGGGGGAGGGCTCGGACACCTCGCCGTAGTACAGCGCGGTGAGCATGGTGAGCACGTAGGTCTGGATCAGGGCGTGGAGCAGGGTGAACAGCACCCCCACCACCACGGGCAGGACAAAGCTCAGCGCCACGTAGTAGTACACCAGCTCGGTCACCAGCAGGCCGCTGAGCAGCGCCCCGAACAGGCGGAAGCTCATGGATATGGGCAGGGAGAACTCCTTGAGAGTTTTGCCCACGCCGCCCAGGCCGTTGGAGGCCACGCCGCCGGACAGAATCACCAGATAGGACAGGGTGCCCAGGGCGATGGCGGCGTTCACATCGGACAGAGGGGCGGGCAGGGTGATGGGGTGGCTGTGGACGGTGACCGCCTGGAGACCCAGCAGCTCAAACAGCGTCCCCACAAAGATATAGGCTCCGGCGGAAAAAATGTACGCCCCCAGAAAGCGGTTTCGGTGGGGGCTGCTGCTTTTGGCCATGCCGTCGAACAGGCCCACCAGCTCCTCCAGCAGCAGCTGGAGCCTTCCCGGCTGGTACCGGAACCGGGGAATGACAAAAACGCGCAGGAGAACGGCGGCCAGAAGCAGGAGCGCCGTCACCAGCAGGGCGGAAATCATCCCCGGGTTCACCGACATGAGGCCGAACAGGCTGATCTGACCCGTGCTGTGAAGCACCGCGTCCCGCATGGCCTCCTGCACGCTCTCCGACTGGCCGGGGGACCCCGCCAGCAGCGCGGCGATGAGCAGCAGAACCGCGGCTGTCAGGCAGACCGCCAGTCCCTTTTTTTGTGGCTTCATCCAAGCATTCCTTCTTTCGAGCAGTTCTGCACGCCGCCCGGCGGGCGCGGCGGGATTATTATACACCCGCTTCCCGGGGTTGTCCACCCATACGGCGGCAAAAATTTGGCGCCGGACGGGCCCACGACCCCGCCCCTTTTTCCCTGTGGAAATCCGCCGGCTTTCGTGCTATACTGGAGCCGTTGACAATGCCGGCCCGGAGGAGGATGAGGTCATGGACTACCGCTTTGCCGTCTGCGACGACGACGGGGAATACGCCCAGTACGTGGGCGAGCTGGCCGCCCATTGGGCGGCCCTGACCGGGGTCACCGTGGAGCTGGAGCGCTTCCCCTCGGCGGAGGCCTTCCTGTTCCGCTATGAGGAGCGCCGGGATTTTGACGTCCTCCTGCTGGACATCGAGATGGGGGAGCTGGACGGGGTGGCGCTGGCCAAGGCCGTCCGCCGGGACAACGACGACGTGCAGATCGTGTTCATCACCGGCTACGCCGACTACATCGCCGAGGGCTACGAGGTGTCCGCCCTCCACTACCTCACCAAGCCCGTGGAGCCCCACCGGCTCTTCCAGGTGCTGGACCGGGCGGTGAGCCGCCTGGCCCGGAACGAGGCCGCCCTCACCCTGGAGCTGCCCGGGGAGACGGTGCGCGTCCCCCTGAGCCGGATCCGCTACCTGGAGGTGTCCCACAACCATGTCACCGTCCACGGCCCCCGAGACTACCGCGTCAAGCGCCCCCTGGGCGAGCTGGAGAAGGCGCTGGACAGCCGGTTTTTCCGGGTGGGCCGCTCCTTTGTGGTGAACCTGGCCCTCATCCAGCGGGTGACCCGGACGGAGGCGGAGCTGTCCACCGGCGAGCGCATTCCCCTGCCCCGGGGCCAGTACGAAAAGCTGAACCGGGCCATCATCGACCGAATATAAGGAGGGGTCCCCATGGCGCTGCTGTCCTGGCTGATTGACAAGCGCATCGCCGCCTACCAGCGGGAGCTGATCGACATCCATTACGCGGAGGTGGAGAACATGTACCGCCAGATGCGGGGCTGGCGGCACGACTACCGCAGCCACATCCAGGTCCTCAAGGCCCACGCCGCCCAGGGAAACTGGGAGGCCGTGTCCGCCTACCTGGACCAGCTGGAGACCGACCTGGCCGCGGTGGACACGGCGGTCAAGACGGGCAACCCCATGGCGGACGCCATTCTCAACAGCAAGATCTCCCTGGCCCGGTCCAAGCACATCCAGGTCCGGGCTGACGCCAGCGTCCCCGTGGCGCTGGATCTCTCGCCGCTGGATCTGTGCGTCATCCTGGGCAACCTGTTTGACAACGCCATTGAGGCCAGCCTGAAGCTCCCCGAGGGGGAGCGGCTCATCCGGGTGTACATCGACAGGAAGGGCAGCCAGCTGTACATCTCCTTCACCAACTTCACCGCGGGGGGCAGGCAGAACCGGTCCGGCGGCCCCTTCCGCACCACCAAGGGGGAGGGCCACGGCTTCGGCCTGGTGCGCATCGACGCCATTGTGGACCGGCTGGGGGGCTACCTCAGCCGGAACAGCGAGGAGGGGGCCTTCACCACCGAAATCCTACTTCCCGTGGGCGGCAGCGCAGTGTAGGGGCGCACCCCCGCGCCTGCAATTCAGCCCCTGGGCGCCGCGATTCAGCCCCCGGTTCACACAGCCGGGGGCTTTTGTGCTACTCTCTTCCCGAGGTGAGAAACATGGAAAAACCCAAAACCGACAAGCAAAAGCCCGTCTACGGCATGGCCTCCAACTGCGCGTTCATGATCTCCCGGGCCTGGCGGGGCGCGAAAAGCGTGCTGCTCATCTGCGCGGGACTCATCCTGTGCGCCGTGGCCGCCAGCCTGCTGGAGCTGTTCGTCACCCCCATGATCCTGGACGCGGTGGGCCGGGGAGTGTCCCCTGGGGAGCTGACCGTCCTGATCGCCCAGTTCGCCCTGGGGCTGGTGTGCGTCTACTCCCTTCAGACGTACCTGAAGGCCAACACCCTCTTCGGCCGGGTCTACGTGCGGCTGAAGCTGTCCATCGAGCAAAACCTCCTGGAGTGCCGCACCGCCTACCCCCACATCGAGGACCCGGACTACCTCCAGCGCGCGGCCAAGGCCGAGCGCGTCCTCACCGACAACAACCAGGCGGGGGAGGCAGCGTGGGACACCATGACAGACCTGGCCTCCAACCTGGTGAGCTTCACGATCTACCTGCTGCTGCTCTCCCAGGCGGGGCCGGCCATCTCCCTGCTCACCGCCGCGCTGGCCGCGGCGGGCTACTTCGCCGGGGAGCGCATCCGCTCCTGGCGCTACCGCCACCGGGAGGAGGAGGGAAAGATCCACCACAGCCTCAACTATATCCTCCGGCGCAGCCAGGACACCAAGCTGGCCAAGGACGTGCGCATCTTCGGCCTGGGCCCCTGGCTGGTCCAGCTCTACGACAAGCACGCCCAGCTGTTTTACGATTTCTGCGTCAAGGGCCGGCGGCGCTATCTGTGGGCCGACCTGCTGGACGTGGCCCTGGCCCTGCTGCGCAACGGCGCGGCCTACGGCTGGCTCATCGCCCTGGCTCTCCGGGGGGAGCTGTCCCCCGCCCAATTTGTGCTGTACTTCTCCGCCGTAGGCGGCTTCGCCCAGTGGGTGACAGGCATTTTCCAAAACCTGGGCACCCTGCGGCGGCAGAGCCTGGAGCTGTCCACCCTGCGGGAGTTCCTGGACTCCCCGGAGCCCTTCCGCTTTGATGACGGCGCGCCCCTGGCCGTCAAGCCCGGCCACCTGTACGCCATCGAGCTGCGGGACGTGTCCTACCGCTACCCCGGCGCGGAGGCGGACACCCTCTCCCACGTCAACCTGGCTATCCGCCCCGGGGAGAAGCTGGCGGTGGTGGGCAAAAACGGCGCGGGCAAGACCACCCTCATCAAGCTGCTGTGCGGCCTGCTGGACCCCACGGAGGGCGTGGTACTGCTGGACGGGGAGGACATCCGGCAGTATGACCGCCGGGACTACTACAAGCTGTTCTCCGCCGTGTTCCAGCAGTTCGCCTTTCTGCCCGGCACGGTGGCGGAAAACGTGGCCCAGGGCGAGGACGTGGACCTGGAGCGTATGTGGGACTGCCTGGAGCGGGCGGGGGTGGCGGACCAGGTCCGCGCCCTGCCCCAGGGAGAGAACACCCACCTGGGCCGGCAGCTGTACCTGGACGGGGTGGAGCTTTCCGGCGGGCAGATGCAGAAGCTGATGCTGGCAAGGGCGCTGTACAAAAACGGCCCGGTGGTGGTGCTGGACGAGCCCACCGCCGCCCTGGACCCCATCGCCGAGAGCCAGCTCTACCAGAAGTACCACGACCTGACCCGGGACGCCACCAGCGTGTACATCTCCCACCGGCTGGCGTCCACCCGGTTCTGCGACCGGGTGCTGCTCATCGAAAACGGCGGCATCGCCGAGGAGGGCACCCACGATTCCCTGCTGGAGCTGGGCGGGCGGTACGCCTACCTGTTCGACATCCAGCGCAAATACTATGCGGAAGGGGCGATGGAAAATGAGTGAGAAGAAAAACCGCATGACCCTCAAAGAGGCGTTTGCCGCCACCCGCCGGGGCTATTCCATCCTGTGGAGGGTCATGCCGGAATTTTTCCCCGCCTCGCTGGCCAAAAACGCCCTCACCGCCCTGTCCCCCTACATCCCGCTGTACTTCACCGCCCAGCTGGTGAACGCGGTGGCCGGGGGCGGGGGCGGCAAGGAGGTATGGCCCCTGCTGGCCGCGCTGCTGCTGTCCACCGCCCTGGCCGGGGCGGCCCAGGCCGCCGCCAGCTGCCGGGCCAACGTCATCGAGGAGGCCCGCTCCATCCCCGCCCGGCTGCGCCTGCTCATGGAAAAGCTGCTGGACATGGATTTCCAGGACACGGACGACCCCAAGACCAAGGACCTGATCGACCAAATCATGGAAAATGAGCAGTGGGCCAGCTGGGGGCTGGTCAAGCTGCAATACCGCTTTGACGAGCTGGTGGAAGCCGTGCTGCGCATCGCGGGGGCGCTGGCTTTGTCGGTGAGCCTGTTCACCCTGCCCGTGCCCCAGGGCAGCCCCCTCACCGTCCTGAACAGCCCCTGGTGCCTGCCGGCCATGCTGGCGCTGATGGGGGCGGCGGTGGCCCTGTCCGCCCTGTGCTACAGCCGGGCCCAGACCTTCTGGTCCGCCTTAGACGGCTCCTTCTTCAACCGGGCCTTTACAGCGCTGTGCGGCCACGCCCAGTTCAACCGCTCCGCCTCCACCGACATACGCATCTACGCCCAGGACAGATTCCTCCTCCAGAAGGCGGATGACCCCGCCCTGGACGGCTTCGGGCCCAACTCCGCCATCGGCCGGGCCAGCCGGGGCCCCCGGGGGCTGCTCATGGCCGCCTCGGAGGGGGTGGTGCGGACCTACTCCGGGGTGGTGTACCTCTTCGTGGGACTCAAGGCCCTGGGGGGCGCCTTCGGGGTGGGGTCCATCGCCCAGTACGTGGGGGCGCTGGCGGGGCTGTCCAAGGGGGCGGCGGATCTGCTGTCCGCCCTGTCCGACCTGCTGAAAAACGCGGAGTTCCTCCAGCCCACCTTCCAGCTGCTGGACATCCCCAACCACATGTACCAGGGCAGCCTCACCACCGAAAAGCGCTCCGACCGCAATTACGAGATCGAGTTCCGGGACGTGTCCTTCCGCTACCCCAACACCGACGCCTGGGCCCTGCGCCACGTGTCCATGAAGTTCAAGGTGGGCCAGCGCCTGGCGGTGGTGGGAGAAAACGGCTCGGGCAAGACCACCTTCATCAAGCTGCTGTGCCGCCTCTACGACCCCACCGAGGGGGTCATCCTCCTCAACGGCATCGACATTCGCAAGTACCGCTATGACGACTATCTGGCCCTGTTCTCCGTGGTGTTCCAGGACTTCAAGCTCCTCTCCCAGCCCCTGGGGAAAAACGTGGCAGCGTCCGAGGAGTACGACCGGGCGCGGGCCGAGGAGTGCCTGCGCCGGGCGGGCTTCGGGGCGCGGCTGGACCAGCTGCCGGAGGGCCTGGACACCTGCCTCTACCGGGACTTCGACGAGAACGGGGTGGAGATCTCCGGCGGCGAGGCCCAGAAAATCGCCCTGGCCCGGGTGCTGTACCAGGACGCGCCCTTCATCGTGCTGGACGAGCCCACCGCCGCCCTGGACCCGGAGGCGGAGGCGGAGGTGTACACCAAATTCAACGACATCGTGGAGGACAAGACCGCCATCTATATCTCCCACCGGCTGTCCTCCTGCCGGTTCTGCGACGAGATCGCCGTGTTCGACGGGGGCCGGGTGGTCCAGCAGGGCGTTCACGACGGGCTGGTGGAGGCCCAGGGCAAGTACCGCTCCCTGTGGGAGGCCCAGGCGCAGTACTACCAGAAGCGGGAGGAGTGACCACCCCGGCTTTTTCTCGCGAACGCCTTCCCTTTTCCCCCACGCTGTGATATACTAAGTGTATGTTATCAAGAGGGGGCGGCCGCCGTCATGCCAAATCCATGGGAATATATTCTGCGCCTTGCCCTGTCGGCGCTGTTCGGCGGCGTCATCGGCCTGGAGCGGGAGCTCCGGCTCAAGGGGGCGGGCATCCGCACCCACCTCATCGTCTGCTTTGCCTCCTGCATGATGACGCTGGTGTCCAAGTACGGCTTCCTGGACCTCATCGAGCACGAGGCCATCAAGCTGGACCCCAGCCGGGTGGCCGCCGGACTGGTCACCGCCATCGGCTTTCTGGGGGCGGGCACCATCTTTGCCCGGGGGCGGGGGGTCACCGGGCTGACCACTGCCGCCGGACTGTGGGCCACCGTGGGCATCGGCATGGCCACCGGGTCCGGGCTGTACCTGGTCTGCACCTTCGGCGCGGCGTTCATCGTGGCCGTTCAGGCCGTCCTCTACCGGGACCACGCCCTGCTGGGCCACTTCGCCGCCGTGATTTTTATTCAGATCGACGACCAGCCCGAGGCCCTGGACCTGCTCCAGGTGGACCTGGCCAGCCTGGGGCTGGAGGCCTGCGGGGTCAAGTATGAGCGGACCCAGGGCCTGCTGTCCGTGGAGCTCCAGCTGGACCGCCTCCCCTGTTCCGACCGGGAGCTGGGCACGCTGCTGACCCCCCTGATGAAGCAGCCGTACATCAAAACCGTGCTCTGGTAAAAGCGCCGCCCCGCTTGCCCCCGCAAGGGTACAAAAACACGCTTTGCTCATATTTTCCCCCAAATCCGCACATACTGCCTCCCAAGAGGTGATGTATGGTGCAGTCCATTTGGGAAAAAACGGCCCAGCTCCCGCGGTTTGAGCCCCTGCGCAGGGATACCCGGGCCGACGTGCTGGTGATCGGCGGCGGGCTGGCGGGGCTGCTGTGCGCCCACGAGCTGACCCGGGCCGGGCTGCGCTGCGTGGTGGCGGAGGCGGGGCGAATCTGCGGGGGGAGCACAAAAAACACCACCGCCAAGCTCACCGTCCAGCACGGCTTGATCTACCACAAGCTGCTGCGGAAGCTCGGCATGGAGCGGACCCGGGCCTACCTGAACGCCAGTCTGGACGCGCTGGAGCGGCTTCGGGCCCTCTGCCAGGACATCCCCTGCAGCTTTGAGGAGAAGCCCAATTTCGTCTACTCTCTGGACCGCCCGGGGGAGCTGGAGCTGGAGCTGGCCGCGCTGGACAAGCTGGGCTGCCCCGCCGCCCTGGTTGAGGAGCTCCCCCTCCCCTTCCCGGTGGCGGGAGCGGTGCGTTTTGACCGTCAGGCCCAGTTTCACCCCCTGAAATTTGCCGCCGCCATCGCCCAGGGCCTGTCCATCTTTGAGCACACCCGGGTGCTGGAGGTGGAGACCGGCCGGGCCATCACCCCCCATGGGACCATCCAGGCGGACCACATCGTGGCGGCCACCCACTTCCCCTTTCTCAACAAGTTCGGCGCCTACTGGCTGAAGCTGTATCAGAGCCGCTCCTATGTGCTGGCCCTGAAGGACGGCCCGGACCTGGGCGGGATGTATGTGGACGCCAGCGGAGAGGGGCTGTCCTTCCGCAATTACGACGGCCTGCTCCTGCTGGGCGGCGGCGGACACCGCACCGGCAGGAAGGGCGGCTGGTCCGTGCCGGAGGACTTCGCCCGCAGCCACTACCCGGAGGCAAAGCCGGCCTGCCGCTGGGCCGCCCAGGACTGCATGACCCTGGACGGCGCGCCCTATGTGGGCCCGTACTCCCCCCGCACCCCGGGGCTGTACGCCGTCACCGGCTTCAACAAGTGGGGGATGACCTGGTCCATGGCCGCCGCCACCCTGACCGCCGACCTGATCCTGGGCCGGGACAACCCCTGTCAAAGGGCCCTTGCCCCCTCCCGCTCCATCCTCCGCCCCCAGCTGACCGTCAACGCCGGGGAGAGCGTCTGGAACCTGCTCACCCCCACCCGGCCCCGGTGCCCCCACATGGGCTGCGCCCTGAAATACAATCCCCAGGAGCACTCCTGGGACTGCCCCTGCCATGGCTCCCGCTTCGCCGAGGACGGCGGGCTGCTGGACGGCCCCGCCACCGGCGGACTGGATCACAGCCGCGCCAGCGCCCCCAAATGAGAAACCGCCAAACTGAAAACAGACTGGCTCCATCCGCGCAGAAGGGCCGCCCCGGCGTCGTCCGGGGCGGCCCTTTTTTCACCAGCCGATCTCATCCAGAATCCCCATGTTAGGGTAGCGGGCCTTCAGCCTGCTGTCCGGATAGGCCTGATCCAAGAACTGCGTTATGATGCCGGAGGCCGGAACCCCCATCCGCCGCTGGTCCATCCGGCACAGGGCGGCGGCGGACACCACCGTGCTGCACGCCAGGAACAGCGCGGCGGCACGGGCGATCCGCCTTCCGGTCCGCTGGGGCAGGCCGTCGATGAACCCGCACAGCGCCGGATAGGCCAGCCGCACCCACAGCAGCGCCGCCACCCCCCAGAACAGGCAGAACACCAGATTGATCCGCCCATTCAGATTCAGGGGCAGGTGGCGGTAGTCCCAGAAGCAGGCGCCAAACAGCACCTCCTGCACCCAGGAGCATATGTACTCATACCCCCCGCCCAAAATCGTGCCCGCCATAAAAATCCGGGCGGAGCTCTGGTCGTCCATGCGGTGAAACGCCAGGGTGAGCAGCACCGCGCCCAGCCCCCACACCAGGCTGAAGGGACCCAAAACCAGGCTGCTGCGGCTGATCAGCTCGCCCCGGGTGAGCAGCCAAAACGCCACCTCAATCAAATCGCCCACAAAGCCCGCGATCAAAAACAGCCAGAACACCCGGTAGGCGGTGAGGGGCGTGACCTGCGCCCCCGCCGCCTCTTCTGTCCTCTCCTTGGGGTCCAGCACCGCAGTCTCTTTGATCATCGCTGCCGCCTCCTTTCGTATGATGGAGCATATCACGGCCAACTGGCAAAAATGCGAAAGGATTTCTAAAAATTTCTTAAAGAAAGCCCGCACCCCGTTTGGGGTGCGGGCCAGTCTTTGCAAACATCCCGCAGCGCTCGCGCCGCAGGCGGAAAAATGAGAAACGTTCTCCGGCAGAATGTGCGCCTGCCGGGGCCGGCCCATCCGCCGGAACGGGCTCTGTCTTTTCCGGCGGCCTCAGCCCGGCGGCCAGGTCATATCCCGGCCCGCCAGCACATGGAAGTGGAGGTGGGGCACCGACTGCCCCGCCTGGGGCCCGCAGTTGGACACCACCCGGAAATCGGTGACGCCCAGTTCCCTCGTCACCTTGGCGATGGCCTCGAAGCACTGTTTCACCGCCAGGGAATTGCTCTCATTGATTTCCCCGCAGGAGCCGATGTGGGTCTTGGGGATGACCAGGAAGTGGACGGGGGCCTGGGGGTCGATGTCATAAAAGGCGTAGCAGAAATTGTCCTCATACACCTTGTTGGAGGGGATCTCCCCCCTGATGATTTTGCAGAACAGGCAGTTGGGGTCGTAATTCAGCACATCGGACATGGGTCAGCCTCCTTTTATTGTTCGCTTCATCACTGGTTGGGAACGACGGCAAAGAACTCCAGCGGGCCCTCACTGTTGTTGATGAGGGAGTGACCGTGGCCCTTGGGGCAGTAGTGGCAGTCCCCTGCCTTCAGCCGCTCCTCCCCATCGTCGTATTTCACCTTCCCCGTGCCGGCCAGAATATAGATGATCTCGCTGCTGGTCTCATGGGTGTGGTAGCCGATGGTGGAGCCGGGGGGCAGAACGCCGTGGAGGATGCGGTTGCGCTCATCCACCTGCATTTTGGCGTGAATCTCCCCCTCACCGTCCAGGAAGTGGGAAATCACGGCGGGCTCCATGGCGGAAAAATCAATGAGCATGGCGGGCGCTCCTTTCAATTATTTAAATTGGTTGACTTCCGGGTCGTAGGCGTACCCCGCCCCGGCCAGTCTTTCGGTCAGCTCCGCCTTGTCCGCGTCCAGCCCGTCGCACAGGGCGTCCAGGCTGGGGTACTGGTCTCGGAGCTTGGTGTTGATGAAACTCAGCAGAATATAGGGGTCCTGGGGCAGCATGGCGTCCTCCTTTTCCACAGTGAACACGGCCTCAGCAAACGCCTGGCCTTGTATGACCTCTGTCTCTTCCGGGCGCCGGGGGTTTTCCAGCCCCAGCACGTCGTAATACTCGTCGGGCCAGCTCAGCCCGGCGGGGTCGAAGGCCGCCTGGAGGGCCTTGACCTTGTCGAACGGGTCGGCGGGGGCCAGCCCGAACGCCCCGGCGATGACGGCCAGGGCCGCGTCCTTTCGGACGAAATACTCCGCCATATCCCCCGACGCCCGGGCGGCGGCGTCCTCGGCGGCGAACTCCCGGAACCCGGCCTCGTCCATCCACCAGATCTGGGAGAGGGGGTTGGCGTCCTGGCAGAACAGCACGAAGGACAGGAACTCCCGGAAATCGCCCCCCACGGGGAGGACATACTTGCCCGCCTCCCCCATGGCCGGGTCCACGCAGAACACCCGCTCGTCCCCCGGCAGGAGAATGAAGTGGACGCCGTCACAGCCGATGCGGCCCACAAATTCCGCGTCCGCCGGAGTGCAGAAATAGGCGAAATCCTCCGCCCCGCTTTGGAGCAGCCCGATGGACTCAAAATCGATATCCAGAGCCCGAAAGCGCCTCAAATCGTCTCTGGTCATGACTTAAAGCCCCAGCTTCATGGCCACCACGTTGTCCACCATAGCCAGCGCGTTGTCCAGCATCAAAACATCTTTTCCTCCGCCCATGGCGGAGTCGGGCTTGCCGCCGCCGGAGCCGCCCGCGATGGCGCACACCTGCTTGATGATGTCCCCGGCCTTGACCCCCTGCTTCACCGCCTCCTTGCCGCAGGCGCACAGGAAGGTGATCTTGCCGTCGTTGACGCTGGCCAGCACCGCCACCACGTTGGCGTCCTTCTCCCGGAGCAGGTCGCCCATCTGGCGCAGGCGGGCGCCGTCCGCCTCGGGCACCGTGGCGGTGATCACCTTCAGGCTGCCCACCTCGTGGGCGCCGAACAGGATCCGGTCGGTCTCCCCGGCGGCCTCCCTGGCCTTGAACTTCTCCACCATCTGGTGGAGGCTCCTGAGCTCGCCCATGACGGCCTCCGCCTTCTCCCGCAGCTCGCCGGGCTTGGCCTTGAGCACCGCCGCCGCCTGGTTGATGCGCTCCTGCACCTCGCCGAAGAAGGACAGCGTCTCCCGTCCAGTGGTGGCCTCGATACGGCGCACGCCGCTGGCAACGGAGAACTCGCTCTTGATGCGGAAGGCCCCGGCCATGGCGGTGTTGGGCAGATGGGTGCCGCCGCAGAACTCCACGGAGAAGCCCTCTCCCATGTCCACCACCCGGACGGTGTCGCCGTACTTCTCGCCAAACAGGGCGATGGCACCCTTTTTCTTGGCCTCCTCGATGGGCAGCTCCTCCACGTTGACGCTGCTGCCCATGAGGATCTGGTCGTTGACGATGGCGCTCACCCGGGCCAGCTCCTCCGGGGTCATGGCGTTGAAGTGGGTGAAATCGAAGCGCAGGCGGTCCGGCTCCACCAGGGAGCCCGCCTGGTGGACGTGGTCGCCCAGCACCTCCCGCAGGGCGGCATCCAGCAGATGGGTGGCGGAGTGGGCACGCATAATAGCCTTCCGGCGCTCCAGATTAATCTTGGCGCCCACGGTGTCTCCCACCTTCAATACGCCCCCGGTCATCTTCCCGTAGTGCATGTATTTTCCACCCTTGTTCTTCTGCACGTCGGTGACCTCAAACACCGCCTCCGTAAGCTGTAAGGGGTCGAAGGAGCCGTCTACCGTCATGTCCCCGTGGTCGGCCACCTGTCCGCCCATCTCAGCGTAGAAGGGGGTCCTGTCCAGCACCACAATGCCCTCCACGCCGGGCATCAGCTCCTCGGCCAGCTCGTTCTCCACCACCAGGGCCACCACCTTCACCCCAGTGAC
>ERZ808037.77-NODE-77-length-106013-cov-36.004191_pt1 | contig 106013 bp, 77 predicted proteins | sample MGYA00380190_ERZ808037 | MGnify/ENA primary metagenome ERZ808037 (study PRJEB31490, sample SAMN06133399) | mouse gut metagenome | isolation source: J9 | host: mice | place: China: Chengdu | collected 2015-05 ...
TGATACGAAACTACGCAAAACATTCCTGCGGTCTCTTTACCCGCATGGCAGGTAAAATCGCAGCTATGACGTTCATGCAATATGTCAATTTCGTTAATCATCGTCCGATTGGGCAGATAAAATATTCACTAATCTAATTCAACCAACAGGTTTAAGATATAACGCCACAGCGCATATAAATGTTTCGCGGCCTTCCGGCACCGGCCACAGCGTGCCGGAGCGGCAATCTTTATTTGCATGCTACGCGATGTTTTCGTAACTTTGCATATTGTAGTGATACACCTGCCTATCATAATGATGAGGGGGATCCTTATCGGAATCCTTGTGTCGGCACCAATGGGGCCGATAGGGATGCTGTGTATCCAGCGGACACTTAACCGCGGACGCTGGCCGGCGTTCTTCACCGGCGTCGGAGCCGGACTTAGCGACCTCATATACTGTCTGCTGACAGGCCTCGGGCTGTCCTTTGTCACCGATTTCATACAGGACAACCAAAGCCTCCTTCAGCTCATAGGCTCGGTTGTACTGTTAGTGTATGCCGGCTACCTGTTCGGAGCGAACCCCTCCCGTTCATTACAGCCACAGGGGGTGCAGTCGGCAAGCAACTGGAAAGACTTTGTGACAGGCTTCCTGCTAACCTTCTCCAATCCTCTGATACTTTTCTTCATAATAGGGCTTTTCGCACGGTTCAGTTTCCTTGCGCCGGAATTCGAGGCCTACCATTATGTGGCAGGATACATATCGATATTTGCAGGAGCCGTGATGTGGTGGTTTGGCGTGACATGGATAGTCAACAAGATGAGGAGCCATTTCAATATCCGGTCACTGTGGCTTCTAAACCGTATAGTCGGAGCACTTATAATGCTCATGGGTGGAATAGGTCTTGTGACAGCCCTGCATGAACTGCTGGTGAACCATTGAGCCACTCTTTATGTTTCTATAATAGATTAAACTTCAACTATTATGGAAAAGAAACATGACATAGCCCCCGACAAAGCAGCCGAGAAGCTGCCCGGTGTAGAGATCAACGAGGCCGACAGCAACAAGGTCACTCCGAAACTCGTAAAAGAAGAGACCCGGGAACTCAACAATAATCCCCGCAACAACGACATAGACCAGTAGCGGCAAGGGATTGTGCAGGAAAGACATTGATTCAGGCACAAACTTGCCCGAGAAGTCATAAAAGAAGCGGAAGATATCTTGGTTATAAGCCGATGACACACGGCATTATGACATAGAGATATCCTCCGCTTCTTTTATGGCTTACCGGCAATTCCAAGAGGTCGTTTAGAGCTTGTTTAATAACAAAAGTGAAAGCCGGATGCGCCCGGACAATCCCGGCACATCTGGCTTTATAAATCACCAGAGTTTGTTCAGAAAATCTGACTGATGTCAGTCAACGGAATCAGTGATGGTCTGATCAGGTGTATCAGTACCGCCTCCGGTATCACCGGGCTGATCCTCGGGAGCAGCCACAATGTTGAGCTTGTACTGGAATATACCCCATCCGATTGACTTGTCAACCTGGAATATCTGTGTGTTGACACTGAGATAGTGGGTACCCTCTTTCAAACCTTCCGTGTCGATATCCACCGCAAAAGGCGCGATGATTGTGGTAAAGAACGGAACGTTGTCAAGGAAGTAAGTAGTCTGGCCAAGCACAGCGTCGCCTGTACCGGGAGCCGGTGTCACCTTCAGGCCTTCGATCTTGAGTGTATCACCTTCGACCACAGTAAGCACGTCATCGACGAGCGAACCGCCTGAATACTGTATGGAGACACTTACATCAGGCACCTTGCTGTCGTCATCGTCACATGCCGACATAAATGCCAGCATCGGGACAGCGAGAAATAGAGAGAGGAACTTTTTCATAATAAATATAGTTAGTGTGTGTGTTTTATATGCTTAATATATGTTTTGCTGTTTTTAGTTTTTGAATACTATATCGTTTCCGTCATAATCGATGGTTATCGGGTGGTCACGGTCGACTTTCTGGGCGAGAATGTCCTTGCTCAGCTGGTTAAGCACCATGCGGTGAATGACTCGCTTGACAGGACGCGCACCGAATTCAGGATCATAACCCTCTTCGGCGAGGAACTTAAGCGCGGCAGGTGTCACCTCGAGAGTGATGCCGTTGGCGGCAAGCATCTTCTGTATGGACCTTATCTGCAATCCGACGATCTCTTCTATCTCAGCCTCGTTGAGCGGTGTGAACATTATGATCTCGTCGATACGGTTGAGGAATTCAGGACGTATGGTCTGCTTCAACAGCTCTATGACTTCATTCTTGGTCTTCTCGATCGTCTCCTCACGATTGTCCTCGGTCATCTTGGCGAAATTGTCACGTATGAGCGGAGAACCCATATTGGAGGTCATGATGATGATCGTGTTCTTGAAATTCACCATACGCCCCTTGTTATCGGTAAGACGACCGTCGTCCAGCACCTGAAGCAGAATGTTGAACACATCGGGGTGAGCCTTTTCGATCTCGTCAAACAGCACCACCGAGTAGGGCTTGCGCCTTACGGCTTCGGTAAGCTGTCCGCCTTCGTCGTAACCGACATATCCCGGAGGCGCGCCTACCAGACGTGACACCGAATGCTTCTCCTGATACTCGCTCATGTCGATACGCGTCATCATATTCTCGTCGTCGAAAAGATACTCGGCAAGAGCCTTGGCAAGCTCCGTCTTGCCCACGCCGGTGGTCCCGAGGAAGATGAACGATCCGATAGGACGACGTGGGTCGTTAAGTCCGGCACGGGAACGGCGCACGGCATCGGCTATAGCACGTATGGCATCGTTCTGCCCCACTACGCGGTGATGGAGTTCCGTCTCGAGATGCAGCAGTTTCTCCTTTTCAGTCTGCACCATCTTGTTGACGGGAATCCCGGTCCAGCGTGACACCACATCAGCGATATCCTCGGAGTCGACCTCCTCTTTAATGAGAGCCTTCTCGCCCTGCATCATTTTCAACTGTTCCTGTATCTCAGCGTTCTCCTTTTCCTTCTGCTGGATTTTGGAGTAACGGATCTCAGCAACACGGGCATAGTCACCTTCACGCTCGGCACGCTCGGCATCGAAATTGAGCTGTTCTATCTCGATCTTGTTCTGCTGAATCCTGTTGATCAGATCCTTCTCGGCCTTCCATTTGGCAGTGAAATCCTTCTCGCGGTCACGCAGATCGGCAAGCTCCTTTTCGATATCCTTTACCTTAGGCTGGTCGCCCTCGCGCTTTATAGCCTCGCGTTCAATCTCCTTCTGCGCTATCAGGCGTGATATCTCGTCAAGGGCCTGAGGCACGGAATCAATCTCAAGACGCAGCTTGGATGCAGCCTCGTCCACGAGGTCAATGGCCTTGTCAGGGAGGAAACGGTCGGTGATGTAACGCTCCGACAGGGTCACCGCCGCAATGATCGCCTCGTCACGGATACGGACCTTGTGATGGTTCTCGTAACGTTCCTTCAGGCCTCTCAGTATGGCGATAGCTGCAGCCTCGTCAGGCTCATTGACCATCACTTTCTGGAAACGCCTTTCGAGAGCCTTATCCTTTTCAAAATATTTCTGGTACTCATCAAGAGTCGTCGCACCGATGGAGCGCAGTTCACCACGGGCGAGCGCGGGCTTGAGAATATTGGCGGCATCCATGGCACCTTCCCCCTTACCGGCTCCCACAAGAGTATGGATCTCGTCGATAAACAGGATAATCTCGCCATCGGCACCCGTCACTTCATTGACGATAGCCTTGAGACGCTCCTCAAACTCGCCTTTATACTTTGCACCGGCCACAAGGGCACCCATGTCAAGCGAATATATCTGCTTGCTTCGCAGATTCTCGGGCACGTCGCCGCGCACAATCCTCTGTGCGAGCCCTTCGGCGATGGCGGTCTTGCCTGTACCGGGCTCACCGATGAGCATGGGGTTGTTTTTCGTGCGTCGCGAAAGGATCTGGAGCACACGGCGGATCTCATCGTCACGGCCGATGACGGGATCGAGCTTTCCTTCGCGGGCACGTTCATTAAGGTTGATGGCATATTTTGACAATGCCTGATATGTGTCCTCGGCACTCTGATCAGTAGCCTTCTTGCCTTTGCGCAACTCGGCAACAGCGGCTTCAAGCTCACGTTGGCTCAATCCGGCATCCTTAAGGATTGTTGCCGCCGGAGAGTTGACCGTGAAGATAGCCACAAGCAGAGCCTCGAGAGTGACATACTCGTCACCCTGTTTCTTGGCTACGTCAAGAGCTTTCTGCAGGACATCATTAGAGGTTCGGCTCAGGTAGGGCTCGCCGCCCGACACACGAGGTTCCAAGGCGATCTTTTCATCAACCTGCCGCATAAGTGCGGCGGAGTTGGCTCCTATCTTGGAAAATATGAAGTTGACGAGCGATTCTCCCTCAGTCATAACCCCCTTGAGAAGATGTACGGGTTCGATAGCCTGATTACCTGCTCCACGGGTAATCTCTATCGCCTTCTGTATTGCTTCCTGAGACTTAATTGTGAAATTATTGAAGTTCATTAGCTATATTTTGTAAGTTGAAGGTTCGTGATATAATCCTTATATTATAGTAACAAAAATTATGCCAATTGGTTTTTATGTCCATAAATAAGACGTGTACGACAGCGGGAGAACAGCAAGTCCCGCCTCCGGCACGTGACTGACAAGCACTACCGTACCCTAACTGCCGCTCCCCCGCTCCCGGGAATTATCGCTATGCGAAAAGTGACGGATATGTATTGTCATTAAGGCGTTTTTTCGGTGACGTTTTGGCAGATGTCGCACGAAACACTATGTTGTGCTGCTGCGTCCATCCCTGTGTGCGGTTGCGAAGTTTTATAGTGACTATCCCCGCCTCATCTGGGGCCGAGCTACGCACCTGATGAAACACGTCGCCAAGATTTGTCACACCACTCATGGTGAGTGACAAGAGCACATTGCCACAGGACTGGGCTGTGACTTGCAGAAGGTCAGTACGATGTATTGCTGTCATGTCAAGAGAGATTTTTGTTATTATGACACAAAAATACTTCCCCACATGGGCAATATCGCCGCCCATACGCCTTAAAAAAAGACAAAAACACATCGTAAATACACTTATAACTGAAGCTGTGTCAATATTATAGCGGATAACACCTGAAATGTATCCGCTATAATATTGACACAGCTTCAGAATATCGCAACGCTTACAGCGTGCAATTCTGAATTATAAAGTATTAAAGCATCTTTACAGAACGTGCTATAAATTCGCTCAGCTCCTTGCCCTGAAGTAGACCGTTGCCGAGGAGAGCGAGATCGATCATCTGCCTGACGGCAGGAACCCCTTTGGCATAATCGGATGCGATCGTCTCCTGTTCACGACGAGAGGACTCTACGGAATCCATCAGTTTCTGCTCCTCGGCTTTCTGAGCGTCAGTGGGCTTATTGTCCTTTATCTCGGCCCGCAAGGCTGTCAGTTTCTCATTGTCGGCATCGACAGCTGCACGAAGTGGAGACATCTTTTCTCCAAGGGCCTTCTCAGCGTCAGCAAGCACCTTGGCAACCGAATCCTGCGACGTGTTGACTATGAGATTATAATTGTCGGGAAGTTCGGCATAGAAACTCATGCCGGGCTGCGTAGCCGCCATATCCTTCATACGCCTCATATATTCATTCTGCGTTATGAGCACAGGGGCTGCCGCAGGATCAAGAGACTCAAACGACACCATGAACTCGCTCTTCTCCAATACCGGCAGCTGCGAACGGAATATCGCGGTGAGAAGCGATATCTGCTCGCCGGAAAGGCCAGAGTCCTTCTTGTCCTCCTTGACCACAAGATTGTCGGCCACATTGCTGTCCACACGCACGAACACGGTCTTCTCAAGCTTGCTTTCAAGCATGGAAATGAAATGGCCGTCAAGCTGTCCGTTCATCAGAAGCACATTGTAACCCTTGGCATTCGCGGCCTCTATATAGCTGTACTGCTCTACCGGATCGGTCGCATAGATATATACCACATTGCCGTCTTTGTCGGTCTGGGATGCCTCCACGAGGGTCCTGTACTCCTCAAGAGTAAAGTATTTGTCGGTGGTATCACGCATAAGTGCAAACTTAAGCGCAGCATCACAGAATTTCTCGTCAGTGAGCATTCCATATTCGATGAAAATCTTTATGTCGTCCCACTTGGATTCAAAATCCTTACGGTCAGACTTGAAAAGATCTTCGAGCCTGGATGCGACCTTCTTTGTTATGTAACCCGATATCTTCTTCACCGCACGGTCGCTCTGGAGATAAGAACGTGACACGTTAAGAGGTATGTCGGGAGAATCGATCACACCCTGAAGAAGCATCATGAACTCGGGCACCACTCCTTCCACAGAGTCAGTGACAAAAACCTGATTGCAGTAAAGCTGTATACGGTCCTTGCGGATATCAAGGTTGCTCTTTATCTTCGGGAAATAAAGTATGCCGGTGAGATTGAACGGGTAATCGACGTTAAGGTGTATCCAGAACAACGGATCCTCCTGACCGGGATACAATTCATGATAGAACTTGCGATAGTCATCGTCAGTGAGGTCGGCAGGCTTTTTGGTCCAGGCCGGCTCAGTGGAGTTGATAACCTTGTCACGGTCAGTGTCGACATACTTACCGTCCTTCCATTCCTGCTCTTTGCCGAATACAACCGGCACAGGAAGAAAACGGCAATATTTCTTCAAGAGCTGCTCTATGCGGGCCTGCTCAAGATACTCCTTGTTGTCATCGTCGATCCACAGAGTGATCTCGGTACCACGGTCAGACTTGTCGCAAGGCTCCATATTATATTCAGGCGAGCCGTCACAGTCCCACCGCACGGCTTCTGCCCCTTCCTGATAGGAAAGAGTGCGTATCTCGACTTTCTTCGACACCATGAATGCCGAATAGAATCCGAGCCCGAAGTGCCCTATAATAGAGTTGGCATTGTCCTTGTATTTGTTGACAAACTCCTCGGCTCCTGAAAACGCGATCTGATTGATGTACTTGTTGACATCATCGGCTGTCATTCCGATGCCATGGTCGGCGACGGTGAGTGTCCCGGCCTCCTTGTCGACCTTGACTTCGACACGCATATCACCGAGCTCGCCCTTGAAATCGCCAAACGATGCAAGGGTCTTCAGTTTCTGCGTCGCGTCAATGGCATTGGCCACAAGCTCGCGCAGAAATATTTCATTATCTGAATAAAGGAATTTCTTGATGACCGGAAAGATATTCTCGGTCGTTACGCCAATCTGTCCTTTCTGCATGATGTTGTATATGATTTGTGTATATTTGTTTACTTTGGTATAACAATCTGCAAAACAAATGCCAAATCACAAAACTGACAAATAGTGTTAAACAAGGCTGACAAATGTGACATGAATCACTGCACAAGCACCTTCACGACATTTGACCCTGACTTCCTGATGTAAACGCCCCGCTGTAACGGCTGAGTCACTATGCGGCCGTGCAGGTCAAAATACACGGGATCCTGACTCTCCGCATCCAGGCCCACAGTATCAATTCCCGTAGGTATTTCGGCAAAATCGCCCTTAAATATCCTGCCTACAGGATATGCGCCATCGCTATCCACCATCACCGGCATAGCCCATATGGTGTTGCCACCTCCACCTACGGGCAGTGAGAATGACGTGACGGACAGACCGCTTCCGGCGGCGCGTATCTCCTCCTGATCCGGAGACTCAAGGAGCTGGCTGATGCCCACATCCTCTCCGTCGTTGATCACATACTTCAGCAATGTGGTGACAGCTATGCCATTGCCGGCCAAGTCGAGACTGATGCCTACCCTGCCGTCCTCGACACGCTTGTCAGGATCAGTGAAATGAATGTTGAAACAATCACGATGATATATCGACAATGTATTGTCGGTGATATCATCACGGAATCGGAAACGCTCAGTGGGTGATGTCGAAGTTGTCCCATATCCATATGTGATATGATATACTTTGCTGTTCTTTTCCGGAGTCTTAATCTCCAGAAGTCCGTCGTCTGCCGCATTATATCTTATAATGAAACTCTTATCCACGGCACCGTTTGTTTCCGGAGCGGAATAAAACTCATTCTTACCCTCATTGTAGAGCTGGTAATTGCCTTTCTCATGCCTGTACTGCAGATTTATATAACTGCTGCCGTGAGGGAGTATCAGATCATACATCAACTTGCTGTTCTCAACGTCATCGACCGTAATAGTCTCCAGGTCGTCAGAAAGGTTCACCGGAACACCCTCGAGGACAGCCTTACTGGCACTCTGTGTCTGAATGTGAGGCATAGCCACCCCTTTGGCGGTAGACACTATGAGAAAACCGTTAGGATAATCGATGAGGTGCGGTTTTATCAGTTTGTATTCCTCGGAATGCACGCGATAAAACACCTCCTGAGCAGAGGCAGTAACAGAAGAGAATAGTGAAGCCGCTACTATCACCAACGTCACAGCAAAGACTGACGCATTATGCGTGTCTCGCAGGTAAAATCCAGTCATGTTATTAGAATTGATTAAATTAAAATAGATGTGATGAGGTCTGTAGAATTATTCTTTGGCATACATGCACAAAAATTACGGTCACAAGATAGGGATTATATCCGTAACCGCCAAAATATCATGATAGAAAATTAGTGTCGCAGCATTCAATTGGAGGATCGTGGAGGGCCGAGTATCTCGAAGGTATCCACATATATCTCAGTGACCGTACGTTTTATGGCATTGCGGTCCTCCCAGGTGCGATAACGGAGACGGCCTTCGATATACAGTCGCGTACCCTTGCGTATATATCGTTCTGCCATCTCGGCAGACGCATTCCACATCACTATATTGTGCCACTCGGTGCGCCCCGGCCTCTCGGTACCGTCAGGCAGTCTGACAGGTCTCTCGTCAGTCGCAAGCGGGAAAGAGGCTATGGGACATTTCTCCACATAGCGGATCTCCGGATCACGCCCCACATTGCCGAGAAGTATTACCTTATTAACGCTCATACCAATAAGTGATGTCTTTATGATTATACCTCAGCAAAGATAATCAAAATTCACGAGACCGTAGAGCATATGCAAAAAAAACCGTTCCTGAAGCCGTTTATGCAACAGGAACGGTCACACCATCTCTTATTACCAAATATAGTTACGGAATATATTTACGTGGGTCAGTCCTCTCCGCTCATCTCTATGATACGACCTGACGCATCATATTCAAGCTTGCGTACCTTAAGGCTTCTGAGCCATGTCTTTCCTCCGGAAGGAACACAGTCATGGTAGAACAGATACCATTCACCTTTATACTCTATTATCGAGTGGTGGGTGGTCCAACCCACTACCGGGGTAAGAATGCATCCAGCGTATACGAACGGCCCGTAAGGGTTGTCACCTATGGCATAACACAGGCGGTGGGTGTCGCCGGTGGAATATGAGAAATAATATTTCCCTCCACGCTTATGCATCCATGACGCCTCGAAGAAGCGACGTGTGTTATCACCGGCTCGCAATGGCTTGCCTGTCTCCGGATCAAGCACTATTACCGGACGGGGCTCTTCGGCAAACTGCAACATGTCAGAGGACAGACGCGCTACAAGCGATGGCAGAGCCTCCTCGTCATCGGGAGCCAGATGCGGGTTCTCGATAGCCTTATTGTTACGGTAGCGTTGCAGCTGACCTCCCCACAGGCCTCCGAAATACATGTAATGTTCACCGCCGTCCTTCAGCACCGCCGGATCTATTGAATAGCTGCCGCGCATAGGATCCGGAAGAGGCACAAAGGGACCCTCGGGTCTGTCAGAGACAGCCACACCTATACGGAATATGTCATTACGGTCCTTGAGCGGGAAATACATGTAATACCGCCCGTCCTTCTCGGCGACATCGCAATCCCAGAGCTGACGTCCGGCCCACGGAATATCCTCAACATCGAGCACCTTACCATGGTCAACGATCTCGCCGTTCATAATGTCGTCGGTAGAGAACACATGATAGTCCTTCATATCGAAGTGATCGCCGTTGTCATTCTCCTCAAATTCGCTCTGCCGGTCATGCGATGGGTATATATATACCCTGCCGTTAAACACATGTACAGAAGGATCTGCCATATAGTCACCGGGGACAAGATATCTTGGTTTCATTTTATATGAATTTTATATGAATTCTACGTTGTTTATCTGTTACGTCTTTCTATCTCACGGTTTATCTCCTCTATCTTCTCGTCACTGAGGTCGTAACGGGACATTATAAACATTGCGAGCATAAGGAGTATAGCCGGTATCACAGCGACAAGCCACAGGATACCCTGCTGAGTAAACGCAGTCTGACTCGTCTCATTTGTCTGGTCGAATCCTACAAATGCGAGCACAAGCCCCGGGACCACGCCACCCAAAGCCATACCTGCTTTGTAGAAGATACCGGTAAGAGCGTTGACTATACCGGCAATACGGCGGCCATGGGTGTATTCACCGAAACTTATCACTTCAGGCACAAGAGCCCACATATAACCTGTGGCAACAATTACACCGGTAGACTTTACGAACTGTGCCACATACACAAGCCACATGTGTGAGCGCAATGACTCGACCATAGATATCACATACAGCATGGCCATACCGATAATGGCGACAGTAAGGAATATGTAGAACATCCCTTTTTTGCCGACCATGCGTTTGATCGACGGGATCATGGGCATGAATATGAATGCCGGGATGGAGCCAAGCCCCATAAATACCGACAGCTGGGCTGCCGAGCCATGAAGATTATAGTTGATATAGTAAGCTCCTGCCGAATTGCCTATAGCCATCATGGCAAACGCAGTTATGAAAAAGAAGGCAAGTATACGGAGAGGCCTGTTGTGCACAAACTCCATCCAGAGGTCAGCGACCTTGACATTCTCGGCATGGCTCCTGTCCATCACCACTCTCTCACGGCACTGGGTGAAACAGAATATCAACAGTCCGAGCCCTATGACACCATAAAGCACCATGGTCCTGAGCCATGCGCTGTCACTTGTCGACATATCCGTACTCTCGGAAGGGTCAAAAAGATGCAGAACCATGGGGATTCCCATGCCCACGGCAAGACCTCCTATATTAGCCATGAACATGCGCACCGATGTAAGCACCGTGATCTCGTCGGTACTGCGCGACAGTGAAGCATTGAGCGCGCCATACGGGACATTGACAAGGGTGTAGCACATCGAAAGCCCGACATATGTCACATAAGCATACAGCAGCGATCCGGAAAATCCGTTCCAGAAACATAGTATGGCAAAACCTGTAAGGGGTATTCCTCCTGTTATCAGATATGACCGGTACTTGCCCATCGAAGGATTGTGCTTGTCGACGAATGTCCCGACAAGGGGATCCCATATCACATCTATTATTCTGACGATAAGAAACATCACGGCAGCGACTTCGGGAAGAAGCCCATAGACGTTGGTGTAGAAGAAAAGCAGATACATGCTTATCGTCTGGTAAATAAGGTTCTGAGCCAGATCACCGGATCCGAAACCGATACGCTGAATCCAACTGAGACGGCAGAAACTGTCATCACGGGTTACGGGCATTGAAGCGTCCATAGACATTTTAGTTTCCATTATATTATTAGATTTTTTAACGACTTCTAATTCATCACTTGCTGAAGCCCGACTCAGGACACTCCTCATTGGAAATGTCAAGCCTGAACTTCATCAGATCACCAAGATCATGCACAGGACGCTCTATGCCGTAAGGTATAGGCATACCTGAAAATGTGGAGAAGTATTGGAGACAGGCATCCTTCCACCACACGGCATCCCGCGACTGGATCCTAAGCTTGGACCCGACATCCCGGAACCGGCGGGAATCGACATATGGCTCCACAGCATCCCACACCTGCTGGAATCTGCGAGCCTCGGACACGCCATGGTCATACCTATGGCACATCTCCGCCCAAAGGGTGCGCCCATTGCGCATCCTATGCCCCCACGGCACATGGTGAAACCATAGCAGATACTCTTCAGGACATGTGGCAATGTCACCATACAGGCGGCATAGCGAGTCAGGATACTGCGCCACAGCATTGCTGCCTGTTGCACTGCGGTCAAAACCTATGCCATTCCTATCAGCCCTGTGATAATAAGACGGCATCCAGTCATGACGTGCGCCCGGCACATCACACCATGGTTCAGGGCCGTAATGATGCCCCCAGGCAAAGATATGGTGAAGCCCGAGCGGCATCATGTAGTCGACCACTGCTTCCCTGCTGTCAAGCATCATGTCTCTGACCGGGGCCACAAAGGCACTGTCGGAACAGAATGTCTGCTTAAGCCATTCATCGGCCACCTCACCCGGTGTCAGTCCGGGATTCCATGACATACGCCCGAATGCATACCAGTTGGACTGGGCGAAATGATGTCCGCACCAGTTCACATCATCACCTGTATTTGCTACTCCGGCGATACCTTTCAACCTCGATGGCGGGACAAAAGCAAAAAACTCCTTCCACAACGGAGCAAGATATGCAAGATGGTTGGAAAATCCGAGATATTCCTGTGTAAGCTGCATCTCTACCATCGACGGTGTGTCCTCAAGCGATGTGAACAGAGGGCTGTATGGCTCGCGTGGCTGAAAATCTATAGGGCCGTTCTTTATCTGCAGTATCACATTGGATGCGAACTTGCCGTCAAGAGGCTGAAACTCCAATGCGGCCTGCTTGGCACGGTCACTGTCGCTCGCACTGTAGACAAACGCACGCCACATCACTATACCGCCATGAGGAGCAAGCGCACCGGCAAGCATATTCGCGCCCTCGGCGTGAGTGCGGCCATAGTCACACGGACCGGGCTGCCCTTCGGAATTGGCCTTGACAAGGAATCCTCCGAAATCAGGTATGAGAGCATATATCTCGTCGGCTTTCTTTTTCCACCATCCGGCCACCCCCTTGTCAAGAGGATCGGCTGTGGACAGGCCGCCGATAACCATGGGCGATGCAAAATTCACAGATATATAGACTTTGACTCCATAGGGACGGAACACATCCGCAAGAGCCTTAGCTTTGATAAGATTCTCCTTTGCAAGGACCGAAGGTGAAGCGTTCACATTATTAAGCACAGTGCCATTTATGCCAACCGAGGCATTCGCCCTTGCATATTCGCGATAGCGGGGAGACAATACGGCCGGCAGCTCATCCCATCGCCACAGGCTGTGCCCGGCGTAACCGCGCTCTATGCTTCCGTCAGGATTGTCCCAATGATCAAGTATGCGCAGGCCGAATACCGGCTCCTCCAGCACGTCTATATCCGACATGTCAGCACCCGTGTTCTGCATGCGCAGAAGATGATAAGCTCCATACAGCAGGCCGGTATCTCCCGACGCTGTAATAACAATACCACCTTTACCCGAACGGATCCTGAAAGCCTCCTTGCCAAACCCCTTTCTTAGTTCGAGCCTCACACTCTCTACATCATGCCACCCGTCCCTGAGCTCAGTGATGGCAGTCTCTATTGCGGGGGTCATTTTGCCGCCGAATGACACATCGGCACCACACGCATTCTCCCCCCGGAGCCACAGGCGTGAACCATCCTCATCAGCATAGCGGGATGAGGCTCCGCTCACCGGGCAGAACACTGAAACGCATACCGCGAATGCAAACAAATAGAGACATCTGATACTGTTCATAGCGATTTAAAGCATTAAACAAATAAAAAAGCATAGACCGGGGGGAAGAACCCTATGCGGTAGCTGCACCCCGCTCTATGCTAAATAGCAACCTAACAAATCTTTTACCTTTACCTGTTTACCTTTTTCTGTCTTTTCTACCTTTTTTGAAATATATTAAAGTCAGGTCATTTATGCCGTATATAATCACCTATTATATCATATATCACTGGTTTTATCTTTCCTGCACGGTCAATGAACACTGGATAGTCGGTGCGACCGAATATAGGGAAATTGTTTTTCCATGAAGAAGCGTCAGTAAGCCCCCACACAGTCAACCGATCAAAAACATCGGAATGCTTTGCATAAAGGTTGAAAAAATCCTTTACCCTCTTGTCCCACTCGAACTGGACATCAGCCGGCACACCGTGGCGATACGGGTTAAGACGTTCATCATATGCGGCCGTATCAGAAATGTTGGCACTTGCATGCACGAAAGGCAGTATGCTCACATCAAACTCTGTAGCCATCACATGCACACCCTCTGCGGCAAAAGCCATCAGGCTCTTCTCATACTCGCTGAGAACCGGTTCGCTGAGACCGACATGTGTCTGCATCCCGACAGCATCTATACGCAGGCCCCTTTTCTTAAGGTCACGTATCATATTAACCACCGTGTTGCGCTTACCGACAGCATCCATGGAGTAATCGTTATAGTAGAGCTGCGCGTCCGGATCCGCCTCATGCGCATACTGGAATGCCAGCGGAATGAATTCGGGGCCAAGGATCTTATAGAAATCAGAATTTCGCCATGACCCATCGCTCTCCACAGCCTCATTGACGACATCCCAGCCATGAATCTTACCTTTGTAACGCTGCATTACTGTGGTGATATGCTCCTTCATGCGGTGTTTCAGCACCTCAGGTGACACAAGATCACCCTTATCGTCATGACAGAACCACGCCGGGCACTGCGAGTGCCATATAAGGCAATGCCCTATGATCGTCATGCCGTTCTCCACACCAAAGTCGACAAACTTGTCTGCGTCAGCGAAGTCATACACATCCTCGGCAGGATGTATCTCTTCCGATTTCATGCAGTTCTCGGCAACAATGCAGTTGAAATTATCGGCAGCAAGCTTCCGTGCAGACTCAGAATTTATGTCGCGGACACTCAATGCCACACCGGCAAGGAATTTTCCCTCGGTAGCCGAAGCGAGCGAAGGCAACGTATTGGCAGCCGCGTCATAACGGAAATAATCCACATCTATATGACCGCCCTTTTTCTTAGTGGCATAATTGTATATCGCAAACCTGCTTCCCATGAACAGCTTACGGTAATCATAGACCATCTTGAAATCAATGCCGGTCTTCTGCCATGAATTGCCGTCATTGCTATAGTAGAAAGTGGCGATATCCTTTCCCGGATTGAAGTCACAGTCGACACGCAGGTACACGTTGTCGCCCTTAAGTCTTATTCTGGAGTGCTCGTTCACTTCCACACCCGTGACACTCTTATTGTCATCAAGATCCACTACCTCGGAAGTCATGACAAGATATTTCTTTTTCCCCTCACACACGATATTGAGCAGTCCTGAATGTCCGTTGAAGGCACCGAATCCGGCGACATCGCCATCCTTCATGCCGGAGATATCAATCTTCACGGTGCCAGAGCATACTGGACCCGACATACGCTGGCTGACAGTGTTGGGAGCCATGTAGATGTTAGGCACTACACGGGTGGTGTAGAGGCGTAGCTTGCCGGGAGCCTCCGTAAGGCTCCAGCCGTCGATGTCAGGGACATGGTTCCACTGCCAGCAATCAGCGAGAGTGTTACCGTCAAATTCATCACTCAGTATCAGATTGGATTCAACCCTCTCTTCAGAAACAGGCTCTATAAGATAAGGCACCTTTCCTTCGGCATTGCCGAGCATAGGCCATCCGTCACGCCAAGTGCACGGCATCACTGTGAGCACGCGGCCCACAGCACCACGGTCCTGGAATATCATAGCGCGCCAGCTCCCGTCAGGACAATCGAATATGCAGCCCTGACCCACATACGGAAATCCGGCATAATCGGATTCAAGGATCACTTTCTTTTCATACGGGCCCTCTATATTATCGGCCCGGTAACATACCTGACGACGCTTCCCGTCCCTGGGCCATGATATCATCAACAGATAATATTTGCCATTGTGCTTTATGGCTCGGCTACCTTCAAGCAGACCGGTCTCTGACTCGTCACGGCTGAAAATTGTGGTGTTGACTCCACCCTCCTTCACTCCTGACAGATCAGGCTCAAGTTCACGGAGCTGTCCGGTGCCATAATACACATACACTCTGCCATCATCATCAAACAGGAATGACGAATCATGGAAATGCTGCGTACGGCTCACAAGAGTCCATTTCCCGGCAGGGTCCTCGGCCGTATAGATATATGACTTGTAAGGCTGATCGTTCGGAGAAAACAACACATAGAATCTCCCGTCATGATACCTTATAGATGTAGCCCACTGCCCGCGGCCGTAGACACTGCCTCCTATCAGATGATAGCGCGAATTATCCTCAAGAGTGTCAAAAACGTAGCTTATGATCTCCCAGTCGACAAGATTCTTCGACCTCATGACAGGACACCCCGGCATAAGATGCATGGTGGTGCTCACCATATAGTAAGTGTCACCGACTCTGATCACATCCGGATCAGGCACATCCGCCCATATCACCGGATTCAGACGGGCAGAATCATTAGACCATACAGGTGTAGTGTTCAGCAACCACGTCATTGCAAAAAGAGTAAATATGCACTTCAGAATTTTCATGGAGTTAATTTTACTGGTTTTTCATCGTTTAATTTCGACACGCAAAGTTATTCAGACATCTTTGTATTATTACTATAAATCTGCTTCATACATATGTCTTTTTGTAACACGTTCCATACACCCGTGTAACATATTCATTCCGATTTGTAACATCCGACACTTATTATGCTATTTCACAACACATTGTTCCCATGCATATAACCAACCATGATATACAAACCGGAATCCAAAGTACCGACATCATAATTTGATGCACCGGTATTTTAAAAGCATAGAAAAAGAGACCGTCACCCACAGTTGCGTGTGACGGTCTCTCCATTCTGAGCATTATTATCGGGTCATACCAATAATCATATCAATCACTCCTGCAAGGGACTTCTACTTCTTGAATTCCCAATAGTCCCAATTGAAGAGTTTAGGTCCCTTTCGTCCGGTAAACACGAAGTACACGTCATGATTGCCGGCAGCCTCACCGGAAAAAGGAGTCTCAATATATCTCCATTCCTCCCATCCGCCTGTACCAGGCACTTCGAGACGCGCCACCATAGGACCTGCAATACTGTCGAGACGCACTTCAATGGCTCCGCCGCGCAACGCGCTTGCGACCGACGCGCCAAACGTGCGTGGTGCCTCATGTCCGAACGCCACATTCCGAAGCTTGAGATAGTCTCCGTTGTGTATATCCGACACATACACCCCTGTCACGGCATTAGGCTCAGTGCTCAGCCCTTTGCTGAAGGCCATTGTCTCGGCCTCGACACGTCTGTAGGGATTGAAATCAGCTATGGGCTTTACCCCCTCCTCCGTAGGGTGTATCAAAGGGAATGTCCCGTCGGGATTATACTTGAACTCCTCTATGGCAACACTGCGGCCGAATCCGCCACCGCCGGGCAACTTGCCTGTATGGTAACAGAAGTAAGAATGTCCATTGAAGTCCATGACACCGCAATGATTGGTAAACGAATCAGTTCCGCCGAGAGGCATGATCTCACCCATATATTTCCAAGGACCCAAAGGGGAGTCGCTCATTGAATACGATATGTGTTCCGGCACACCACCGGCGGCATAGAGGAGATAATACTTGTCGCCATGGCGCATGAACCATGGGCCCTCGGTGTACATATCCTTATACTTCTCCCCTTTCTTCCGGGCCTTAATCCCCGGCGCACCGAAGCCCTCTACAGTCTGCTCCACTTTACGGACCTCTCCGTCAAATGAGATCATATCCTCATTGAGCTTCGCATAATATATCTCGGGATTGCCCCAATATATATAAGCCTGCCCGTCGTTGTCGACATATACGGTAGGGTCTATATTATCCCACGAACCGTTGTCAAACAATGGAGCACCCAGCGCATCCTTGAACGGCCCGACAGGCGAGTCACCGACAGCGACACCTATAGCCATGCCGCCCGAGAGCTTGGAATGAAGCGGAACATAGAAATAGAATTTTCCATTGCGCTCCACACACTGGGGTGCCCATGCACGGTCATCGCCCCACGTGAAATCCTCGATAGCGAGCGGAGATCCGTGATCGGTCCAGTTGACCATATCTTTGGAGGAGTACACGCGCCACTCCTGCATCCAGAAGAAATCGGCACCGTCCTCGTCATGACCGGTGTAAATATAGAAAGTCCCGTCATGCACCATCGGTGCAGGATCTGTGGTGTAGCAGGTTTGTACCACAGGATTCTGGGCCGATGCCGCAAGCGACACCCCTGCGAGCAATGCTGCAAATTGTATTCTCATAAAGCAATATCTTTTTTATTGTTTTTCAGGGGCGACAAGCCTCAGGTTGTACACGCCTCCGGCAGTGTTGCCCTTATCGCTCTGGAACCGGACTTTTACGAACTCCTTTCCATCAATCATCGATGCCGGAATAGGATACTCCACATCGACAAACTCATCCTTTTTCCATTTGCCGCCGATATTCTCCTCTGTGAGAAGCGAGTCGTCAATGAATATCGAGAAAGCACGCTTGCCACCTTCATTTCCCCAGTAGCGGACTCGCAGAGCAAGATCCGACTTGCCCGACGGTTTCATCCTGTAGGTAAAGAAGCCTCCGTCAGAGGCATCACGCCAGGCAACGCCGTAATTCACTCCTGAATTTGACCGTTCACTCTCCATAAAGTGATCGGCTTCGGGCTGCTGCTCGCCAGTGTTGACAGCATCGACCGTACGGCGGTCAAGCGCGAGCATAGCCTCCTCGGCAGCGCGCTCACGCTCAAGATAAGCGTCATATTCGGCAGGTGTCATCGTGAGCCAATACATCATGTAACGGCAATCGTGAAGACGTGCAAACGGCTGCAGCGTCAGCTGCTGTGACGGATCGGAGGTAAGCCCATTCACCACATAAGTCATCCCCTTGCCCGGGACACGTTCGGCGGAAGAGAGACGGGTAAGTATATCCGCACGCTCACCCACAAGAATCGGCGTGTCAAACACTGACACCAGCGGACCGCCTGCTATATGGGCCCAACGGCTGTCATCGGCCACAAGACCGTTGAGGTCCTCGGTGCTATAGGACGCGCCAAGCACTATGGGACCACGGACAATGGAAACATATTCGGGCAGATTGGGCACTTCCTCAAGACGCATCTCCATAGGCAGATTCAGCTCCACCACATCACCGTTCTTCCATTTACGGTCAATAGCGACATACGATCCGGGCGTCGCATCCACAGGGTAAGGCTTACCGTTGACCTTAACCGTCATGCCCTTGCACCACCCCGGATAGCGCACCATTATGGGGAAGCGGCGGGCCTTTCGTGCTGAGATTGTCAGACGCGTAGACTCACTGTCGGGGAAATCTGTCTCCTGGGTGACAGTGACGTCCTTCTCCTTCCAGTCAAGACGCGAAGGGATAAAAAGGTTGACATAAAGAGAGTCTGACTCGCGGGTATAAATGAACTGTCCATATTTACCATGGTTCTCCATGCCTGTGCCCACACAACACCACATCGCAGCGTTCGGGCGTGAATACACACGGTAATGCCCGGGGCGCGCAGAGGTGAAATAGACATACCCGCCATGACCGGGATGCTGCGACGAAAGGATATGATTGTAGAGCGCACGTTCATAGAAGTCAGCGAGATGTGCGTCAGGCGACATGCGGAACAGCCCCTCGGTGAGTTTGAGCATATTGTTCGTGTTGCATGTCTCCGGACCTTCACGCTCGGTGACATAGCTTTTGCAATCCTCCTTGGAAGCGAAATGCTCACGACGGCTGTTGCCGCCTATCGAAAGCGAGCGAGTGTCAGCCACAGTGTGCCAGAAAAAGCGAGAGGCATTATAATAGGTAGTGTCACCGCTTAATTCGGCGATGCGCTGATAGCCCACGACCTTGGGAACCTGGGTATTGGCATGCTTGTTGTCGAGATTGTCGACTCCGGCAGCCATGCTGTCGAGAAGCCAGTGGTGGGAGAAACGGCGTGCGGCGTCAAGATACCGGCTGTCACCAGTCATAGCATAGGCGTCGGCATACACCTCGTCCATGCCGCCAAATTCATTGCCAAGCATCGACTCCATCTGCTCGTCATCGAGCGGGGCTATGACGGTAAGTCCCCAGTCGCAGAATTTAAGGAACATATCTCTGGCCGTCTCGTTTCCGGTGTACACCCATGCGTCACGCAGTCCGGCGAATGTCTTGTGCACATTGTACCACGGCACCCAGTATTTCCAGATAATGTCCACGTTGCCCTTGCGCAACTCGTCCCAGAGTCTGGCTCCATCAGGCACACCGCCCACATATCCGTCGCCGTTGGCGTCCTGGCAACGCTTGAGTTCCGAGATCATGTAGTCCATGCGTTCCTTAAGCCTTTTATCGCCTGTGGCGGCATAATGAATGGCGAGGGCCGACAGATAATGACCTCCGACATGGCCGTCAAGACCGTCCCAGCACGGGAAACTTTCACCCTTGGGATCAAGGCCGGCAGCCTTGAGATAGGGAGCGAGCAGCCTGTCGGCATCATACTGCAGGAGCACATCCACATTCAGGTCACATGCATGCTTGAACGGACTGTCAAGCAGTTGGACATCCCCGAGCGGGAACTCGTTTCCGTAAAGCCGGTCCTGAGCCTGCGCGCATGCATGCACAGCGATAAGAGCCAACGGCACAATCCAGGATCTGATATCTATTTTCTTCATATAATTCTTAAAGATAAGAAAAAAGCAGGAGAAATGTCAATAAAACTTCCTCCTGCTTTTTTAGAGGGATTATCTTACCACAAAGAATTTATTCCACAGCTTCGACAATCACATTGTCAAGATAGAGCTCGCATGCTCCGGTGGCATTGGCCTTAAGCTCTATCACGTTGAGACCTGCATTGAGGTATGCGGCGATAGAGTTTACATACCACACTGTCTTGTCGCCACCCGACTGTGTGAAGCAGGGGTTGCCTACCTTCTCGCCGTTGACATAAAGATCGTAGTTGGTTACGTCGGCTGACTCGGCACGATAGCGGAACTTTATGGCATAACGTCCCTCGGTGAGCACGCTCACTTCATCGCGGACAGCCACATTGCTGCCGGTGCCCATGCGGAGATAGCCCTGACCGGTGTAGTTACGCACATCCTTGTCATAACCGCTTGTCACACGACCGTCATTGTCGATGTTCATGAAATCGAACACTTCGGCCTCATGCTGACGCGGGCCCTTATAGAGCTGCGGACTTCCGGGCAACTGGATTGTGGAGTTGGTGTACTCTGTGAGACGGCCGGTGCCATTGCCCGAACAGTTCACCGTGATATCGAGAGGCCCGTTATGGTCCACAGTGAGAGTGAGCACACCGTTGTCCCACGACTCGCTCACCTTGGCTGTAGCCTCGGCACGCGGAGTGAACTGCACTGAAGGCTGCGATGTCGCGCCATTGATCTTTATTATGGATTTTGTCGACTTTCCGTCCTCCTGATACTTGGTGAGATAGAAAGTGACACGGTCGCTGTACTCCTTCCATACGGTGGTAGCGAAAGTCTCCAGCGTAAACTCTACATTGTCGCAGGTATTATACTTGAACGGCACCTTGGCACTCTTTGTGGAGTTCCAGGGGTTATATGTCACCCAAGTGTTCTCATGACGTCCGGCAAAGAGATCGCCGGTGTATTCGCTGGGGAACACACGGTTGAGTTCGCGGGTCTTGTCGGAGACATTAGCCCAAGTATTAACGATATCCGACTGATTGCGCACATACTTGAATTTCTTTGCCATGTCGCCGGCAAACTCAGCCACCACAGGTATGGCCGGGTAACGTCCGGTCTTGCGCAGATAGAAGAAATTCTCCTCGCGTCCGCCGTCATGGTCAAGAGTGCCTATGCCCTGATGGAACCATTTCGGCAAGCAGTACTTGTCAAGATCTGAACCTGCGGTGATATCCTGTACGATGGCATACTTGCATCGTGCTATCACCTCATCGCGCTTGAGGATACGTATGGTTCCGTCAATGATCTTACGATAGAGATCTATATTGATATTGCGGAACTGTGCGAAAGTATCCCAGCTACGGGTCCTGTAACCGTCGGAGACATCAATGATGCCGGTCTCCTTGAAGTCCTGACGCCATATCAGCTCAGGACCGTCATATACGGTCTGACCTGTGAGAGTGATATGCTCAAGAGTGAGAGCGGCTCCAAGTGCCACAGGGAATGTATTGTCCTGCTCCCAATTGGTGATACCATAGTAAGCAGCAGCCTTCTCATTGAACGCACACTGGTCGAATCGGAGTCCGTAGTTGCCTGCATGACCTGAGAGCCATACACCCATACTTGCAGCCTCCACCTCATAGAACATGGAGGACTGGGTGTACTTCTCACAATATATGAAATTCTCGGGATACAGAGCTGTGGTGCGGGCAAAGTCGGGATTGCGCTTGATCATAGCCACAGGGTTGATCGGAGCAGACCACTGGTTGGAGCAGAAACTTACCGTCAGATAGCCGCCATACTCATGAGTGAGCTTGAGAAGCTCGTTCCAGTGAGCCACACGCTGTAGCCATGATGGTGAATAAAGGGCATCGGTTGAATCAAAGCCCCAGAACTGCTCGCAGTAGTTGAATCCGAGGAAGTTTGGATATGTGAAGAATTCCTTGTACATACCGTACTTCTCCTCATCGAACTGAGAGTAGGTCTCAACATCAGGGAAATGGCTGTAACCGCCCGACGAAGGCTGGATCATAGCCCAGAGATTATGCTCGCCACAGCTGCGGAGCCATGATTTCACAAGCTCGTAGCCATATTCGCTCACCTTGAACCGTCCTGTTGATTCATCGTGGCTCACAGAGAGCGAAAGGTTGAATATACAGTATGGACGCACATCCTCTGGTATAAGGCTGATGATCTTCTCAGGGTCGGCATAGTTCCAGCAGTCGATATGCACAAACCATGCCGGATGATCGGCATCGATGGGTCGACGCAGGCTTCCGGTAATAGGCACATCGGGAGGAGTGCTGCCTCCGCCTGCCGCAAGTTGCAGCGGCTCGGTATCGTCAGAGAAATATACGGTGACATTCTCGGGATCGGATATGTCGACGGTGCTAATGGCACTGATCTGCTCTCCGCGTGAAGCCGGACGCAACACAGTCTTGCCATAGTCAAGGGCGTCGACAACCCACTCTCCATTGCTGTTGATGCTAACCTTAGGGGTCACAGCCTTCGCGCCTGTGACACATATTTTCTCGCCGGCGCGGCTCGCCGAAGTGAGCCATTCACCGTCAATAGTCCAATAGTACACACCGTCTTCATCAGGCATCGCAGCCACGACAGGGGTATATGTCTCAGGCTGTTTCGGGAAATCCTCGAGGGCTCCCACCTTGGTTCTGAGCGAAACCGTGTTGCCGTCAGAAAACTCTACCATAAAGCCGGCATCATTGGGGAGCATAGTGGTCTTGCGCACCTTGGAACCGAGCTCCTTTGCCTGCACAAAGCTACGCACTGCCGCGATATTGGCATTTATGTTATCGACCGGAGTCTCCACAGCCTCAGGCTTAAGCACCGGAGCTGTGAACTCCTTGTCGTCACACCCGGTGAACATCACCGAGAGTGCCGACAGGAGTACAGCGGTCGAGAATAAATGATTGATTTTCATAATCTCGATTTAGGGGATAATTTACTTAGTGAGTCCGTTTACAAGCCCCTCGTAGATATAGTTGCGGTTGCCGCCACCGGCCCACGGAGCCACATACGAGCCATCTTCGAGCACTCTGGAGAGATTGAAGCCTATGGCATTGTCCCCGAGAGCTGACTTGTAAGCCTTGATCACTTCAGCGTAATATTCGCCTATGGCACGACGCTCCGAGATGTTGATCTTGGAGGGAGCGACAGCGAGATTGCTGCGGTCGATGACACGCACGGCAAAATTGGACACGCGGACAGGCTTGCCGAGTGTCGAGAGAGCCTGCATGGCTGCTACGGCCTCAGCCTCGTTGGCTTCCTGCTTTGCGAAATCTTCAGAGAATGAAGATGAAAGCACCAGATTGACAGCGTCGACAGTCACACCCTTCTGCTCGAGAGCGTCGACAGCCTTCTTGAGGTCGGCTATGTCGGCCGGTGTGTTCTCACCTATCATGAGCGTCTGGCTCACGAAATAACGTATGGGGGATGTGGCATTGGCGTTGATCTTGGCCTGGACCTTTGCAATATAGTCCTCGCCGATGTAGTCAGCCCAGTTGAACTTGGAAGACTCGTCGTCGAACGGCTCGTCATAGATGATCATATCGGTAACCTTGTCACCTATGGCGGCTGTAAGGCCGTCGATCCACTTGTCAAACTCGCCGCCTATGATCTCGGCTTTCTCTTCAGGAGTCTTTTCAATCACGGTATCCTCGGTAGACACCACACGCTTGAAGGTGTAGTTGTCGAGATAGTAGAATCCTGCGCCTGTTGCAGAGCCGACTGCAAACTCAAATTCGGTAAGAGCCTTCTCCTCTTCGGTAAGTTCAAGGTATCTTGATGGATCGCTTGGGTCAACGAACGACAGACGTATACCTCCACGCGCCCACGGACCACCTTCGGTAGCTCCTGACGATGCAGCATTGGCACCTGTAAACTCCCTGCCGTTGATTATGAATCTCATACCTCCGCCATACTGACCTTTGATAGTTTTCATATCCACCTGGAACATCTCATAATCACCGAGCTTGTGACCGTTGGGAAGCTTTATTCTGACTTTTGCGAACGACTGGTTGACAGGAGCTTCAGCGGACCCTACCTGAAGGACCTTGCCGCTCTTCCCCTCGGGATCCTCAACGATCTTTGCATCACCTCCATTGGTCATAGGATAGCTCTGGCCAAGGTTGTCACCCTCGAAATCAAGCACATTGTCAAGGCCGGTATCATCACCTGCAGTCTCCCAATTGAATGTAAAGTTGTCAAGATAGAAGATACCCTCTCCGGAATCTGCATTGTAAGAAAAATCAAACTCAGTGAGATCTTTCTCATCGTCGGTAAGTGCTACGTATCTTCCCGCATCACTTGGATCGACAAACGATATCTTTATTCCACCACGAGCCCAAGGTCCATTACCTACAGCACCGAAAGAGTTCGGATTTCCTACGGCAATTTCACGATTATTTATTATAATCTTACCACCCCAGCCCCATTCGCCTTTGACTGTTTTCATATCACATTTGAATGAATTATAGTCTCCGAGCTTACGACCGTCAGGAAGTTTAACTTTAACACGTACATATGAGTGATTCGCCGCATTGCCGTCAGCTCCGACCATAAGTACCTTGCCGCTTTTCCCTTCGGGATCTTCAACTACCTTGGCCTCGCTGTTACCTGTCATAGGATAAGTCTTGCCGAGCTCGTCGTTTTCAAAGTCGACAACCAAATCCTCACCTGTCTCAGGCTCAACCGGCACATAAGGTATTATCACCGGAGCGATAAGCTTGTTGAGATAAGCGTCGGGGACGTTGCTGGCCGAGCAGAGAGCCGGACCGAACACCGACACACCGGCATCGCCGGCGGTCGATATAAGGCTCGAGAGAGAGGAGAAATTATACACGCCCTCCTCATTTATCAGCTTGGCAGGGGTAAACAGACCGGGAGCCTCCACCTGAGTATAGTTTGTCGAGACAATACTGTATGCAAGCTTCTTGGCTGCAAAATCCTCAGGTGACACAGACACACCGAAAGGCACACCGGCCTTAGAGGCATACTCTGTGAGGACATCATACTTGCTGAGAGCAGCATCCATCTCCGCATCGTAGGGAACATCCGGAGTGGGGATGGTGACATCATAGTCCTCGTCGCAGGAAGTGAATCCTGCGAGAGCGACTGCCAATGCCATAGATATTTTGATATGTTTCATGGGAATTCAGAAAAAGATGTTAAAAAAATCATTTAACTTCTACTGTCGGGAATGCAACCTCCACACCACGGTCGCGCAGCACAAGGGTGTCAGTAGTCTTGATGGACCAACCTGAAGCTGTCACGGTGTAATCCAGATAGAGAGCGTCGCGGTCCTCATTGTTGATCACCTTCTTCTCTCCGTCCACCACGAAGCGTCCCGAGCCTGTAACGGTGATGGCGGGATCGGCTGAAGCGATGGAGCAAGTGCCGTCCTCGGCAAATGTGAGCCGGAGGGTGTAGTTGTAAGTGTGATCGCCGTCAGTCTTGGTGGAGAGCTTGAGGGTACACTCCTTGTAACCTGAAGTCACCACACTCACCTTCTCATCCTTGGTGACATCCGAAGCCTTGCGGATGATCTCGGTGTTCGCGCCGTTGACAGTGAGGATATCCTTGCCGCTGCGCAGATAATTGGCGTGCCACTGATTCACGTAACGCACAAAGTAGAGGGTGTAGTCCATGGGGGCTACTGACCAGTCGGAAGCCTTCACGCGGTTAGGATTGTCCACAGCAGGCTTGCCCTGAAGGATCGAGTCGACACCTATGGCACTCTCCATCACGAGGGGAAGCACATAGTTGAAGTCAAGAGCCTTGGGATCGTTGAAGAAGGCATCGGTCAGCTTCACGTTCACCCCACCCTTCATGGAACCCGAGGGGATGGTGATGGTGCGGCTCTCCAGAGTGTAGTGGCTCTCAGGGAGAGGTATCACCTTGCGGCCGCCGAAATCGGACGACAGATACAGGTTGTCGCACAGCGACTCGTCAACCGACAGGTTGATTATGCGGTTCTGCGAGTTGCCATATGCACCTCCCATCACGGCCTGCACATTCATCATGTGCTGATTGTCGAGTGAGAGATCGATCTCGCTGTCACGGCCGAGCTCAATGGTGCGCCCCACCCGCTGATTGGCGAAGTACACCGCCTGATAATCGAAATCAGGGAACTCGTTGTCACCGTTGTGGCAAGAGGTTGCGGCCATCGTTGCGGCCAGTGCGAGAGTCAATATTTTAATGGTTTTCATTATGATTCTAAATGATAGATTAAGTTAATGCTCAGAACTTATTATCCGGTTACATGATTACCATCCCTGATTCTGCTTGAGATTGCTGAACTTAAGCAACTCCGTCTGGGGTATGGGACCGTAGTACATATAGGGCTGGAACGCACGGGCCTCCACTGTCGGGATCACGTTGTAGACGTTGCCATTGGTGATGTTCATGCCACGTGCGGCCTCGTTGATATCAGCTTTCCAGCGGCGCAGATCCCAGAAACGGAAGCTCTCGAAGCACAGCTCAAGGCGACGCTCGTTGCGTATGAGCTGGCGCATCTTGATAGGATCGGAAGCACACTCGTCGAGATAGGGGTCGTTGTCGATGCCCAGTGCGCGGTGACGGATGGCCTTGATCACATCGTAGGCCGAATAGGCGTGTCCGCCATTACCCTTGGGGCCCCAGGCCTCATTGGCAGCCTCGGCATAGTTGAGGAATATCTCGGTGTAACGGAAACGTGGCTTGAAATGGTTCTGACCCTGCTTCATGGAGGGATCCATGTTGACATCCATGCGCAGACGCTTCTTCATGTAGTAGCCTGTGCGGGTAGATGTCTCACGCTTGTTGAGACCGTCGGCTGTAGTGGCATCCGATCCGGTCTGTATCGGAGTGTTATTGACTCCCTCGGCGGCACCGTTATATATGATATAGTGCGAGAGGCGGGGGTCACGGCCGGCATAGGGATTGGCGGCATCATAGTTGCCTCGGCTATCGCTGATGGGGTAACCGTTGGCCATGGGGAATGCGTCAACAAGATTCTGAGTGGGGTTCATGCGTCCGTTTCCATAGAGCGATGGGGGGAAGTTTGCCTCTTCCTGCTCGGTGTTGTTCTTGTTGACGGACTCACGCCAGATTATCTCCCTGGGGTTCACACCGTCAGCCATGGCATCGAGCTCAGTTGTGTTGCAATAATATGTCACACCTTTGGCGTCCATTCCGGCGGGACCGCCGATATGGTCAAGCACAGCGGCAGCAGCGTTGGCGGCATCAGCCCATGTGGTTGCCGAAGCTTCAAAGGCTGGGCTTGCGGCAAGGAGGGTGACACGCGAACGGATGGCGCGGCAAGCCAGACCGTTGATGAGCAGACGGGCGTAATGTCCCATGACACGATTGTAGGTACCGGGCTTGGAAGTGATCTGATCGAAAGGTGCGGGGACAGGGTCATCGGCGCCTATGCTCTCATACTCCATAGGGAGATTTTCCTGAGCGAAATCGAGATCTTCAAGGATGAACTTCACACATTCGTCAAACGATGCGCGAGGCATATTGAAATCATCGTCCACTGTAAGATAATGGTCAAAAACAGGAACACCGGTGAGCTGACCGTCAGCTGTTATGCCTGAATGCGAACGGAGCAGATAGGTCATGAACAGGGCGCGCAGACCGCGAGCCTCGGCAATGGTGCGGAGACGGAACAGTTCTGCTGTCTCGGGATCATTCGCCCAGTTCACCTTATCGACATTCTCAAGGAACAGGTTAAGGTTCTGAACGGAGTTGAGCGAGTTGACCCACTGCGATGTCGGATCATTGACAGAGGTCCATGATCCTGAAGTCATCTTGCGGAAAGTGTTGTCAATCTCATTGGTCACAGCATCGTCAGTGGCATAATCGCTGTTGTCATAGTAGGCGGGGATGTTACGATACACGTTCACAAGGAAACCCTGTGCGAACTTTGAATCGTCATACATCTGGTCTACATCCTTAAGATTCTCCTGGGCCGGCTCAAACAGGTCGTCACACGATGTGAAGCCCATTGCCGCACCAAGCGCAAGAATCACAGATATATATAATTTTTTCATCTTGAGTATCATTATTAGGTATTATCAGAATGAAAGCTTGCAACCGATATTGTAGAATCTGGCTTGAGGAGCTCCGGTGCTCAGTTCCATTATCTTGCGGTTGGGCGAGATTGTGGCAAGGTTTTCACCCTGGAGATATACGCTTGCCCCTGAGAGCACCTTGCTGCCGTTGAAGAGCGAGGTGGGGAAATCGTAGGTGAGCTGAACGCGACGTATGTCGAAACGGTTGGTGCTGTATTTCCAGAATGTTGATGCCTGAGCGTTGTTGGCAGTTGTTCCGGTGGTCAGACGTGGAGCAGTTGCTGTGGCAGCTGTCTCGGGAGTCCAACGGCCCCATGCCATCTCGGAGTACTTGCTCTCTCCGCCGTTGCAGTAATAGGCGTTGTTGTTGAAGCCTATGCCTCCGGCCTGGCCTGTTCCGTAAGCAAAGAGTGTGAATCCTTTCCAGCGGGCGGTGAGGTTAAGGCCATAGGAGAAAGTCGGGGTATAACGGCCGAGGACAACGCGGTCGTTGCTGTCTACGACACCGTCATTGTTGACATCCTTATAGCGGAGGTCGCCGGGGCGGAGAGTGCCGCCGAAAGTCTGACGTACACCGCGTGAGTCGATCTCCTCCTGAGTCTGATAGAAACCTTCACAGATATAGCCCATAGCAACGCTGAGAGGCTGGCCTACGGCCGAGAGGTAAGGCTCGGCAGGCATTTCGTCACGCTGGGTTGCCTTATCGGTGTAATAGAGACCTGAGAATCCGAGTCCGAGCTCAAAGTCGCCGACATTCTTGACAGCGTTGATCGAGAAGTCGATGCCGTGACGGCGGTCATTGTTGTAGTTGAGCCAGGGGAGGAAGGATGCATCCCACTTGTTCATAAAGTTGGGGAAGATAGAGTTGGCACCCTGTGTGAGACCACCCTTTGTATCCTGGATGAAGTAGTTGGCATTGAGGGTTACCAGATTGTTGAATATGGCGGCATCGAGACCCACACGGAACTCCTCGCGGGTTATGAAAGTAAGATCATAGTTGTCAGCTCGCTTGGGGAGTGTGGTATTGCCTCCGGCTGTGCCGTCGTGCCACTGCCACCATCCGCCGGTATCACCCTTGAAACCGTAGTATCCCTTATAGAGATAATAATCGGTGATATCGATGTCCTGATGGAGCTTGGCAGCCGATGCGGTGAGCTTAAGCTCGTTGATCCAGGGAGCGTTCTCCTGGAGGAACTTCTCCTGGCCTATGCGCCATCCGAGCGATACCGCCGGTGAGAACGCCTTGCGGTGGCCGGGAGCAAGCTTGGCTGAGTGTACAAGCGTGCCCGTCACTGTGGCGTAGTAGCGGTGATCGAAGTTATAGGCAACCTGTGCGCCGGCATTCACATTGGATGTGGCATGAAGAGGGCTTGAATCATGATTGGCGTCAGCGGAATTCTGGGTCTGATAGCCCCAGCCCATCAGCATGGCGTCAACCTGATGGAGGCCGCCGAACACGCGGTTGTAGTCAAACTGCGCACGGAACATCATGTTCTGGAGATATGTGGCCTGGCCTACATATTCGTTGGTGGAATTTGTGTCATTGCCATGCTTCACAAGATCAACGATCATAGGCTTGCCGTTGACATTGGCCCATGTAGGCTCGTAGACAGCATAATCCTCCTTGAAGCCTTCGGAATAGATGGCACGGTAGTCGACACCGAACACTGTCTTGAACGAAAGGCCGGCAAGCACGGAGCTGAGATCGAAATTCAGGCCGAGATCAAACATGAATGTCCTGGTCTTGGTCTTGACATATCCGGCCTCATAGGCATCGGCTATGGCATTGGTGGCATTACTTGATGTACCGCCGAGGAGATAGCGTCCGTCGATAAGAGTAGCCGACGATATCATGTCCTGAAGCGTAGAGTTGTTGGGGTCGACAAGATCAACGGGAAGAAGCACGCCGAAACGGTTGGGCCATGTGCCGGAAGCCATTCCCCAGAAGTCGCCGCGGGAGGTGTAGTTGTCCTGAACCAGCATGGAAGCGTTGGTAAATGCCTTGAGCCAGCTTGTGATGGTCATGTCGACATTGCCGCGTACGTTAAGGCGCAGATCATTGTCCTTGTCGTGGTCTCCGATCTTGATAAGGCCGTTGTTATAACTTAAACCCAAATTGAGGTAATAATGGGTGCGCTCGTTGCCACCGCGTATCTCGCCGTTGGCAGAGTAGACGTTGGAGAACTTGCGCAGATAGTTGCCGTTGTAATACTTCTGGTTGGGGTACTTGTAAGGATTGGAGCTTACCGAAGAGTTATAGATATCGCTCTGTGAGTAACGCTCGCTCACCCCGTCATTGCGGCAAGCCTCATTGTAGAGGGTCATGTAAGAGGCAGCATCAAGATAATTGGGATAGCTTTTGGGGACATTGAAACCCACATTCCCACGGAAATCGATCTTCATGCTTTCGTTCGCGCCACGCTTGGTGGTGATGAGTATCACACCCTTGGCACCACGGCTGCCATAGAGAGCCACTGCAGCAGCATCCTTAAGGAAGCTTACGCTCTCCACCTCCGAGGCAAGCACATCACTTGCCTCACGGGGCATACCGTCGACAAGGACAAGGGCATCCTGTCCCCACAGGCTGCTGCCGCCGCGATAGCCTCCGACAATCGATTCGAGCGAACCGTCAAGGCTTGATGTGGCATAGCTTTTCTTCATGAGGTCGGCTACATTGACCGAGGAGGTTGCCGTGATCACATCCTCCAGAGGCTTGGTGCCGAAAGCGACATTGACAATGCTGTCGCTCTGCGCATGTGCTGTCACACCGGCTCCCATAGCCAGCGCAAAAGCCATACATCCTATATATTTTGGTACTATATTCATTGTGATTTCTGATATTTAAGGTGTTACCATCCGGGATTCTGACCGAATTCGGGATATATATTCACATCAGCAGTCGGAAGCGGGAGCCAATAGTGGCGGTCGTCAAGCTTGCGCTCCACCACAACTTCCTCCCTTATGTTTGCCACACGTGCCTCTGACGGATTACGGAAACTGAAGTCGTTTGTACGGTCGAATTCAAGTTTGGTCTTAAAGGTGTAGGGACGCTTTGTAAGGAGCATCCAGCGACGCAGGTCGATGAAACGGTGACCCTCGAAAGCAAGCTCCACTGCACGCTCGCGGTAAAGCTCGGGGAGGAACGCCTGGGTGGAGCCTGTGAAGCGTGATGACACGTCACCGACACCGGCACGTGTACGCACCTTGTTGACAGCCTCGACCGCGCTCATAGAGAATGTCGAAGCCTTGGCAGTCGGACTTCCGTAGCCGCAGGCAGTAGCCTCGGAATAGAGGAGATATACATCCGACAGACGCATAATACTTAGAACAACCGACATAGTCCATTCCTGAGCCCATGCCACATTCTTAGCCATCTGAGGGATGAATTTTGTCTCAACGAAACCGGTAAGATTGGACTTCATGCCATTATCCTTACGCCACTTGCCTCCTGTAAAAAGGCTGGCATACTTGATGTTCTCGTCAACAATACCTTTCTCATCACGTACCACCTGAACTCCGTCAAACGCGAAATCCTTGTAGAAACGCGGGTCACGCCCTTTCCATGGATGAGTGGGATCATAGCCTGACACAGGATCAGCCTCGGTCCATGAGCTTATAGGCTCTCCATTTTTCATGCCGTAATAGAGGACATAATTGGCTGTAGGCTGAACTTTTACACCTGAGGATATGACAAGCTGAGAGAAGTAGTCGTTTCGCTGGTTCCAGTCGAAACGCCCGCCGATCTCGGCAAGGTTTTCCTGAAGGATAGCCTCCTTGAGACCCGGGACACGTGTGCCTCTGTCAGCATAATAGAACAGGTCGTTCCACTGCGAGAAATCGGCAAGCTCATATCTGCCAGTTGATTCGGTGAGCGAAAGAGCCTCACCGAGAAGATCGGCGGCACGCTTGCAAAGCTCGGTATTGTAGCTGGCTTCACCGCTCGACTCATAGTTCATGAGGGGGCTACCTGCCCAAAGAAGGCACTTTCCGGCAAAAGCGAGGGCCATGATCTTGTTGGCACGCATATTGTTGTTGCCGAGAGTCGGACGTCCGGCTGTGGTCTGGTCCCAGTCGACAGGAAGAAGCTTGGCGGCAGCCTCCATATCGGCGGCGGCAAGCTCGGCTGTCTCACGGTAGTTAAGGCGAGGGAGCATAGGGGTCTCACCAGCGGGGAGCACATGGTCGATATAAGGGAGTCCGCCCCAATACTGCATGAGCATGAAGTGATACCATCCGCGGAAGAAAAGCAACTGACCCTTCAAGAGATCGCGCTCCTCGGAGGTCGCGCTCTGCAGCTTATCCATATTGGCAAGACCTATGTTTGCCTTGCGGATACATTTCCATGCCAGACGCCAGATATTACCCTTGTCGGCCTTTTTATCTGATTCCGGGTTGCCGTTTCCGTTACGCGGGAATCCATATATGTATGTACCGTCTTCAACGATTACACGGTAGTCACCCTGATCGATATGATATGACAGGGGACGAGTGTCGGAGGGCTCCCAGTACTCATCCTCGCCATGATTCCAGCTGTTGTGGTAATCAGTGGATGATATACAGGGGATACCGCCGTAAAGTTCCTCTACAAAACCCTGAAAATTACGGAAATTCTGATATGGCACATTCTCGTCAATATCGCTTCCGGGTGCCTTGTCGAGATAGTCGGTACAAGACGCTGTGACCAGTGCACCGGCAATAAGCAGAAGCTTGGAGAGTCCTGATATATATTTTTTCATGATTGATTTATTAGAGAGTTATGTCAATACCGAGGTTGAAACGACGTACGGTAGGATATGCACCGTTGGTAGAGTCAAAACCTCCGAGATTCGCCTCGCGGTCGTCAGGCATCTTGGTCCAGAGCAGAAGGTTGTCACCGTTGAGGTAGACGCGGCAGTTGCTCACACCGATCTTCTTGGTGAACCTTGAAGGAATGCGGTAAGAAATCTCGGCATTCTTGAGACGCACATACGAGCCATCATAAGTGTAGCGTGTGCCGCGTGCTGCCACATCAGCCTTAGTGGTCCATCTCGGCATGGGGAGACCGTCGACTGTCGGGGTCCAGTATGCACCCTCTTCATAGGCTACCACATTTGAATTGTCAAGTGTGGGGAAGTAGACCTCACGGGTCACATTGTTCACGCCATAGAACTGCACGAACGCGCTGAATCCTTTCCACTCAAATCCGAGAGTAGCATTGTAGGTGTTCTGAGGCACCGAGCTGTATCCGTAAGGAGCCTTATCGTACTGGTCGATCACACCGTCGGCATTGAAGTCAATTATGTGATAGTCACCGGGCAGACGGTTGTTGGAGTTGGATGACCACATTGTTGATCCATACATGTCATCCCAGTTGCGGATAGTTCCGGCATCTATATAGTCGGTGCGCTGGTTGATAGCATGACCTGCCTTCTTCAGATAAGAGGGGAGCAGAGGAGCATCGTCACGGAACTTGACCTCATTGGTGGCATGTGTCATGGATGCATTGAGCCATACCCTGAGATCCCTGTTGATGGGATAGTTGAGACGTAGCTCAAGCTCGTAACCCTTGCTGTTGACCTTGCCGAGGTTGGCGGCAGGAGCATTGGCTCCGAAATATGAGGGGATGGAACGCTGGTCGCCATTAATGAATATATCGGTACGCTTGTCGGCGAACACGTCGACCGATCCTGCCACGAGACCGTTGAGGAATCCGTAGTCAAGACCTATGTTGCGTTTCTCAACCTTCTCCCAGGTGATATCGGGGTTGCCGAGCACACTTATACGATAGAATGTGTAAGGAGTGTTGGCCGGGTTTGTGCTTCCCATCATCACATTGCCATTGTTCACGTACTGGTCGCTGTAAAGCCAGCGTCCGCCGGCACTGTCATCACCTACCTTACCCCACGATCCACGGAACTTGATCTGATCGATCCATGTGAGATTGCGCATGAAAGGCTCCTCGCTCAGACGCCATCCCAAAGAGAATGAAGGGAAGAAGTCGAAACGGTTGTTGGAACCGAATTTTTCGGAACCGTTGTAGGCACCGTTGAACTCGAAGAAGTAGCGTGAATCATAATTATAGGTGGTACGGAACACCCAGTCCTCACGATAGTGGTGGAACTCGTTGCCGGTAGCATAGTTCTCACGGTTGAAAGCACCCATGGCTGTCACTTCATGCTTACCGAACTGGCGTGCATAGTCGAGCTGGAATGCATAGTACACTTTGCGGAAGGTCTTGTCAAGGAACACCTCGCCCTTGCTTGTCGACCAGTATATACCGTCGTTGTAGTCAAGCTGTGTGCCCTCGTCGGTCTCATACTTGTACTTGATGGCACCGGTGAGTGGATCGACCCACATCTTCTGAGCATTATTGTCGAGGTCGTTTATACCGCGGCGTCCTTCAACAAATGTGTAGTCGAGTGACAGACGGCCCTGCACATGCAAGCCCTTGGTGATGAAATCAAGGTCCTGACCGAGCACGAAGTCCGAGTTGATCTTAGTGGTGGTGCGCTTCTCCACACCGCTGGTAGCGATATTGAAAGCCGAGTTAGGCACGTCGGCCTCACGAGGAGCATAGTATCCCCACACGCCGTTGCTGTAAATGGGGCGCATGGCTGCCGGAGAGGTCTTGTAGGCAGCGTTCCAGTAACCTGAATCGGTGGGATCCCATGAGTTGCGCTGATAGGGAGACTGCTTGCGGCCGTTTGAGCCGAAGAGGTTGACGGTAAGTTTAGTGGTGGGGGTAAGGGAGAAGTCAAGGTTGGAACGCACGTTCACGCGGTTGAATCCGAAACCGGTCTTATATCCACGGTGGTTATCGAATGTCTTGAAAAGGTCACCCTCATGCAGGAAGTCGACGGCAGCATAGTATTTCACAAGCTTTGTACCTCCGGTCACGTCCACACTGGCATTGTAGGAGAAGGCAGCGTCCTTGAACAGGTAATCCTCCCAGTCGACATTGGGATAGCGGTCCCACTCCTCGGCATTGAGAGGGTTGCGGTACTTCTCGATAACGCTCATAGGCATCATGTCGGCCCAAGCGTCATTGCCGGGCACCATGAGCTCGCGCTGGATGGCACGGTTGCGCACCAGGTAGGAATCATATGAATCAAACTTCTTCGGGAGCTTTGAAGCGACCTTGGCGGTCATGTTGGCTCTCGCATGAACCTTGGCATTCCCCTCGCTACCGCGCTTGGTGGTGATAAGGATCACACCGTTGGCACCTTTCACACCATACACCGCTGTGGCCGAGGCGTCCTTGAGCACAGAGATGTTTGCGATGGAGGAAATGTCAACAGAGCTCATCTCACGCTCGATACCGTCCACGAGGATAAGCGGGGCACTGTTGTTCCAGGAGCTCTGGGAACGGATGATGATCTCGGGGTCCTCCTCGCCCGGCATACCTGACGAAGCGGTGGTAATGACGCCCGGGAGGTTACCGGTAAGTGCGGCACCTACGCTCGACACACCGCCGGCACGCTCGAGCACTTCGCCCGAAGCCTGGGTGATGGCACCTACGATAGATGCTTTCTTCTGCTGGCCGTAACCCACTACGACCACCTCGTCGAGCTGAGTGGTGTTGGTGGTCAGGGTGACGTTGATAGTTGTCTGACCATTCACCTGAACCTCCTTTGGATCCATACCGATATAGGAGAACACGAGTACGTTCTTCTTCGCATCGGGAAGCTTGATGGTGTAGTTACCGTCAATGTCGGTGGCGGTAGCTACTCCCGGGGCACCCTTGAGCTGGACAGTCGCGCCGATAAGAGGCTCGCCCGTATCGTCCACTACGGTACCCTTCACTGTGTCGGCCATTGCCGTAGCTGTGCCAAACAGCAGTGCCAGCAGCAATATGACAAGGGAATGATGTAAATTAGCTACATTCTTCATTGTTACTTTTTATTAATACGTTGTGATTTTTTGTGATACTTCGGCAGCCGCTCAGGGTGCCGGGAATTAAGGTTTATCTAAGATTTTGGAACTGATAATAATTTATTGGATTGTAATGATTATTGATTATGATTATTAAATTCTTGTCTTCGAAGCGTAAAGTCCTACCACGGTACCGGTGAATCCTCCGGCGGCGGCAGTTGAGGTGTGGCGTGCGTCAACGCCTGTCTTGAGTACATTCCATGTGTCACCGCGGTCGGTGGAGAACATGAAGTCGTAGCTCTTGCCATGTGACACCACCCGCAGGTCCACTCCGGCAGCGTCCACAGGGACACCGGCTATATCCGTGGATCCGTGCTCATCGATTTTCCTGAGCGTTATCATATTGCCTTCGGCACTGCGGGCCTTGCCAAACTGATACTGGTGCGTCTCGTCCTTCATCACCACGAGTCCGGCATGCTGGCATGTGTCAGCCGGCTCAAACACCATATGGGTCGTGCACTCATAATTGTGGTGCTGAACCCTGCGCCCTATGAATGCTGCAACATCCTTCTCGGTGGTAGGTATGTCGGAACACTTGAGGGTGAGATGATTGACGGGATTATTGAGTGAATACAATCCTGCTGCATCGCCACGCAGAGTGTGCCACTCCATGTCGAGGGAAGGAGACTCAAAATTATCGGTCCATTCAAAGTTGCCGAACGTAACTGTGTCAGCGCGAGTCACACCCGGGCGGGACACTATCATGGGGATTGCCTCGCCATGCTTTGTGATGTAAGGCCATCCGTCATCGGTCCATTTCACAGGCAGCATGAATGTCTCGCGTCCGAGGTTCTCATAGTCTCCGTCGATAGGACGGCATGCGAGGAACACGGCCCACCAGTCACCCTCGGCGGTCTTGACAAGATCGGCATGCCCGGCACAGGTCACCGGATCTGGACGGTCGTTGTCAAGGTCACGCTGAGTGAGTATAGGGTTTCCCACCCAAGGCTCATACGGCCCCATGGGTGACTTGCCACGATATATCACTTCGCTGTGCCATCCGCTGGTGCCACCCTCGGCTGTCATAAGATAGTATGTCCCGTCCACATTATATATATGTGGACCTTCGCACCATATGGGCTTCTCCTCCGGGCGGCATCCCTTGTTGACAATGATCTTTCGCTCGCCTATGCACTTCTCGGTCTCGGTGTCGAACTCCACGATCCTTACCGTACGGTGTCCGGAGTACTCAGGCTTGTTGTCGGGGGCGTCGTCATTGTTGACGATGTAGGCACGTCCGTCATTGTCGAAGAAGAAAGAAGGATCTATGCCCTGCACTTCCGGAAGATATACCGGATCGCTCCACTCTCCGAAGGGGTCCTGTGTCTTTACAAAAAAATTGCCGGCTCCGACATTGGTAGTGATCATATAATATGTCTTGTTGGCAGGATTGTACTTTATGTCGGGAGCAAAGATGCCTCCGCTCACATGCTGATGCCGGAAGTTCTTAAGCTGTGACTCACGTGTGAGCACATGTCCGATCTTAGTCCAGTTGACCAGATCGCGGCTGTGGAACACCGGCACGCCGGGAACGTATGTGAACGTCGAAGTCGCGAGGAAATAATCGCCCTCTCCGTTGGTGCAGATCGTGGGATCGGAGTACCAGCCGGGGAGTATGGGATTATAATAGGAACTTTCATCGGGAAGAGGATTCTTCACATAGAAATCATCGTTTCCCTTGTACGAGAACGACTCAAAGATCGCTGCATCAGCCTGAGGCTCCACGTCGGCCTGACGTGATGTCCCGCAGCTTGACACCGCAATCAATGAGCATGTGACCATGACAATAGATGACAGGTTATTCATCGGTTTTCGTATTATTAATTGGTATCAGTTTATTTCGGTAACGTGTCCGGATATCCAATGGCTTCTTCTCAATAAAAAGGTACGCAAAGGTAAATTATCGTTCACACTATTTAATATATGTGTATCTCATATGCGTAACTCCATGTTGCCTTGCGACAAACAAATGTCTTATATCCGTACATATTTGTATCATGACTATTGATTATCAATCACTTACATTTTAAGCAGAGGTAACATCACCTTGGCATATCTTTGCCCGAGCAGACGATATCCTTCAGCCGTGAAATGAAGCCCGTCGGGGGCTCCGTCACACCCTTCCGACGACACCACATGAGCCGTCGGTATCACCTGAGGCAGCGTATCCACAATCTTGATCATCGAAGCGCATATACCCCCCTTTTCGGCCGAAAGCATCTCTCCGGCAAGCAGCGGCACATCCTCCGCGCGCAGATCAAGGTCGGAGAGTATCTTCTCATAGAGCTTCTTCACTTTCACAGGCCATTCTTTATCGCCGGTGTTGGATTCGCCCTGATGGAGAAGTATGCCTTTGATCACGCCATCGGCCTGAGCGGCACGCGCCATGTCGATGAGACGCTGATACGGATTATTGTCATAGCTCTTTGCCATGGATTTAAGCCAGTCAGGCTGTCCCTTGATATAATCGGCACAATTCAGAGGGTCAAACAGTTCTATGTGGCATCCGCCCACAGCCACATTCACGATCCCGATCTCCACTTTGTCAGGAAGAGACTTCAGAAGTTCCCTGCCGAAATAGTCGACCGGCGTAAGCCCTGTGTTGGCACGGACCAGCGGAGGCTGCGCGGAGTACCATTTGCCTTTCTGCCTCCCCTTGCCGGGCATATCCACAGCGGCCATCATATGAAAGCGCGGACTGATCCCTACGGTGTCGCACTCCTCATACTTTGCTGCTCCTTCCATATTGGACTGTCCGAGACACAGATATACATGAAAATCGGGATTGGCCCTCTTGACTATCACAAATCCGCCACCTGTTGGCATGGTCACTTTGACACGGCCTTTCTTATCGGCCTTGACCTCGCTAACCGATCCGGCAAGATTCCTGTCATCGCTATAGAGCTTCACCTTGTCACCTGACGAAATGATGCCATGCGAAATATCGAGCGATACGGGGGCTGATGACGCATTCACTCCGACGATATACCAGTCGCTACCGTGTCTGCGGGCTATGACGGCATATCTGCCGGGATAGCCGTCGATGTAGCGGACGTCATCCCAGGTAGTAGGCACTTTTTTCATAAAATCCATAGCCCAGACGGGGGCATCGGTCATATTGTTGGGCGCAAGAGCGAAATGCTGAAGCGCGCTCTGGAACATGACAGCCGTTGCAAGCGCGAACACATCGGAGGTGACACGCTTAGATCCCTTGGGCGTATTGGCGGCATTGTAATACTTGTTGAGCGCGCTGCCGCCGAAGTCCATGCTCCCAACAGTGTTGCGCACAAACGGATGTATGGTAGCGTTAAAAGCCTCATTGTCACACGATCCCTGCGAGAAATGGAGATTCTCGCTTGCAAGCACGGCTTCACTTGCGACATAGTTGGGGTACATGCGCTCCCATCCTCTCGGAAGAGTGCAGCCATGGAACACCACGAGAAGACCGTAGTCATTGGCATCGGCAAGGATATCGTGATACAGGCGCATCATCTCCTGCTTTTCACCTCCGAAGAAGTCCACCTTTATGCCCCGGATACCGTTCTTCTGCATCCACGCCATGTCTTTGCGACGCTTCACAATGTCGTTCATGATGCCGCGGGGACCCTGCGGGGCATCGTTCCATGAGCCGTTGGAGTTGTACCACAACACGAGGTCTACCCCTTTGGAGTGACCGTAGGCTGCAAGCTCCTCAATGCGGTCATACCCTATCTGTGTATCCCACAGTGCGTCTACAAGCAATGATGTGTAACCCATCTCCGCAGCAAAGTCAATATACCGCTTCTGCTCGTCGAAATTGCAGCTGCTGTCCATGCCTATGATCCAGCTCCACATCCCTTTGCCGTAGGTATAATCCCTGGAGGGGGAATAAAGAGGCTTCACCACGTCAAACGGGACAGTGGTCTCGACTATGGGTGCGAGGGTCTCCCCTACCGTTATTGTACGCCATGGTGTATATCCTGGAAGCGAGATGGAGGCGCATGTCGAGCCAAAGCCGTTCATCTCTCCACTCTGCGGATACCCTATGGTATAGCATCCGCCGTCACAGCCAAGGAGGCGTGAGGCGCAGTAGTCGCCGGCTATGCCTGTCTCGGATATCAGAGTCCAGCCGTTATCGCCGTTTTTGAACAGGCACGGGAACGTGTATCCTTCGCCCCAGCCGTTTTTGCCCGTAGCGTCGTCAACAGTATAGGAGGTCTCATAGCTCGGGGAAGTGCGTGCGAATCCGCCCATAGGCTTTGACTGCGGGCACAGGAATGTAGTTGTGCCGTCGGGCATTACGAAACCGGTGCTCTCATTCAGAACAAGGCAACACAGCCTCTCCCCCTGAGGGTAAAGCTTGTAGCGGAACGCCACATTGTTATCGCTTACCTCGAATATCACATCGTACACTTTCTTTCCGTCGCGTCCGAATGTGTAGTCACGGCTATTGGCCCTGTACTCCACATGACTCTTCTTTATGTCAGGCAGAGAATAGCTGTCAGAGACCTGTTTGGAAGGGCTTACCTCCACAAGCGACATGGATCCGGTAAAGTCACCCATGTCGGTGTTCACACCGAGTGGTGACTGCATTATGAACTGCCGGCCATTGTGTGACACCGAGTAAGTGGGCACCCCTTCCACAACCGATACCGTAACCACGGTCATTCCGTCGGGGCTGCTCACGGTCATGTCACCGGCCGTTGAAGCGTTGGCTGCCACACACATCATGGCAGACATTGCCGTAAATAATATTTTATTCATTTATGTTAAGTAACTCTTATAAATTAGTTATAATTAAGATAATTTCAAGTAACCCTTCGGACTGACGCATCATAATTATGTGCCAGCTAATTTATGCGAGTTACTTAATTACTTGCACTTTATTTGCGAAACAGGAGAGGTAAAAACTCATTGAGGCATCTGCGCCATGTGAGCCATTCGTGGTGTGTGCCGGGCGACTCGTAATATACATTGTCGATACCGGCTCCGGTGAGGGCCGCGCTTATCTTGTCGCTAGCGAAATTCTCTTCCGAGCCTTTGCCAAGGAAAAGAGTCTTCACCTTTGAATTAAATGATGATGCATCGGCAAAGACACCACCGTACACCTCGGTGATCTTTGACGGATCAATGAACAACGCTCCGCTGAAGGTGCCGATGTGGGCGAACTTGTCGAGATTGCCGAGTGTGGTGACAAGTGTCTGGTGACCGCCCCATGAAAGTCCGGCCATGGCACGGTGCTCACGGTCGCTGAGAGTGCGGAATGTGGAATCGATGAACGGTATTATATCATTGATCATTATAGGCGTGAAACTTGCCCCGAACTCGTCACGGCTCTCGCCCGGGCGTGTGCCGTGTATATAACCGCAGTTTCCATAGTCCATCACCACGATCATGGGACGGCACTTGCCGGAAGCGATCTGATTGTCAAGGATATTCGCCATCATGCCCTGCTGATGCCATCCGCGCTCGTCTTCACCCATGCCATGCTGGAGATAGAGCACAGGATAACGCGTGTCCTGCGATGTCTCATACTCAGCCGGAGTGTACACATAGCACCGACGCGGAGCCTTCTCAACTCCGGAATTGTACAGACACTCCCTGACCTGTCCGTGAGCGATGTCGGGGTTGTATGTGTAGTAAGCGGCATCGGCTGCACTTTCAGGGATCTCTATGCCGCCGGCCATACGTCCGCAACCGAAGAAAGCCTCGCTCGAAGGGTCAATGACGCTCACACCGTCGACAAGGGCAAAGTAGTAATGGAATCCTACTACAAGGGGATCAGTGGTCACGGTCCAGTAGCCTTTGCCGTCTCTGCTCATGTCATATTTGCGTCCGCAAATATCGATCTTTACATTTCCAGCACCCGGAGCATGTATGCGGAACATCGCCCTGCCGTCAGGAAGCACGCGGGGATATACGGCCTCTGGGATATTGGTGGTAGCGACAGAGCCCTGAAGCTGAGATGGCGCAGACTCCTGCGGGAACCGCCCGGGATAAAGGACCCTTGCGGCAGCCTCACCCATAGCCTTGTATCCGGCGGGATTGGGATGAAGCCAGTCATACTGGTATTTCGGATTCATTCTCAAAGGATTGGCGGGATCTGCTATCACAGCGTCAAAGTCGATAACACCGTCAAACTTTCCGCTTGTGCGTATCCACTCGTTTACAGCCTTGCGGGCAGCCTCATGGAAATCTGACCAATAATCCGTATTCCCAAGCTGAGTGATGGTACCGCCGTACACTTTGAGACCCTTTGCTTTTGCCTTGGAGATAAACGATTCATAGGCTTCAATGAGCTCACCTACAGTCTTTTCGGAATTACGGCTGCACCCTATATCGTTTATGCCCTCATAGACTATCACTCCGGTCAACCCGTTCTGTCCCAACACATCGCGGTCAAAGCGTTTCACTGCCGGCTCACTTATACCGCCGGACACGACGGCGTTTCCACCTATGCCAAGATTAAGCACACCGACCTCGCCGCCTAACAGCTCGGCACACACATCGGTCCAGCGGTTCTGCCTGTCGGTAGTGGTGCCGCGGCCGTCAGTTATGGAGTTGCCTATCACAGCTATGCAATCCTTGTCGTCAGCTTTAACCTCAAGAGCACTTATATTGTACCAATGCTCAACTTTCTCGGCCACATCGAAATCCTTTTTTGGCTTCGACTCACCTTTCATTATATACGAAGTAGTGCGTGAGCCTCTGTGTGAGGTGGCATTTTTAGGTGTTTTATCACCGTAATTAATAGTGACTGACAACAATTGAAGCGGCTTAAGATCATACTTCAACGAATCGCTGTACACAGCTCCCTTGGGATCTATGGTAACACCATTTTTCCCGTCAAACTTCAGATAACGCACCGTAGAAGGCACGATTCCGACACCGTCGACAGGATCAGCGATATACACTGATTTTATCTCCACAGGCTCATTGCTGAACTCATTGGACAGCTTCAGCCTCAGTTCATCAGAGCCGAGAGAAACGTGTATGACCTGCCTTAGTGAATTACCTGACAGAGACACGCTCTTGGGCATATCCCCCTCTCCGGTGAATTCCGGAGCCGTCGCCCAGGAGCCTACCCAGTCTCCGGCTATCGCGGCAAGTGACAAAGCACTCGAGAACGCGAATGTCAATAACTGTCTTTTCATCCTTAAATAATAATGTATTATATTTCTTTTTAATTTACTTTCTTACCACATGAGGAGATTCTTCTCCGTGAAGGTACTGAGAGCTGTATCCGCCAAAATCGACAACGATCTTCTCGAACACGACTCCCGGGTCAAGCGGTGACAGTTCAAGGACAACAGGCTCCCCGGCTTTATGAGACGGCACCGGCAGAGACACACTCTTCTCCACCACACGGCGTGCCACCGTAGGATAGAACACACTGTATATATTTTTGGGAGCCTCATTAAGATTGCCGTTATAGTTGACCACCTCAGATTCACCGCCTTTGAATCCTATTGAGTAGCGATGCCCGTCAATATTGGCAAACGCAAGAGTCGACTTAAGCACCACAAGGACTTTCACTTCCCTGACATCCTCGGGAAGTGTCATAGAATATTCAAGTCTCGCTCCGTCGACTGACTCTGTGTAAGGCATCACTGACAGTCCGCTCAGAGTCCTCCCCATGTGTGGTATCACAGTCCACCGTGCGCCGCTCTCCGGATCAACAGCCTTATAATAGTGCTGTGCCTCCATGGAGATATATCCGTCAGACGGAGAGAATGAATATCCGCCGCAGTTATCTCCGGACACTTCCACCCAGTGTATCTCGGGAAGGGTATCGGCCGCAAAGGAATCATCCCATGACTTGTAGCCTATGTGCTTCTGTGTCATCATGCCGTCCCATTTTCCACCCGACATTACCTTATTATAATAATTCATAAGTTCGGCATCTCTCTTGAAGCAGGCTTCCACACGGTCAGCCCATATGTTTGCTTCAGGATCGCCATTCCTGTACAGCCTGTGATTCATTGCCTGAGCATAGTACATGTCATAGAGATTCCCCATAAGCTGGATCGGGAACAGGATTATCTGCTGATAGGCGTCACGGCACTCAGGGTCAATAGTCATATATTGGCGAAGAGCCTCCGCCTCAAGGCGGGCATATCCGTCAGCCACCTTGCGCCACTCGCCACTCTCAAGAGAGTAGGTCCGTCTGTCAAGCATTTCAGGTGTCACTCTGCCGTTGTATTTGCACAGAAGGTTCAGTATGCGGGCAGCCTCGGCTGCATTCTCTTCGCCGAACTGCCGGGCACAGAACTTCTCGGTATGCTCAAGCAGGGTGTCGGCATTATAGCGGTGCGGATTCCACGCCATATCCAGGAAAAGAGTGATCGGATACTCCATGGGCTTAAGGTCACCCACATTCAGTATCCACAGACGGTCCACACCATAATCATACGTAAGCTGCATCTGCTCCCACATGTTCTGTATCGGGGTACAGTTCAGAAGTTTGCTGTTGCGCGGTGCACCGACATAATCGACATGGTAATACATGCCCCAACCGCCCGGATGTTTACGTTCCTTTTCATCAGGAAGACGGCGCACATTGCCCCAGTTGTCATCGCATAGCAGCAGAGTCACATCGTCAGGCACCCTGAGTCCGGCATCATAATAATCAAGCACTTCTTTATAAAGAGCCCACACCTGAGGAGTCTCATGAGCCGGACGACCGGTCTCTTTTTTTATTATACGCCGCTGATTGTCGATAATTTTTTCAAGCAGTTTCACATCCGCCTCGGCACTCATGGCCTCGTCACCGTCGCCGCGCATTCCTATGGTTATGACATCCTCAGTGCCTTTAGCCCTGGCCACCCCTTCGGCAAAGAATTTATCAAGCACCTTCTTGTTTGTAGCATAATTCCATGCGCCATAATTCTTACGGTTGCGTGCCCACTCCTGATGATTGCGCGCCATCGGCTCATGATGCGAGGTCCCGATTATCACGCCCATACGGTCGGCAGTAGGTCCGTTCTCCGCATCATCGGCGTAAAACGCCCATCCCCACATCGCAGGCCACAAGAAATTGCCTCGCAGACGCAATATAAGTTCAAAAACCCGCTCATAGAACCTATGGTCACCATAGCCGGTTCCATAAGTGTTCTTAACCCATCCTGTAAGGCAGGGGGCCTCATCGTTAAGGAATATTCCGCGATATCTCACAGCCGGTTCACCTGCCGTATATGTCCCCTTCTCTATTGAAAGATTCTTACGTCGGACCACAGGCACATCAGCCCAGTCATACCATGGCGACACGCCTATCTGCTCCGACAGTTCATATATGCCATACACTGTGCCGCGCCGGTCGCTTCCGGCTATCACCAAGGCTTCATCCACTCCATCGGCGGGCGAAGGGATCACTTTCATAATATACTTCTCATTTTTCCCTTTCAGATCACTTCCGCTGATTTTACCGTCCGCTATCAGACGGTCAATCAAAGGGGTCCCGACCGTACCGGCAATGATCACACGCCTTCCTTCCGGCATATCCACAAGCGCGGCCTCATTTCCTGTCACACGTCCGAAATCAGCACACAGATTTCCGGCCGCTATCCGCACGGCACTGTCATCAGCCGGATCGACACAGACATTTACCGGAGAGGACGACTCTACGAGAGTAAACCTTCCCTCCGACAATTCCGGGAATGTTATGCCGGGATGATCAATAGCTTGCGACACACAAACCGACATAAGCATAATCACAGCAAGCCGGTTTCTCAAATGGGATGTGAAATTCATGTTCTATAGACTGGTTTATTATTTATCAATTTAGTATATGCAAAGATATGGCACATCCCTCCACGCCATTATATCACAGGTCACAAGAATGTTAACAACCGACTTGTGTTATCTAAAAATGTCTCAAATACGTTAATATTCGTATCTTCGTCTCATTTTGTCATTGTATCATTGTGATATATATGACAAAAAATTATAATTTTGAATTGTCATTTACCAATCGACATCACATTCATATGCGATATCTCTTACTGCTACTCAACCTTCTAATATCATTAAACGGATTAGCTCTAATTAACACAAGCGACGTCAAGACCCTGAGACTGTTCAATGATCCCAACGTAGTCTCAACACAGTATTATAATTTCTGCCTTGACCAAAGGGGGCTTCTTTGGATCGCGTCCTCATCAGGGCTTGTCAGGTTTGACGGCTCAAACATAGATGTGTTCCGTCATGACGACGTGCCCGGATCCATAAGCAGCAACACTGTGAACAAGGTGATGTGCGACTCACGCGGAAACATATGGGTGGGGACGGCTGACGGGCTGTACAGTTTCGATCAAAGATCCGAAAAGTTCACACTCGTGACCATACCGGCCGACGGTCTCAACGGGTATATAATCGACATCACCGAACAGGCCGACGGGACCGTAGTGTTCATGGTCTCCGGAGTGGGATTGTTTGTTGTCGATGAATCATCCGGCAAACCCGAAGGTGTGAAACTGGGTTATCTGCAGGAGCATACCGAAATGAATTCACTTGCTTCGACCCGTGACGGAGGACTCATAGCCGGCAACCATAGCGGAGACCTGTTCCGATTATGGGCCAACGGCAACATGAAGCGTTACCACATAAGCAAGGATTTCTTCATCGGCATCCGCAAGGAAAATGACATGTCAGTTATAGCGTTCACGGCTCACGGCATATGGCGTGTCAACACGGCAACAATGGCAACAAGCCCGATTGACATCTCAGAACTTGGCGAGACCACCATCAATAATGTATGTGTCGGACAGGACGGCACTGCCTACATAGCCACCGACGGCAACGGACTATGGACTATGGAACCGGGAGGCAAATCCATACATCCGATGCACAACCTGTATAATCCTGTACTCAACATTGACAAAAGCAAGATAGGAACAGTCTATATAGCTCCGGACGGAAATCTGTGGATAGGCTGCAACTATTATGGTGTATTGCTTGCCCCATCCACACCCATGCCGTTCAATTATTATCCGTTATCACCGGCACTGAAAAATTTCCACGGCGGGATATCCGCAACAGCCGCTGACAAAGACGGCCTGTGGCTGGCATTTGAAAGAGGGGAAGCCGTGCACATGTCCAACAACCATGAGATACTCCATCACCTGAAACTGCCGTCGGACCACGAGATACGCGCATTGCGCATGGGACAGGACGGCATGCTATACGCCGTGACCACCAACGATGCATTGTGGCAGATCAATCCGGCTGATTGCTCCCACAAGCGGCTTACCGACATAAAACGCTCATGCGTAAGATATTACATAGAAATCGGGGGGGGATGATTTTCAAACTCTATTCCTCGGAATGCGTGGTGACGGCATACTTAAATACGATCTTAAAACAGGTGAGGAAAAACTGTTTACCACCAAGGATCTCGGAGAGGAAAAACTGCATAACAACTGGATCTCATCCACATACATCGATTCGAGCTCACGCCTGTGGATCGGACTGTTCAGCGGTCTCGCATGCTATGACATAGAGGCCGACACATTCAAGATCATAGACCAGAAACACTACCTGAAAGGGTCATGCAACGCTTTCGGCGAGATGTGCGACGGCAGGATACTCATAGGCACAAGCAACGGCCTTATCATATACAATCCTGACAATGACAAGGTCGAGAAAAAAATGACATCGATCGACGGTCTCGTCGACAATCATATCCGCACAATTGAGATCGACTCGACAGGCAGAGCCTGGATCGGCACTGACTACGGGCTCTCCCACTATGACCCCTCGACAGGCAGACTGACATCTCTTAAGGGCGGCTACGGGCTTTCCGAGACCAACGTCATGCTGTCGGCTTACAATAAGGAACTCGACCGGATGTTCCTCATCGGCAACCTCGGTTACACCAAATTCAGCCCGTCAAGCATAAAACCTGTAAAGTTCACATCCCCTATAGCTGTCACAGGGGTATATCTCAACAGCGAAAAGGTCACCGAATCACAAATGACAGGAAACAGGCCTACAATAGTGACCGACTCACTGTCAAGATTCCGAGGCATAAATATCACCCACAGGGACAACAACCTCATATTGCGGCTGTCGCCCATGGACTTCCGCGATCTCGCCAATCTTACATACGAATGGCTGCTTGACAGCAAGAATGGTTCCGACAGCTCATGGATAGCCACACGCCAGGGCAACAGCACCATCGAGATCCACAATCTTGAGCCAGGCACTCACAAACTGCTCATACGCGCCGTAGACAACGACGTGTACTCCGACATAACAGAACTCACCATAAGCGTCTCTCCGCCGTGGTATCTCACCCCGATAGCAAAGATATTATATTTTCTCGTTATAATGGGCATACTTGCGCTCATATACATGCTCATAAAGAAGCAGAACACAGAGAAAATCAACGAGGCCAAGGTACGGTTCTTCATGAACATATCACACGACATACGCTCTCCCGTTACATGCATAATCAATCCTCTTCAGGTGCTATTGCGCAAGGAGCATGATCAGGAGACCACAGCGATGCTAAAGACCATGCAGCGCAACGCTGACCGCATACTGAGCCTGACCAACCAGCTGCTCGAGCTGCGAAAGATCGACAAAGGCAAGAAACGCCTGTCAATGCAGCAGACAGAGCTTAAAAGCTTTGCCATGGAACTTGTGGAACTGTTCCGCCAGTTCGCCGAAAAAAAATCCATAGCGATAAGCCTTGATGCCCCCTACGAGATATCCGACCTGTGGATTGACCGCACCAACTTCGACAAGGTTCTCGTAAACCTCATATCGAACGCAATAAAATACACTCCTGAGGGTGGGAAAGTGGTCATACGCCTGAGCACCATGACCGACAACACCATCGGAAGGTGTGCAAGCATATCCGTAATAGACACCGGCATAGGTCTTGACCCCAAAAACATATCAAAGATCTTTGACCGCTTCTATCAGGGACACGGTTCGGCATCAGGATTCGGTGTCGGACTTGACCTCGCACGCCAGCTTGTGATATTACATCATGGCACCCTGACGGCATCCAACAGGACCGACGGTGTAAAAGGCAGCGTGTTCACAGTGTTGCTTCCTTTGGGCAAGGATCATCTGTCGCCTGATGAAATCGCATCGGAGGACGCATCTCATGCAGTCACATCCGAATCGTCAAGGCATATCAAGCATGAGCCCATATCGGCCGACAGCACGCCTGACACAATCCGAAAAACCCGTAAGAAATCAACCGGGCGACGCATACTGATAGTCGATGATGACAACGAGCTGCGCAGATACATGTGCATGCATTTCTCAAAGACCGACAAAGTATTTGAAGCTGCCAACGGTGCCGATGCAAAGAAAATACTCCTTGACAATAAGATCGACATTGTGGTAAGCGACGTAGTCATGCCTGATATAGACGGACTCGAACTGCTGAAAGCAATAAAATCCAACACAGATACCACACATATGCCGGTGATATTGCTGAGCTCCCGTATCGACATAGCCGACAGAATGGCCGGATGGGACAGAGGAGCCGACGGATACATAGGCAAACCTTTCGACATCTCCGAGCTGGATGCCATGATAGACAATCTCATCGGCAACAGACTGAGACTTAAGGGAAAGTACTCCGGTGCACAGGATACCGACAAAAATATGGCTCTGCCTGAAATAAAAGGCAACGACGAGATACTTATGGACAAGATCATGAAAGCCATAAACAACCGCATCGAAGATCCGCAGCTCAATGTCGAGGAACTCGGAATCGAAGTAGGCATCTCCAGAGCCCACCTTCACCGCAAGATGAAGGAACTGATAGGCATGACACCAAGCGACTATATACGCAATGTGCGTCTGAGAAAAGCATGCGAAATACTCAAGAAACCCGATGTCGACATAACCCAAGTCGCATATAAACTCGGATTCACGTCACAGCCGCACTTCTCTACGGCATTCAAAAAATTCACCGGTGTTTCCCCATCCGAATACCGCTCACACAACGCAGAATAGACTCAAAGTCCACATGTAAAATAAAACCGGCCATAGGAAACTAACAATAGCATGCCTATGGCCGGTACATTTTCATCTTACCTTAAACAATCTTTTCTCTTATTATATCAAATCATTATAGGCTTCTGCCTATTTTGCATGAAACATTTATACGACAAAGATAGTGCCCCGAGATTTCAGATGCAATAGGACTATACATAATCATATTATATATGCGACATATACGCACGGATTTTATGATACTCCGCCGATGCCCGAGACATCAGTATAAGAAAAAGATTCCTATCAATACTGCATTCATGCTGTCGCCCACACGGACACATCGGACTACAGACCTACCGACGGGCCTACATACGAATCACGCAGACCGCCCCAGTCGACCACGACCCTCTGTATGATCTGGCCCGCATCTATGGCGTGAAGAGTCAAAGTGTGATTCTTTTTCTGAGGGTCGATCGTGAAACGGAACTTATTTTCAGTACTGTTGCGCAACACATTCGCCTTCCATTCCGCCGACCATTCCACAGGATGATACGATGCGACTGCAATGTCTCCTCCATCTACGGATACACCGTAACGGGTATCACACCCGGAATTGGAAGGGAACAACGGCAATGCGTAGACCGTCACTTCTATTGTGTCGCACGACATCTCCGGCAGCTCATACACAGCCACAGCCCCCGCGACATCCGCGTCCGGACGGTCTTCCCCCAGCTGCACCACTTTCCAGTCAAAACCGAGCCCGTCAACGATATTGATCAGTCCGGATTTATATTTCGGGGACGCAATGTCAACCACACAGCATCCTTCCATACAACGTTGATCCGGTTCCGGGTCTATAGTACCCTCGACAGCGGCAACATTGTCCGTCATGACTATATCAGGCATATTCTGGTATTTCGCCACAAATCCTTTAGGGACCGACATCATGCCGGACCATTTACCCCCAAGCAAAGAATTATACATCCGGTTAAGAGCATTTATGCTGTCGTAAGCAAGCCTTGCCTGTTCACCTGCCCAATTGGCACGCGCGCGGTCACCCTTCTCAAGATATTCCCTGTTGAGTTGCGCCATGAGGAACTTACGATTCATCTGATATGACGCCATGACAGGATATCCGATCATCTCAAACAAAGGTGCCCTGAGAGCATCAGGCAGCTCACTCATTATCGCGGACACATCATCGGATATCACCCTGTAATCCTTCAGCCTGTCTCGGGCATCGTTGTAATTATCAAACGAGAAATCTGTGGGGCGGAGCTGTTCAAGAGCGGGAGCATCCCACTCATATTCCCATCCCATATATTCAGGCTTGCGGCTCCATGCAAGCCGGTAATAATCGTCAAGCAATTTTTGGAAACGCGGAAGCATACCCTCCCCGAAAATTTCCGCCAGCATCAACGGCTGATGAGTGTTGACGCTATGTATGTCAAAGGCATCCACATTCCATGCCATATCAAAAAATGTCTGTATGGCCATCTCCATAGGTTTTATATCACCCACATTGAGAAGCCAATATCTGTCCGCGCCATAATCATAAGCCTTTTTAAGCTCCTCATACATAAACACAGGGGGCGTGGTGCATAACCATAGATAATCATGCGGCGTTCCGAGATAAGATGTATGGTAATACACTCCTGAACCGCCCACACGACTGCGCTCGACAGAATCATTGAGATGCTTCATGTATCCGTAATTATCGTCAGGCCATACGATCGTTATGTCGTCAGGAATATTAAGGCCCGCCTCATAGACATCCAGAGTCTCCTTGTAAGGGACAAATATCTGCGGCACGTCAGCCGCACTGCGTCCGAGATGCTTCTCAAGTATCCCCCTCTGGTCCTGAATTACCTCGGTCAGCACCTCTATACGCTTCTCCATAGAGAGATTGCCACGCATGCCCTCGTCGTGCACACCACGCATGGCCATGGTGTAGATATTCTCATACGGGGCGGCCTCCTTTACTCGCGCATCCATTTTAGAGTATATGACAGGCTTGTTAGTCACATAGTTCCATTCACCGTCACGTCGACTGTCCCACTCTGACTTTGCAGCATTGTTGAAAAGCATAGGCTCGCAATGAGATGTCGTGATGATTATTCCACAACTGTCGGCCACAGCCTTGCTCTCGGGATGAGAATAAAACGCGCCGGTACATGCATGCATCGCCGGCGCAAGCATATTGCCTTTAAGCCTCAGCAACAGCTCGCACACCCGCTCATAAGTACGCGGCCCTATGTCGCCAAGTTCCTTCTCATAGTTGGAAGCAGCCCAAGGGAGCAGCCCCCAGTCCTCGTCGTTTATGAATATTCCACGGTATTTCACCGATGGAGACTCCGACTGAAAATCAGCATATATCCTTACATTTTCTCTTCTTCTGACAGGCACATCAGCCCACCATTCCCATGGAGATACCCCCATAGCCTCACTTACAGACAAGGCACCGTAAGCAGCTCCGCGGCGGTCACTTCCGGCAACGACAAGGGCTTCAGAGATTCCCGGCAACGGATCATTGACAATTGTTATGCTGTAACGTTCCCATCCGCCGGTGATGCAGCTCGCATCAAGAGACCCTTTATCCACAAGAGAATCGATGTAACGGCTATGACCTATGGTACCAATTATCACCGCCCTTGAATCACGTTCCGGGACATATGACACACCGGTCTCCACCCCTGTGACCCGGGTCACATCTGATGCAAACATTTCTGCCGTCTTTTTTATCACAGACGAATCTTTCTCATCTATAAGGACATAACATCCGGCCGGGTCAAACGGTCTTATACCTGCTGACACCTCGGGAGCAGCAACATCTCCAAAACGGACCTCCAATAACGATCCTTGAGTGCGTGCAGCGGAACTCTCCCCCACAGACACTACAGTCATGACCAATGACAATATCCCAGCAACAATGCCTTTACTTCTGTTCATGAAAATGATCTTTTTAAGATATTACTTCAATCTCCAGTAGTCAAATCTCAGTACCTCAGGATCATCGTCGCCACGGAACAGCAGATATACATCATGCACACCCTCAACATCACCAATTTCGGCTGACTGTTCCTGCCATTTGTCCCAACCTCCGGTAGGCTTTACCTCAAGCCGCGCCACAGGCTTATTGCCAAGGGCATCAATACGCATTTCAATTGAAGAACCGGGCCGAAGAGCCGAAACATTGGCAAAAAAATTCCTGCCGTCTTTGCCATTTCCAAAATCCACGGCCTTCACCATGATCCAGTCTCCATTGTCAACCGATTTTAGATAATGACGTTCAGGCCCCTTGTTACGGTCAGTCCTGACGCCATAACTGTCAGCCATGGTCTCAGCCTCCACCCTTGCATAAGGATCCAGATTTTTCAACGGAGTCTTCACTCCTTCATCAGTGAACGGAATGAACGGAATGGAACCGTCATCGCCATACGAGAACTCCTCGACACATGAGGACCTGCGGAAACCGCCGCCATTTGGCAACTTACCGTTATGATAGAACATGAAGTTCCTGCCACCGATCTCGATAAGTCCGCCATGTATTGTAAAACTATTTTCAGCCTCGTCCATGATACGCCCGCGATACGTCCACGGGCCATTGATATTTTCGGCAGTAGAATACGCCATAAACTCAGGCACACCACCTGCGGCATACACAAGATAGTACAGACCGTCTCTTTTGCTTATCCAAGGGGCTTCCTCAAAATTACTCTTCAACATCCGCTTGTTAAGAGCATAGTCGCGCTTCATCACTTTGGGACCGAAGGCCTTCTCATCATCAAGCTCATCTATATACTTTACTTCGCCGTCAAGAGATATCATATCTCTGTTGAGCTTAGCCATCCACAATCCGTTGTTTCCCCAGAAAAGATAAGCCTGTCCGTCATCATCTATGAAAACCGACGGGTCGATGAACCCGAATCCCGGCTTGGTAAGAGGACGCCCTATCGCATCTCTGTAAGGGCCTTCAGGAGCGTCAGCCACAGCCACGCCTACAGCATCCAGCCCTGATTCGGCGTCCTGGGCGCATATATACCAATACCATTTTCCATCTCGCTCTATGGCCTGCGAAGCCCATGCCTTATCCCCCTGTGTAGCCCATGAAAAAGTTTCTGTAGATATCGGCGCGCCTCTGTAGGTCCAGTTGACCATATCGTCAGTCGAATACAGAAGCCAGTCCTTCATCAGAAAATACTGGGCATCATTCTCATCATGATCCACAAAAAGATACACCGTATCGCCATGGACATACGGAGCCGGATCGGGGGTGAAATTAGACTGTATTATAGGGTTAACGGCATGCATGAGCCCCATGCATGACAGCATCATCACGGATGTGATTAATTTTGATTTCATACTTGAATTATGTGACTTGATGGTTATCACAAAATTACAAGTTCTCACACAGTCCGCCTGTAAAAAACGTAACAAGAGGATACTTATTTGTAGAAACAGGCATATATGTATGTGCTCATTTCATTCACACATGTAACATCCGTGCCGTAACGTATGTATTGACCGATACTGCACGGCCAACATTCCCTCTGTCACTTCAGTTTTATAATAAATCCGCCTCTCGGTTTCATTATCACAATTGACGGTATTTTATCGATTTCACATATCTTCCATGTTTTGTCCGCGTCAGGGCTATCGGTGATCATAACCATTTTTTTGCCATGCATGATGCCCGGCAGACGATCAACGTCAATGGATATCTCTCGGGAAGAGTCATTGCCATTGATGCCGCAAATGTACCACTCATCACCTTTCTGTCTTGCCATGACCACATAATCCCCCGGATATCCGCCAAGCAGAAAAGTATCATCCCATGCTGTAGGCAGCTCAGAAAGAAATTCCCTTATTTCATACGGCTGTGAAAGAAAACTCTCCGGACGGTCGGCAAGATGCTGTATGCCTGACTCAAAGAGCACCGTCAGCGCAAGTTCATGAGCATCAGTAGTGATGTGAGGATGCTGAGAATCGGTAAACGCACATGGTGTGTAATCCATCGAACCTATGACATTGCGGGTAAACGGAAGCGTGGCATTATGACGGGCAGCCTTATCGGTAAAAGTCGAGACATTATTGTACCACTCGGCACCGTACACAGCCTCCATGCTCACAAGATTGGGATAGGTTCTCTGCCATCCACGCGGTATCGTCACGCCATGGAAATTCACAAGCAGACGGTGCCTGGCGGCACATTCGAGAAGATCCATCATATATTTTATATTTCGATTGGTGTCTCCGGAGAAAAAATCGATCTTAACACCGGCTATACCATTCTCCTCACACCAGGCGAACTCCTTTTCCCTATTCTCCGGCTCATTCAGCCTGAATTTAGGCCCCGGGGCACCATTTACCCAACCTACGGATGAATTGTACCATATCATAGGTCTAACACCTTTCTCCAAGGCATATGACACTGCATCATGTATTGAATGTCCGTTCTTCATCTCATCCCATTCAGCATCTATAAGCACGTAAGGGAGAGACAGCTCACAAGCCATATCGACATATCTACGTATGATATCAAAATCATTTGAACCATGATTATACGCCCAATATACCCATGAAGCCACCCCGGGTTTTATCCAGGAGACATCATCCAATCTGTCAACCGGTGAATTGTCATTAATCAATGTCGATTCCACGACATCACTCAATGAGCCGATCACAGCGGTCTGCCATCCGGGATATTCTTCTCCGTCAGGCCTGATCTCATACACTCCAGTCCTACCGGTATCGTAAAGACTCGCGGCTGCATTGTCAGCACCTATGGATGATTCCGACAAAAGGAGAAACACATCGCGGTCACCGTATTCAAACAATGCCGGATAACCGTAACGGCTTCCGTATTTACTCCCCTTGTCCTTATTATAAAATCCCTCGTAGCAATCACTCCAGTCCTGCAGCCAGCTATGTGAAGCTCCTGAAAGATCCACTTCATATCCTCTGCACCCTGTCCAGGCAATGCCGTCATCATAGACTCTCACACTCAGAGTATCGGAATTTTCAAGCAGATACTTGACTTCAGAAAATTCATTCCGGCAATGTCTGCGTTTACCGCAAACCATATAATAGTCTACATTATGTACGCTGACACTCCCGGGGATCTGTCTTATCTTTCCACAATCAATCCTCATCAACCGCCTCTCTTTTCCATTCATTACAGCAACCGAAAGCGACGAGTCTTCAGATATGGATAGTGTGATTTTTCCATTGGGAGACATCACATCGGCATTGATCGCATTAGCTATGCACAGAAAAAGAACTGTGACTAAAATTTTTGGATTCATGTGTTTACGATATTGACGTGAAATAACATATTATGCAAATGTACGGAGAATTCCTATAAAATCAAGATTTAGCCCCGATTCTACATTTTAACATAATTTATATAATATATAAAATTTAAATTAAATATGATGATTTACTTATAATTTCTAAATATACAGTAGCCGATATCATAGCAAAATTAACAAATTCAAAGCCACGATCGCTTCCTCTGTTAATTTCAAGGGCAGTGATTTTTAATACGGATTAGGTTATTTGAAATAAATATTATAATTTTGTGAATGTAAGATCAGAATAAAAGCATATACAATATAACAAGAAAATCCACTGACGTTAAGTACTATGTGTAAGCTGCGAAGGGGGGCCGCGAGGTTGTCCTTCGCTATTTTTTTACAGCTATACTATCTGAACGGACTATAGCAACCGTATCAAGCGGAACATTGATGTTATAACGGTCAAATATGGCGCGGGCATTACGTACAAAAGCCTTACGCCTCGAATCCATTGACTGATGAAGCTCCTCCGATTCCGAAGGCAACAGACGGAAATTGCCACCTTTTCCCACCGGCGGCTCAACAAACACCATTCTGTAGGAAGCACCTGTCAGCATGGCTCGTCCGTCGGCTCCGCGTCCGAGACTGACCCGCACCATAGCACCGCCTCTGGTATCCGTAGTGCGCATGGCTGAGATAAAATTACCGAGCGAATACACTGTAAGGAAAGGACGTCCGGTGACCTCGCTGACTTTCAGCTCCATCGGCTGTATGACATGAGGATGGCTTCCTATTATCATCTCCACACCGAGTTCCTCAAGGTAACGTGCGAGAGAACGCTGCGACGCGTTAGGCAGCAGTTTATACTCCTCGCCCCAGTGTATGCACACAGCTATCAGCTCGGCTCCCTTCTCCCTTGCTCTGCTGACGTCATGCGCTATGGTGTCCCGGTTGATGTAATCGATGACTATTGGAGTACGCCTCTCTATACCGTTGGTCCCGTAAGTGTAGTTGAGAAACGCAATCTTGAAACCGTTGATCTCCCTTATGAATGGCAGATGCTGCCAACGGTGCCCGGCATCGCGGTACACGCCTATCCACGGAGCATCCATGGACTCGAATGCAGATATAGTGCGCAACACACCCTTGTCGCGACGGTCAAGGATATGATTGTTTGCCGACAGCATCAGATCGAATCCGGCATCTTTAAGAGCTGTGACATAATTGTCATGCGCACAGAACATAGGATAGCCCGAATAAGGCGCGCCGCCGAGGGGAACCTCAAGATTGACCACCGCATAATCAGCAGAACTTATGTAAGGTTCCAGTGAAGTAAAATATCCTGAATAATCCAGCGATCCATCAACCTGACGCGCCGCATCTATCTGCCGCTGATGCTGCATGGCATCTCCGGCAAACACCAGCTCGGCATGATCATCGGGCAGAAGGAGTGCACACAGTGCTATAAGTGTCTCAAGCATTGTCCTTACTGTCCCTTGATTATCCCGTGGTTACGAATAGATCTCCTTCTTAGCTGCAAGAAGCGTGTTCTTCATCAGCGAACAGATCGTCATCGGACCTACCCCTCCGGGGACCGGAGTGATGAACGCGCACTTCGGAGCGACATGCTCGAAATCGACATCCCCGCTAAGACGGAAACCGCTCTTGCGTGTGGCATCAGGCACACGTGTAGTGCCCACATCTATGATAGTCGCGCCGGGCTTAACCATATCCTCGGTGACAAATCCCGGATTGCCGAGTGCCGCAATGATTATGTCGGCCTGAGCACATTTCTCCTTTATGTCACGCGATGCGCTGTGGAGCACGGTCACCGTAGCGTTTCCAGGCTCGGCCTTCTGCATCATGAGGCTTGCCACCGGCTTGCCCACAATATTGCTTCTTCCGAGCACAACGCAATTGGCTCCTCGCGTCGGCACATTATAACGGCGCAACAACTCCATAATTCCCGAAGGTGTGGCGGACACAAAACATGGGAGACCTATTGACATGCGGCCCACATTGACCGGATGAAATCCGTCGACATCTTTGCGGTAGTCTATAGCCTCGATTATGCGCTGCTCCGATATGTGCCTGGGAAGAGGGAGCTGAACTATGAATCCGTCAACCTCAGGATCGGCATTGAATTTGTCAATAGTGTCAAGAAGCTCCTGCTCGGTCACATCCTCCTCATAACGGATAAGCGTGGACTTGAACCCACACATCTCACAGGCCTTGACCTTGTTGGCGACATAAGTTTCCGAACCTCCGTCATGCCCCACAAGAATGGCAGCAAGATGAGGGCGACGCATTCCTGCGGCTACCATACTGTCAACTTCGGCCGCAATCTCGCGTTTGATGTCATCGGCCACTTTCTTTCCGTCGATAAGAGTCATATTTCTCAGGTATAAAATAAATGTTTATCGTAGACTGTCAGTTCCACTCGCGCACTGTCACCGACGCATACCCTTCATGCCACGCATAAGTGCCATGGGGTTCTTGATTCCGGTGACCGCTTTCATCATCTTGCGTGCTTCCTCAAACTGTTTTATTAGGCGGTTAACTTCCTGTATATCGGTTCCGGAGCCCTTGGCTATACGCTTGCGGCGCGAGCCATTAATTATATCGGGGTGCTGACGCTCCTGCTCGGTCATAGAGCGGATTATAGCCTCAATCCCCTTGAAGGCGTTATCATCGATATCGATATCCTTTATAGCTTTGCCGACACCAGGTATCATGGAAGCAAGTTCCTTGAGATTGCCCATCTTCTGTATCTGGTGTATCTGCTGAAGGAAATCGTTGAAGTTGAACTGGTTCTTGGCAATCTTTCGCTGCAGCTCGCGCGCCTGCTTCTCATCATAGGCATTCTGAGCCTTCTCGACGAGCGACACTATATCGCCCATGCCGAGAATACGGTCGGCCATACGCGACGGGTGGAAAAGGTCGAGAGCGTCAAGCTTCTCACCCGTGCCCACAAATTTTATAGGCTTGGTCACCACCGTACGTATCGACAACGCGGCTCCGCCACGTGTATCACCGTCAAGTTTGGTGAGCACAACGCCGTCAAAATCAAGACGGTCATTGAACTCCTTGGCAGTGTTCACGGCATCCTGACCGGTCATTGAGTCGACTACAAACAAAGTCTCCTGCGGCTTGACTGCCTTCTTAATGGCGGCGATCTCCTGCATCATCTGCTCATCTACGGCAAGACGGCCGGCGGTGTCGATTATCACCAGATCCAGATGATTGGCCTTAGCATGACGGATAGCGTTCTCAGCTATCTCGACAGGATTCTTATTGCCCTCCTCGGTATATACAGGCACATTTATCTGTTCAGCAAGGACCTTAAGCTGGTCAATCGCTGCCGGACGGTACACGTCACAGGCCACGAGCAACGGACGCTTGCCCTGCTCCGACTTGAGCTTGCGGGCAAGCTTGCCCGAGAAAGTGGTCTTGCCCGATCCCTGCAGTCCCGACATAAGTATCACAGCCGGGTTGCCGGAAAGATTCACCTGGGCAGTCTCGCCGCCCATGAGTCTGGCCAGCTCGTCATGGACAATCTTGACCATGAGCTCGCCCGGCTTGATGGCATTGATCACATTCTGCCCCATGGCTTTGCTCTTCACCTCATCGGTGAACTGCTTTGCCACCTTGAAATTGACATCGGCCTCAAGCAGGGCGCGGCGCACATCCTTAAGGGTCTCGGCGACATTGATCTCAGTGATCTTGCCTTCGCCTTTCAGTATCTTGAAGCTCCTTTCGAGCCTTTCGCTTAGATTTTCAAACATATATTATGATATAGGAGGGGTTCTTACAAGGGGTTCAAGTCTTATAACAAATTATTACAGCTCCACAAGGCGGTTGGTCGCAGTGTCAGGGAATATGACCTTAGGAGTGAATGTGGCAGCCTCGTCAGGGGTCATGTGCGCATAACTCATTATTATCACCACATCTCCCACCTGAACCTTACGGGCAGCCGCTCCGTTAAGGCATATCACACCCGAGCCTCGGGGACCTTCTATGGCATATGTGTCGAAACGCTCGCCGTTGTTATTATCTACGATATACACACGCTCCCCGGCAAATATGCCGGCGGCATCCATAAGGTCACGGTCGATAGTGATACTGCCTATATAATCGAGACGGGCCTCTGTGACAGTGACGCGATGGATCTTGGACTTGAGAATTTCGAGTGTCATTAACGCACGTATTTTATATTGTCAATGAGACGTACATCACCGCAGAACACCGTGATACAGCCGACCGGATTCTTGGAATCGCTCCATTCGGCAATAGGCTGCATTGTAAGGGCATCGACGATCTCATAATACTCAACCTGCATGAAGGGGAATGTGTTTATAGTGTCTATCACCCACTTTTTAGTGTCGGCAAGTGACATTTCCCTTGATTTTATCAGGCTTGAACGGAGCACAAGTGCGATAGCCGGTGCGACAGAACGCTGTTCAGCCGATAGCCTTACATTACGCGAGCTGAGGGCCAGTCCATCAGCCTCACGTTTTATAGGACAATCCACGATCTCCAGACCTTTGAAGCCTTCAAGCTCCACCATACGCCGTATCACAGCTATCTGCTGGAAATCTTTCTCGCCAAAATATGCCCTGTCAGGCTCTGTGAACCTGAAGAGCTTGCTGACCACCTGGGCCACGCCGTTGAAATGTCCGGGGCGCATGGCTCCTTCCATCACTTCCGCTACAGGACCGAGATCAAACTGACGGTTGTCAGGCTCGGGATATACCTCCTCGACCGAAGGCATGAAAGCGTAATCTACGCCAGCGTTCTCCAACAAAGCGGCATCGGCCTGCTCTGTGCGCGGATAGGTGGCGAGATCAGTAGGATTGTTGAACTGTGTGGGGTTGACAAAGACGCTGACCACTACGGTATCATTCTCTTTACGAGCCCTTTCTATGAGCGAGAGGTGCCCGGCATGGAGAGCACCCATTGTGGGTACAAGCCCTATGGTTCCGCGCGAACGGGCATCCCTGAGCTTGGCTTGTAATTCAGCGACAGTGCGAATTATTTCCATTTCTTTGTTTACTGAAATTTCATGGATATGGTTTCCAATTCAGAGTGCAAAATTAGGTATAATTATCAATTATAGCAAATCTTTTATCGACTCGGAGATGCTTGTTAGGCGGAAATTGATTAATTTTGTGATCATGCAACAGGAATTTGCCTCAAGATTATTGGAAGAAGCTGTCACTGAGCTGTCACGTCTCCCCGGCATAGGGCGCAAGACCGCCCTGCGGCTTGCCCTGCACATACTGCGCTGCGACGAGTCGGCAGGGACAGCACTCGGGAATGCCATAATAAACATGCGCAAGGGTGTGAGATACTGCGGTGTGTGCCACAACATATCGGAGACGGATGTGTGTCCCATATGCGCCGACAGCCGTCGCGACCGTGGCACAGTATGCGTGGTCGAAAATGTCAAAGATGTCATGAGCTTCGAGAACACCGGGCAGTACACCGGGGTGTATCATGTGCTCGGCGGAATCATATCCCCCATGGACGGCATAGGTCCTGATGTGCTGGAGATAGACTCGCTCGTGGAACGCGTGGCGGCCGGAGACATCAAGGAGGTAATACTCGCGCTGAGCGCGACAATGGAGGGAGAGACCACGAATTATTATATATACCGGCGTCTCGCCCCATACACGGATGTAAGGATCACGCAGCTCGCACGCGGAGTATCCGTGGGAAATGAAATCGAATATACCGACGAGATAACATTAGGACGCTCACTGCTCAACCGCACACTCTTCGCCGATTCCATCAAGAGGTAGATCCAACATTCTCTGGTAGATGAACGCGTCGGAATACTCCCCGCCACTCCTTAGCCATGAACGCAGACGTCCGGAAATCTTATAGCCGGACTTCTCAAACAATGACCGGCTCGGCATATTTCCGGCCCCCACGACACAATAAAGCTGATGAAGCGAAAGCCTTTGGCGACAATAGCCGGCAATGCGCGACAAAGCCTCAAAAGCATATCCCCTCCGGCGATAATCGGGAGCGACAAGTATGCCTACGGCACACCTTGAGTTGACGGGGTCAAAGTCATAGAGGTCCACGGCACCGACAGTCTCTCGCCGGACACTACCGTCATCTGACGGCACGGTTATCATGAGCCGGAGCTGCCTGGCTTTGAAAATGTCACCGTCATACGATTCAATGTAGTCCCACAGCTGCTTTCGCGAATATGGAGCCATGGTAGAGCCGACACCCCATACCGCAGGGTCATTTTCCCAGCGGTACAGAGTGTCGACATCTATAGGTTCGAGTGCTCTGAATTCAATCATTTAGCATGTTCTGACAGGAAACGCTCCACATCAAGAGCAGCCTTGCAACCTGACCCGGCGGCAGCTATGGCCTGACGGTACACAGGATCGGCGACATCGCCTGCGGCAAAAACGCCCTCTACATTCGTAGCAGTGCCGTTGCCTTTGACCTTCACATATCCCTGCTCGTCACATTCCACCATAGGACGGAACACATCGGTATTGGGCTTATGGCCTATGGCAAGGAAGAAACCGTCGATAGGAAGATCATAGCGACGCTCCTGCTCTGTGCCGACATGCTCTACAAGGTGTGCGCCCTCCACATACTCTTCGCCGTAAAGACCTACGGTATTGGTATTGAATAGCACCTTGATGTTCTCCTTGTTCATGACTCTCTCGGCCATGACCTTGGAGGCACGCAGATAAGGCTTGCGGACTATCAGGTAGACCTCCGATGCGAGATTGCTAAGATAGATAGCCTCTTCGCATGCGGTGTCTCCGCCACCTACCACAGCGACTTTGCGCTTGCGGTAGAAGAAACCGTCACATGTGGCACATGCCGACACGCCCAGGCCGTTGTATTTCTTCTCGTCAGCGAGACCCAGATACTTGGCTGACGCACCTGTTGCGATGATCATGGTATCGGCTACCACTGTATCTCCATTGTCGAGCTTTGCGACAAACGGACGCTGGTTGAGATCCACTTCCACCACAAGTCCCGGACGGATATCCGCTCCGAAACGAAGGGCCTGATTGCGCAGATCCTCCATGAGCTGGGGACCCTGCACTCCCTGGGGATAACCCGGGAAATTCTCGACCTCGGTGGTCTGTGTGAGCTGTCCGCCAGGCTGAATGCCCTCGATAACGAGCGGAGAGATGTTGGCACGCGATGTGTAGATGGCGGCTGTATAGCCGGCCGGGCCTGAACCTACTATGAGGCAACGAGTCTTGATTTCTGACATATTACAGCGTAATTGATGGATTAAAATTTGAGGTTAGTTATATTGAATGTTTGTTTCTGTCATTTGGGCAATATTATCGCAAGTCTACGACACGCACACCCGGATAACGGGCAGCATCGAAACGAAAATTGCTTACAGGCAATCGTTTCCCAGTCCTGACACTCTTTATGTTGACCGTCACTTTCTGGCGATTTGACATTGTAAGGACAATGCGTGTCGGATAAAGGGTCTTGTCATTTATCGAAATGTCGGCCGATGTGATGTCGCTCTTACGGTCCTTGGCGGTCAGTCGCATTGTGGTGACTCCGCCCTCCGATCCCATACGGCGGGAAAGGTATGAGGAGGAGAAAGATTTCACAATTGCAAACGGATTGATCTGCTGCACCTCCTCAGCCGTAGGAGCGATCACATTCACCTCTCCTATCTGGTCAGAATAGGTCCATTGTGTCTTGCCGTCATACCACGACACCATGCCGGGAGATGATATCGTGAACATGTCACCCTGAAGCACGAGGACACCTCCGGCCGTATTGCCGTCGGCAGTGACAGTATATGACACGTTAAGGCTCGGCGCGCTCTTGATCTTGGCTGCACACTGCCTGATCAACGAAGCATCGTCGGACTGCGCGGCATATATACACACAGCCGAAAGAAGGAATGCCGATATTATAAGTACTTTCCTTATCATGACGCCTTGTTTTCAAGAATTCGTTCGAGTGTCAGAGAATCGACAAGCACCTGCCGGGGCTTGCCTCCCTGAGAAGGTCCGACAATACCGGCCGCCTCCATCTGATCCATGATCTTGCCAGCACGGTTATAGCCGATGGAGTAGCGACGCTGCAGCGATGACGTGGACGCGACTCCGCTCGACACCACCAGACGGGCACACTCGTCAAAAAGCGGATCACGGTCACCCAGCGATGCCACACTGCCGCTGTCATCGCTCTCCGGGACATACTCCGGGAGCTCATAGGCATGGTCATATCCCACCTGCCTGTCAATGAAATCACACACCGCAGTGACCTCGGGAGTGTCAATGAAGGCACACTGCACACGGTCGATCTTTCCGTTATTGCTGAACAGCATGTCGCCACGACCAATAAGCTGATTGGCACCGGGACGGTCGATAATGGTACGCGAGTCCACCATCTGGAACACCCTGAATGCTATACGTCCGGGGAAATTCGCCTTTATGACACCAGTTATGACATTTGTCGACGGACGCTGTGTGGCAAGGATCATATGTATGCCAACGGCACGCGCCATCTGGGCTATACGTGCTATCGGTGTCTCGACCTCCTTTCCTGCAGTGATAATCAGGTCAGCAAACTCATCGACTATCACTACTATATAAGGTAGGTAGCGGTGTCCCCGCTCCGGATTCAGCGCATGACGCACAAAACGCTCATTGTACTCCTTTACATTCCTCATCTGTGCATCCTTCAGAAGCGCGTAACGATTCTCCATCTCTATGCACAGCGATTTGAGCGTGGCCACCACTTTCTGCGGATCAGTAATGATGGCATCCTCCTCGTCGGGAAGTTTGGCCAGATAATGACGCTCAAGCTTGGCATACAGACTGAATTCCACCTTCTTGGGGTCAATCATCACAAACTTAAGTTCCGACGGATGTTTCTTATATAACAAAGATGCGATTATAGCGTTAAGGCCCACAGACTTACCCATACCTGTAGCTCCCGCGACAAGCAGGTGGGGCATCTTCGTGAGGTCGGCCATATACACGTCATTCGACACCGTGCGTCCTATGGCCATAGGGAGCTCCATGGTGCTGTTGCGGAACTTCTCGCTTTCAAGCACCGAGCGCATCGACACCGTCTGAGGGTCCTTGTTAGGCACCTCTATGCCTATAGTGCCTTTGCCGGGTATGGGAGCTATGATACGTATGCCCAGGGCCGCGAGGCTTAGTGCTATATCATCCTCCAGATTCTTAATTTTTGCTATCCTCACGCCCTCGGCCGGTATTATTTCATAAAGCGTCACCGTAGGGCCTACGGTAGCCTTGATATTCGATATAGCTATACCATAATCGCTGAGGGTCTTCGTGATGCGGGCATTGTTCTCCTCCATCTCCTCTGCGTCAACACTCTGACGCGACACCACATTGTTAAGGAGCTCGAGTGTGGGGAACTCAAATCTTGACAGATCGGCACGCGGATCATACAGCGGACGGTCACGCGGATCGACTGCTGACGGATCACCTTTTTCGGATGTCTCAACCGAGTCATCCTCGGTCGTATCAATTGGGGAATCCTCAATTGGGGAATCATTGAAAAGCGGGCCTATAGGCTCGTCCATGACTTCATATTCCTCGCTCTCAATGGACTCCTCATCTTCGTCCATCTCCTCGTCATCTCCGAAGTTTTCACATTCGGTCTCTTCCTCTATATCACTATTGCCGTCTGAAAAAAACGGCGGGATCTTAGAGCTTTCCTCTTTTGGCGAGGCATTCATCTCAGGTGCAGAGAGTTTGTCATCAGCCGTGCGTTTGTCATCAGCCGGACGTTTGCCATCAGCCGGATGTACGTTATCACATGCCCCTCTCAGACTTTCACTTTCAGTCTTCTCCTTCTCAACAACGAGGCCCTCCGCACGATTCTTTTCAGCGCGCTCTCTTTCGGCACGCTCCCTTTCCTCCCGTTCACGTGCAAGACGTTCCATCTCCAAAGCCTTGACACGTTCAGCCTCAGCACGACGCGCTTCCCTGCGTGCACGACGCTCAGCCTGACGCCGGCGATAACCGTCTATACCGGATCCGGCCACGGCCGCCACACGTTTCAGCTCATTAAGGTACAGAAGTGCCACCATGGATCCGAGAATCAGACTCACAGTCAAAGCACCGACGAAACCGGTGTAAGCCATCAGACGCTGATTGATAATCTGACCGTGCATGCCGCCGAGATATACGGGAGTAGCGATCTCATAATTCACAAGGCCGAGTATCACCGACAGGGCCACTGTAAACAGCAGGCACCTCATAGTCATACCCCAGAAACCGGGACGGTAAACACCTATCATGGACAGTCCGCAGGCTCCCATGTAGAATATAAGTATGAACGAACCTATGCCCAGCCAATCATACACAAGGGTATGGGCAAGCGTAGCACCAAATTTTCGCCCGGCATTCTCGTACATATCAAGCGCAACTTCTCCGTTAAGCACCGCACTCTGGTCAGAGCCTATGGTGAAAAAGTAAGAGCAGCACACCACAAACGCATATGCAGCAAAGAAAAACAGGATTATACCGAGAAATTTAAACAGCCTGAGGCTATGGATTTTATCCAGCACGGACATAAATGACGATTTTGCCACGGCATGATCATTACCGGCAGCAGGTGTCTGCACCTCATCCGATACATGCATAGACGATGGCTCAGATTGCCGTTCCGCCGACGTCTCATTACCGGAAATCTGAGCGTTAAGCATCTCTTCAGGGTCAAATGAGCCACTGTCGGTGTAGGATGATTCATCTATGGGTGAATAGGATCTGGACATATCTTGGTCTATGGTGTTTTGAAAAGCAAAATTAGTAATTTAGATTTGCAAATTCAAACTTTTGGAGAATATTATTTTTCGTCACGCCCAATGAGACAGGAAACTCGCGGCACAATTGTCAGGTGATGAACATCATGACCGCCTAAGATGTTATGTATGATAACATAATATACACTATTAATCATGAAAAAGATAGGAATTTTTTACGGCTCGACTACCGGCACCACTAAAGAGATAGCACACAAGATAGCCGAAAACCTTGGTGTAGCCGACACCGACATATACGACACCGCGTCCACTCCGCCATCACAGACCGCCCCGTACGATGTTCTTATACTCGGGGCGAGCACATGGGGGGCAGGTGACCTGCAGGAAGACATGGACACATTCCTTGACGGATTGCAGTCCATAGACCTGAGCAACAAGATGGTGGCTATATTCGGATGCGGCGACGAGTCTATGAGCGACACTTTCTGCAATTCCGTAGGAGAGATCTATCATAGACTGCATGACACACATGCGGAGTTCTTCGCACCGTTCAAAAATGACGGGTACACATACGACCATTCCGACAGCGATGTCAACGGCATGATCGTGGGACTGTGCATCGACAATGTGAACCATCCTGAAGAGACTGACGCGAGGATAAAGGAATGGTGTGCGGACATTAAACAGGAAATTTGTTAAGAAACGTGAAACACACTTGCCTTTGTGGGATTTTTTGCTTAAATTTGCACCTCAAAATGTGGAATAACAAAAAATAAACCATATACGGCAATGAAAAGAACATTTCAACCTTCTAACAGAAAGAGAGTTAACAAGCACGGTTTCCGTGCCCGCATGGCTACACCCGATGGACGCAAGGTGCTTGCACGCCGTCGCGCCAAAGGTCGTCTCCGCCTCACAGTATCAAGCTCTATAGCAAGCAAGTAATCCCGGCGGGATTGCAGCTTCAGCCAATGTAGCGCATGAAGATGTAGCAAAAGCCTGAAACCGGCACTTGACTGCTACAAGATAAACAGAAGATATCCATTGTCACAACAACGCGCCACCGCGCATGACAATGGATATCTTCTGTTTTTTATTATATAACGTCAGCCGGCTGTCAAAGACTGAGTCTTGACAGCCGGCTGTGGTAATCTTCAAGCAATCACACCGGACAATGCCGGGCAATGATTACTTTCTGATACCGAGCTCCTTCTGGGCGATGATGGCACGGTAGCGGTTGATGTCCTTGCGGATCAGGTAGTCGAGAAGACGACGACGCTTACCTACCAGAGCCTTAAGTGCTCGAGCGGTCGTATAATCTTTGTGATTTGACCGAAGGTGCTCGGTCAAATGAGCTATACGGACAGAGAATAATGCAATCTGTGCTTCAGGCGAGCCAGTGTCAGTCTTACCCTTACCGTACTTCTCAAAGATTTCTACTTTTTCATCAGAGTTCAAATGCATTGATACAGATGTTTAAAAGTGGATGAATATTGATAATTTGCTCAAAAGAGCGTGCAAATTTAGCTATTTTCCCCGAGATACACAACACCCGGAGCTAACTTTTTTGTAGGCGGCATGATATCAACGGACTGCGTCCGGCATCACGCCCCACCGAAAAAGTGGGATCAGTCCTGATCTATGTCCTTGGACGGATTGCGATAATGGATCTTATGCTCCAGATACTCCTGCGTAGCGATCAGTGTCGGTTTAGGAAGTCGCTCGTAGAAACGTGAGATCTCAATCTGCTCGCGATTCTCGGAGATCTCCTCAAGATTGTCATTGAGAGAGGCAAACTCCTGAAGCTTCTTCTCAAGATCATGCTTCATCTCTGATGCAATCTGATTGGCACGCTTCGCGATGATACATACTGTTTCGTATACATTGCCGGTATCCTCGCTCATAGAGATGAGATCACGGGTCTGAGTGTTGAGAGGTGCGTTGGTCTTTTTGTAGTCCATTGTTTGGTATATACGATTGTTTTTTCTTTTTCCGAAAAAGCAGCACGGGCTGCATGCCTCCGCTGCGACTTATGTCACTCCTTTACGTAGCGGCTTGCTATCTTGAAAATGTTGTCGGCCTCTTCGCGGTTGGGGGTGTCAGGATAATTGTTGATGAATGAATAATACTCGTCTATCACCACTGAATAACGGTCAGCCTTCTTTTCATCGACGCTCTCACGGGCCTCCTGATAGCGGGCCTTCAGTATGAGCAGTTCGAGATCCTCCTTGTATTTTGAGTAAGGATAATCCTTTATGGCATTGCGCGCCACTATCACGGCACTCTCGTAATTGTTGCCGCGGTAAGTGCCGAGATTATAGTAAAGCTGGGCATTCTCAAGCTGCTTGAGCGTCAGCTTGTCCTGAAGCTCGAATATAGCGTTCTGTGCTATAGAGACTTTGTCACTGCGCGGGAAATAATCAAGAAAGCCCTGAAGTTCCTGAATGGCCTTCAGAGTGCCGGTCTGGTCGAGCTGCGGATCGGGAGAGTCCAGATAATATCCATATCCGGCATAGAACCGCGACAGCTCTGTGTGCTTCCCTTTGGGATACCGCTGATAATACTGCTTGAAATATGTCCCGGCTGTCTCATAGTCCTTGTTTTCATAATTGGACAGAGCGAGAAGATACAAGGCATCCTCCGCCTTTTCCGATCCTTTGAAAACCTGTGGGACATTCTCGAGGGCTGTTGCCGCCTGGGTGTATTTCTTCTCTTCAAACGCCCGTTTCGCGAAATCAAGACGATAGTCAGCGTCATTGCTTTTGAGCACACGCTGATATTCGCCACAGGACGAAAGGGCGACGGTTGCGAACAGCACTAAGAGGAATCTGTACATATTTAAAATTTGGGCTACGAGAGCGTTTGCGTTTCAACTTGCAAAATTAGTCATTTCCCCGAAAAAGACCAAGCCCGGGAGTGATTATTATTGAAAAATTAGTTAATTTTGCACCCGATATAACAAAATGGGAACCCTAAAACTGTCCATAATCCCCGGAATCATCACCATACTCCTGACACTGACATCAGTGACAGCATCGGCTCATTCTCTGAAAAGAGAGATGCGTGGAGTGTGGGTAGCAACAGTGTGGGGAATAGACTGGCCGAAACAGCAAGGCACCACAGAATCCATACGTCAACGGCAGCAACGTGAGCTGTCCGAAATCCTTGACAGGTGCAAACAGATGAACCTCACCACAGTGTGCTTTCAGGCAAGAGGCATGGCGGATGCAATGTTCCGTTCGCAGCTGGAGCCATGGAGCTCATTTGTGAGCGGGAAACGAGGGACAGATCCCGGCTGGGATCCGCTGGAATGGGTCACAGCCGAATGCCACAGGCGCGGACTTGAATGCTATGCATGGGTCAATCCGTTCAGATGGTCGTCAGGCACTGACTACAACACCCCTCAGGACAAAAAATGGAAAGAGAGCGGATGGCTGCTCCGACACGGCAAATACACCGTATTCAACCCCGGCATAGAAGAGGCAAGGCAACATATAGTGGATATATGCCGCGAGATTGTAGAAGGATATGATATAGACGGCCTGATATTCGATGACTATTTCTACCCGAACCGCATCCCCGAGACCCCCGACGCACCCGACTACTCTCTATACAGGGACGAGGCTCCATGGATGTCATTCGGCGACTGGCGAAGGGCCTGCGTGCACAAGACCATAGCCGATGTGAAAAGCATGATAAGTGACACCAAGCCATATGTCAGATTCGGGATCTCTCCGGCCGGAGTGGCAGGAAAGGACAAGGATTCCGCAACAAAATGGGGAGCCGAATGCGTGACTGTCAAAGCCTCCGACTGGCAATACAATGAGATATACTCCGATCCTCTCGGCCTCATGTATCAAGGCACTGTCGATTTCGTATCGCCTCAGATATACTGGCCGACCACACATGCCACAGCTCCTTACATACCGCTGGCAAAATGGTGGTACGCAACCGCCAACATGTACGGATCGCATATGTACCCGAGTGTCACTCTCGAACGCATCAACACAGGCGACCTCACCGAGCACCGCCGCGACCTCGGACGGCAGATCGACTGCAACCGCAACGTGTGTCCCGACGGCAATTACGGGATAATGATATACAGCGCGAAATTTCTCCCGAAAGTTTCGGACACACTTGTCTCCGACCGATTTGCATACCCGACACTCTCACCTGCGACAAAATGCATCGACGAGGAACCGTCATCACCCCAGCGGCTGAAACTCAGAGACGGCATACTGTCATGGAGCCCGGTAGAGGGAGCCCGCCGGTACACAGTGTATGCTGTTCCCGATGAAGTCCCGATCCCCGGAGCCATGGACGAGAATGGCGACGGAATAGACGGAGCGTTCCTATTAGGCGTGACATACGGGACTAAATATGATGTAGGCACAGAACCCGGCTATCGCTATGCCGTGTGCGTCTACACGGGATTCTCAACCGAAAGCGCACCTGCATGGCTTGACTGATCCGTCAATCTGACGCCCTTCACCCTGCGCTGCGGCACCGCGCTCCGTGTCCTGAACCACATAGAAACGTATCATAGCATAAAGCATATTCTGCAGAGGAGTCATCGACTCCGACGGATCCATACCGAGAATGAACTCCGCACTGAGCGCATTGCTTATAGGGATACGGTCAGCTATAGGGAGAGAGTTGACCGTATCGATAACCCGCCGAGAAATTATGAATGATGTTGCCATAGGAATGTTGGTTTAAGGTTACGGTGCAAATTTAGCCCCGACCATGGGCAACATTCCGGCCCACCGACATTAAAAAAATTCAATATCAGTCAAACATCCTCCGCCGGTCACGCAGAAGGGCCTCAGCGACAAGTTCATCCGGAACAAAACGCCAGTTATGTGTCACCACAGGTGTTATCACGCCTTTGCTCTCAATGGCTTTAAGCATATAATAACGCATATCATGCTCGGTAGCGTCAAGCACACGGTGTTTCAGATCCTCATGGGCTATGCCGGCTCCACGTGTTATCAGCTCTCCCCCGCCATTGGCTCTGTAAGCGTTGACAGCCACACGGTAAATGCGGTCCATATCAAAAGGCGTGCCGTCAGCCATGGCCGATATGTGTATCTTCTCACCTTTGGGGCGCGTGACATCCACCGTATAATTAATGCCGAAAGCCGAATCAAAATTGTATGACGGATTAATAAGACGCGAATAATCACCCTTGACAGGATTTCCCGAAGCAAACTTCAGCAACGGATCGCGAGGTGACTTCATCACAGCGGTCCACAGATTATAGCTCATCTCGAGATGTCCCTTTATCTCCTCACCTGTCATCGCAAGCGTGCACAACTGGTTCTCATATTTATAAAGCGTGAACATGTCGCTTATCCGCAATGGACCTTTGTGTATTGCGGCGTCATACGACAGTGGAGCGGCAATCGATATGTCGGCACCGGATATTTCAAGCTGTAGTGTGTGAATGAGCTCCATGAAGGCCGATGGCCCAAAATAAGCGTCCCTTATGCTGAATTCTCCCGCCGACTCCCCGACAACCTTCATCACCATGTCAGTCACATGCGTGCGCTCGGGTGCGAAATCCCTCACAAACCCTTCATCAGGATCAATATCAGCCACGGAAACAATCCTGCCATCCACATCAACTACTCTCACCGATCCGTCGTCATCCCGATCCACCGTCACCGTTGACTCAGCGACATGCGAGGCATATGCGCCGGGGTTGACAAGTAATGTGCCGTTCTTTTCGCGATGCACAGCACGCGTATGGTCATGCCCCATAATCACCAGATCGAAGCCGTCCACCTCGCGTGCCACAAGAGACGACGCATTCTCCATCCATTTCCAGGTGAGATGAGTGCTCTGATATCCTGAATGGAACAGTCCTATCACCACATCCGGACGCTCTGTCAGGCGTATGTGCCTCATCCACTGACGTGCGCTTTCCACCATCTCCTCCACCTCAAGCCCCTCCCAAAGTTTTTCGGGGAGCCATGCCGGTATCGCAGGAGTGAGCAGCCCGAGCACGGCAAAACGCACACCTCCACGCTCAAGAATGACATAAGGGAGGAAATACGGATTGCCTGTGGAGGTGTCTTTGACATTTGCACCAAGCATAGGTATGGGAGAAAGATCCGAACGGAAGCGGTCATAGACCGGATGGCCAGTCTCTATGTCATGGTTACCCACCGTCATAGCGTCATAACGCATACGCTTCATCATTCTCGCCGCCGGATGCGTGACATCTGTATCCAGGAAATTATAGAAATAGACCGCCGGCTGCCCCTGCAGCATGTCGCCATTGTCAAGAAGGATCACACTGTCCTCACCCATGGCATTGCGCATCGATTCTACATAAGCTGACACCCGCGCCAACGATCCGGGCGCGGGTGACAATTTCGTAAAATCATACGGGTAAAGCATACCATGCACATCACCCGTAGATACAATCTTGAATACCTTCCTCATATGGCACTACTCTAAGGATTAGGTCCTGTATAAAGGGCCCGGACCTTCCCCACCGGCAACTGGCCTTCGACTTTGACAGGTATACGCCGGCTGTCGGCCGTGATCCATCCGTCAATCGGATCTGACGACTGCTTGCCGCGACGGGTAAATGTGAAATTGATATGATAAGTCGGAAGACTCGTGCCGTTGAGCTTCACTTTCTGTTTGCCGAGATACGTGATCGTGAGACGTTCCTTCTTGGAGCCTGAGAATATGTTGACAGTGGTGTTCTGACCTTTCTTCATATTTTCAAAGTCAAGAGTCCTGAGGTAGAAGAACGAACTGAGCATGTCCACAGTCATACCCTCTGCCTCAAGGCTCGTCGTGGTCATTGACATAGGGGAGTCGGCCGACGGACGTTTGTACCTGACGACATCCGCTGTGAACATGTTTCCCTGACGCTTGAACGAAAGTTCATCCTTCTTGTACTTGCCCTGCTCATGCGCTATGTACACGTACTTCACTGGGAAAAGCCCCTTTTTTGTCATTGTGGTGTAGAGAGTGTCACGCAGGTTGTATATACTGTTGGCCCAAGGGGCGTTCTGGGCATACACCGAAGCCCGATACAGGTCACCGTCATTGCGCAGACTCATTGTGGCATATCCAGCCACCTTGTTGATGAATCCCCACTTGTATATGACATCATATGTAAGTGTCTCGTCGACAAGTGAAACCACAGGCTCACCTCCGGCTTTGAGCCATGGCATGGTGAGAAGGCAACACAATATCATACGGATCATAATATGTTTCATAACCTTATGTCTTTTATGTATAAGACTGTTGCCGCATCCGAAAGTTTATTCAAGCTCACGGAACGGAAGTGCCGAACGATAGCTTTGTTCGATCCGCTTGTTGCGCCAGCATTTACGGCACACCGCTATATAGCGGTCATCGCCGCCTATTTCCACCTGCTGGCCCTCCTCAACGAAATCACCGTTAGAGTCCATACGGGCATTTATAATGGTCTTTCGGCCACATGTACAGGTCGACTTGATCTCGTCGATAGTATCAGCAATCTCAAACAGGCGGCGCGATCCCTCAAACAGGTTGCTTCGGAAATCAGTGCGCAGGCCATAGCATATGACATTGCTCCCGAAATCGTCCACAATCCGGGCAAGCTGGTCGACCTGCTCGGCGGTAAGGAACTGGGCCTCGTCGACAAGAAACCAGTCGATCACAGCCATAGTCTCCTCAAACATCTCCTGAGCCATCTCATAAAGGTCACTCTCGTGATATATCCACCGGCACTCACGCTGGATCCCTATACGCGAGCGTATCACATTATCCTTTTCCCTGGTATCAACAATGGGCTTAAGACACACATAACGCATGCCACGCTCCTCAAAATTGTATGCCGAGGTCAATAACAGAGCGGTCTTGGCCGACCCCATGGTACCGTAACGGAAATATAGCTTGCCTTTCCTGTTCATCCTGAAGATCGATTGTATTTCAGGACAAAGATAGATATATTTTCCGACAATACACCACTCTCACTCCACAATAATGTCAATGATTATTCGCTCTGGCGTGTCAGGACAAAATCCTCGTCGTGCATCTCATATTTCAGCAGCACGCCCTTCACCTCCACATCATTCATATGACGCATCGACGCATATCGGGCTGAAAGAGCCAGCTTTATGCCTTCGACAAGACGTGAACGCATCTCCGGATTCACAGTCTCTGCCGCCGGAGAGCCTATGACTGCAGGGATATCACTGGCGGCAACAGCCTTGGGATCGACTTCGACCATAATCGAGGAAACGTCAAGATTCAGTGCGATCTCGTCATCGTCCACAACTGTCCATGTACCGGAAATTGTGGTATGGGCGGCCACAGACAGCTGCACAGGCTCTACATAGGCACTGTCAACGACCTGCGTTGTGACATTGACCATACCCGACACAGTCACAGCCCCTGCAAGCGTCTCATTGGCTGACATTGAAGCCGGCGAAAACTCATAAGTGTCGATTATTGACGCTGTGATTGCAGAATTATCCGAAAACGTCTCAGGGGTTCCCTGCCATACACCAGGGATCTCTTTGGCAAATCGGGCTTCACTGTTACTACAGGCCACCAGCAATGTGCCGACAGCCAACAACTCCAACATCGGGGCAAGCGATACAAAGGATTTCATATTCAATAAACGTACATGGTTTATCATGAAAAACACTTAATTGTGAAAAAATGTTTCGGAACAAACAAATTTTTTCATAATTTTGTGAGACACAATCATAATACACATTTTTAAACTGAATACATGAACCGATTTATCTCATCTATGCTTTTCTCTGCCGGGATATTGTGCCCCACAGCAGCATCAGCCGATACCGTTACACTCATGATGGACCGCATCGACCCCGATGCCGTGATAATGCCCGAAATATACGGCCAGTTTGCCGAACACCTCGGCGCATGCATATACGGAGGTCTGTGGGTTGGGCCGGACTCCCCTATACCTAACACCCAAGGCTATCGCAACGATGTGTTGCAGGCCCTGCGCGATCTGAAAGTCCCCGTCATGCGATGGCCCGGAGGGTGCTTTGCCGACGAATACCACTGGCGCGACGGCATAGGACCGGTCAAGGATCGCCCCACACAAGTCAACAACAACTGGGGAGGGACAGTCGAGGACAATTCATTCGGCACTCATGAATTCTTCAACCTATGCGAACTTCTCGGATGCGAGCCTTATCTCAGCGGCAATGTCGGAAGCGGATCGGTAGAAGAGCTCGCACAATGGGTGGAATACATCACTGCTGCAGATGGCCCTATGGCCCGTCTGCGCAAAGAGAACGGACGTGAAAAGCCTTGGAAACTAAAGTATCTCGGAGTGGGCAACGAGAGCTGGGGTTGCGGAGGCAACTTCACTCCAGAGTACTACTCCGACGTATACCGCAGATATCAGACATATTGCCGTGACTTCTCAGGGAACAAGCTCTATAAGATTGCGTCAGGAGCAAGCGACTATGACTATGACTGGACCGATATAGTGATGAAGAAAGCCCACTCACACATGGACGGCATATCGCTGCACTACTATACCGTGACAGGATGGTCCGGGTCAAAAGGCTCAGCCACAAAGTTTACTCCCGACGATTACTACTGGACACTCGGAAAATGCCTTGAGATCGAACCCGTGATCGAGAAGCATGACTCGATAATGGACAAGTACGACGCAAAAAAGCGCGTAGGACTTCTTGTGGATGAATGGGGCACATGGTGGGATGTGGAGCCGGGCACAAACCCCGGACACCTGTACCAGCAGAACACTATGCGTGACGCTATGGTGGCAGCCCTTTCGCTGAACGTATTCCAGCGTCACACCGACCGCGTGCGCATGACCAACATAGCGCAGGTAGCCAACGTGCTACAGTCCATGGTGCTCACACGCGGCGACAGCATGGTGCTTACACCCACCTATTATGTGTTCAAGATGTACATTCCGCATCAGGGAGCGACACCCGTCCCGGTCAGCGTCAAAACCTCCCGCATGGATGTGCGCGACGGACGCTCTGTCGATATGCTTCAGGCTACTGCTTCCCGCAAAGACGGCAAAATAACACTATCGCTCACCAATGTCGGACTCGACAATGACATTGACGTGGAAATCCCTCTCGGAAATTCCGCAAAAGTCAAGGACATGACAGGTAGCATCATCACAGCCGGATCGGTCAATGACTATAATGATTTCGGCCAACCTGAAAAAGTCACTCTCAAACCCTTCAAAGGGGCAAAAGCATCAAAGGGCAACATAACTTTAAAGCTCCCTGCAAAATCGATCGTAACCCTCACATTCGAAATCTGAGAGCCGATATCGCCACATCTTTTTCCGCTTGAGATCTCCCCGTGTCACATTTCTAAATTCTATTGACCGAGATCTCAAGTGGGAAGGAGATGGATCTTGCCGACTGCACAAGTACCTTTTTCCATTCATCAAGATTCTTCACCGCAGCCTTGCTCCATCCCGAGCCCCAATAATAGGTGTAGGGCTCTCCCGAGGAAATTTCCGATCTCACAAGAATATGGCCGCTTGCCTGTCCGGCCGGCTCAGGGAGCGGCAAAACCCCGGGAACAGCATCACTACGGGGCACTACCAGCCCTACGAAAATATCACCGTTGTCGCCCGATGGATTGTCGGTAGGATCGGCATATCCCACAATGACCGCACTCTTTATTGACTGGAAAACCCAGGCGCGGATGACCCCTGGGGCCAGGTTGATTTGACCCCTGAAGCCAAAATCGGGATGACCCCTTTGCCCAAAATAAAAATGACCCCTGTTGACATAGAGCCACCAGGGGATTTTATATATATCTTTGGTTTCCGTTGTGGCCGACGGGAGATAAAACCAAAGAAACATGAATACAAAGTTAAAAAACATTCTCCTGTGTCACGCATCGGGAATGGGAATAAAAAGCATCAACAGTGCTTTTGACATCTCGAGAAACACGGTGCGGCGCTATGTGAGAATGTATCAGGACAGCGGCATACCCGCTGAAAAGCTGCCGTCGCTGAGCGATGCGCGGCTGCAGGAACTGTTCTCCATACCGGGAGTACGGGAACACAAACCATCGGAACGTCAGATCCGGCTCGAAGCCCTGTTGCCGGAATATGCGGCAAGGCTCTCCCGAAAGGGCGTGACAGTCAAGCAGCTGTACGAAGAGTATCATGCTGACCATCCCGACGGATACCTTCGTGCGTCCTTCGGAATGAAACTCAGGCAGTTCATGCTCCAGACCAACGCCATAGGCCATGTGGAGCACCGCGCCGGTGACCAGATGTATGTGGATTTCGCCGGAAACAGACTGGAGATAGTCGACGAGGCGACTGCGGAAGTGCGGAAGGTCGAGGTGTTCGTCGCCATACTTCCGTGTAGCCACTACACATACTGCGAGGCAGTGTGGTCCCAGAAAAAGGAGGATCTGATAAAGGCATGCGAGAACGCCATCCGTTTCTACGGGGGTGCCCCGTGCGCCATTGTGCCGGACAACCTGAAGTCGGCGGTCACGCGCAGCGACCGCAACGAGCCTGTAATCAATCCGGACTTCGAAGCCTTTGCCGAGCATTACGGATGCGCCGTGGTCCCGGCCCGGGTGCGGCACCCCAGGGACAAGGCACTGGTGGAAAACGCAGTCAAACTGATGTATCGGTCTGTGTATGTCGATCTTGAGGGAATGGTATTCCATGACCTGGAGTCGCTCAACGATGCAATCCTCAGATCTCTGGAAAAGTTCAATGCGCGCAATCTGACCCGACGCAGGGAATCCCGCCGTCAGCTTTTCGATTCTGTCGAGAGAGACAGCCTGCGGCCTTTGCCCGCGGACCGATACCAGATGAGACAGCGGACGGTTGCCACAGTCCAGCGCAATAGTTACGTAACGCTGAACAAGCACCACTACAGTGTGCCGGTACAATATGTGGGCAAACGCGTGGAGATGGTATACAACAACGATACGATCGACATCTTCCATGGTTTCACCCATGTCGCAACTCACCACCGCAACGACACTCCGTACGAGTACACGACAAAGCCGTCCCACAATCTGCCGGGACGCAAGGGAAGCTGCGAGAGTGACTTGCAGGAGCTCCTTTCCCGCGCGGCCGTGATCGACAACATTGTTGTGCACTACCTGCGTGCGGTCATCGAGGACAAGCGTTATCCCGAACTTGCTTTCAGGGCCTGCCGTGGCATCATGAACCTGGAGAAAAAGTATGGGCAGGAACGCCTTGTATCCGGGTGCGCCGCGGCCATGGACGCACGCCGCTACAGCATCAGCGACATGGTGGACATTCTCGAGTCCGGGGCGGACGCGGATTATCTGCCGGGAGCTGAGGCTGATGACCGGGAACCTCATAGACCGGACCACCGTAACATACGGGGCAAAGAATACTTTGCCGCCAGCATTAAACAATCAACACAGAACAACAACGCAGAAAATGGAAACAAACGATAAAACCTCCCCTGTAACTCCGGAGAAAGACCGCAACTCTGTCTCTCTGGATCTCATGCACCGCATGCGCCTTCACGGAATGGCCGCCGCTTTCTCCGAAAGCCTTCAGGCGACCTTCGCCGAGACAATGACACCTGACAGCTTCCTCAACTGGCTGCTCTCCAGGGAATGGGACTACCGGGTGGCCCGTAACATCGAACGCCTTGTAAAAGGTGCGAACTTCAGATACAACGACGCATCGGTGGCTCAGATCGACTACACGCTGCCGCGTGGTCTGGACCGCAACCAGATGGAACGTCTTGCCTCGCTGGATTTTGTCCGCAAAGGAGACAACCTGTTCATAACCGGCTGTGCCGGCACGGGCAAAAGCTATCTGGCCACAGCACTGGGATACGAGGCATGCAAGGCCGGAATGCGTGTCCTGTACGCAAACGCCTTCAAACTGATGGGCACTCTGAAAATCGCCAAAAACAAAGGAACAATCGAGACGGAACTGAAGAAACTCGAGAAAACGCAACTCCTTATCCTCGACGATCTCTTTCTGGTTCCCCTCGATGCTAAGGAGCGCGCACACCTGACGGAAATCATCGAAGACCGGCACGGACGCAAGTCAATCATCGTCACATCACAACTCCCCGAACTGGACTGGTACGACGCCATCGGCGACACCACAGTGGCGGATGCCATCCTCGACCGCATCGTCCACACCGCACACCGTATCACACTCACCGGCGAAAGCGTCCGTAAACTCAAAGCCTTCAAAGGCAGATAAACCAATATAAAACTGACCCCGTCGGCCAAACTCTTCAGGGGTCAAAAACAAATTATTTTCGGGGGTCAAATCAACCTTGGCCCCAGGGGGCATCCGCGCCTGGGTTTTCCATTGACCATCGGTTAATTCATTCGACATATGAAACTACAGCAAAAACACATTGCACCATTTTCATAAAGTCATTATAAACAATCAAAAGGTGCTGTGTCATTGTGACACAGCACCTTTTGATTGCGATGTTTTTGACAACATCACCATTTTTCAGCCTTTGACAGCTGCCTGTCCGGATTATAGTCGGCAGGATTATTTCTTCTTGTTGCGGTTGCCGTAGCGGCTCATGAACTTGTCGACGCGACCTGCAGTATCGACGAGCTTCTGCTTGCCGGTGAAGAAGGGATGAGACGAGCTTGTGATTTCAAGCTTCACAAGAGGATAGGTCTTGCCGTCCACTTCGATCTCCTCGCGTGATGCTACGGTGGAACGTGTGATGAAGATCTCATCGTTTGACATATCCTTGAATACTACTTCACGGTAGTTGGAGGGATGGATGTCTGCTTTCATTGTTATGTAGTTATTATGATTTAACGAAATGAGTGAGCGTTGGTAAGACGCCTATATTCGTAATGGCGGTGCAAAGGTAGTCATTTTTCATGACTCGGCAAAAATAGCGACGAACTTTTTTCAATAATTTTTCTGCGATAAAAGATCCAATGAAAGATTATGTGTGATTGATGGATTTTTTGTAACTTTGCGGTGTGTTTCAAGAAATAGCTCTTTAAAAATTATGATAAACCGAGTTTTGATACGTATCAAGGTAGTGCAGCTGCTATACTCTTATCTTCTCTCTCAGAATGAATTTCGCATTGAGTCACAGGTGGAACACCCTTCCCGCGACAAGAAGTATGGCTACGCTCTTTACCTCGACCTGCTTATGCTTGTACTTGAGCTATCAGGAATAGATGTCTCCAACGGACGCCGCGAATCTCCGTTACACGGACTGACCCGCATCAAGCATATCAATCAGGGGCAGTTGGCAAAGTCCCTGAACGCCAATTTCGAGATACGCGATATCATAGTCAAGGAGCGCGCGACTCCCGAGCTATTCGATGCCATAATCCCATCAATCTACGAAGCCATACCCGAGCTCCCGGCCTACAAGAGCTTTGCAAAGATCAAGGCTCCGACCCTTCATGACGAAGTGGTGCTGTGGCTATCGATAATCGAGAACCTTTTTGCCAAAAATCAGGCATTCATGAATGCTGCCCGCGCCAACGAAGACTTCACAATGGCCGGCTTTGAGCGCGGTATCGAATCGATCAAATCCACATTGGCCAATTACGGCGACAACCGCTCCCTGTTGCTTCATGCCCGCAATTCTCTCGACCACTCCATGGCCAAAGCCCATGAGCTTTACCATAGTCTGCTGCTACTTGCTGTCGAGATCACCCGCGAGCAGGCCGAGCGTCTCGAAAACGCAAAAAACAAGTTCTATCCCACCGACGAGGACCTGCATCCCGACATGAGGTTTGTCGAGAACAAATACGTGAGCGAACTCTCAGCCAATGAGGAATTCCGCAACTTCATAGATGACCGAAAGATCACATGGATGGCAAATGACTCGCTCATATCCGATCTCCTTACAGCGGTGCTTGAGTCGAACGCCTACCGCGAATACATGGAAAAACCCGGTGAAAAGACACTTGAGGAGGACGCCTCACTATGGCGCACTCTGTACAAGGACGTGATATTCACCTCCGATGTCCTTGCCGAAGCTCTCGAATCAAGATCGATCTACTGGAACGACGACCTTCAGGAGATGGGCACATTCGTACTCAAGACCATACGCCGTATGGGGATGCTTTCACAGGGAGGCTCCAGATCGCAGCCCATATTGCCTATGTACAAGGACGAGGAGGACAGCCGGTTCGGCGCGGAACTGTTCAACAATGCCGTAAAGCATTGCGATGAATACAAGGAACTGATAGAAAAATTTGTCAACACCTCGCGCTGGGACGCCGACCGTCTTGCATTCATGGATATAGTGATCATGATAACAGCCATCACCGAGATCATCAACTATCCTTCCATACCGCTTGCGGTATCTCTCAACGAGTACATAGAGATAGCCAACTACTATTCGACGCCACGCAGCGGAGCATTCATCAACGGCATCCTGTACTCGGTGACAAAACATCTAAAGGAGGAGGGCAGACTGATAAAGGCCTGAACCAACCGCCGACATAACACATTATTAAATACAGAACATCAACCATAAAAACAGAAACAACATGCTTAACACCATTCTTCTTCAGGACCAGGCCGGCTGGGCCAACATCGTAATGATTGTCGTGCTCATAGCCATATTCTATCTCTTCATGATCCGTCCGCAGCAGAAGAAACAGAACCAGATCAAGAAATTCCGCGAAGGTATCAGGGTAGGCGACAACGTTGTCACCGCCGGAGGCATCTATGGAAAGATCCGCTCAATCGAGGATACGACATTCTCGCTTGAGATCGCCAAGGATGTGCGCATAACTATCGACAAGGGATCAGTATATCCCTCAGCCCAGCAGGCATCCGAGGACGCCGCACAGGGTGAGAAAAAATAACCCATGAACGAAAAGCTACAACATACGGCAGAAAAGGTAAGCACAGCCCTGCGCTCCAGCAAGGGGAAGGATGTGCTTACCTATCTTATGTTTGTGGCTGTGGCATTTGTGTTCTGGGTGTTCATGTCGCTTGACACCGAGGTGCAGAGGGATTTTGAGATCCCTGTCGAGATCACCGAGGTGCCCGACAGCGTGACACTCATAGGACAGGTGCCCGACATAATATCGGTAAGCGTCAAAGGCAAAGATTCACAACTGCTAAGGTTCCTCTGGGGCAAGACCTCTCCTGTGAAGTTCAAGTGGAAGGAGAATATCACCGACAGCTACATGCATCTCCCGGCCACACGCATCGACTCACGCCTCAGGGAATACTTCGGTCCGGGCATCGAGCTCGTATCATACAGACCTGACTCCGTCCACATCCCGTTCACCACCCGTCCGGGCGTAAAAGTGAGGCTTAACATTCAGACTGACATACACACCAATCTCCAGTACATAGTGTCAGGAGAGCCATATGCCAATGTGGATTCCGTCACCCTCTATTCCACCAACGGCATACCACATACACTGAAGTCTGTAAGCACCGAACCTATAGTTCATTCCGGGCTAAAGGACACCACAATATTTGAAGTCAAGGTCAAACCTATATCAGGAGTGAGGATAATACCTGACAAAGTGACTGTCACCGTGCCTGTGGAGCCGCTGATAGCCCGCAAACGCATGGCCACCATTGTCACCCAAGGCGTACCTCAGGGCAAGAATCTTGTGACGTTCCCATCCAAGGTCGAGGTGTCATATCTTGTGCCCATGAGCGCGTACAATGATGACTATCCGCTGAAAGCATTCGTGGAATACGAAGATGTGAAAATGCCCGGCAACAAAATACCCGTGACACTATCAATGCTACCGAGCATATACCACAGCGTATCGGTAAACCCCGAAAGCGTGGAGTACATAATCGAGGACGCTCAATAAGAGGTTGTAAAAAAACAATGGGACGACTCATAGCCATAACAGGCGGAATAGGTAGCGGCAAGAGCATAGTGAGCCGCATAGTCAGAGCAATGGGCTATCCGGTGTATGACTGCGATGAAAGAGCGCGTGCCCTGATGGACTGCAGCGACGACATAAAGGATGCCATAGCCGAACATATTGACCCGTCATGCATCACGGAGCGTAGAACGATCGACAGGGCGGCACTGGCCTCGGCCGTATTCAGCTCAGCAGAAAAGCTTGCCATACTGAACGGCATAGTACATGGTGCCGTGAAAGAGCATCTGTCGGCATGGAGCATCCATCCTGAGCGGGAGGCAGCGACATGTTTCGTCGAGACAGCCATACTGTACCAAAGCGGCATCGACATGATGGTGAACGAAGTGTGGCAAGTGGACGCGCCCAGGGATCTGCGAATAGAGCGGGTGATGAAACGCAACGGCATGTCACACTCACAGGTGACATCACGCATAGACTCACAGGATTCCTACATACCGGCCACACTCCACCCTTGCACGCATCTCATAATCAATGACGGCGACACGGCGGTACTCCCCCAGGTGGAGAGCCTTTTAGACAAAGCCATACGGGCTGACGAAAAAATTTAACTTAAATGCTTGGCAAAGGGAAAAATTGTTAGTAATTTAGAGGCATAAAAATTTTCTGCCGTCTCTGTGAACAATATCCGGGGGCATGGTGTTTGGAAAATAGATTATCAACCCCAGCCTACAAGCAGCAATGCCCAAAGGCCCAAAATAAACAAATTACAACAGTTATGAAAGCATTAAACATTGTGCTCGCAGTAGTAGGAGGTGCCATAGCAGGTGCCGCAGTAGGACTCCTTCTCGCCCCTGAAAAAGGTGAAAACACCCGCAAGAACATTGTGAAATATCTCGAAAGCAAAGGGATCAAGCTTCAGAAGACAAAGCTTGAGGAACTTGCCGACGAAATCGCTGACGAATTGGGCAAATAATCCGCCGGAATGCCCCATATGCCCTGAGGCAGGGACATCACAGACCCCACTACGTATCTAACACAACTTAACAATCACAACATTATGTCAAACTTATCCATGCTCTATGCCTTCCTCGGAGGCGCAATCGTCGGCGCAGGTGCCGCCATCCTCTTCGCTCCTGAAAAGGGTGAGGACATACGTGCCCGCATAGCCGACCTGCTCCGCAAGAAAGGCATACTCTGCTCCGACAATGAAATAGATGCCCTGGTAGAGCAGCTGACCACCCAGATTGACGACTAATCAATCAAGCCGACTGATTACGCCGTACAATCCACACGACATCACATAGGGGCACATGGACACACCATCCCATTGTGCCCCTATTGTATTGTGTTACCACCATTCCTCACTCCACCCCATAGTTTATGCCTGAAATCCGCGAACAATTCTCGAGTATATGGTTAGAGATCAAGGAGACCCTTCATCTCAATCTCGATTATGCAAAACTCACAGCGACTGAGAAGATCACCGTGCTTCTCTCGTCCATAGCTATCGTGCTGATATGCTTTGCCGTAGGATCCATAGTGATATTTCTGATATCGCTTGGGCTTATGCTGCTGCTTGCCAAAAGCACAGGACTCTTCGGAGCCTGCATGATAATGGCCGGGATATACGCTGTGCTGCTCATTGCTGCCATACTCCTGCGCAAGCAGTTGATAATCGATCCCATAGCACGCTTCCTGTCACACTTATTCCTGAAATAGCCATGGCAAATTCCAAACAACTCCCCCACACTTCACCCGACTGGACCGGCTACACACTCGATGAGCTGCGTTATGTGCGGGCCTACACGGCAGCGCGCATGGAACTGAACCGTGAGCGCATCACTGCACGCATCGACGGAATAAAGAAAAACGGCATAAAACCCGGAGCGCCCAAAGGGCTGATAGGCAAAGTGATCGGTGCGTTCGGATATCTCGATATAATGTTGATAGCCTGGCGCGCAGGAAGAAAGCTGTTCAAGGTGACGCGTGCCATAAAAGGAAGATAAAGCATCATGAATGACTACACCGAAGTGCGGCTCGGACTCGAACCCTGTTCCGAGACACTGACCGACATTCTCGCGGCAATGCTCGCCGAAGAGGGTTACGAAAGTTTCGTCCCCGACTCAGAGGGCGTGACCGCATATATAAAGAAAGAAGATTTCGATCCCGACACACTCGACCGCGTAATACGCGATTTTCCCATGGAGACTGTGATAACAGCCACCCATTCAGTCGTGGAGGGGAGAGACTGGAACGCCGAGTGGGAAAAGAACTATTTCAAGCCGATAGTCATAGACCGGATGTGCGCCATACACTCCTCTTTCCACAAGGATGTGCCCCGGTGCGAATATGACATACTCATAGACCCCAAAATGGCTTTCGGCACAGGACACCACGCAACCACCACCCTCATACTCCGCCGCCTTCTCTCCATGGATCTCAAGGGGAAAAAGATGGTGGACATGGGCACAGGCACAGGCATACTCGCCATACTCGCCGACATGCGCGGAGCAGCGAGAGTGGATGCCATAGAGATCGACGAGTTTGCCCACGAAAACGCCGGAGAGAACCTGAGACTCAACCACACCAAAAACGTCATCCTTCATCTGGGTGACGCCGCAAGGCTCGCCACTATACGTGACGTGGATATATTTGTCGCAAACATCAACCGAAATATCATCACAGCCGACCTGCCGGCCTATGCCGACACATTGTCGCCCGGAGCATCGGTGATCCTGAGCGGCTTCTATGAGGAAGACATCCCCGTGATAATGAAGACAGCCGAAACGCTCGGACTGCGGTATGCCGACCACACCGTCCTTGACCGCTGGGCCTCACTGCATCTTAAGAGCTGACACAGCCCCAAAATAAATCTGATCAGTTAACCATAGGGTTCTGGGGATGGTAGAGCCAGCCACGGAAGTCAGATCCGAGAGAGCGCACCGCCCTGTGCCAATAGGCATCGCCGTCACCTTTCAGCAATTCATGGCCTGAGCCTGTCATAGGCGACACGGCCCACACATTGCGCGACAACTCCTCTTCAAGCTGCCCGTCGCTCCATCCGCTGTAGCCGAGGAAAAAACGTATGTTCCCCTCAAGCTCGTAACGGTCATTTATTATCGACAGCATGGGGTCGAACTCGCCCCCTATCCACAGGCCGTTGCCCAGAGGCTGTGTGCCCGGTATGATATCGCCGAGAGCATGTATGAAAAACAGGCGGTCGGCAGCCAGCGGACCACCGCAGTACACAGGCACAGGCTCCTTGACCGTGACACCCTCCACAAGATCCTGAAGTGAATAGTCCGACTCATTGTTAAGGACCACCCCCATCGCTCCTCCGTTAGGCTCATATTCCACAAGAGCTATCACGGCATGGTTGAAATACTCCTCGTGCAGAAAAGGTTCCGATACGAGCAGGGCTCCCGGAGCAGGCTCATGCCCTGAATGGATATCTATATTGAACAGCAACGACTTGTAATCCATCTTTCAGCAAATTAAAAATTTCGACGTGAGTAAAAGACCGGTGCGATAATACCGTCCTTCTACTCTTTTAACAAAGCAGCATACCGAAAAGTTAGATGCCGTCTACACCAATTCACCGATAAGTGTGGCTGACGACACCGACATCACCCTCACTTTCACGGTGTCACCTATGCGGCACGCTCCACGCGTGAACACTACAGTCTTGTTCTGCTGGTTCCTCCCCACCATCTGCTCCTTGCTGCGCTTCGATACCCCCTCGACAAGCACGTCAAACACCTTGCCGATGTCCCGGCGGTTGCTCTCCTGCGACAGTTCATTCTGGAGTGCTATCATGCGGTTGAGACGCTCGATCTTCACCTCCTCCGGCACATTGTCGGGCATGGTGCGCGCCGCGAGGGTGCCCGGACGCTCGGAATACTTGAACATGAATGCCGAGTCAAACCCCACCTCGCGCATCAGCGAGAGCGTCTGCTGGAAATCCTCCTCGGTCTCCCCGTGGAAACCGGTGAACATGTCGGTGGATATGCCGCAGTCGGGTATGCGCGAGCGTATGGCCCTGATGCGGTCGAGATACCACTCGCGGGTGTACCTGCGGTTCATCGACTTGAGCACCGCATTGCTCCCCGACTGCACAGGCAGGTGTATGTGGCGGCATATGTTGGGGCGTGAAGCCACCACATCGATAGTCTCGTCGCTCATGTCCTTGGGGTGCGAGGTGGTGAAGCGTATGCGCATGTCAGGGGCCGCATCGGCCACCATGGCGAGCAGCTCAGGAAACGTGACCCGGCTCCCGTCGGGGCGTTCATAACTATAGCTGTTGACATTCTGTCCCAGGAGCGTAGCCTCCCTGAACCCGCGCTTGCGCAGATCGGCAAGCTCGGCAAGAATGCTCTCAGGCTCGCGCGAGCGTTCGCGCCCGCGTGTGTAAGGCACAATGCAGTAGGAGCAGAAATTGTTGCACCCGCGCATGATGCTTATGAAGCCCGACACACGATTGCCCGTGATGCGGGCCGGAATAATGTCACGATAGGTTTCAGTGGTGCTGAGGGTGACATTCACCGCCTTCTCCCCGGCCTCCACTGACGCGAAGAGCGACGGCAGATCGAGATAAGAGTCCGGACCGGCCACGAGATCCACACCATGGTTGACCACGAGGTCATCCTTGACACGCTCCGCCATGCACCCTATCACACCTATTATGAGCCTGGGCAACGACTTCGGACGCTTCCTGCGCAGCGACGCCAGGAACGCCAGGCGCGAGATGATCTTCTGCTCCGCATTGTCGCGTATCGAGCAGGTGTTTAGCAGCACGGCGTCAGCCTTGTCAATGTCGTCCGTAAGGTCATACCCCACGGTAGCCATCACCGAGGCCACCACCTCACTGTCAGCCACATTCATCTGGCAGCCGTAAGTCTCTATATATAATGATCGGTTTTGCTCCATTGATTTTTTGGGAAATAGCGCAAGATTGAGTATATTTGCGCAAACTTTGCACAAAGTTACGAAATTTTCCGCAAATGGAGGATATAATAATATGGATAGTGATCCTTGCCATCGGCGCAGGTGTGGAATTCCTTAAAAAGAAGAAAGCCGAGAGCAAAGGTGACGAAGACCTACAGAAAGCCACGGAGCATAAGCGTCAGCAGCCTCGCCCCGCGCCTTTCCGCGCGTCCGGCGGTCAGCAGACGTTCCGCGCCCGTGCGGCCGCACCTGCCCCCGCCATGCACGCTGCAGCCCGTCCCGCCGAGGCATCAGTGCACGCAAAGCCTGCCCCCGCCGGCCTGCATTCCTCCTACCGGCCCCTGGCCATAACCGAAGAAATGGATATGGATATGACAGCCGACACATCAGCCGACGGGCCACTCATGCACGACTCTCCCGCCCCGGCATCATCCGGCGACAGAGAGAGGGACGCCCACTATGCCCGCTGGCGTCAGGCGATCCTCGACACACAGATACTTGAACGGAAATTCTAATATCAATAAACAGAAACATAAAATAAACCCTTCATCACAATGAGATTCCCGATTCTCACTCCCGAAGAGGCCGCCGACCTTTTCTACAATGACTGCAACTGCGGATTCTCCGGATTCACAGCCCCCGGGGCTCCCAAAATGGTCACCCAGGCCATAGCCGCCAAAGCCGAAAAGCTGCACGCCCAGGGCGAACCATTCAAGATCAACATCGTCACCGGAGCATCGACATCCGACAAGTGTGACGGCATCCTGGCAAGAGCCAACGCGATAGGCCGACGCACACCTTACCAGAGCCATCCCGACCTGCGCAAGCGCATCAACTCGCACGACGCACACTACTTCGACCTCCACCTCTCGGAGACCGCCCAGAAACTGCGCTACGGCTTCATAGGTGACATAGACCTCGCCATAATCGAAGTCAGCGACATCCAGGACGACGGCACCGTGGTAGTAGGCACCGGCGTAGGCAACGTCCCCACCATAGCCAAGATGGCCAAGCGCATAGTGATAGAGCTCAACGAGAAGCTGCGCCACGCCCTCTACGGCATTCATGACATATACCTCCCCCTCGATCCTCCCAACCGCCGCGAGATCCCCATCTTCAAGCCAAGCGACCGCATAGGATCGCCCGTGCTCAAGCTCGACCCCGAGAAGATAGTAGGCGTGGTGATGAGCGACAACTACGAAGGTGTAAAGCCCTTCACGCCGCTTGACGACACCACCAAGCTCATAGGTGCCAACGTGTGCCGCTTCCTCATCGGAGAAATGAAGGCCGGACGCATCCCCTCCACCTTCCTCCCCATCCAGTCAGGAGTGGGCAACGTGGCCAACGCCGTGCTCTACGGCCTGGCCGACGCCAAGGAGATACCCCCCTTCCAGATGTACACCGAGGTGATACAGGACGCCGTGATCGAGCTCATGAAGAGCGGACGCTGCAGCTTCGGCTCCACAAGCTCCCTCACCGTGAGCAACGAAGTCGAAGAGGAAGTGATCAGCAACATCGACTTCTTCAAGGAGCATCTGGTGATACGCCCCGTGGAGATATCCAACAACCCCGAGGTGATACGCCGACTCGGCGTAATAGCCATGAACACCGCCCTCGAGGCCGACATATTCGGCAACATCAACTCAACCCACGTCACAGGCACAAGGATGATGAACGGCATAGGCGGATCGGGCGACTTCACACGCAACGCCTACGTGTCCATCTTCTCATGCCCGTCCATCACAAAAGAGGGCAAGATATCCAACATCGTGCCCATGGTGTCGCACGTCGACCACACCGAGCACTCCGTCGACATTCTCGTCACCGACCAGGGCATAGCCGACATGCGCGGCCTTGACCCCGTGCAGCGCGCCGAGGTGATAATCGACAACTGCGCCCACCCCATGTACCGCGAGCTTCTGCACGACTACCTGAAGATGTCGACTCGCGGAGGACAGACGCCCCACACCCTCGAAGCCGCGCTGGCATTCCACACCGAATTCCTCGCCTCGGGCGACATGCGCAACGTCAACCTCGGCAAATACATCTGACACCGCCCCGTGGCCTAAACGCCACAGCAAGGACTTAGAACTATAGGTATATTTAAGGCCATCTCGAACAGGAGAACTTTCAGACCGGGAAAACATAGAGACACATTTATGGATCTATGCTATGTTCCCTCCTGAAAGTTCTCCTGTTCTTATGTATGGCTCCGGCCTGAAATACCTGCTGTTGCCACGCCATTATTCACCACTTAGAATTCCGCTTCAATTATTGTATAAAATACAATAAGTCCATAAGTGTTAAAATTACACTTGTTTACCAAATTTATTTTGGAAATTGTAAAATAATACATATCTTTGCAGCATCTAAGTGATATACCTATCAATTCTTAGGTATCAGACCAGATTCTCCATCATGAAAAAGATGTCTCTCCGTTACGATCCCACCCACTGAAGGGTCTCTGTGAAGAAGAATATTTTCGTAAAAGATACAATAAGTGTTTTCATGTAAATTTTAGTCACCTTAAATCTAATTGAAGCAATGATTCCAAAGAGACTATTAAGTCTTCTGCTATTGGCATTGTTGGTATTCCCGGCTTACCTCGGGATCAGTGCAGGCGAGAACCGTTACAAGGTTGCCGCCTGTGACTGGATGATGCTGAAGCGACAGAAGCTTGGCTCCTTCAAACTCATGCACGAGCTTGGAGGTGACGGCGTGGAGATGGACGTGGGCGGCCTCGGCGCGCGCGACACCTTCGACAACAAATTTCACCACCGCCATTTCCGCAAGCTCTTCCGCGAGACAGCCGATAGCCTCGGAGTGCTCGTTCCCTCGGTAGCCATGTCGGGGTTCTACGGACAGTCATTCCTCACCCACCACAACTATAAGGCACTCGTCGAGGACTGCCTCTCCACCATGCGTGTAATGGGATCAAAAGTCGCATACCTCCCGCTCGGAGGGATAAAGGAGGACTGGACAAAGCCCGGACCGGCACGCCGCGAGCTGGTGAAACGCCTCCACGTGGCAGGAGTCATGGCTGAGGCCGACGGACTCGTCATAGGGATACGCACTCCGCTCGACGCCAAGGAAAACATACGTCTGCTCAAGGAGATCGACTCGCCCGCCGTGAAGATATACTACTCCTTCCAGACCGCGCTCGACAATCACCGCGACATCATCAGCGAGCTCCGCACCCTCGGCAAGGACCGCATATGCCAGATACATGCCTCCAACACCGACGGAGTCACCCTCGACCGCGACACCGCCCTCGACATGCCCCGCATCAAGGAGACACTCGACAGGATGGGATGGAGCGGATGGCTCGTGGTGGAACGCTCGCGCGACACCACCGAAGTACGCAACGTCAGGAAGAATTTCGACACCAACATACGCTATCTCAAAGAGGTGTTCCAGAAATAAGGGCATAGCCCATACGCAATATACGTGAAATCAATCTATTATCAATAATAACTCTTAAATTATCATGAATTACAGAATGCAAAGAATCAGTGGCATTTCTTGTGCGGCCTTGGCTATTCTGCTCTCGTCATGTGCCGACGACGGCTTTGACGACAAAGAGCGGTTTACGAGCAGTACACAAAATGCTCAGCTTCAATCGCCCAGGATCGAAGCAAGCGACCTATCAGTAGTCAACAATCCTGACGGGACTGAAAGTGTGAGGGTACAATGGCCCGTAGTGCCGGGAGCCATCGGCTATCAGGCAAGCGTAGCCATCGTAGAAGATCCGCAGAATCCCGAATACATTGTCAAAGACAAGATCATCGACGGATGCTCAATGACCTTTGACCGCCGTGAGGATACTTTCTATAAAATATACATCACGGCTCTCGGAGACAAGAAACTGAACAACACCGACGCCCCCGAGCCATCAGTGGTAGACTACAGCTCATACGTAACAGCTATTGACATACCCGAAGGAGAGGAAATATCAGCATTCATCAATGCCAATCTTCCCGAGCCCGGACAGGAGACCGCTTTCGCTCTCAAGCCCGGTGCCACTTATCATCTTGACGGCATAGCCGACTTTAATCTGACACAGTGCCAGCTGCGCGGCGACAAGCAGAACCATGCCACAATCATAGTAGGGCAAAACGGCTGTCTGAGGACCCAAAATGGACTGAAAGTCAGATATCTCAACTTTGATTGCGATAAAATGGAAAATGTAGGACTGATAAGACTCGCTGAGGTCGCTGATCCCACACTCCGCTTCGATGCATTGGGGTATAGCGGTGGTAATGCTGCCAAAGCATTTCTCATTAAAAATCCTGTAATGATTCAACATTGCTGGATCAAGGATCTAAAGGCAGGAGTCATTGCCGGTAGTAACGAAGACTGGTCGTTGGCTGATTTTCGTCTTGAGGATTGTATTATACAGCTTCATCTTGACAAATCATTCGGTGACAAGTCATTATTGAATCTTCAATACTGCACAGCAGAACAATCCATTGGCGGATGGAAATCATGTGCTCATTTCAAAGATCTATCCGTGAAAAACAATACTATATTCAATACCCAAGTCAATGATAAAACTTATTTTATACGTTACGCCAATGGCAGTAACTCCGATCCATCCAAGACATGGGGACCCGGTCACACATCCACACACAAATGGTTCAACAATACTTTAATTCGTACATTCACTGGTAAAGACTTTGGTAATAACATACAAAAAGGTGTGACCCATATCATGGAAAACAACATATTCTATGACACATACCGTATCAACAAGTATGCTCGTGGCACAAAACAGATCAAAGACAATGTTTTCTGTTATAAGGATGGCAGAAAAATCGATGGCAGTGACTCGTCTTTCGGTGCTGTTGATGACGGACTGAATTTCGACTACAACCAGACGATGGACTTCACAAAGCCCAATGCAGGTGTCAACTTCAAGCCCAACACCGGCACCACAGCAGGTGACCCGCGCTGGTACGAATAAACCAACCATAAATCAAAAAATACCACACAATGAAACACTATATAGCAAAACTATGTTTCGCGTTGCTGGCACTCTTCATATCGCTGCCCGCACTGGCCGATGATACGGTTTACTCTGCCACGGTCATGGACACCAATGACGAGCCACTCATGGGCGCGACAGTCAAGGTGCTCGACACACCTAATATCACAGTCACCGACCTTGACGGAAATTTCACAATAAAGGTCCCCAAGGGGGGGGTCGTAGAAGTCTCATACATAGGCTTTCAGACTCAGACAATCAAAGACCTCAGCATCAAGACAATCGTGCTTAAAGAGGATGTACAGGCTCTTGACGAGGTTGTCGTGGTAGGTTACGGCACACAGAAGAAAGCCCACCTCACCGGTTCGATCTCAACAGTGTCAATGAACGAGATCACCGACCTCAACAACGGTAGCCTTGCAAGCTCACTGAGCGGTATGGTCAACGGTCTTAGCGTCAATGGAGGCGAATCACGCCCCGGAAGCACACCCCGTCTTTACATCCGTGGAGCCGAGAACATGAGTGAAATGGGCAGCAGCGCACAGGAGCCTCTTTTCGTAATCGACGGTTTCGTATCAACCTCATCGGCATTCAACAATCTTGACAGCAACGATATCGAAAGCATCTCTGTGCTGAAGGACTCTTCAGCAGCCGTCTACGGTGCACGCGCTGCCAACGGTGTCATCCTCGTCACCACAAAGCGCGGCAAGATAGGCGAGCCGGTAATCTCCTACAGCGGATCTGTAGGTATTGCCGACGAAGTGGCCCGTCCTAAAATGCTTGACGCCTACAACTACGGACGTCTCTTCAATGCAATGGCAGCCGCCGATCCTACCAATACAGGTCTGGATCTCCGCACCGACCTGTTCCAGGCCGACGAGCTCAACGCAATGCGCAGCCTTAACTACGATCTTCTTGATGACAACTGGAAAACAGCATGGACACAGAAACATAATGTAGGCGTAAGCGGCGCGACCGAAAAAGCCAACTATTATGCAAGCATATCCTACTTCAAGCAGGACGGTAACCTCGGCAAACTCGACTATGACCGCTGGAACTACCGCGCCGGCGTGGATGTGACACTCAAGAAGTGGATCAAGGCATCTCTCCAGGTGTCCGGTGACTACGGAAAGAAAAACGCTCCCCTTATCAAGGTCGGAGGCTCAGGCACAGACGACTACAACATGCTCCTGACACATCCCCGCTACATCCCGGAATACGTCAACGGTCGTCCCATCACACCCTACGGTCCCAGCAATTCACTCCAGAATTCACAGCAGGACTACAACTTCTCGGTTCTTCAGGATCTTGGTGATTACTCAAACAATATGAGCAACAACCTGCAGATCAACTCATCGATCGCAGTCGACTTCGGATTCATCCCCGCCCTGAAAGGTCTTAACGCACGCTTCACCTACGGCAAAAACATATCCAACAGCAAGTCCAACGAGAAAGGATCCAGCTACAGCCTCTACTATATGTCAGAACGTTTTGGCAGCGGATCACACCTGTACACTCCGGTAGGTGGCGACGAGGACCGCATGGATCTTCTCTACTCTGATGCCAACTTCCTGCTTGCCAATAACGGACAGCCCATCGCCAACGGTTCGACAAACGGATATCTGCGTCGTCAGATGTCACGTTCCGACAATTACCAGATGAACCTCCAGATCAACTACAACCGTCAGTTCGGAGATCACTCCGTGGGTGCTCTTTTTGCAATTGAAAAATCCGAATCGGAATATGAATATCTTATCGGACGTGTGACCGACGTGTACGAATTCGGCACCAACCAATCCAATGCAGTCGGTCCTAACAATGATCCGTCAACCGAATTCAAACGCACCGAATCAGGCACACTCTCCTACATCGGACGTGCCAACTACGCATATGCCGACAAGTATCTTCTCGAGTTCCTTGTCCGTGTAGACTCTTCTACAAAGTTCGCTCCTGAAAACTACTGGGGAACATTCCCGTCGGTATCAGCCGGCTGGGTAGTGTCACAGGAGGACTGGTTCCGCAACCATGTGACCTGGATCGACTATCTCAAGATACGCGCATCCTACGGTCTTACCGGTCGTGACAACACCGTGGCATGGCAGTGGATGCAGAACTACGGAACAGATGCCGACAAGGGCCCCATCTTCGGTCACGGCAACAACAATCCTGCCGGAAGCCATATAGCTCTTAACAAAAACAACTCGGCAGTAAACCGCGACGCTCACTGGGACAAGTCGTACAAGATGAACGCAGGTCTCGACTTCAATGTGCTTCACAATCGCCTTGCATTCAATATCGACGGTTACTACAACCGTGACCGCGAGATGCTGTTGCCTTTCAGGGCATCCATACAGGGAACCGTGGGCACACAGTCAGCCAACATAAACTTCGGAGAGATGGACAGCTGGGGTGTCGAACTTGCAGCCACATGGCGCGACAACATCGGAAAAGACTTCTCTTACAAGGTGAATGTCAACACAGGTTACTCCGACAACAAAGTCATACTCAAAGACTGGGACAACGGAGAAGAATCATACCGAATGATATATAAGGGACACCGCACCGACATGGGAACATGGGGAATGCAATGCCTCGGCATGTTCCGCTCCTTCCAGGAGATCGAAGAGTATTTCGCAGCCAACAACATCGAGTCCTATATGGGCATGACAAAGGACAAAGTGCGTCCCGGTATGCTGATATACAAGGATGTCAGAGGCAAAAAACAGGCTGACGGCACATTCGCAGGTCCTAACGGCATCGTTGACGCCAAGGAGGACAAGGTGCTTCTCAGCAGCCGTGACAACCCTTATCATGTGACACTTAACCTGAATGCTTCCTACAAAGCCTTCTCCCTCACAGCCCAGATGAATGTCAGCTGGGGCGGCTACAGCTTCTTGCCCTCCAACGCGCTGAAACCGGCCAAGTCAATCGAATACACCAATATGCCTTCGTTCTGGGATCCCGACAATATGTTTGTTTACCAGGATATCTACGATGCTGCCGGCAATCTCCTTATGGCACAGAACCGCAATGCCGAGCTCCCGAACCTCGCATATGCCGATGTCAATTCAGAACTTTCGTCATTCTGGCGTGTAAGCGGCACACGTGCCACACTCAGCCGTCTGACACTCGCTTACTCACTCCCCACTTCAATACTCAAGCATATCGGAGTGTCGAGCTGCCGCCTGAATGTAACAGGTCAGAACCTCCTGAGCCTTTATAACCCGTATCCCGATAACTACATCGATCCCATGATGTCATACGGGAGCTATCCTATACTCCGTAAGATCACTTTCGGACTTAATCTATCCTTCTAAAATCTAAAAAACGATGAAATTCAAATATTTGTCTTTAGCTGTTCTATCGGCAGCAGCCCTCTCTTCCTGTAGCGACGAGTTCCTGCAGGAAAAGAAGAACTACGAGCAGACTGACGTCAATGCATACAATAGTTATGCCGGATCGCTCGGACGTCTTGCCGACTGTTATATGCTCACACTTCCCGATGTCAACGGCAATCCGGGATGGCAATATCCAAGCACCGGTAAAAACGATGATCTCTCAAAATGTACTGAAGAGTACTGTGGCTTCGGTGTTTTCGTAAACCCCGAAAAAGAGCTCTCAGCACTCTCAGGCAACCGCGTGCCCGATTATTTTCAGGGGGATGCAAGCAATATCCGTAACAGTGCATGGGGACGTATCCGCAACATCAACGACTGCATAGCAGGCATCAGCAACAGCACACTCTCTCAGGAGCAGAAGAATGAGCTTCTCGGACAGGCCTACTTCCTCCGTGCCTGGTGCTACTATATGTTAGTGAAATGGTATGGCGGTGTACCCATCATTACAGAGGTTCTTCCTCCCGTGGAGTCATCCATAACTCCGCGTTCAACAACCAAGCAGTGTATCGAATTCATTTGCGCCGATCTTGACCGGTCAGCCGAACTTCTCACGCCTTATACAACACACGGAGGATGGGAAAAGGCTTCCGACTACGGTCGTGTGACAACCGGTACGGCCCTTGCACTTAAAGGACGTGTAAAACTGCTTTGGGCAAGCCCCATATTCAACAGGGCCAATGATCCTGAACGCTGGAAGGACGCATATGAGACCATGAAAGCAGATCTGCCGATCATAGAGTCATGCGGATACAGGCTTCAGTATGAGAACAATCCAGGCAACAATGCAGCCAACTGGGCAAAAATGTTCAACGAGGACAGCAATCCCGAAGGTGTATTCACTATCCTCTACAATAACCGACCTTCAGGAGGCATACCTGATCAGCACCGCAACAATCCATGGGAGAGAGGCATACGTCCTACCAATACACTTGCAAGCGCAAGCTACACCCCATCGGCTGAAATTGTAGCACTCTTCCCGATGGCCGACGGACGACGCCCGGCCTCCTACAGATCATACACGACACTCCCGGCATCAAGCGAATATGACTACGACAGGAACCACCCGTACATGAATCGTGACCCACGTTTCTACCGCACATTCGCTTTCACCGGTGTACGCTGGGCTTACGAAGGAAACCCAAAAAATGATGACAACAACATACCCTATACCGGTGACAACTACGAGGTGTGGAGCTATGTATGGTATCTCACCAATGAGGCCCGCGAAAATATTGTAGACGGAAAAACATACGGTACAGATGACCTCCTCGATAAGGCCAAAGGCATGTACATCCGCAAGCGTTCCGATGACAAGGACCTTGCAGCTCCGCGCTATACATTTGACGCTAACCAGAACGGTTTCGGTCTGTCAGCAGCCCCGTACATGGAAATCCGTTTTGCTGAAGTTCTTCTCAATCTTGCTGAGGCAGCCTGCCAGACCGGACACTCTTCAGAAGCTGTAGATATACTCAAACGTATCCGCAGCCGTGTCTACAAGGATAAAGAGAACTGCGGTATCGACGCTTCGCTTTCAGGAAATGACGCAGCATGCATGGCTGCAATCCTTTACGAACGTCAGATAGAATTCGCATATGAAGGAAAACGTTTTGACGATCTCCGTCGCTGGATGCTCTTTGACGGCGGTGTAAATGTTCCTGCCGGAGCACCCTCCACCTGGGCTCTCACCGGATGGGGCGGCAACACCTGCTCATATCTCGGATTCGCACCTCTCAACGGCACACGCCGTGAAAGAATCGAATTCCGTGTGAAAGCTGATTTCAACGGTGGTCTCGGAAAAGAAAAATGGGAAATCAAAGAGGAAACCGTTGATGGCGTAAAAGTCAAGAAACGCATCAATCCCGATCCTCTCGCCGATGTAAAACGTCCGGCTGCAGTGAAACTTCAGGAAGGAAACGCCAACAAGTTACAACAATCCTTCGATAAACTCAACGAGTTTTACGACACATACCTCGAGCGTAACGATCGTCCAGGCGACGGACTTACAAGCGCACACACTAATCTCTACATAAAGTTCTTGCCAAAGTATTATATCATTGGCTTCGGAGCTTCTATGGAGAAGAACAGTGCTCTTCCCCAGAATATCGGTTGGGAAGATCTCAACAACGGTGGTGCTCCCGGCACTTTCGATCCTCTTGCTGAATAATTGAATTCCTTTAGATTTTTTTAGACTGATTCGGTATTGTCGGTCTAACCGGCAATACCGAATCAGTCTTTTAATATGTAATCCTAACAAATCATTAATGCAATGAACCGCAGAAAAGCTTTAACGGCTCTCTTCTCACTCTCGGTCATGGTTCCGGCAGCCGTGATGGCGCAGTATCCCCAGCTCAACGAAAAGGCGAGAAACGACTACAGCACCATGATCACAGCGGCCCGCCAGCATGCCGACTCGGCATGGGCCGTGGCCAAGCCCATAGTAGAAAAGGAGGCCCGCGAGGGTCGTCCGTATGTGCCCTGGGCTTCCCGCCCCGATGATCTCCTGAAGGCAAATATCCCGGCATTCCCGGGAGCCGAGGGGGGAGGCATGTACACTCCCGGCGGACGCGGGGGCAAGGTGATCACCGTGACCAATCTCAACGACAGCGGCCCCGGATCGTTCCGCGAGGCTTGCGAGACGGGCGGAGCACGCATAGTGGTGTTCAACGTGGCCGGCGTGATCAATCTCAAGACTCCTCTCTATGTGCGCGCCCCCTACATCACTATAGCCGGACAGACAGCACCCGGCGACGGTGTGTGCATAGCCGGCGAATCGTTCCAGGTGGACACCCACGACGTGATAGTGCGCCACATGCGCTTCCGCCGAGGCGACACACGCGTGCACAACCGCGAGGACTCCTTCGGAGGCAACCCGGTGGGCAATATCATGATCGACCACTGCTCGGCTGAGTGGGGCCTGGACGAGAACATCTCGTTCTACCGCCACATGTACGACCCCAGCGAGGGACAGTACAAGAGCACCGACCTGAAGCTCCCCACAGTGAATGTGACCATACAGAACACTATCTCGGCCAAGGCTCTCGACACTTACAACCATGCTTTCGGCTCTACGCTCGGAGGCGAGAACTGCATGTTTGCCCGCAACCTCTGGGCAAGCAACTCGGGACGCAACCCGTCGATAGGATGGAACGGTGTGTTCAACTTCGTCAACAATGTGGTGTACAACTGGGTGCACCGCTCGTCGGACGGCGGCGACTACACAGCCAAGTTCAACATGATCAACAACTACTATAAGCCCGGACCCGCCACACCCAAGGAGGGTAACATAGGCCACCGTATACTCAAACCCGAGGCCGGACGCAGCAAGCTCGACCACAAGGTGTATGGGCGCGTGTTTGCCGAGGGCAACATCATGGAAGGCTTCCCGGAGATCACAGCCGACAACTGGGCCGGCGGCATACAGATAGAGACCGACCCCGACTGCGGCGAGCACACTGCCTATATGCGCTCCAAGACACCGTTTGACATGCCTTACGTGCGCATATCATCGGCCGACGATGCCTACGACTATGTGCTCCGCAACGCCGGTGCCACCATCCCCTGCCGTGACATCATAGACCAGCGCATCATCGAGGAAGTAAGGACCGGTGTCCCCTACTACGACGAGAAGCTTGCCAAGAAGCATCACGGCGACATCAGCGGACTCTCGCCCAAATCGATGGGTGACGGACAGTTCAAATATCGTCGCCTCCCCAAGGATTCCTACAAGCTCGGCATCATCACCGATCCGATGCAGATGGGCGGATATCCCGAATACAAGGGGACACCCTATGTGGACACTGACGGCGACGGCATGCCCGACGCATGGGAGAAGGCCAACGGTCTCAACCCCAACGATCCCTCCGATGCCAACGGCGACTGCACCGGCGACGGATATACCAACATCGAGAAGTATATCAACGGCATATCCACCAGGAACTATGTGGACTGGAAGGATCTGCGCAACAACTACGACACCCTTGCAGCCAAGGGAAAACTAATGTAATCTCACCTGATAGGATATGAAAAAGTATCTCTTAGGAGTGCTCATAGCAGGGGCGTTCACCATGAATGCCCTCGCTGTGGACCTCAAGACCGAGGGCCGCGACCCGGCCTATGTGGAGTCGATCGTGAAACGCTCGCAGAAGATAGTCGACAAACTCGGCATAGAGGACGCCTCCAAGGCCAAGGATGTGACCAACATCATAGCCAACCGCTACTTCAAGCTCAACGACATCTACGAGGCGCGCGACGCTAAGGTGAAGGCAGCCAAGGAGACCCTTACCGGGGATGCCAAAAACCAGGCCGTACAGGCAGCCCAGAACGAGAAGGATGCGGCACTCTACCGCTGCCACTTCGAGTTTCCCGCCGACCTGTCGCTCTATCTCACCCCCGCACAGATCGAGGCAGTGAAGGACGGCATGACCTACGGCGTGGTGAAGGTGACCTATGACTCCCACCTCGACATGATCCCCACCCTCACCGATGAGGAGAAGGCTCAGATAATGGCTTGGCTCATCGAAGCCCGCGAAATAGCCATCGATGCCGAGAACTCCAACAAGAAGCATGAGGCGTTCGGGAAATACAAGGGGAGGATCAACAACTATCTCGCCGCCCGCGGCTATGACCTCACCAAGGAGCGTGAGGCATGGTATGAGCGCATCAAGGCCCGCGGAGGAAAGATCTGAGAATCCGGAAAAGAAAGTGTGAGGAGGGGGCGTGCCCCCTCCCCTGCTTTTATAGGAAGCTTGATAACAAGCACTCATCCACTCAGGGCCAAACATATCATCCAATAGAACTATTAACTTAATCGGCCGCAGGCTGAACAAAAATGAATAAATCACTTCTATCAGGCATCATCTGTCTCGCATTACTGCCGTTCACAGCTGAGGGTTTCCCCCTGCAGGTGAAGGACGGGAAAATCATCTATGAGACAGATGCACAGGGCAACCGCATTCTCGACTATTCCCACTGCGGTTACCGCAACTCGTCGGTCCCCATACCCGACATCAACAATGTGGTGGTGTCAGTGCCCTGGAAGGCCGGCGACAACACCGAACGCATACAGCGCGCCATCGACTATGCCTCGTCGCTGCCTGTGGGCAAGGACGGATTCCGCGGCACAGTGCTCCTCGACAAGGGGGTGTACGAGATCAGCGGCAGTCTGCGCATCTCGGCATCGGGCGTAGTGCTCCGGGGCCGCGGGGAGGGTGTCACGACCATAAAGAAGAACGGTGTTGACCGTGGCGCGCTCCTATATGTGGAAGGGGTGTATGATCCGGTGGTCACCGACACTGTCACCATCACATCGGGCTATGTGCCTGTCAACGGCAGGACATTCAGCGTGGACCGCTCCGGCAAGCTCGCCGCAGGTGAACGCGCGTTCATACTGCGCCCCTCATCCAAGGAGTGGATCGAATCCATCGGATGCGACATCTTCGGAGGTGGCATAAGTGCCCTCGGATGGAAAGCCGGCGACGTGGACATGCGCTGGGACCGCAACATATCGGCTGTGAACGGCAACGAGGTCACCATAGACTCCCCCGTGAGCATGGCTCTCGACAGCAAGTGGGGGATATCGCAGCTCCTCACCTACACATGGAAGGGACGCATCTCGGATGTGGGTGTGGAGTATCTCTCGCTCATGTCGGACTATGACAGGAAGTATCCCAAGGACGAGGACCACTGCTGGGACGGCATAAGCGTGTCAAACGCCGAGAACTGCTGGGTGCGGCAGGTCGATTTCAAACATTTTGCCGGAAGCGCGGTGATACTGCAGCCCACGGCATCACGCATCACCGTGGAGGACTGTGTGTCAACCGATCCGGTATCGGAGATCGGAGGCATGCGCCGGTCCACATTCCACACGCTCGGACAGGAGACACTGTTCCAGCGTTGCTACTCTGACCATGGCATCCACGACTTCGCGGCAGGCATGTATGCCCCCGGGCCTAACGCCTTCGTGCAGTGCGACTCACACGAATCGTTCGGCTACAGCGGAGCTAACGACGCCTGGGCACCCGGACTGCTCTTCGACATAGTGAATATCGACGGTAACAACCTCGCATTCAAGAATCTGTGGCACAACAAGAACGGTGGCGGCTGGAACACCGGCAACTCCACCTTCTGGCAGTGCACGGCCTCAGAGATAGAGTGTTTCTCACCTGCTCAGGACGCCAAGAACATGGCTTACGGCTGTTGGGCACAGTTCGTCGGCGACGGTGAATGGGCCCAGTCCAACAACCATGTGCAGCCGCGCAGCCTCTTCTATGCTCAGCTCGCCGAACGCCTCGGCAAAGAGGTGCCCGAAACGCAGTCGCGCATCCTGCCCATGCCCACCAACGCCACAAGCAGCCCCACCGTAGAGGCAGCCATGCAGCTCGCCAAAGAGGCCTATACCCCACGCCTCACCATGACGAAATGGGTGGCTGATGCCCCGTTCACGGCCTCAGTCTCGGCCGACGGCGCAAAGACAGTGGATGACATCAAGGTGAAGCAGCCGCGCATAGCCCGGGCTCCCGAACACCGTTATGACATAATCAACGGTGTCATAGTGCTGGACGGAGCCACGCTTACAGGCGGACGCCAGGAGGTGCCTTGGTGGAACGGCAAGATAAAGCCAAGCTACACAATCAAGGCAAAGCCTCACGTCACCCGATTCGTGCCCGGACGCGAAGGGCTCGGCCTGACCGACCGCATAGACTCCACACTCGCATACATGGACGAGAAAAACATTGTGGCTCTCGACCACAACTACGGTCTGTGGCTTGACCGCCGCCGCGATGACCATGAGCGCATACGCCGCCCCAACGGCGATGTATGGGCACCGTTCTACGAGCAGCCGTTCAGCCGCAGCGGCGAGGGCACTGCATGGGACGGAATGAGCCTCTATGACCTCCGACGCCCCAATGCGTGGTACTGGAGCCGCCTCGACGAGTTTGCCGACAAGGGTGCCGAGAGCGGCAAAGTGCTCTTCAACCAACACTATTTCCAGCACAACATCCTCGAGGCCGGAGCCCACTGGGTGGACTCACCGTGGCGTTCGTCCAACAACATCAATGCCACCGACCTTCCGGAGCCGGTGCCGTTTGCAGGAGACAAGCGCATCTTTGTGGCTGATATGTTCTACGATGTCAATCATCCCGTACGCCGCGACCTTCACCGCAACTATATACGCATGAACCTCGAACAGCTCGGCGACGATCCCAACGTGATACACTTCATAAGTGCCGAATATACAGGCCCGCTGCACTTCACCGAGTTCTGGCTCGATGAGATCGCCGCATGGGAAAAGGAGACCGGCAAGGATGTGAAAGTGGCTCTGAGCGCGACCAAGGATGTTCAGGACGCCATACTCGCCAACCCCAGATACAAGGATGTGGTGGACATCATAGACATACGTTACTGGCACTACAAGACCGACGGACTCTATGCGCCCGAAGGTGGGAAGAATCTCGCCCCGCGCCAGCACGCCCGTAAGATGAAGGTGGGCAAAGTGACTTTCGACGAGGCTTACAAGGCTGTGAGCGAATATCGCGAGAAATATCCCGATAAGGCTGTCACGTACTACGCGCAGAACTATCCCGATATGGCATGGGCGGTGTTCATGGCAGGAAGCTCGCTCGCCGGCATACCGCAGACCGACCGTGATTTCCTCACCGAAGCCGCCGGAATGAAGGCTATAGGCACTCCCGACAACAATTACCGTATGCTCGGAAAGCAGGACGGATGCATTGTCTACTCCAAGGGTGCGGGCAGCATTGATGTCAGCCTCGCTCCGGGCAAATACATGCTCACATCCATCAATCCCAAAACCGGCGAGATGACAATCATAAACAAGAAACTCGCCGTAAAGAGCGACTACACTCTCACGACCCCCGATTCCGCCAAAGTATTCTGGTTCAAGAAAATTTGACCGGTAAATAAGGCAATATAACCGAAATACGGCCCGAAAGCTCTAATCAAGACTTTTGGGCCGTATTTTTTATGATACGCGTTTCCGTTTGTCAAAATTGGTTATAACCATCCCTATGATGATTACGCCCATCGCCACGACCTGTATCCATTTAAGCCTGTCAATACCCATCATGACAGCTGAAACAGTGGCAAAAACAGGTATCATATACTGATACAACGATACAAGTTCAGAGCCGATACGTTTTATAGCAGGCTGGACAAGGAAATAAGCAAGAAAGGTAGGACAAATGAGTATGAATGATATTTCAAGCCACGGTGTGATACTGTCCGTTTCAAATATATTACTGTCCGCTAAACTTTTTGAGCAATTGAAAAATTAGGGCTGATTCTTGCAAAGCAAGCGACTAAAGTCGATT
>ERZ808037.80-NODE-80-length-102342-cov-11.451200_pt1 | contig 102342 bp, 96 predicted proteins | sample MGYA00380190_ERZ808037 | MGnify/ENA primary metagenome ERZ808037 (study PRJEB31490, sample SAMN06133399) | mouse gut metagenome | isolation source: J9 | host: mice | place: China: Chengdu | collected 2015-05 ...
AAATTTGACACGTCCACACCGATCGGCAGGGCGATGTTAAATATCTGTATCGTGTTCGCCCAACTGGAACGGGAAACCATACAAAAGCGGGTAACGGACGCTTATTATGCACGGTGCAAACGCGGTTTTTACATGGGCGGGCGTATCCCCTACGGCTACTGTCTAACGAACACGGTCATTGACAATATCCGCACTTCCATGTACGAGGAAGTCCCGGAGGAAAGCGAACAGCTAAAACTGATTTACTCCATGTATGCGGACACGGACAATTCACTTGGGGATATTGTACGGTACTTGAACGAACACCAGATTAAAAATCTGCGCGGCGCGAAATGGAATACCGCCCGTATCAGTGAAATGCTCCGCAATCCCGTATATGTGGAAGCGGATATTGACGTGTACCAGTTTTTCCAAAGTCAAGGCGCGAACATTTATAACCCGGCAAGCGATTTTACGGGCTATAATGCGTGTTATCTCTATAAGGGTACAGTTTCCACTTCAAGAAAACAGAGCGACTTATCCGACAAAGAAATTGTGCTTGCACCGCATAAGGGTTTTATCCCCTCTAAGACATGGTTAGCCTGCCGCATACGGTGTCTAAATAACCGACAGTCAACAAAGACTTGCAAGCCGAAAAATTCATGGCTTGTTGGTAAGGTAAAATGCGGCAAATGCGGTTATGCGCTGACAATTCGTAAGGCGAAAACAAAATGGGGACGTTACTTTGTTTGCAGCCAGTCGGGAAGCCGTGGAAGCAACTGTACCGGAGCAGGCTGTACGATTTACGCGGACGTTTTGGAAGAATATATGCTTGGCGCAATCAAGGAAAGATTGTCGGAGTTTCAGAACCTTTCCTGTCTATCTGAAACAGGAGAAGAACAAACAAATATGACGAAGAAAATCCGTCTGACACAGATTGAGGAAGAAATCGAAGAACTTCTCTCCAAAGTGTCCGGGGCAAGCGGCGTTCTGATGAAGTACATAGACGAAAAAGTATCGGAACTGGATGCAGAGCGGAAAGCCTTGCAGGAAGAAATCGTTACGGCAAATGTCACAGACACAGAGGGCAGATTGAAGCAGATAACCAATCATGTGAAAACATGGGAAACGCTCTCTTTCGAGGACAGACAGGCGGTAGTTGATACGCTTATCAAAGTCATTCGGATTGCAGACGGAAACATTGAAATTACTTGGAACATTTAACTATGAACCATGAAAGATTGAAGTACAGTATTTTGAGGGAGATAATTTTACTCCAATCCTCCCGTTTCGGTGAAGCCCTGCGCATCGCACAGGAGAATCTTGATTCCCGCAACTTCTATGCGTTCAACCCTGAGTTTGACAAATAAATATCAGACAGAGCTTCACACAAGTCTCGCTGGCAGATAGAACTACACATGAAACAAAAAGCAGGTTTGCAGAAAATACACTGTAAACCTGCTTTGCCTGAAATAAAAATGTGATACTTGGGGGTTTTCATATCATAATTTTGTGGTACAATGATAGGTAGAGACTGTTTAAAAGCGAAAAAGCTTAAACAGCATTGAAAAGCAAAATGTATAAAAAGGAGAAGAAAACAGTGGAAAAGGTTACAGAAGAGATCATCAATATTGGTGTCAATGATCGGGAAATCACACTTTTTGAAGGACAATACGAGGTAAAAAACGGTATGGCATATAATTCATATGTCATATTGGACGAGCAGGTTGTCGTGATGGATACAGTTGATCCGCGCGCGACACAGGAGTGGCTGCAAAATCTGGAGGAGGCAGTTGGCACAAGGGCTGTTGATTATCTGGTCATTCAGCATATGGAGCCGGACCACGGCGGCAGTATTATGCAGCTAATACAGCGTTATCCAGCGATGAAAATTGTTGGAAATGCAAAGACATTTCAGATGCTTCAGCAGTTTTTTGAGGTTGACCCGGGCGAGAAGGCAGTCATTGTAAAAGAAGGGGATACGCTCTGCACTGGAAAGCATACCCTACAGTTTTTTATGGCACCGATGGTACACTGGCCAGAAGTGATGGTCACTTACGATCAGACCGAAAAGGTATTATTCAGCGCAGATGGTTTTGGCAAATTTGGCACGCGCGATGCGGACGAGGACTGGACTTGTGAGGCCAGAAGATATTACATTAATATCTGCGGAAAATATGGAATGCAGGTGCAGGCACTATTAAAAAAGGCAGCAGCACTGGAAATCAGTACGATTTGCCCGCTGCATGGCCCTGTATTGACAGAGCAGCTTGGCTATTATATTGATAAATACCAAGTGTGGAGCAGCTATGAACCGGAGGACGAGGGCGTGCTGATTGCCTGTGCCTCGATTCATGGACATACATTGCAGGCGGCGAAGAAAATGAAAGAAATCTTAGAGCAGAAGGGTGCTAAGAAGGTGATTCTCTCAGATTTGACCAGAGACGACCTTCATGAAGCGGTGGAAGATGCATTCCGTTACAGCCATATGATCATAGCAGCAGCGTCATATGATGCCAGTGTGTTCCCGCCGATGGAGGACTTTTTAAGCCGTCTCAAATCAAAGAATTACCAGAAGCGTAAGGTTGGTATCATTGAAAATGGTTCGTGGGCGCCGACAGCGGCAAAGAGTATGAAGGCATTGCTGGAAGGCGCAAAGCAGCTCAGTATTGCAGAACCAGTAGTGACGATCAAGTCTGCTATGAAAGCAGAAGACCTTCCACAGATGGAAGTACTTGCAGAGGAGCTGTTGCAAGCATAATGTTAAACTGTTTTAATGGGCTGTCGGGAAATTTCCCGACAGCCCATTATTCACGGTAAGTCACCACTCTGTCTCCTTCTAAGATTCTGGTCTTTCCGTCAGGAATCAGAGATTCCTCGCCGCGCATGATCATCGCAATCAGCTCGTCAGGCGCCAGATTTAAGTCTGCGATCGTGCGGTTGCACCACGGATGATACCGGTCAATAAAAATCTCGTCGAGCAGCTCATCACCACTTGGGTTGTATGATGGCGCGCTCAGAATCACGCTGTCACCGGCAAGAATCAGTGTATCGCCCTTTGTGATGATGGTTTCATGATTTCGCTTAATCATCAGTGCAAGGGATCCTGTCGGGAAGGATACTTCCTTGACGAGTTTGTTTTCCCAGTTGTGCCCTTTGGGTATGTACATGCGAATCAGTGTGATGGAAGCGTCCTCCTGATAATCGTTGAAGGTTTTGCGGACATCTTCATTTTCGTCGATCATATCCAGTTTCTCAGCGACTCTTGGAAGCAGCGTGCCCTGTATGGCAACCGAGAACAGCGATACCATAAAGACAATGTGGAACAGGTTGTGCGGCATGATGACGCCGCCTGCCACTGCCATAATGGCAAACACTGAGGAGGAGGCGCCGCGCAGTCCTGCCCATGACACCAGCAGACATTGGCGCGCAGAACAGTGAAAAGGTTTTAGCAGCAGGAAAACGGCAACAGGTCTTGCAATCAAGGTAAGAATGATCGTGATCACGATTGCGGTGAGGATACCATCTGACATTTCATGCGGAATGGTCAGAAGCCCCAGCAGGAAAAAGATCAAAATCTGCGCAAGAGAGGTAACACCGTCAAAGAATGGTATGAGCGTAGCCTTGCTCTTGATACGGCTGTTGCCGATAATAACGCCCATAATATAGACGCTTAAATAGGCATTTCCGCCTAGAATCTGCGACAGGGCATAGCAGATTAGGACCATGGCTATCATAAAAATCGTGTCGAGCCCCTCTGATACGAGAGTCGTCTTGGTCATCAGACGGATGGTCAGCAGTGCAAAAACCAAACCGACCAGCGAGCCGACAACTAATTGCAGGAAGATGCGCATCACAATATGCTCTGATTCGCCAGAATAAATAATTCCCAGTGCAATAAAGGTCAGCATATATGCCATAGGGTCATTACTGCCGCTCTCCATCTCTAACAGGGAGGCAGTGCTGTCCTTGAGATTTAGTTTTTTCTGGCGCAGAATGGCAAACACGCTCGCAGCGTCCGTGGAACCAAGCACTGCACCGACCAGAAAGCTTTCCGGCCATGTATAGCCAAGCACCAGCCTTACAAAGAGGGCTGTGACTGCCGCTGTGACGGCTACGCCGATGGTAGATAGAAGGACAGACTTTACGGCTACGCCTTTTGCAAGCTCCCATTTCAGGTTAAAGCCGCCGTAGAACATGATAAACAGCAGTGCGATAGAACATATATTCTCGGCAAGCTTATAGTCGTTAAATGGTATCTTAAAGATGCCATCACTGCCAAAGAGCATACCGATAAACATAAACAGAATCAATGCCGGCATTCCAAATCTGCCGGAAAATTTTTCTGCGATCACACAGAGCAGAATCACAACTGCTACGAGGAGTAGGATAAAAGTCATAAAGCCGTCCTTTCTATTTAATAATCTAATAATCCAAAATAAAAATCTTTCATGATTTAGTATGTTAAAGTGCATCTATATATCATACTAACGTTTTCTGGAAGAATATGCAAGCCACGTTATAAATTTTTAATACTTTATAAAACTTTAATCGTAGAGTGACGCATGGTACTTTGCTTTGCGGTAAATTTTATAGAAAATAACTGCAAAGAGTGAAACGACGATGTAAAGTGTAGAGAGTGCTCCTGTAACGCCGCCAATAAAAACCAAAATCCATAAAAATATATTCATATCAAATAAAACCTCCAAATCAATCCAATCATATATGTATTTCATTCATTATTTGTTTTGTGCGTTTTTTTGCTCTGTCTGTGCGTTTTCCCCGCCAGAGGAGTTCGAGCTGCCGCCCGCCTCGTAAATGCAGGTAAATATTCCTGCACCGACAGCGATCACCACCATAATGCTAAATATAATATTTTGAAACATGATAAAAAACCTCCATATATAGAATAAAAAACATCGCGAAAAAGGCGCTCAGAAGCAGCAGTGGTACACTGAAAAAGGGTACACGAAAAAAGCCGCTATGAATTTCTGCAAGAGCGTCCAAAATTACAAGATAAATTCCTTACGCAATATGGGATTTTTTGCCATCATTTTTGTGGATATAATCCAGAGTCCTGTAACTGTACTGATTTTTGTATGCGTCAGTACGCAGACAGGAATTTTTGAAAGAAAGATACAACAGAAGAATACTGACCAGAAGCAGCGCGGCACTGAGATACAGACCGATGCGCAGCACTGTAAAAGGGCGCACAGACTGACGTGACAGGACAAATTCTGAAAGCAAACTCATAGAGCTTTTTTCATAGAAAATATGCGTGTCTGCCATATGGTCAGCAGCTTGCAGCGAGGCAGTATGGAACGAATCGGAGACATGCGAAAAAGAGGAATCCGCGTGAATATCCTCACAGTAAATTCCCTGTACAAGCATCAATAGTATGAATATGGCGCATAAGAGCCTGCTATGTACAATTTTTTTCATGTCATTCGTTGCCTCATTTCTGGCAGTTTTGATGTACCCGTGCGACAGCAGATCAGTTGTGTGAAAAACATACTGCTGTACGATGTGGGTGTTTTGTAACTATACCACAAATAAAGTGGTTCTTCAAGTAAAATATTTGAAAATATTTTGATGAAAAGCTTTTAGTTCCGCTTTATTCTGTGATATGCTATTGATATCAGTAATTTGCTGGGCATGTTGAGGAAGCAGCAAGAAACGAGGAGTACATCGATAAGAAAGGGATTAGTATGAGATTTGAATTTGACAAAAAGAACTGGACAAACATAACAGAAGGGGAAAAGGACTGTTATCTGCTCACAAACGGACTGGGCGGTTACAGCAGTCTGTCTGTGATCGGGGCGGCAGCAAGGGGGGATCAGGCGCTTCTGATGTCCGCAAAGAGGGCGCCGAATGTCAGAGAACATCTGGTGTCAAATATTTTCGAAAAGCTGGTCATAGATGGTCAGGAGTATATATTGACATCACAGCGCATGCAGTCAGGAAAAGATTATGAGGGGTTTCGGTACTTGGAGCAATTTGTCTATGACGATTTGGACGAAAAGGCACCCGTTTGGACATTCCGTGTCAGCGAAGTGACGGTCAGGAAGCACTTGTTGATGGTGCATGGCAAAAATACAGTTGCTCTGTGGTATGAGCTGGACAATCCGTCTGGGAAGGAGGTGTCCTTGGAACTGACACCGCTGTTTCGCTTCACTTCCAAAAAAGAAGAGTTTGATGCCGCACAGCAACTCGAGGAATATAAGCTTGCGCTGTGTGATGAGGCAGCAGCGGGCGCACAGGACAAGCAGTACTGTATCACAGGCGGGGATAGGCAGCTTTATCTTGCGACGAATGCGGCACTGTCACAAGAGCCGGCGCATTTGTTTGGAGAGATGTATTTCTCGCAGGATGAGCGCGACGGGCGTGTGGCATTTGGCAATGCTTTTGTGAACTGTACGTTAAACTGTACATCAAAGAACATCTATCTTCTGCTTAGCACCGAGAAGCCAGATGCCTGTGCACAAGAATGCTATCACGAGTTTATGCGCCAGAACAGCGCGCGCAAAAGCCAACTGCTCACACAGGCAAATCTGTCCTCAGACCTTGGACGGCAGCTTGTGCTGAGTGCAGATGCGTATGTCGTGCGGCGGGATTCTACAGATGGCAAAAGCATTATCGCGGGCTATCCGTTTTTTGAGGACTGGGGGCGGGATACCATGATTTCGCTCGCAGGAGCGACACTGGTGACTGGACGCTTTGAGGAGTGCAAGAGCATTCTTCGGACGTTTGCCAAATATGTGAAAAATGGACTGCTGCCCAATCTGTTTCCAGAGGGCGGTGAGAATCCGATGTACAATTCGGCAGATGCGCCGCTGCTGTTTGTGAATGCAGTGTATGAATATCTGGAGTACTCTGGCGACAAGGCATTTCAGGACGAGCTGCTGCCTGTATTAAAACAGATTATTGACGGATATCAACATGGCACAGATTTTCACATCGGCATGGACAGCGATGGTCTGGTCATGGCAGGTGCGGGTCTCGAGCAGCTCACATGGATGGATGTGCGTGTGGGTGATTTCCTGCCGACGCCAAGACACGGTAAGCCTGTGGAGATCAATGCGTACTGGTACAGCGCACTGATGGTAATGTATGCGCTTACACAGGATTCGAACTACCAAGAGCTTGCCTCAAAGGTCAAAGATGCATTTCAGGAGAAATTCTGGAACGAAAGCGAACAGTGTTTAAAAGATGTACTGTCGGGCGGGAAGGATGAAAATCAAATCCGGTGCAACCAAATCTGGGCGCTGACCATGCCGTTTACCATGCTTTCTGCTGAAAAGGAGGCGTCCATTCTCAAAAAAGTCAAAGATGAGCTGTACACGACGGTTGGCCTGCGCACGCTGGCAAAGGAGGACCCTGATTTTCACCGCGTTTACATCGGACCGATGGAGGAGCGCGACAGGGCGTATCATCAGGGAACCGTGTGGGCATTTCCGCTGGGGGCATATTACAGAGCCTGCATACGTTATGCAGGAAAGTGTGAGGACATGGCGGAGAAAGAGCGCATACAGACCGAGCTGACAGAAGGCTTTGAGGCGCTAAATGCATGGCTTAGAGAAGGCTGTGTGTCCCAGATTGCAGAGATTTACGACGGGGAGACGCCAACAGTGTCAAGAGGGTGTTTCGCGCAGGCATGGAGTGTGACGGAGCTTCTGCGGGCAGTATATGATTACGAAAGAATGTAGGGGGAGATGTTCGAAATGGCAAAACTATACGAAATTGATTTTGCAGCACTAAGCGGCGCAGAGAAGTCCAAATTCATTCTTGATTTGAAAGATTTGGCGGAGGAATGCTTTGCGGCATATCCATTTGAAGTGACAATCAATGCGCAGCTTTTGATCTTTACACGATGGTGGAATTCTTACCGCCTGATGGTACCTGAAATTCCTGCGCCAGAGATGTTGGATACTATTATGGAAATGCTGTGGGATTATCAGGAGGGAAAAATAGAGCCGTCTGAATTTATGCGGTTTGCAGACTGTCTGGACGCCGTAGTGATTGAGATTGCAACAGGCGATACGGAGAAATTGGACAAGGACGAGGCATATTATGACTTTAAGGCGCAGTATTTTTGGAACTGGGCAGAAGGGGAGTCTTATTATAATATTTTTTTAATAGATGCTTCTTCTTTATTTGAGGAAATCAGAGAGCACATCATTGACTGGAATTGTGTTCAGTCGATCGTGGATTGTGATCTCGCAGATCTCAAAGTTCCTTTTCTGGAGGAGATGGACGAAGCGCCCGACTGCACCGCCAATGTTTTAGAAAAATGGTTTCAGGAGGTTTATAACACGCCGACATTTTGTGAAGTCATCTCCTTATTGCAGCGGGATATACAAAATGCGCTGTCTGGAATACCCATGGCAGAGCTTAGAAAACAATATCAAAGTGAGTACGTATTCTCGCCGGAGGACTGTGCCAAGATCACGGAGGAAGCTTTTTGATGGTCATGAAAAAGCCAGCATGAAAAAAATTGCACAGCCATATTGAATTATTGTTAAAAATATGTCAAAATAATACTGTTCAGAGTTATTTCAGATATAGAAATTTTTGATACGCAGGAGGCTAAGCTATGAGAGGGATAGATACACAGGTCCGTAAAACACGGCGCGCGATTTTCAGAGAAGTGGCTAATATGGCATATCATTCCACAAATCTGGTGGATGATATGGAGGCACTTCCCTATAAGCTCGCAGATGCAGAAAACTCACCTTATTGGGATAATATTTATCGTGAGCGGGAGATTATCCGCGAGCGCACACGCCTTGCGATGGGAATGTCGCTTCGCCCGGAGGACGAGCCAGTTCAGGTCAGTCAGGGCGTGGAGGAGAGCAATATTGACGAAAAGTATTATGAGCCGCCTTTGATGCAGGTGATTGCATCTGCGTGCAATGCGTGTCCAGAGAACCAGTACGAGGTTACAGACAAATGTATGGGTTGTCTTGCCCATCCGTGTAACGAGGTTTGTCCAAGAGGCGCGATCACGATGAAAAACGGGCGCTCTGTAATTGATCAGGAGAAATGTATCAAGTGCGGTAAGTGTAAGACTGTATGTCCCTATGATGCGATTTCCCACCAGCAGCGTCCATGCCTTGCGCACTGTGGCGTGAATGCGATTCACTCTGACAGCCACGGCAGGGCTGTGATCGACGATGAAAAATGTGTTTCCTGCGGGCAGTGTATGGTGAGTTGTCCATTTGGCGCTATCGCCGATAAATCGCAGATTTTTCAGTTGATCCGCGCGATGCAGTCAGGCAGAAAAATCATTGCGCAGGTGGCGCCTGCATTTGTGGGGCAGTTTGGCCCCAAGGTGACACCGGATATGTTAAAGACCGCACTCAAGGAGTTAGGCTTCTTTGATGTGTATGAGACGGCAATCGGCGCCGATATGGGCGCCATGACAGAGGCGGAGCACTATGTGAAAGAGGTCGCGACAGGTGAAGTGCCATTTCTGCTCACCTCATGCTGTCCTTCATGGTCGATGCTTGCCAAGAAATTTTTCCCGGAAACGATTGATAAAATCAGCAATGCGCTGACGCCGATGGTGGCGACTGCCAGAGTCATCAAGGAGAAATACCCAGACGCCAGTGTGGTATTTATCGGCCCCTGTGCCAGCAAGAAGCTCGAGGCAAGCCGCAGGACTATCCGCTCAGATGTGGACTTTGTGATCACTTTTGAGGAGCTGACGGGCATGTTTGAGGCGAAGGGCATTTTATTAGAGGAGATCAAGGCGATGGATGCCATGAACGATGCGACGGCTGCTGGGCGCGGCTACGGTGTAGCAGGCGGCGTTGCCAGCGCTATTGAGGGATGTATCAAAGAGTATTATCCTGACACAGAGATTCATATCGAACATGCCGAGAGTCTCTCTGAGTGCAAGAAGATTTTGATGCTTGCGAAGGCTGGCAAGAAAAACGGATGCTTGATTGAAGGAATGGCGTGTCCGGGCGGCTGTGTAGCCGGGGCAGGTACGAACATTGCGATTCCAACAGCGACAAAAGATTTGCTCAGCTTCAAAAATTCTTCCGAACAAAAACTTCCGGGACAGGAGGTGCGCCAGCCGGAGTGCTCGAAGGAATAAGGATAATACAGCATAAAGAACTAGAATAAAAAGGGACTCTCAGAAACAGATACGATGATAAAATTTGTTTCTGAGAGTCCCTAAAAAATATTATAAAGAGTCCATTAACGGCAGCGTATTACAGATCAGCACCGTGGTCAATAACAATTATCTGTCCTGTGATTGCAGAGGACTCGTCGCCTGCAAGAAACAGAATCGCATTGGCAACCTCCTCTGGCATACATGCGGGCAGAGACAAGTCAGCATGTTTTGACATAGCACTGATCATATCCGGGTCGAGATTCTCCTTTTTCATGCCCATTGTCATCGGTGTCACGACGCTTCCGGGACAGAGGGCGTTGCAGCGCACATTGACGTTGGCACAGCGCATGGCGATGTTTTTGGTCATGCCGATCATTGCCGCCTTGCTCGCCACATAAGCCACACCGCCGCCGCCTGTGTAGCCTGCCACACTCGCAACATTCACGATAGAGCCAGCCTTCTTTTCAACCATTACTTTTGCCGCCTCTCTTGTCATGTAAAGCGTGCCCTTGGTATTGATGTCAATCAGTGTGTCAATAGTTTCATCCGTTACTTTTTCAACCGCCTCAATGCCGCTGTCAACGACACCCGCATTGTTTACCAGAATATCCACCGTGCCAAAGGTTTCAAGCGTTTTTGCGATCACAGCGCTGCACTGTGCCTTGTCTGAGATGTCGCAGGGAACTGCCAATGCCTCGCCGCCGGCTGCTTTGATTTTGTCAGCCACCGCCTCGAGCTGCTCTACCCTTCGCGCTGAGATGACTACCTTTGCACCCTCCTTTGCAAAAAGCTCTGCTGCGCAGGCACCGATGCCTGAGTTGCCTCCTGTGATCACTGCTACCTTTCCGTCAAGTCTGCCCATATGATTACCTCCTAATTTTTTTGATTTCTTTTGGTTTTCGTGCTATTTTGATTATACCATAGGTGATCAAATAAATATAGGAAAAAGAATATAAAATATATTTGTATTAACAATATGAATTACCGATAAAAAAAGAACTGATCTATCCCAAACCAGACGCCGAAAAGTTATGGATTGTCCGTGTCATGTCAGATGCAAAAACTGGTAATATCCTCTTATGAGCATAGGAACGCCTCAGCATGGCAATGCTATGAGAGTAAAATCCATTTGAAATTGGAGTTTACTTTCATAGCGTAATCAGAGATGAATATGAGGTGCAAAAATGGATTATACAGATAATTTGCAGAGTGGATTGCCGCTTGGTCTGGCGTTTGGCATGGCGATGGACGAACAGGCAATCAATCATTACGGTAAGATGACAGAGTACGAAAAAGAGCAGGTAATCGCCAGAAGCAAAGATGTAAAAAGCAAAGAGGAAATGCAGCAGCTCATACAGAAAATCAGTGATGGCGATACCATAATGTAAGCTCAAGATGTAAGATTTGGAGGAGAAGCAGCCTTAGCTTGTAAGCGGGGCTGCTTCTTCTGATTTAATTAGCTTAATACATACAAATGAATTGCAGCATTGCACCATTTCTGCTATAATACCTTCATGGGTACTGCCATAACGGTAGGCGGTTAGCCCTCTGCGGAGGGACTGTGACCCTCCGATTACATAGAGAACTGTACGAAATACAGTAATATGGACAGAAGAGGGGGATGCGAATGATGACGATTGACAGTCTGATAGCGGTAATTAGTCTTGTACTGACCGCATTTGGACTTGGATATGCTATCGGAAGTAACAACACAAAAAAATAACCGCCCAAGCCTCGCAAACTTAGCGGTTATTTAACCAAAATTTGACCGGGCTAACCGTCTATCGGCAGCACCCTTATTTATTGTCATCTTATCACGGAGTAATGTTATTGTCAAATTGTTTTGTCCTCATTTTTATTTTTTATAACAGCCTATTAGTAACTTATTTTCTTCTCCAGCAGGTTTAAAAGTCCATAGATTCCCATTGCAATCACACATAGAATCACAATGCTTAGGATCACCATATCGAGCTTGAAAACTTGGCTTCCATAGATGATAAGATATCCCAATCCCTTTCTGCCAGCGAGAAATTCCCCGATAATGACGCCGACTAATGCCAGACCAATGTTGACCTTTGACAGAGAGATAAACGTGGGAATATTTCCGGGAAATACCACCTTTGTAAAAGCCTGCAATTTCGTGCCGCCCAGTGTCTCGATGAGTTTCAGCCGTTCAGGGTCGGTCTGCTCAAAAGACTGGTATAAATTCAAAATGCAGCCGAATATTCCGACAGAAATTCCGCATAGAATAATAGTGCGGGGACCAGTGCCAAGCCACACAATAATCAGCGGTGCAAGCGCGGACTTGGGGAGACTGTTGAGCACAATCAAAAACGGTTCAAACATTTTGCCCAGTGAGGGATAGAACCAGAAAAATGTCGCAGTCAGCAGGGAGAACAGGATAATCAGTAAAAAGCTGACACCCGACTCCAAAAGTGTAATGCCGATATGGCTCAGCAGGGACATATCTTGAACATCATGCCAGAAAAGCTTCGAGATGGTGATGGGCGAGCTGAAATAAAAACTGTCAATCCAGCCCAGATCAGCAGACACCTGCCAAAGCATCACAAAGGCCGCAAACAACAGAATCCGGCTCCAAAATATGTACAGTTTTTGCAGCTTCTGACGCCGCAGAAAGTTTTTTTGCCCGATGGTAAGCGCCGCGGCATCACTTTTGATGATATCGTTGGTTTCATGGTTATTTTTCTGTATTTTCATCTTGCATTTCCCTCCAAATTTGATCAAAATACTCCTGAAAAAGACTTGACTTTCTCATATCCTCGCGCGGAACCCCATTGGCTTCAAACTCGATGGGGAGGACATCTTTTATCGTACAGGGCGGTTTTGTGAGCACAAATATAACGTCAGCCATCGAGATCGCTTCTGAGATATCATGTGTTACAAGGATAGCTGTCTTTTGTTCGGATTTGATAATGTCATGGACATCTTTAGACACATTGAGCCTCGTCTGATAATCCAGCGCGCTAAACGGCTCGTCGAGCAAAAGCAGGTCGGGGCGCAGGGCAAGTGTGCGGATAAGGGCAATGCGCTGCCGCATACCGCCGGAGAGTGCAGACGGCTTCTGCTTCCTGACATTGGACAGATGATATTTGTCCAGCAGTTCATCGACCAATTCCAGATTCTCTTTATTTTTCTTTTTCTGTATTTCCAGACCAAGCGTGATGTTCTGATAGACACTGCGCCATTCTAACAGGTGGTCATGCTGTAGCATGTATCCGACACGCGGAGCATTGAAATCATCAGAGTAATAGGTGATGAAGCCGCTTACGGGCTTGAGCAGCCCGGCAATCAAGGAGAGGATTGTCGATTTGCCGCAGCCGCTGGGACCAACCAGTGCCGCAAAGGCACCTTTTTCAACTGTAAAATTTATGTCATTTAATACCTTTACTTCGCCAAGATTACTATAATAAGAAAAATTTACGTGATCCAGACGGAGAATAGGCTTATCCTGATGAGGTTTTGACATATCGTGACCGCCGCCTTTCTGTGTTAGGTTGAGATTGATGGATAGAGGTATAGAATAGTATATGTGAAAGTGGGGTAAGAGTGCTATAAACCAATGAAAATCGCTTGCAAGCCATGTATAGTTATGATATGATGCAAATAAAATAATTCCCTTTTTGTCATGCTTCACAAAGTTATACATGAGGGGACTAGAAAAAAGAACAAAGGAGAAAAATAAAGGCGGGCGGGTAGGATTCCCCGTCATTTTTTATGTACAGACCCGTGCATAGGAAAAAAGCCGCTAAAGCGGCGCGGGTTGCGAAGATATACCTTAAAATTTCCTACAACAAACCGGAGGTAACAAATCTATATGCAGAAAAAAACCTATGAAATCATGCACAAAGATAAAAAGACAGCCTCAATAGACGAAACAGGCCACTGCACAGTATACGACGAAGCATTTATGCCCTACAGCCTGTATCTGGAGGAGGCAGAGGACATAGACACCCTTGTGAACAATATCACCAATTTTTATTACTGGTGTGCCTCCCGAGTACTGACACTGGACAGGACATATGCGAAGGAAATCTTAAACAGTATTGGTGTACAGCAGGCCGTGACGGACAGGGACCGGGCAAAGCTTGCACTGTCTTACCGCTGCGTGTCGCTGACAGATGTTTTTTGGGTAAAGACAGCAGACGAGGAGATTGGCTTTCATACAGTTAATCTATATGAAAATCATCTGGAGAATACCTTTATGGATATTTCGCTAAGAGGCAGGCAGTACTCTGTTCAAAATGAATGTCTGGCGAGGGATTTATCGACAAATGGCTGTTTTCCTAAGGCGTGGCAGCGGAGTGAGAAGGTGTTTTGGCTGTTGAAGGACGGCGGCGGAAAGGCTGTTGAGAGAGAATTGCTTGCAAGCCGGATCAGCAGATGCTTTGATGTCGCACAGGTGTTGTATGAGGAGCGTTTTTTTGACGGGGAAAAAGTCAGTGTGAGCGAAAATATGACCTCTTTAGATTGTTCGATTGTATCCATGGAGGCATTTGAGATTTATGCCCAGAATCATGATATCAAAACACTAGATTATATTCTCAGGCTCGATGCGCACAATTATTATATGATGAACATTGTTGACTATCTGGTGGGGAATACGGACAGGCATTGGGGAAATTGGGGCGTGCTGGTGGATAATGCGACGAACAAGCCGATACATCTGCATAAACTCATGGATTTTAACCAAGCCTTTCATGCGTATGACCAGCTTGACGGGGCGAACTGCCAGACTGTATTTGGAGAGCGTTTGACACAGCGGGAGGCCGCCGTTGTGGCTGTTCAGCGGATTGGGCTCAATCAGCTTCGGGAGCTTGATGAGACAAGCTTTGCAGCGCTGCCCCAATATTATCCAATGTTTCTTCAAAGACTAGCACTGTTAAAAAGCATTCCTTGACGGGCGTCTAACATTCATGCGTTTGCCGTCGATTTTTTATTGCAACGATAGAAAAATTATGCTATTATTACTAATATTTGTATTCGGCATGTTACGGTTGAGACAACACTGCAATTTTTTATAGATTTTACTGAATCAGAACAACAGGAGGCGACGATAAGATGGCACAGCTTTGGGGCGGCAGATTTACCAAGGAAACAGACAAGCTTGTTTATAATTTTAATGCATCAATCTCATTTGACCAGAAATTTTTTCGGCAGGACGTAGAGGGCAGCATGGCGCATGTAAAAATGCTTGCGAAGCAGGAAATACTGACGGAGGATGAGAAGAATCAAATCCTGTCAGGATTAGAAGGGATTTTAAGTGACGTTGAAAACGGAACGTTGGAGATCACAGACGAATATGAAGATATTCACAGCTTTGTGGAGGCAAATCTGATTGACAGAATCGGTGATGCGGGCAAGAAACTGCACACAGGCAGGAGCAGAAATGATCAGGTTGCGCTTGATATGAAGCTTTATACACGGCATGAAATCGTTGAGATCAATTCACTTCTAAAAGAACTGCTTGAAAGTATCCTTCATATTATGGAAGAAAATATAGAGACCTATATGCCCAGCTTCACGCATTTGCAGAAGGCACAGCCGATCACGCTGGCACATCATATGGGGGCATATTTTGAGATGTTCAAGCGCGACAGACAGCGGCTTGATGACATCTATGCCCGAATGAATTACTGTCCGCTGGGCTCAGGTGCATTGGCGGGAACTACCTATCCATTAGACAGGGATTATACGGCACAGCTTCTTGATTTCAGTGGTCCGACACTCAACAGCATGGACGCTGTGGCAGACCGTGACTATGTGATCGAGCTGTTGTCTGCACTGTCTACCATTATGATGCATCTTAGCCGTTTCAGCGAGGAGATTATCATATGGAATTGTAATGAATATCATTTCGTGGAAATCGACGACGCGTACTCGACCGGCAGCAGCATCATGCCGCAGAAGAAAAATCCTGATATCGCAGAGCTGGTGCGCGGCAAGACAGGGCGCGTATATGGCGCGTTGGTATCAATCCTCACGACAATGAAAGGGCTTCCGCTGGCATACAATAAAGATATGCAAGAGGACAAGGAGCTGACCTTTGATGCGATTGACACTGTGAAGGGCTGTGTGGCGCTGTTTACGGGAATGTTAAACACATTAAAATTCAACAAAGAGGTCATGAAAACAAGCGCCATGAAGGGCTTTACCAATGCCACAGACGCGGCGGATTATCTCGTAAATCATGGGGTGCCATTTCGAGATGCACATGGCATTATCGGAAGGCTGGTGCTGTATTGTATCGAGAAGGACAAGGCGATTGATGAGCTGTCCCTTGAGGAGTTAAAGGCAATCAGTCCAGTATTTGAACAGGATCTTTTTGAGGCAGTCAGCCTTGAAACTTGTGTCAACAAGCGCACGACAATCGGCGCGCCGGGGCCAGATGCGATGCGGGAGGTTCTTCGTATTCAAAAGGAGTATTTAAGTCTTAAATGAATCATGAGGGAAAATATATGACTCTGGCAGAGAAATTTGTAAGTGCTGTCACAAGTATTCAAGATGCAGATTTATGTTTTAATGAACCAGTAGATGATATTATGCTGAATCAGATCGAATCAGAAACAGGTCTTACATTGCCAGTGGAATTTAAAAATTTATATAAGCTGCACAATGGACAGGGTGATATCGGAGATTCTTTGTTTGACTTATTTAGTCTAAATTCTGCAAAGGATATTTTGGAAAATTGGGATGCATTTAAAATAGTAGAGCCGCAATGTGATCAAGATGGTATCAAAGCAGAGCCTGAGGAGGGAATAAAGGATAAATGGTGTAATTCTAAATGGATACCATTTGCAAGTACTGCCGATGGGCATGCTATTTGTATTGATTATGATCCTGCTGAAGGTGGAAATGTTGGACAGATTATAACATTTTGGTATAATGAAGGAGAACGCAATTTGATTGCAGATTCGTTTGAAGAATTTATTATATCCTATTTAAAAAATTTAGAAGAGGGTATCTATATTTATGATACAGAAAGAAATGCTATTGTAAGAAAAGATGGCAAACTAATGTTTGGCACTTGATAACTAAAAAATATAATCTATCAAGTAAATTTTGATGCTGATAGTTCGATCAGCAGAATGGAGGAGAAAAATGAGTGAAAAATTAAAAGTAGGTATTCTTGGCGGTACAGGTATGGTAGGGCAGAGATTTATTGCGCTCTTGGAGAACCATCCGTGGTTTGAGGTGACGACAATCGCGGCAAGTCCGCGTTCTGCTGGAAAAACATATGCGGAGGCAGTCGGTGACAGATGGAAAATGACAACACCGATGCCGGAGGCAGTCAAGAATCTTGTCGTTATGAATGTCAATGAAGTGGAGAAGGTTGCTTCCGAGGTTGACTTCGTATTTTCCGCAGTGGATATGACCAAAGAAGAAATCAAAAAGATTGAGGAAGATTATGCTAAGACAGAGACCCCTGTAGTCAGCAACAATTCCGCGCACAGATGGACACCTGACGTTCCGATGGTGGTGCCTGAGATCAATCCTGAACACATGAAGGTTATTGAGTTCCAGAAAAAGCGCCTTGGCACGACAAGAGGATTTGTGGCAGTCAAGCCAAACTGCTCGATTCAGAGCTATGCGCCTGTCCTGACAGCATGGAAAGAGTTTGAGCCGTATGAGGTGGTTGCGACGACCTATCAGGCGATTTCTGGCGCTGGAAAAACCTTTAAGGACTGGCCTGAAATGGAGGGCAATATTATCCCGTACATCGGCGGCGAGGAGGAGAAGAGCGAGAAGGAACCGCTTCGAATCTGGGGCGAGATCAAGGACGGTGTGATTGAGCCGGCAGCATCGCCTGTCATCACCTGCCAGTGTATCCGCGTACCAGTATTAAACGGCCATACGGCTGCCGTGTTTGTCAAGTTCAGAAAGCAGCCGACCAAAGAGCAGTTGATTGAGAAATTAGTGAATTTCAAAGGAGTGCCACAGGAACTGAACCTTCCGAGTGCACCAAAGCAGTTTATCCAGTATCTTGAGGAGGATAACAGACCGCAGGTAAACCTTGATGTTGATTATGAAAATGGCATGGGTGTCTCTGTAGGACGAATCCGCGAGGACAGTGTTTACGACTGGAAGTTTGTCGGACTTTCGCACAATACAGTGCGCGGCGCGGCAGGCGGTGCCGTACTCTGCGCAGAGCTTCTCAAAGCACAGGGATATATCACAAAGAAGTAAATGATAATAGTATATAATGATTCCGAGTGGAAAGAGCAGTATTTTGCTGCTCTTTCTGACTTAGGAATTGTTCGGTGTGTGGGCAGTACAAGAAATGGAAAAAGATAATGAGAAAAGAGATGGAAAAAGAAGTCATAGATGCGACCTCATATCAGCAGATGGCATTCGCGTGGGGGCTTGTGTATGATGTTGAAAATGATGTAATCTATGGAAAGCGAAATGGTTATCACATATTGGTCTACACCGCAGAGGTTGGTTGTGCACATCCGCTGTGGTTCAAACTTTCCATTTCAGTGACAAGCAGTCAGCACACTATACTTCAAGTAAAAAATATGCTTGCAGAAACCAGCGAAACGTTCATACAGGATATTCTCTGTTCTGGCACGAAAATGACCGTGCTGTTTGACGATATGCCAGATCTTGAAAGCGCACAGACCAGAGTGGGCAAGGTCTTGGATCTCCTGATTGCATATCTGGCAGAAAACAAATTTGAAGCCTGCTGTGAAAGATGTGGTGCAACTGGTGATACAGGTTTTCTACAAATGCGGCTGGATTATGGACACTTTTGCGCTGCATGTGAAAAGCTTACAGAGGAGGAACTGGAAGAAGCGGCCAAACAAGCTGCTGCGGCAGCAAGAAAGAAAATATATATCAAGGCGGGAATCCTCATGCTGTTTGGGATTTTGGCAGGAGGCATTCCCCTTTTCTTTGTGTTGAGGATTAGCCTGTCAGAGCGTCTTGGTTACTTTGCGCTATGGTCGTTTTTGATAGTGATAATGGTTGCAGGCATGGTAAAAAATGGAAGATTAGTGTGAGCAAAAGACAGGCAAACGATAAACAAAATTAGGATGGAGATAAGAACTTGGGAAAGAAACTGATTATAACCGAGAAACCATCAGTAGCACAGGATTACGCAAAAGTTTTTCAGGTATCAGGAAAACGAAACGGCTACATAGAGAATAGCACCTATGTCATTACATGGTGCGTCGGGCACTTGGTGGAGATGGTGTATCCAGAAGAATATGATATCCGCTATAAAAAGTGGATGCTACAGGACTTGCCGTTTCTGCCGGAAAAATATAAGTACGGTGTGATTAAGAGTGTGCAGCAGCAGTACGATATCGTGCATTCTCTGTTGCAGCGGGAGGATATCGACACCGTGTACTGGGCTGGTGACTCTGGAAAAGAAGGACAGACCATCGAAGAAAATATCCGAAATTTTGGCGGTGTCCGCAAAGGAATGCAGGAGCTGCGCGTGTGGATTGACTCACAGACCGAGGCGGAGATCAAGCGCGGCATGGCGCAGGCAAAACCGATGTCGGCTTATGAAAATCTGGGGAAATCCGGCATTATGCGCTCTATTGAGGACTATGCCATGGGCATTAATTTCTCGCGCGTCATGTCCGTCAAATACGGAAAACTGCTGAATGATGCTGCGGCGACAAAAGGTTACACTGCCATTGCCATCGGAAGGGTTATGACCTGTGTCCTCGGTATGGTTGTCAACAGAGAACGCGAGATTCGCAATTTCAAGGAAACTTCTTTTTACAGAGTCGTTGGAGACTTCACAGATGCCAATATTGAGGCGGAGTGGAAGGCGGTGGAGGGCTCTGTATATTTTGAGTCCACAAAGCTTTACAAGGAGAACGGATTTAAGGAAAAAGAAGATGCCGAGAGCTTAATTGATTCCTTTCAGGGAAAAGAAGCTCTGGTCAAGACCTTGGAGAAGGGGATTGCCAAGAAGAAAGCACCGCTGCTGTTTAATTTGGCAGAATTGCAGGCAGAGTGTGCGAAACGGTTTAAAATCAGCCCCGATCAGACGTTGCAGGTTGCACAGGATCTATATGAAAAGAAACTGACAACGTATCCCCGAACGGACGCAAGAGTGCTGACGACAGCGGTTGCAAAGGAAATAGATAAGACGCTGGTGCCCTTAAAAGGATACACGCCAACACAGCAGTTTACCGATCATATATTGTCCAAAAATCTCTATGCCAATATCGCAAAAACCCAGTATACGGACGACAGCAAGGTCACAGACCACTATGCCATCATTCCAACGGGGCAGCTGACAGAGCTGGGGACGCTGACACCGCTTCAGAGCAAGGTGTTTGACTTGATTGTGCGGCGGTTTTTAAGCATTTTTTATCCGCCGGCAGAATACCAGACGCTCAAACTGGTCGTGGGTATCGAAAAGGAGTCCTTGTTTGCATCTGCGAAGGTGCTGAAAGTGCTTGGATTTCTGGAGGTTCTGGGCAAGACGCTCGAAGATGCCGACGAGGACGAGAGTCCAGCCGACGGACCCAATAAATCAGTCAGCCCGACACAGGCAAAAAACGGTGAAAGCACAGAGGATACCAGCAAAGAGAAGAAGAACAACGCCAAAAAGCTGCTTGCACTGGCAAATACGCTGAAAAAAGGCGATGTTCTTGTCGTGAATGGCTTTGAAGTCAGGGAGAGCAAGACGACACCGCCCAAACGGTATACATCTGGTTCAATGATTCTTGCGATGGAAAATGCAGGTCAGCTTATTGAGGACGAGGAGCTTCGCGCGCAGATCAAAGGTTCTGGCATCGGGACAAGTGCGACGCGGGCAGAGATTATCAAAAAGCTGATTCGGATTGGCTATCTGAACCTCAATCAGAAAACGCAGGTGATCACGCCGCAGAATTTTGGCGAGATGGTGTATGAGGTCGTCGCGATGACAGTTCCAGCGCTGCTGAATCCCAAGATGACAGCCTCGTGGGAAAAGGGGCTGGACGGCATCACAAACGGAACGGTTGATGTGAAGGATTACCGCGCAAAGCTTGAGGACTTTATCCGGCGGGAGACGATACAGATTCGCGATCAGGACCTGACGCAGCAGCTTGCAGCCCAGATCAGCCAGTTTAGCGGCAAGGGGGCAAAGGGGCTTGGCGCGCGCAGAAAGCTGGAAGTAGCGTGTCCCGCATGTGGCGGTGTGATCGTGACAACGCCGTTTGGATACGGGTGTTCGAATTATCAAAAGGACGGAAGCGGCTGCAATTTCGTGATTGGAACGATTGCGGGGAGAGCGCTGTCTGACGAGGAATGCAGTGCGCTGGTCAAAGACGGTCATACGGCGGTATTAAGCGGGTTTGTATCCAAACAGAAGAAAAAGTTTGACGCAGCACTGAGGCTACAGAAAAATGAAGATGGCAAAATAGAAATTAGTTTTGATTTTACGCAGAATGAACCGCAGGTATTGGAAGATGTGGTCTGCCCTGACTGCGGCGGACAGATGATGATAAAGGGCTTTGGCTATGGCTGTGCCAACTATAATCCGCAGGAGCCTGCCAGCTGTAAATTTGCGATTGGGAAAATAGCCGATAAGGAGTTGACACCTGCGCAGGTAAAGGAGTTGCTGACCAACAGCATCACCGGGACAATCAGAGGCTTCAAAGGCAAATCCGGCAAAAAATTTGATGCCGTTTTAGTGCTGGAAAAGGGTGATGATGGAAAACATTTTGTCAATTTTAACTTCGAAAAGGTGGAGGTTAAGAAGATCAAGGAGGTAGCCTGTCCTCTGTGCGGCGGTGAAATTGTCCAAACGCCGTTTGGCTATGGCTGTGCCAACTATGATAAACTAGATGAAAACAGTTGTAAATTCTCGATTGGCAAGATGGCAGGCAAGGATATTTCCGAGTCTCAAATCAAGGAGCTGCTGACAAATGGAAAGACTTCAACAATCCGCGGCTTTAAGTCGAAAGCAGGCAAAAAATTTGACGCGCGCATAATATTTAGCCGCGATGCGTCTGGCAAGGTGACAGGCCTGAAATTTGATTTTGATGATGTTGAGCAGCAAAAGCTCAAAGACGTAGTCTGCCCCTTGTGCGGCGGTGAGGTGGTCAAGACATCGTTTGGCTATGGCTGCGCCAATTACAGCAAGGAAGATGCGGCGCATAGCTGCCGCTTTTTCATCAATCAAAAAATTGCAGGCGTTAAGATGTCCGATGCGATTGTCAAAAAGCTTCTTTCCGAGAAAAAGACAGATAAGATCGAAGGCTTTCTATCGAAGAGCGGCGCCAAGTTTGACGCGGCGTTAAAGCTTACAAAGGACGGGCAGGCAGTCTTTGATTTTCCAGACAGACCCGCACCGGCAGAGACAAATCTTGCATGTCCTAGGTGCAATGCGCATAAACTAAAAAAGAGCCAATGGTATTATGAGTGTGAATGCGGATTTAAGGTCGGACACACCATAGCGCAGGTTTCCATTCATGAGGAGACAATACAGGAGCTTTTTACAAATGGAAAAACCAAAGAAAAAATGACTGGTTTTGTGTCAAAAGCAGGAAAAACGTTTGACGCTTATTTAAAATACACAGATGAGAAAATACAGTTTGACTTTGAGCATTCGGGTGAAACGCCGGCAGAAAAATCTTCTCAGGCGGAGACCTTCCAGCCGAGTCTGGATACAATGCCCGCCACAGAGAACACACCGCCCGATGCCGAACCCGCATCAGATGAGTACTGGGCGTCCCTGATGGCAGGCGCGGCAGGGTTCGAAGAGCCGGAAAGCGAGATGTCATATTCATGAAAACAGATAGTTTGATCAGTTTATTGTCTAAAGAAGGAGAACAAAATGGAACAGTTACAAATCAAAAATCTTTATAATTTACAGGAAACAATCGCAGCACCGCTTTTTGACGAAGCGGTATACCCATGGGAGCTGTTGTCAAAGATTGGGGCATATATTGTCGAGCTTGGCGAGACGCTGCCAGCTGACAAATACGAAAAGCACGGTGATAAGATCTGGATTGCGAAGTCAGCGACAGTGGCGCCCACCGCAAGCATCAATGGACCTTGTATTATTGATGAGGAGGCAGAAATCCGCCACTGTGCATTTATCCGCGGAAATGCCATTGTCGGGAAAGGTGCAGTGGTCGGCAACTCCACAGAATTAAAAAACGTGATTCTTTTTAATAAAGTGCAGGTTCCTCACTACAATTATGTAGGAGACAGTATTCTCGGCTACAAGTCGCACATGGGCGCCGGCTCGATCACGTCCAATGTCAAGAGCGATAAGACGCTTGTGGTTGTCAAGTCTCCTTATGGGAATATAGAAACAGGATTAAAAAAGATGGGGGCTATGCTTGGAGACAACGTGGAGGTCGGCTGCAACAGCGTGCTCAATCCGGGAACTGTCATCGGGCGCAACGCCAACATCTATCCGACTTCGATGGTACGAGGGTATGTCGAGGCGGACAGCATTTACAAAAAGCAGGGAGAAATCACCAAAAAAACAAAATAAATTTGCTTTTTCTATAAAATTGACAATTTTTTGACAAAATTATGATTTTTTAATTGCTATTTTTTAAAAAATGTGCGAAAATATCAATATGTGGGTAACATATCATAGTCCATTTTTACAGAAGACGTATGATAAGGAGTTGTATGTAAATATCATGGTGATATGCGCATATGTTCCTGCGTTAAAAATGTGAGACGTATGTCACACATTCAAAATATAAGTTAAGTAATCGAAAGGAGTTTTCACATGATTTATTCAAAGGAAATTGAAGAAATGTGTGTAGTAGCACGTGACGGTAATCATGGTTGTGCACCGATTCCAGAAGAGGCGAAATGGGTAAAGGCTAAGGAAGTAAAAGATATTTCCGGCTTTACACACGGCGTAGGCTGGTGTGCACCGCAGCAGGGTGCCTGCAAGTTGTCCCTGAACGTAAAAGAAGGTATCATTCAGGAAGCGCTGGTTGAGACAATCGGATGTTCTGGTATGACACATTCCGCAGCGATGGCGGCAGAGTTACTTCCGGGCAGAACTGTTATGGAAGCATTGAACACAGACCTTGTGTGCGACGCGATCAACACTGCTATGAGAGAGCTGTTTTTACAGATCGTATACGGACGTTCCCAGTCCGCATTCTCCGAGGAAGGACTTCCTGTTGGTGCAGGTCTTGAGGACTTAGGAAAGGGTCTTAGAAGCCAAGTTGGTACAATGTACGGTACATTGAAGAAGGGACCTCGTTATCTTGAGATGGCTGAGGGCTATGTTACAGGTATCGCACTGGATGCTGACGACAAGATTATCGGTTACAAGTTTGTTAGCCTTGGTAAGATGACTGACTTTATTAAGAAGGGTGATGACCCGAATACAGCATGGGAGAAGGCTTCAGGTCAGTACGGACGTGTTGCGGATGCTGTTAAGATTATTGATCCTAGAACAGATAAGGAGGTAAAATAATTATGGCATTATTCGAATCCTATGAGAGAAGAATAGATAAGATTACCGAGGTTTTAAAGAGCTACGGTATCAACTCCATCGAGGAGGCAGAGAAGATTACAAAAGACGCAGGTCTTGACGTATATGATCAGGTTAAGAAGATTCAGCCAATCTGCTTTGAGAATGCTTGCTGGGCTTACACAGTTGGTGCGGCAATCGCAATCAAGAAGGGTTGTAGAAAAGCGGCAGATGCGGCAGCAGCAATCGGCGAGGGACTTCAGGCATTCTGTATTCCGGGTTCCGTTGCAGATAACCGCAAGGTAGGTCTTGGACATGGTAATCTGGGCAAGATGCTTCTGGAAGAAGAGACAGACTGCTTCTGCTTTTTAGCAGGACATGAGTCTTTTGCAGCAGCAGAGGGCGCAATCGGAATCGCAGAGAAGGCAAACAAGGTTCGTCAGAAACCACTCCGCGTAATCTTAAACGGTCTTGGAAAAGACGCAGCAGAGATTATTGCCCGCATCAATGGATTTACATTTGTTGAGACAGAGTATGATCCTTATACAAACACTGTAAAGGAAGTATTTAAGAAATCTTACTCTGACCCGAATGGTCCTCGCGGCAAGGTAAACTGCTATGGAGCAAACGATGTTTGCGAAGGCGTTGCAATTATGTGGAAAGAGAACGTTGACGTATCTATCACAGGAAACTCAACCAATCCGACAAGATTCCAGCACCCAGTTGCAGGTACATACAAGAAGGAGAGAATCGAAGCAGGCAAGAAGTATTTCTCAGTTGCTTCCGGCGGCGGTACAGGCCGTACACTCCATCCTGACAACATGGCAGCAGGTCCAGCTTCCTATGGTATGACAGATACTTTGGGACGTATGCACTCTGATGCACAGTTTGCAGGTTCGTCTTCCGTTCCAGCTCACGTAGAGATGATGGGACTCATCGGTATGGGTAACAACCCGATGGTTGGCGCTACCGTTGCGGTTGCAGTTTCCATTGAGGAAGCAGCGAAGGAAGGCAAGTTCTAAGAAATAGCGTAAAATCAAGGGCTATCGTTGACAGGAGGTGTCGGCGGTAGCCTTAAATTTTGCCACGTAGCACATATGAGGTAGCACACAAATTTCAAATGAGTTTTCCGTAGGTTTTATGGTGTTTTACTGAAAAAAGCCGTTACATAAAAAGGTGCCCGAGAATATTAGGATACCGCACGGATATTTTTTTAACGGAATTTTTTAGGAGAAGTTTTTTCTCTATTGAACAAAAAGGGTATCCGCATTTAACAGACACCCTTTGAATTGTATTTTATGATGTTAGAATATAGTACCAGATATCAATATATAATCCTCTAAATGCTCCAATATTATCTTTTGTACGTGTGTAATCAGCGCGTTATCATCATAGCCGTAATTGCGCTTGTCCAACGCATCAGTTCCCAATAGATCAAGTGTGATCTCGTGTGCTATGTCCGCTTTGCTTATTTTGTCTAGTCTCCTTTGTGATAATTAGAAAAGAAATGCGACAACATTTTTCTACATATTTAATTCATATCAAGAAAAATTTTTGCTTATAGACAGAAGATTTGTTACAGTCTCTCTAAAATCACTTTTAATTCGTGATAACGATTTTTTATTTCTTTATAAATATCCGAATTCTGATCTGGAATCAATTGTAAATATTTTTGTACTCTCATAAATTCATCAAGTGAATTTTGGCGTAGTTCTTTTTTGGTCATTGTGTCCTCTTTTACTCTTTGATCTTGTCCAGTTCTGTAAGATTTACACCCGCCACATTAAGAAAATTTTTCAGATATACATATTCATCTTTTAATTTTGCATATGTTTTTGTAGAATTTTCTTCTTTTGCCAATAACATATACTCTTGAATTTTCTTAAAATCTTCCATTGCTTTTTGTGTAATCTCTAAATTTGTAATAGGCATAATATCACCTCCCAATTATGAAAAGCATCATTGTATCATCTTTAGTATAACATAACCTGATATCGAAGTCTATCAATTTTCTAACACTTCATTATCCACTTTTCAAGGTACATGATCTGGAATGGCTTATTAAAGTATGCTCTTTTTATAGAATAACAGAAAAATTTGGAGTTTTTTCTTGAAATCACAAATAAAAATGGCAAAAATGAAGCTGCCGCTTCACGAATCTTTATTCATTAAAGCGGCAGCCCCTCCTACTTGATTGTGACAAGCTGTTATGATATTTTTTAATGCTTGTGTAACATACATTCGCTTTTCTGGTGTTTGACTATGAATATACCTATAAAATTGAAGTCGTCTGATTGCGTCTGATTTTTGTATTTGTTCAAAAATACAGTATTAGGTGATTTCTGCTGATTGTCCCCATCTTATATTTGTGGAATAATTGATAAAACTTTGTAGATTTTTAGATAAAAGAAGGAATTTTAAAATCCGTGTGGAATATATTAAATATGGAATCATTTTGTGAAGCATACACAAAGCGGGGGTTTTATTATGACAATACGAGAAAACCTTGAACAGTGGGAGAGTGAGTACCTGAGCCCGTATGCCACACTGAGCGCGAAATCAAAAGGCAGGGACCGGGAGGAGGAACAGTGTGATATCCGCCCGGTGTTCCAGCGGGACCGGGACAGGATACTGCACTCCAAGTCATTTCGGCGTCTCAAGGATAAGACACAAGTCTTTTTGTCACCGGAGGGAGATCACTACAGAACGAGACTGACACATACCCTTGAGGTATCGCAGAATGCGCGCACGATTGCGCGGGCATTGCAGCTCAATGAAGAACTGGTGGAGGCGATTGCACTAGGACATGATCTGGGGCATACACCCTTTGGCCATGCGGGAGAGCGCGCACTCAATGAAATCTGTCCCTATGGATTTAAGCACAATGAGCAGAGTGTCCGCACCGTCGAGCTTCTGGAGAAAGACGGGGACGGGCTGAATCTCACATGGGAGGTGCGAGATGGAATGCGCAATCATCAGACATCGAGTATGCCGGCGACACTTGAAGGAAAGGTGGTGCGCTTTTCAGACAAGATTGCATACACGTATCATGACATGGACGATGCAGTCAGAGCCGGGATTTTGAAGTCGCGTGATATTCCGAGAGAAATCGGGGAAATTATTGGCTACAGTCCGCGGGAACGGCTCAATAATTTTATTCATGACATTGTGACGCAGAGCAAGGGGACCGATGATGTGCGCATGTCAGATGATGTAGAGCTTGGAATGCGCAACCTGAGACAGTTTATGTATGACAAGGTGTATAGCAATCAGGTGGCAAAGTGTGAGGAGAAGAAGGCGGTTTCACTGGTAAAGACGCTCTATGAATACTATATGAGGCATACAGATGAGCTGCCTAAGTTTTTTGTGGAGCTGGGATTGCAGGGAGAGCCGCGGGAAAAAGTAGTCTGTGATTATATTAGCACAATGACAGACCGTTTTGCAATCTCGCTGTACGAGCAATTATATGTACCGAAATTCTGGATGGGTTAGTAAGGCTGGGGCTGGACTTATAGTCTGGTATTGTTGTAAAGAAAGAGAGTTGGATATAGATGTTTTATCCAGAGGAATTGATTGAGGAAGTCCGGCAGAAAAACGATATAGTGGACGTGATTTCCAGTTATGTGTCGCTACAGAAAAAGGGCAGTAACTACATGTGCTGCTGCCCTTTTCACGGGGAAAAGACGCCCTCTTTTTCAGTGAACCGCGCGCGGCAGATCTACAAGTGCTTTGGCTGCGGGGAGGGCGGCAATGTGATCACATTTGTGATGAAGTATGAGAACTGTACGTTTCCCGAAGCATTGAAGATGCTTGCAGAGAAGGCAGGCGTAGAGCTTCCGCAGGCAGAGTACTCAGAGGAGGCAAAGCGGCGTGAGAGCCGGCGGCAGCGGCTTCTGGAAGTCAACAAAGAGGCGGCTAAATTTTATTATGTGCTGCTTCGAAACGAGCGGGGCATCAAGGCAAAGGAATATTTGGACAAGCGTCGGCTCTCTGATGAGACGCGCAAAAACTTTGGGCTGGGATATGCACCTGCGAGGGGGGAGGAGTTGCTGGCATACCTGCATCAAAAAGGGTTTACCGATGATCTAATCCGCGATGTGGGGCTTGCCAAGACAGATGAGCGCCGCGGGACGACGACGCAGTTCTGGAACAGGGTAATGTTTCCAATACAGGATATCAACCATCGCGTCATAGGCTTTGGCGGGCGTATTATGGGCGATGGGGACGGTGGCCCGAAATACCTAAATTCACCAGAGACAGAAATCTTTGACAAGAGCAGAAATTTATATGGCATGAATTATGCGCGCACGGCAAGGTCTGGGAATATTATATTATGTGAGGGTTATATGGATGTGATCAGCATGCATCAGGCAGGCTTCACGCAGGCGGTGGCATCGCTCGGAACGGCGTTCACGCCGGGGCAGGCAGGACTGATCAAGAAATATACCAGAGAGGTACTGCTGGCGTACGACAGTGACGGCGCGGGTGTGAAGGCGGCGCTGCGCGCGGTACGGATTCTTCGGGAGGCGGGAATGTCTGGGAGAATTATCAATATGTCGCCGTACAAGGACCCGGATGAATTTATCAAAAATCTCGGGCAGGAGGCATTTCAGGAGCGCATAGACCATGCAGAGAATGCCTTTTTGTTTGAGGTTCGTATGCTGGAGAGGGAATTTGACTTAAATGACCCGGAGGGAAAGACGAATTTTTATAACCAGATTGCAAGAAGGCTCTGTGATTTCAGTGAAGATGTAGAGCGGGAGAATTATCTTGAGGCAGTGGCGGAAAAGTATCACATCGGATTCGACAACCTCAGAAAACTCGTTGTCAATATGGCGGCAAAGGCAGGGGGGTATGCGGTGCAGACAATAGAGCGTCCAAAGTCAGGCATACAGAGCAAAAGGAAAAATACCCCCGAGGAAAATGCCAAAAAGTCCCAGCAGCTACTGCTGACATGGCTGACAGATTATCCCCAGCTTTATCCTAAGATTAAGGCATTTTTATCTGCGGAGGATTTTACAGTCGAGCTGTATAACAGGGTTGCAAAACGTATGTTTGAGGAACTTGAAAAAAATGAACTCAATCCTGCGGGCATCATCAATATGTTTGAGGAGGAAAAGGAGCAGAGTGAGGCGGCATCTCTGTTTACGACGACGCTGCCGGAACTGGAGAGCGATCAGGAACGGGAGAAAGCCTTTCACGATATCCTTGTGAGCGTGAAAAAAAACAGCTATGAATACTATTCGGCGCGTTCTGGCGCAGACCTTTCGGCGCTCAGCAAAGTGATAGAGGGGAAAAAAGCGCTGGAAGAACTTAACAAAACGCATATTTCTTTAAATTAAGGATAAAAATAATATGGTATGGAGGATTGACCAGAATGGATGAAAACACACAAGCAAAATTTGATGCGAAATTAAAGGAGCTGCTGGCGGTTGCAAAGAAAAAGAAAAATGTGCTGGAATATCAGGAAATCAACGATTTTTTCAAAGATATGCCGCTTGAGGAGGAGCAGTTTGAGCGCATTCTCGAGCTCCTTGAACAGAACAATGTAGATGTGCTGCGCATTACGGACGATGACGATGATCTGCCTGATGATGACCTGCTTCTTGTGGACGACGAAGAGATGGATATGGAAAATATTGATCTTTCTGTGCCGGACGGCGTCGGAATCGAGGACCCTGTCAGAATGTACCTCAAGGAGATCGGCAAGGTGCCTCTTTTGAGCGCTGATGAGGAGATTGAGCTCGCGAAGAAGATGGAGCTTGGCGACGAGGAGGCAAAGAAAAGGCTTGCGGAGGCAAATCTTCGTCTGGTCGTGAGCATCGCCAAACGGTATGTCGGGCGCGGTATGCTGTTTCTGGATCTGATTCAGGAGGGCAATCTCGGACTGATCAAAGCAGTGGAGAAATTTGATTACAGAAAAGGCTATAAGTTCTCCACCTATGCGACATGGTGGATTCGTCAGGCGATCACAAGGGCAATCGCAGATCAGGCAAGAACGATTCGAATACCAGTTCATATGGTTGAGACGATCAACAAACTGATCCGTGTGAGCAGACAACTGCTTCAGGAGTTAGGAAGAGAACCAACACCGGAGGAGATTGCCAAGGAGATGAATATGCCAGAAGAGCGTGTGCGTGAAATCCTCAAAATTTCCCAAGAGCCAGTGTCTTTGGAGACACCAATCGGCGAGGAGGAGGACAGTCATCTCGGTGATTTTATACAAGATGACAATGTGCCAGTGCCCGCTGATGCCGCTGCTTTTACGCTGCTGAAAGAACAGTTGGTCGAGGTGCTTGATACCTTGACAGACAGAGAGCAGAAGGTGCTCAGACTCCGCTTTGGCCTAGATGACGGCAGGGCGCGCACACTTGAGGAGGTAGGCAAAGAGTTCAATGTCACAAGAGAGCGCATCAGACAAATCGAGGCAAAGGCACTCCGCAAATTGCGTCATCCTTCAAGAAGCCGCAAGCTGAAAGATTTTTTGGATTAGGAGAATGTAAATGCTGTTATCGGATAGAATGAGGGCTGTGACAGAGCTGGTGCAGCCCTGTAAAAGTATCGCTGATATCGGCTGTGACCATGGATATGTCGCGATGGAGCTTGTCAGGAGTAACATCTGTAGACATGTGATTGCGATGGATATTAACCGTGGGCCGTTGGACAGGGCAAGGCAGAATATTGCTGATTATGACATGCAGGAGTATATAGAAACCCGGCTGTCTGACGGTGTCAGCGCGCTACAGGAGGGCGAGGTGGAAGGCATCGTCTGTGCAGGTATGGGCGGCAGGCTGGTTATATCCATACTAGAACAGGGAAAAGAGCTGGTCGGCGCCATGAAACAGGTTATCTTGCAGCCACAGTCGGAACTGGCGGAGGTAAGGAGATATCTGCGCAAAAAAGGTTTTCTGATAGACCGTGAGGAGTGCATTTACGAGGACGGAAAGTATTATCCGATGATGCGTGCACTGCCCGGCGCCTTTGGCAGACTCGAGTGGCAGATTGGCGGGAATCTTGAACAGAAATGCAAGAAGAGCGGCGTGTATCGAAACGGTATTCCCGCATACAGGCAGCCGTTTGATGTCTCTGAGATTTCGAAGGAGGAGGCAAAGCGCATGACAAGAGTGCAGGATACATATGGTCCATGTCTGCTGGAGATGGCGCACCCGGTTTTAAAGAGCTATCTGTTATGGCAGAAGTCCAATCTGGAGTGCATCAAAAAGGGGCTGCTTTGCCAGCCGCAGCTGAGTGACAGACAGCGCAGCCGGCTCGAGGAGATTGATGAGAAGCTGAGTGACATTGTATTTTGCCTATATTATTATTTTAAAAATACGTTCTTATAAAAATATGGAGATATTAAATGAAATGCGATGAGATCATAAAAAAACTTGAGTCTCTTTCCCCTGCGTCTTTTGCGGAGGAGTGGGACAATGTCGGTCTGCTTGCGGGCAGGCGTGACAAGGAGGTCAGCACGGTATACATTGCGCTAGATGCGACAGATGAGGTGGTCAAAGAGGCAGTGCGCCTTGGCGCAGACCTGCTGTTGACGCATCATCCGCTTATTTTTAAGAAGATGGGCAGAATCACGACGGAGGATTTTATTGGGAGACGGCTTGTTGAACTGCTCAGAAATGATATCAGTTATTATGCCATTCACACGAATTTTGATGTGATGGGTATGGCGGAGGCAGCGGCGGATTATTTGGAACTGCAAGACAGACAGGTGCTCTGTGTTACGTATGAAAAGAATTTCGATAAGAAGGATTTCGATAAGAAGGATTTCGATGCAAAGACTCGTTTTAAAGAGGGTTTTGGCAGGGTAGGGCGCCTTGGCAAAAGTATGACTGTGGCGGAATTTGCAGCGTTTGTCAAACTCAGGTTTGACGTGCCAAATGTCCGGGTGTATGGCAGTCTGGAGGATCGTGTTGAGCTGGCAGCAGTGATGCCCGGCTCTGGCGGCAGCTTTATACGCGATGTGATCAATGCAGGTGCAAAGGTGATGGTTACAGGGGATATCGGTCATCATGAGGGAATTGATGCAGTGGCGCAGGGACTCACGATTATTGATGCGGGGCACTATGGCATCGAGAAGCTCTTTATTGCTTATATGGAAAAGTTTATCAAGAGAGAGCTGCCGGGGCTTACGGTCTGTGCGGCAGAGATCAAAGAGCCTTTTGTGGTGGTGTAGAAAGGAGAAGAGCCGATGGGGGTAAATAACGAGAAAATACAAAGTTTTCAGGTGACAGTGAACGGAAAGAGCCGAGCCTACCCAGTGGGAATTACTTTTGGCGAGATTGCCAGTGTGTATCAAAAGGAATACCCGTATCCGATTGCGCTGGCAGTCAGGAATGGAAAGATTAAAGAGTTGTTCAAAAAAGTGGATCAGGACTGCACTGTGGATTTCCTCACACTGGCAGATGATACAGGGCACAAGTCCTACAACCGCACAGCGACAATGATTCTCATGAAAGCGATTGATGATGTGGTTGGAACCGATAAAATTGAACAGATCAAGATGGAATTTACGATTGGAAATGGCTACTATTGCGCCAAGAAAGGCGAGTTTGAAGTGACAGATTCGCTTGTTACCCAGATCAAGACAAAGATGCAGGAATACATAGATAAAGATTATTGTATCATCAAAAAGTCCATGCCCATCGAGGAGGCAAACGTTCTCTTTGCACAGCAGAAGATGGCAGACAAGGTGAGCCTGTTCCGCTACAGAGGCAGCTCGAGCGTCAATGTCTATAACCTTGACGGCTATTATGATTATTATTATGGCTTTATGCTGCCCAGCACAGGATATGTGCGGTGCTTTGATTTGCAAAAGTATGAGAATGGCATGGTGCTGATCCTGCCCAACAAGTCAAATCCTACAGAGCTGGAGGAATTTAAGCCCCTGCCAAAGCTGTTTAAATCAATGGAAATGGCATCAGACTGGGGAGAAAAGCTCGGCGTGGACACAGTGAGCGACTTAAATGATGAGATACGAAAAGGCAGGTTTAATGAGCTGGTGCTGGTGCAGGAGGCGTTGCAGGAGCGCAGAATCAGCGAGATTGCATCGGATATCGTGTCGCGCGGCGGAATCAAATTTGTCATGATCGCAGGTCCTTCCTCGTCGGGAAAGACGACCTTTTCCCACAGACTGTCTGTACAGCTTAGGACACACGGGCTGACACCGCACCCCATTGCTGCGGACGACTATTTTGTGGACCGCGAGAATACGCCTAAACAGCCAAATGGTGACTATGATTTTGAGTGCCTTGAGGCGATTGACACACAGAAATTTAATGAGGATATGTGCGCGCTGCTGGCAGGCGAACGCGTCGAGCTACCAACCTTTAATTTCGTGACAGGAAAGCGTGAGTACAAGGGTAATTTCAAGCAGCTTGGCCCCGATGATATCCTTGTAATAGAAGGAATCCACGGGCTCAATGACAAAATGTCCTATGCGCTTCCGGCAGACAGTAAATATAAAATCTATATCAGCGCGCTCACAACGCTGAACATAGACGAACATAACCGCATTCCAACCACAGATGGCAGGCTGCTGCGCCGTCTGGTGCGGGACGCCAGAACGCGGGGCGCGACAGCAAAGCGCACAGTTCAGATGTGGCCCTCCGTGCGCAAGGGTGAGACAGAGAATATCTTTCCATTTCAGGAGAGTGCGGACGCGATGTTTAACTCTGCGATGATTTATGAGCTCGCTGTGCTAAAACCCTATGCAGAGCCGCTGCTCTATAGTATAGAAAAGGGTGAGCCGGAGTATTTTGAGGCCGTGCGGCTTTTAAAATTTTTGAGCTATTTTCTAGGCGTTGGGACAGAGGAGCTTCCGAAAAACTCGATTGTGAGAGAGTTTGTGGGGGGAAGCTGCTTTAAGGTGTAATATTGTTTTGATAGTATAGTTTACACAGTCAGAGGAACATAAGCTATTGTGTGTGGTGAATGTTCTTATTCAAAATCTGGTAGTTATGAAATTAAATATATAAGAGAATTTAGAAAGATACCAATTCATGTAAGATTATTACACGGATTGGTATCTTTTTAGTTTGCTCAAATTCGCAAAAAAATTTTCTCCTAAAACGAGACAGAATTTGCAAAAGTTTGTAATGCAAAAGTTCTGTTGGAAAAAGTGTTGACTGCACGCAGCGTGCAGTTTTACGGTAAAAAGGAGGAAAACATATGAGCAGCAATAAGACATTACATGAATTATGTGATGAACTAGGGGTGACAAGACGTGTCATACAAGGATATGAGAAAGCAGGATTAGTCTCAGCGACGGGCAAGAACAAGTATGGACATCTGTTGTATAACGAAAAGGCACAGGAGAGGATTGTACAGATTCGGATGTATCAGCAGCTTGGCTTTACCATCAGGGAGATCAAGGAGCTGATCGACGCGCCAGATTCATTCGTAAAGGCAACTGTAGAAAAGCAGATACTGTATTTAAAGGAAAAAAAGAAAAATATTGACATTTGGATCAAGGAAGCGTATGGAATTATAAAAGCAATAGAGGATAAAGAAAAACAATAAAAACAGCCTCCCAGAATTCTTTGTAGAAACAACGCAGAAATTCTGGGAGATTATAGAATGATTGAGGAGTTATACTATGAGACAAAGAAAAGTGATCACATTGTTGGTAATAGCTGGTGTGGTGATGTCCCTGACATCTTGCGGAGATGTACAAAGCAGCACTACAGAAAGAGTGGGAGAGGAAAACACAGAGGAGATTTCTAAGGGTCAAAGCACGGCTGATTCAAATGTTGAGACAATGCATTTTGTGACTGATGGAAAAATCGAAGAAACTGTAATGGTAGATGAGAGTGATATCAAAATAACAGCTACAGAGTTAAGTTATACAGATTATGATATTCGTCTGAATCTGACAATAGAGAATAATAGTGATAAGGATTTGTCGTTTACCAGTGGTTCCATGGGATATGGCTGTAATGCCATTAACGGATATATGATACAAGGTGGGTATATGAATGCAGATGTATCATCTGGTAAGAATACAAATGAAACAATTCGTTTTAATCTTGATGAATTGTCAGTCTATGGAATTACAAAAATTGCAGATATTCAAGTTGGATTCAGAATCACAGATGATAGCTATGATGTTATTTATCAGGGCATGGGGAAGGTAAAAACCTCATTGGAAGCTTCATATAATTACAAGGTTGACACATTTGCGGAAAATCTAAAGAGCAAGGCTATAGAGAAACTGACAGGATGCAGTGTTAATTATTATTCAGACGAAAACTTGTATGATCAAAGTGGAGTGAAAATCGTATCGGAAGCGTTGATTACAAACAAAGATGGAGAACAGGTCATTTTGATAGAGATTGAAAATGACTCCTCGGAACTGGTGTATTGTACGACAAGTGATATTGCGCTGAATAAAATGATTGTGTATAGTGCATTATGGACAAGTGATGCTGTTGCTCCGCATACTCGCTGTGTGGCAAGTTTGTCTCCTTTATCTCTGCTGGATGAAAGGTATTGGGAATTGTTTGGGATTTCGGAGATTGGGGAGATTTCATTTACATTTGCTGGAACGGATGGAGCGTGGACAGAGGTGACGTCTCCTCAGGAGATCAACATTGCATTGAAGAAAAAAGTGTCTCCAGTTAATAATAAAGGCGACGAGGTTTACAACGAGAATGGAATACGTATCATATCAAAAGGTCTGATGGAGGATACTTCGGAGTATAGTGAGGATATCAATATGCTGTTTTTGGTTGAAAATAATTCAGCCCAGATTATTGAGATTGATGATTCTTTTGATTCTTTATCGGTCAATGGATATATGGTTGATTATATGATTGGCAGCAGGGAGATACCAGCAGGAAAATGTGCGCTGGTTGATGTGGAAATTGATGACTCGTCTCTTCAAGATAGTGGAATTGCAGGAATTACAGGAATTGCGGAAACAGAGATGACCTTCGAGATAAGGGATGGGAATTATAATGTGATTGCCGAACCTACAGTGTTGGTAAAATACTAAAACAATAAAACAGAGGAAACGCTCACAAATTTTCTAGGAACAAACAGTGTTGGAAAATTAATAGACTTTGTTTACTGTTTATGCTATACTAAAAACGTTATATCAATGTACATTTTTAAATTGGGAGGTGGTTATATATGCCTAGTAACGGAGAAATTATTGAAAGAAGTATAAATGATTTTCAAAAAGTACAAGCTCATATGTTAATAGCAAAGGAAGAAAATGCCACAAGAACATATGAAAGTTTGAAAAGTGATTATTTATCATTAAAAGCGGTATTAACTTCATTAGGTGTTAATCTCACAGAAATTGACAAGATCAAAGAGTAGAATTGAATAGTAACAATATAAAGGGCGCAAAGTCTATCAGTTTAGCGTCCTTTTATAATATAGGGGAATTGATGCAAGGATAGACTGTGCATCACTTATTTTTTATAATTCCTAAAGCGCGGAGGTAACAATGAAAAGATACAAATACGCATTAGGCGTATCGTTGATGATCATGCTATATGGTTGTGCAAACATGGACAGTTATATTGAAGAACAAGTCAAGAATGCGTCTGGAATCTATGATGATGAAAATTATGTAAACTATCAGAGTAAGGTGGCATCTGGAAATGTTGATGAGGATGGTTTTTATATCCAGAAATCAGATGAAATAGAAAGAACAGGTTCTATACATGTGACTTTTGCAACAAACAGCAAGCTTAATGTTCAGTATTTTGAGGATACTAATAAAAGCATTGCGATCGATACAGCTTCTTGCTATCTCAATCCGGGAGACAGTGTTTATGCACAGGTGGAGGCAGGTGATGATGTTAGTGTGTATGAATTTTCCAAGTTTAACATCTATGCATATGATGCTGATGGAGAGAAAAAAGATGCAACAGGATTGACGGGCAATATAGATGCAGGATTGGTTGTACAGATACCGATTGATTATGATGGGACAGAGCTTTCTATTGTACCAGTTGGAGAGTATCATCCAAAGGAAATTTCATTGAGGGATTATTACATAGATGATGATAAAACGGAACATGATTTAGGCGGAACATGGATGATTAATGAGAATGAGTATACAGATGATTCTGTGAAAATAAGTCCATCATCATCTTATATTATTAGTTATAAATATGATATTAACGATTTTTTCTACGTTTCATCAGAACCAGACTGTTACTACAACAATACGGAGGATGGAACAATTATTTTTAAACAGAGGACAGCCGGTGACGAAACAGCAGAATATACGGTTGAACTTCATCGATATAGTCAGGCATCAATCATATCAGGCGTAGACAGAAGTGTAAGTGTAAATAATGAAGGTATACAGACTATTAAGGGGAATACGGAACTGACAATCTCGAATCTGAAGTATGGGGATAAAGTGTTGATCGCAACAGATAAAGAGTGGAAAGAGCTTGAAAATAACAAAAATCTGGTCTGGATTGGGACAGAACCTTCATCAACAGAACCATTTAAATATGAATATACGATGATTGTGCCGGAAAAAGGAAGTGAGTTTCGGTTTGATCCTAAGGAGTATAAATATGATCATGGTTCGCTGACTTTTCGGTATGCTGGTTTACCCGTGGAGGATATTAAGTTTCTGGAAAAAGGACGCAGGATTTATTATGAGACCAAAAATGCAGAGGACGGATATTGGCTGCCAAGTGGAGAACATTATATTATTGTCGGGGAAGAGGCTGAGACTAGAGAACAGTTAAATGATATTAAATTTGTCCAAAAAGTTCAAGTTTCTGTTCATCTGAAACAACCTATTTTTGGAGGGAAAGTTATATATAGTATCGACGGTGAAAATGCTGTGTCAGAACAGATCAATACCTATAGCGGCAGTGTGATCAGTATGGATTTTGAACCGTGGGAGGGTTGGATTTGCAATTACAAAGATGGCACACAATATGAGGTAAATGAGGGCAGCAGTCAAACCATTACTGTAGGCGGTGTTGACATCAATGATCTTTTTGTGGAGGATAACGACCATAAGCCTGTACTGACGGTTGTACTTGAGAAGAGTGTCGGGGAGGAGATGATGTTTGATATCACCGCTTCTGGTTTACAGATAGATGAGGACAGTTACAAAGGGACATGGTGGAAAAGCGATTATAAAATAGTTGATGCCTGTAAAATTGGTACAGAAGAGAATATCATTATGTCTATGAAAAATAAATCGATTCCAACAGGAGAAGCAGTCAAAATTGTGGTCGAGAAAAAGGATCGGGACAATAACTCTGATATTTCTGAAATTCGCTATGTGGATGATTTAACGAAACTTCAGGAACCAATATGTATTTATTCCGATACAGAACCCGAAAATTCCCAAATTTGGTATGATGCTATTAAAATTACAGTCAGCAAGGTTGATATAGAGAACTTTACTGCTTTTCAGGCAGAACCTAATGTAGTTCTTACAGTAAAAAATGATGATACGAAACAGCTTCTAAAGGAAGGCGATTATGTAGAGAGTTCACAAAAAGTTATTGTTAGGCTTGAACCAAAAGACGGGTATTACATATTGGATGGCAATGTTTCTGGTGGAACGGTTTATGAGAATACAATAAAATATTCTAAATATTTGTCTGATATTGAGAATATTTTGTCTAAGCATCCAGCAGAAAAGTATTGTGAGATTACATTAGATAAATCTGACTCATTTGCAACCTATACATACAAGCGCGGCAAGGAAGAGGTAAATGATGCTGTTGTGAAGTTAAAACAGGGCGAAAAGCTCACTTTGGAGTATGAGATTACAGACGACAGTCATAAACTCAAAGAGGAAACAGGAGGATTTCCTTGGTTTAGAAAGTCTGACAAAAAAGTCAAAGCGCAGATAGAAATCACAGCAGATTATGATAGCAGGATAGTTACAAAGGAAGATTTTGGAATTGAAGTTACAGAAGGAGAGTGAAACGGTTGTGAAGAAATTATTGAAGTATATTCCGAAAAAAGTAATATATATAATACTATGCCTGCTCTTGGCAATTGTGTTAGGATTTGTTCTAAACATTCGGGGAAAAGCCAAATCCATAGGCAATTTTTTAGGTGAATCTTTGGGAACTAATGCAGGAAAAGTGATGGGTTCCTTTGATGCTTTGACGCATTACAAGGAAGCTTATGCGGAGGGGAAGGAAGAAGGACTTAGTGCCAAGGATACGACGGCGGAGGTAGTCAGTAAGATACGGGAACTTAATAGATTAGAGGTTCTGGTTGCCAGTGTGAAGCTGAATGATGTACATTCTGTTGGAAAAGAAGATGATCCAGATTATGCTGCATTATATTTGTTAAAAGGGAATGCTGTGTTTACAGTTGATCTTAGTAAGGCAGAGATTCAAAACGGGGAAAATGAAATATCTATCCTGCTTCCAGAGCCCGAGATGGAGCTGATTGTTGATCAGAGAGAGATTAAAAAAGTTGCGGAGTATCAGAAGCATTATTTTAAAGGTAGTGCGGAGGATGGATTTGATGCGTATCTGGCATCTATGGATAAAATAGGTGAGCAATCAAAAAATGTAGTGGCGAACTATGATGAATTAATTAAAATGGTAAGAGAATCTGCGAGGAAACAGGTGGAGCAATTAGTTGGGACTGTCAGAGTTTCAGAGTCTAATGTTAAAGTTGGATTTCAGGTAGCGGATCAAAAAAGTCCGAAAACTGACGCTGTATCAGAAAATGGAACTAACGAGACAGAGGATCAGACAAAGTCTGATTGATGTTGATTAGAACGGGGACGAAGGAGGAAGTTTATGGGTGATACAACAGAAAAGAGTGTTTGGAAGAAATTGATTCAAGATAAGTTTAACATTACAACGGCAGGAACGAGAAAAAGAGCAGGAAAAAAAGAAAGTGGTGAGATCATCTTAATAGTAATCTGCATTGCATTATGTATAGCGATTGCATATTATGCATGTAATCTTTTTGGGGACGGAGGGGCAGTATTAGCTTTGGCATATCAGGATGTATATAAAGTAGAGAAAAATGCAGCATATCAGGAGGCGTATGTGCGTTATCAGTCTGCCGCCGAGGAAAAATACCATGTGAGCAACAGAGTTTCAATTTATATAGAAAATTTGCAGGAAGAACAGAAGCTGGAGGTTTTAAGGGTTAATGATGTTGAATTTATTATAGAAAATAAAGAGGATAATAAAGAAAATATTATCTCGTGGCTGGAAGTTCCGGGGGAAGGGACTTTTGTTGTGGACTTGAAGGCTGGGGAATACATTATTGATGAAGAGCGCGCTAGTGTACTGGTTCGTGTTCCTTATCCTGAACTGACTAATGTAAAGATAGATTATGCAAATGTGCAAAAGATATTATTTCAAAATGATATATTCGATGATAGTATAAAGATTGGAGAAGAGCTTGCAAAGAGTCAGCTTGACAAGGCTGATGCTCTAATCAGGAAAGAGTTTGCCTCGAATGAGAATTTTTATCTCAATGCACAGCAGGCAGCAAGGCATACAATTGAGGGCATGGTAAAACAGTTGAATCCAGATGTTTCTGGTCTGACAGTTGATGTAGAATTTTATAATTATGAGGATATGCCAATATCTTGATACCTTTGTTTCATGTATGTTCTGGTATTCTGGAAGGAATCCTGTTTTCGAGTGCATTTTGATGAAAGAGAAATTTGATAGACTTTGTTATCTGATTATGTTATACTAAAAATGATACAACAATGTGTTTCATAATTGGGAGGTGGTTATATATGCCTAGTAACGGAGAAATTATTGAAAGAAGTATAAACGACTTTCAAAAAGTACAAGGTCATATGTTAATTGCGAGAAAAGAAAATGCTACTGAAACATATGCAAGCTTGAAAAAAGATTATCGTTCTTTAAAAGCCGTTTTAACTTCATTAGGTGTTAACCTGACAGAAATCGACGAGATCAAAGAATAGAACTGAATAGCAGCAATAAAAAGGGTGCACGGTCTGTCAGTGGTTCTTTCTGATGTTTGAGTAACTCTGTTATTCTTATTTTGTTTTACTAAGCAAATTTGGTGGCTAGTAGCAAAATCTGAGAATATGAGGATACCCATAGTACATAAAGAACCCTGTCAGTTTCGCGCACCTTTATGATATCGGGGAGGAGTTTCGAAGAAAGTCTTGAAAAAATAACAAAACCATTATATAATAATACGGCAACTGTAGTAAATGATCGCGGCTTGTCGGGCGCGCAGGCGTTTTCGATAAGGTGAGGAAAGTCCGGGCTTCGCAGGGCAGGATGCCGGATAACGTCCGGTGGAGGTGACTCCAAGGCTAGTGCAACAGAAATATACCGCCAGAACGGGAGTTTGTCTCGTTCCGGTAAGGGTGGAAAGGCAGTGTAAGAGACTACCGTGTGGCTGGTAACAGCCATAGCCATGTAAACCCCATCCGAAGCAAGACCAAACAAGAAACAAGAGACTTGCCCGGTCTGTTTCTAGGTAGGTCGCTTGAGGCTGACGGCAACGTCAGTCCTAGATAGATGATCATTCGTGCTGCTGCGAAGGTGGCAGCACTGACAGAACCCGGCTTATCGCTGCGGTTGCCAATGAGATACTCTGGTTTCAAATACCAGAGTATTGTTGATGTAGGATAATTGTTTCAGCATAGGAGAGGAATACAAAAACAGAGGTACAGTTTATGAAAAAAAGAAAAAAGAAAATATATGCTGTGGTGTTGGCGGTGTCAGCGGTTACAATTATTTATTTTGGGTTTGTATTGTTTTTTACCAAGCATTATTTTTTCAATACCATTATTAATGGAGAGAATTATTCTGCTATTTCACTCAACAATGTACAGAACCGTATTCTCGATACCTCCAGTGATTATGTGCTGGAGATCAGCGGGCGTGACCAGTTGACGGACACGATCACTTCGGCAGACATCGCACTGCGGATGGAGGCGGGAGATGCATTTACGGATATTATTGGGGAGCAGAATGCTTTCAAATGGCCGGTTTCGATATTTCGAAAATCAGAGTATACCGTGGACACCTTGGTTATATATTCAAAGGAGGAGCTTGAGCGCAAGATTGATACGCTGTGTTTCTTCAAGTCAGAAAATATCAGACAGCCGCAAAATGCTTATCTGAGTGAGTACACAGAAGATGGATTTCAGATTGTCCCAGAGGACAAAGGGACCGTGCCAATCCGCGAGAAAATCTATGACACAGTGGAGGACGCAGTGCAGATGCTTGCTGCGACAGTAGATTTGGATGAAAATGGCTGTTACAAAGATGCGCCTGTCGCTTCTGCGAACAGTGCACTGAAAAAACAGTGTGAACAGTTAAACCATATGACGGGTGTCGAGATCACCTACACTTTTGGGGACGAGGTTGAGGTGCTGGACGGAAACACGATCAAGGACTGGCTGGTCATGGAGAATGACACGCTGGATGTGGACCCCGCACTGGTGAGGGAGTATGTCAATGCACTCTCCCGCAAATATGATACATGGGGCAGAAAGCGTGAATTTCAGACAACAAACGGGGAGACCATCACGATTGCGGAGGGCGCTTATGGCTGGTGGATGAACCGCCCGGAGGAGACTGAGGCGCTCGTCGAGCTGATCCGAAGCGGGAAAAGTGAGGAGAGAATCCCGATCTACCACGCACAGGCGGCACAGTATGGCGAGAACGATATCGGAGACAGCTATGTAGAGATTGATCTGACGAGCCAGCATTTGTGGGTCTATGAAGATGGTGTGCTGGTGGAGGAGACGGATTTTGTATCAGGCAATGTGAGCAGAGGATACAACACGCCAGTCGGGATTTATGGCATTACATACAAAGAGCGCAACACAACGCTCAGGGGGGCAAATTACGCCTCAAAGGTAAGCTACTGGATGCCGTTTAATGGCAATGTGGGAATGCATGATGCCTCTTGGCGCAGTTCTTTTGGCGCAGATATTTATTTGAGAAATGGTTCGCATGGCTGTGTCAATCTCCCGCCGAAGAAGGCAGAAGCGGTCTATCAATATGTTGAGAAGGGAGAGCCGGTCATCGTCTACGGCGGGCAGACCTATGTGCCAAAGCCAGAGACTTCCGAGGAGCCAGAGACCGTGATGGACCCTGAGGAAGCTGCATTTACAGAGCTGACACAGGAACAGCAGATACAGCTTTTAATAGAAGCGGGCCTGCTCAATCCAGACGGAACGCCGGCGCAGCCGCCACAGGAGGAAGTGCCACAGGTACCACAGGAAAATCCTGTAGAAAATGTGCCGCAAATACCGCAGGATATTCCACAAGAAGGATTGCCGCAGCCGCCACAGGAGATGCCGGCGCAAGTACCGCAGGAATATCCTGTAGAAAATGTGCCGCAAATACCGCAGGGGATTCCACAAGAAGGACTGCCAGAGTAGCCACAGAATACCACTGAAATGTAAAACTGGGAATTTTTGGTATATTTGTAGTTAAGTGTTTGGTGATTATTACCAAAATATTACAAAAATGTAAAATCCTATTGAATTATTTTGCTAGTACGATATAATGAATTTTGACGTAAGTGTACAAAATAAAGCTAGTAAAATTAGCTGAAAAAACAGGAGGATTTTAACAATGAAATTCAAAAAGGTTTTAGCAACAACAATGGCGGCAACCATGGTAATGGCATCTGCAATGACAGTATGTGCGGCAGACCAGTATCCAAATCTTGTAGCAGCAAACTCTCATGTGCTGGTAGCAGGTGATGTGAATGTGACAAATATCACAGGTGACTATTCAGCAGAGAGCGTTCGCGGCGTAGCTGTGACAACACCTGTGGAAGATGTCAAGAAGGCACTGGGTCTGGTTCATGGCCAGAGAGCTTCCGTTGTGGTTTATGATGCAGAGGTGAAAGCAAGCCCTGAAGCAATTGCATGCCTTGAGACTGCAGAGGAGAATGCTGGCGCGACAGAGGTTGCAGCACTTTACTTTGAATTAGGTGCAAAAGAGGATGGCAAGTGGCTTACAAACCTTACAGATGGCACTGTAACAGTTAAGGTAGGACTTCCTAAGACCGCAGATCAGACAAAGACATACTCTGTAATCCGTGTAGAGCAGAATGGTGTTGTAACTGTTTTGAATGACCTTGATACAAGTGACAAGACTGTTACATTCGAAGCTACTACAGGTGTTGCTGTTTACGGTATTGTTACAGATGTGACAAATACAGCAACAGTTTTACCAGCTATTCCTGTTGAGGCTCCAGCAGCAGAGGTAACAGAGACAGAAGCAGCTCAGGCAGAAGTTGAAGTTACTGTGGAGGATAAAGAAGCAGTTCTTATTGAAACACCAGCAGCAGAAGCTGAGACGGTAGCAGCTCAGGCAGAATAATTCAGGTAGATTTTTATGCATACCTGCTTGATTCAAATTACATAGCTATTCCAAATAATTTATAATTCCAGCATAGTTGAGACTGTGCTGGAATTATTTTCATACATGGGATTTCTTTCCCTGCTTATGTTTGGGAATATGATTTGGAAAATTTATGCGCTGGTTGACTATCACTGAGAGATTCACTATAATAGGAATGTATGATGAGGGGCAGAACATGAGAAAAGCTTTGTGCGGATTTTTGAGCATACTGGCAGTATTTGGCGTTGTTTATTTTTTTTCAGGACAGAGTCATGATCATAAAAATCAGTTTGCGGTCATTTCATGTGTATCTGAGAGAACGGCTGCCAGCGCAGCAAATGCAGCCGTGGTGCGGGGAATGGAGGATATGCGAATGCAAGTTGTCTACCAGCTGGCAAAGCGCAGTGTAGTGAAGCTCATAGTGAAGGATGCCGCAGCGAGTGGTATCATTTGGAAAATAGAAGATGGAATCGTGATAGTGTCCAGCAGGCATCTGCTCATGAAAGATGTCAAGGCGCAGGTGGTTTTTGGCAATGGGGAAACACTTGCTGCGGAGGTGGCTGGGTATTCCCAGCAGTATGATATAGGATTTGCCAGAATCCCAGAGGAGTCTGTGACAAACAGCGTCTTACGGGAAATTTATGAGGCAGTGCCTGTTTTGTATGAAGCGGAGACAGAATCCGCCAAGGCGGAATTTGGCCAGAAGTATCTGGAGAAGCGTGTGCTACAGTTAGGAGAAGCATGTTTTTCTACTGGGAGCATTAAATCACTGACGTACATGCCCTTGTTCAACACAACCGTCTTGGAGACGGCGTGTTTTTCGAAAGCTGGCATGTCCGGGGGCGGCGTGTTCGGGGAGGACGGAATGCTTCTTGGAATGATATCTGGCGGAGCGGTGCCAGAGGACGCCACAGAGCGGGAGGCAGAAATCACTTACAGCATTCCGCCCGTGCTGATTGCGGCGGAGTATGAGAGACTGGCAAAGGACGACTGAATTTATAATAATCGTAGAATAGAGGGTACAAAACTTGGTAAAACCAGAAGGAAACAAAAGAATTTCAAAAGTAGATGCCTATTTAAACTGTGCAGAAAATTTTGCATACCGGAGTACCTGTATCAAACGGAAATACGGCGCAGTGATTGTCAAAGAAGATGCCGTGATTTCGACAGGATATAATGGCTCGCCCAGAGGATTTGAGAATTGCTGCGATATTGGAGAGTGTCCCAGAATCAGGCTTCATATGCATCAGGGAGAAGGATATGCGATTTGCAGGGCTGTCCATGCGGAGGCAAATGCACTGCTGAACTGTTCCCGCGAGCAGACGCTTGGCGCAGACTTATATCTGGCTGGAATTAATCCAGAAGATTTGTCGGTGCACAAGGCAAGGCCATGTCCTCTTTGTGCCCGTATGATAATACAGGCGGGCATTCGCAATGTGTATCTCAGAAAAGGCGAGGGCGCTGGCAATTATGAGGAAATTCCGTCGTCAGAGCTTGTGTGGTATATTGGGACAGATGACATGAAATAAAAATGACGGCGTATGACTGGATAGAATTTTTATTGAATTTTAATAGCTAAATTATGGTAAGTACGGGGAGTTTGTGATATGATAGAAAATTAGAGATAAAGGATTGAGGAGGTTCTTACAATGACGAAAATAGATATTTTTTCAGGGTTTTTAGGGGCTGGAAAGACAACTTTAATCAAAAAGTTATTACAGGAGGCGCTCGATGCCTCCAAGGTTGTTTTGATTGAAAACGAATTTGGCGAGATTGGTATTGACGGCGGATTTTTGAAGGAGGCTGGGGTTGAGATCAAGGAGATGAACTCCGGGTGTATCTGCTGCTCGCTGGTAGGAGATTTTGGCAGCTCTTTGAAAGAGGTGATCGAGACCTATCACCCAGAGCGTATCTTAATCGAGCCTTCCGGCGTGGGAAAACTTTCAGATGTCATGAAGGCAGTGCAGGACGTTGACACAGATGCCGAGGTGGTGTTAAACAGTGCAGTTGTTGTGGTAGATGCAAACAAGTGCAAGATGTACGCCAAGAATTTTGGGGAATTTTTCCTGAATCAGATTGAGCATGCAGGCACGATTATACTGAGCAGGACAGCAGACATTCAAGAGAAGAAACTAAATACAGCGCTTGAGATTATCCGTGAGCACAATGCCAAGGCGGCTGTCATCACGACCCCGTGGGACGAGCTTGACGGGAAAAAGATACTTGAGACGATTGAGAATGCCAAGGATTTAGAGGCAGAGCTCATGGCGGAGGTTGCCAAAATGCATGACGGGCATCACCACCATGACCATGAGGAGCACGATCATCACCATGAAGGCCATGAGCATCATGATCATGAGGGACATGAGTACGACTGTCATCACGATCACGAAGGCCATGAACATCACGACCACGAAGAACATGAGCACGACTGTCATCATGAGCACGAAGGACACAATCATGACTGTCATCACGATCGCGAAGGACATGATGACCACGATCATGAATGTCATAGCGACCATAACCATGATTGTCACCATGACCATAACGGGCATGACCATAACCATGAATGCCATGAGCATCACGACCATGAGGGACATGACCATAATCACGACCACGGCGAGAACTGCACTTGTGGATGCCATGACCACGATCACAGCCACGGCCATCACCACGCAGATGATGTCTTTGGCAGCTGGGGATTTGAGACGCCTACAGCCTACACGAAGGCAGAGCTAGAGCAAATCTTAGAAGCGCTTGAGGACGAGAAGAAGTACGGCGCAATCCTGCGCGCAAAAGGAATGGTTTCTGCGGGCGACGGCACTTGGCTCAATTTTGACTATGTTCCCGGCGAGAGCAATGTGCGCACAGGCGCCGCGGAGGTCACTGGAAAAATCTGTGTGATTGGTGCACAGCTCAAAGAGGAGAATTTGAAGGCGTTATTTGCTAAATAACCGCTTGTGAAGAATGGAGAGACGATGAAACCCGTATATATCATTAATGGATTTTTGGAGAGCGGCAAGACAGAGTTTATCATGTATACGCTCTCCCAGCCCTATTTTCAGACGAAGGGCACGACCCTTCTGATACTTTGTGAGGAGGGCGAGACGGAGTACGATGAAGATATTCTAAAGAGAAGCCGCACGATTGTGGAAGTGGTGGACGAGGAAGCACAGATGACGGCTGCAAATATGACAGCGCTTGAAAAGAAATATAAGCCGGAGCGTATCATCATCGAGTATAACGGCATGTGGAATTTTAAGAATCTCAAACTGCCGTGGCACTGGAGTTTAGAGCAGCAGATTACGACGATTGATGCATCTACATTTCAGAATTACTATACAAACATACGTTCTTTGCTGGCAGAAATGCTTCGCAAATCGGAGCTGGTTATTTTTAACCGCTGTGACGGGCTGGCAGATCAGCTAAGCAGCTTCAAGCGGAATGTAAAGGCAGTCAATCCACAGGCGGAGATTATCTTTGAGGATCAGGACGGCGAAGTAAATCAAATTTTTGAGGAGGATCTGCCGTATGACTTAAAGCGTGGAACGTTAGATTTAGATGACTATGGATATGGGATTTTTTATCTCGATGCGATGGATCATCTTGACCGTTATCTTGATAAGACCATCAAATTCAAAGCGATGGTCTTAAAGCCTGAGGGCAGCAATGATGCCTATTTTGTTCCGGGCAGAATGGCGATGACCTGCTGTGCAGACGACATGGCATTTCTGGGATATGCATGTAAATATGACAAGTGCAGCGCGCTGAATAACAAGGACTGGGTGGAGGTCACAGCGACAGTACACAGAGAATACTGGAAAGATTACAATGGGGAAGGGCCTGTACTCCATGCGGTGAATGTGGTGCCGACCAAGAAGCCCAAGGAGGAAATTCTGAATTTTGCATAAAATATAGCGGGTAGACGCCCGCTATATTTTAAATTTATCTTTATTGCCATATTTTTCTTCACAGTATTTGCAGCGGTAGATTTCTTTTTTTTCATCTGTCAGGACAAAGATGTGGGGAAGCTCTTGCTCAATCGAAGTGATACAGCGGGGATTTTTACATCTGAGGACATTTTTGATCTCTTTGGGGAGAGACAGCGGGAGTTTCCGCACAATCTCACAATTTTTTATGACATTGACTGTGATGTTGTGGTCTATGAAGCCGAGAATGTCTAGGTTGAGCGTGTCAATGTCGCACTCCACCTTCAAGATATCTTTTTTGCCCATCTTGCCGCTTCTGGCATTTTTGATAATCGCTACCGTACAGTCTAATTTGTCAAGCCCCAAGTGCTTGTAGATACTCATGCTTTTGCCGGCTTTGATGTGGTCAAGAACGAATCCTTCCTCGATTTTTCCTACATTTAACATATGCAAATCCCTCCTTTAATGAACGTCAATTTCCAATAGTGTTAAGAGCAGCGCCATGCGGACGTAGACGCCGTATTGTACCTGACGGAAGTACACCGCGCGCGGGTCGTCATCGACCTCGACGGAAATCTCGTTGACGCGGGGCAGCGGATGGAGGACAATCATGTCAGACTTGGCAAACTCCATTTTCTCTTTGTCGAGGATATAGTAGTCTTTTAACCGCACATAGTCCTCCTCGTTAAAGAAGCGTTCCTTCTGTACCCGCGTCATGTACAGAATGTCAAGTTCTGGCATCACCTCCTCTAACTTGCGCACTTCACAAAACGATACGTTTTTTTCACGCAGCATTTCAATAATATAGTCCGGTATGGTAAGCTCTTCAGGAGAGATAAATATAAAGTGGATATCCTCATAGCGCACAAGTGCATTGATTAGAGAGTGGACAGTACGGCCGAATTTGAGGTCGCCGCAGAGCCCGATGGTAAAATGATCGAGCCGTCCTTTGATGGCGCGAATGGTCAGAAGGTCTGTGAGTGTCTGCGTGGGATGCTGGTGTCCGCCATCTCCGGCATTGATAACAGGAATGGAAGAGCGGGAGGCGGCAACCATCGGAGCGCCCTCTTTGGGGTGGCGCATCGCGCAGATATCAGCGAAGCAGGAAATCACGCGAATGGTGTCTGACACACTTTCGCCTTTGGCAGCAGAGGAAGAGTTTGCATCAGAGAACCCAAGCACCTGACCGCCAAGGTTGAGCATGGCAGCTTCAAAGCTCAAGCGGGTGCGGGTGCTCGGCTCGTAGAAGCAGGTTGCAAGTTTTTTGCCTTCGCAGACATGTGCATAGTGGTCTGGATTTTTCTCGATATCTTCTGCGAGGGTAAAGAGCTTGTCCAACTCTGCCGTAGAAAAATCAAGCGGACTCATCAAATGTCTTAATTGTTTCATATAGAATGCCTCCTAATGATAGTGAATGTAGTGAAGGGGACTGCGCAGGTCTGTGCGTAAAATGCATAAAAATAAGAGGGAACAGCTTCTGTGCATCGACTTCCCCCTTTCATCACCAATTGATATACTTTTGAGATTGTATCACAACATTATGTGGCTTTCAAGACAAAATTTTGATTTTTCTGCAAAAATTTTTGGGAAAAATAGTTCTTGCCTTTTAAAAAGGGAATGTTATAATGTTTTTAGGCATAAATTGGTTTAGAGCGTGTTTGAAAAATGCTCTGGCAAACATGTGATATGAGGAGAAATGAAATGGAATTTAAAGAGAGAAAAAGATGGCTGTTTTTTGGACTGCCATTTACCTTTACAGTATATACAATCAAAGAGGATATCATCACTGTCAATACAGGCTTTTTTAACAAGGAAGAAAATGACTGTTATATGTACAAAGTGCAGGACGTGACGCTCAAGAGTTCCTTGGTCGAAAGAATGTTTGGATTGGGCACGGTCGAGTGCCATACAGGAGATGTCACGAGTCCGCTGCTGGTGATACAGCATATCAAAAATGCGAGGGCTGTGAAGCAGTTTATCTTAGAGCAGTCTGAGGAGGACAGGAGAAAGCGCCGGACACTCAGCACGCTTGACATTGGCGCAGTTGAGGTAGACGATGTCGAGTAAGGGGGAGGAATTTGGCAGTGTATCACTCCGTGCAGAGGAGATTGCCGCGGTGCTGGCAGATACTTATTACGATGCCGATTTGATCCGGCAGGACAGCGGGGAGGACGCCGCGGCAGAACGCGAGAGGGAGGTCCGCAGTGCCCGCAGACGGCAGCGTATGAAGGAGATGCGCCGCAGGAAAAAGCAGCAGGAATTGATACGCAAACTCGTGATTCCGGCAATCATCGTGCTGGCGGCGGGGATATTGCTGATTGGCAAAGGGATTGCTGCGCTGCTGAAAAGACCGGCTGCGCCAGAGATTACCTATGAGAGCAGCCTCAATGTGGCAGGCTGCGGGTTTGGCAGCCAGATTGCCGTGCAGCTTCAGGATACGCTAGAGGAGCTGAATCTGCTCACAGTACGGACATTGGGTGGCACAAGCTCTCAGCCGCCGCTGCGGGCAGTTGCAGATGATCAGACAAAAGTGCTATCTGATGAACTGGTCAGCACGAATGGCGTTTTTATTGATGTGGCAGCAGGAAAGATTTTGGCGCAGAAAGATGCCCAAATGCGCATCGCACCGGCATCTATGACGAAAATACTGACAGTGCTGGTGGCGGCAGAGCACATTACTGATTTGGAGGATACCGTTGAGATCACAAGGGAAATTACAGATTATGGTTATTCAAGAGGGTGCAGCAGCGCAGGTTTTGAGATTGGCGAGACGGTTACAATCCGCGATTTATTTTATGGAACGGTGCTGCCATCGGGGGCAGATGCCGCATTGGCGCTGGCAGTCTATGTGTCAGGCTCGCAGGAGGCGTTTGTCGCGCTGATGAATGAGAAGATTGATGCGCTGGGATTGTCAGAGACCACGCATTTTACCAACTGTGTGGGCGTTCATGAGGACGCGCATTACAGCACAGTCTATGACATTGCAGTGATTTTGAAAGCGGCGGCGGACAACAGCTTCTGCCGGGAAGTGCTCGGTACCCGCCGGTACACGACCTCTGTGACGGAGAAACATGAGGAGGGGCTGAACTTATCCAATCTGTTTCTGCGCAGGATAGAGGATAAGGATACACACGGGGAAGTGCTTTGTGCCAAGACAGGATTTGTGGACCAGTCTGGAAACTGTGCTGCGAGTCTGGGCATTGACAAAAATGGAAAAGAGTATATCTGTGTCACGGTGAATGCGCTGAATAAATGGCGCTGCATTGAGGACCATGCCGCGCTGTATCAGCAGTTTTTGCCATGACGGGGCGCCAGTACATGCTCGAACAAAAGTCCCGCCATAAACCAGAAGGGAAAAAAGTCTATGCGGATTAGACCATTGACATGCCAGCGGCAGCGGTTATAATTCCACGGACACAATTCATGCTTTTTCAGAAAGCGTCCGCTTGTGTACTCTGCGCCAAAGATTGAGAGCGCATAGACTGTGCCGCGCACAAGGAGATGACAGTGGCGCAGCAGCAAAAACGCCGGTCGAAAAAATGCTGCGCAGCCGTAAATGGGAAACATCCACAGTGAAGTCTGTCCAATCAGCGGGAGTTCCCGCCGTCTGAGTGCACCGAGCGCGGTGAAAGTGATTTCCATACACCAGCCGATCGTGCCGCATTTTATAAAATTTTGAAGAAAAGGTAAAGGAATCGTTGTTTTTTTCATGCGGATAGCATAACCAGATTTCCTTTACCTTATTCATTGTGAGCGTGAGATTATTTTAGTTTTTTGCTCGCCTCCTCGATGGCTGCCTGTGACGCGCGGTCAAAGGTTGTGACTTGGACAGGGCCGTTGACAGGTGTCTTGTAGATGGGAGTCGTGTAGCCAAACTGTGTGAAATAGATGTACTGCGAAGTCGCGTTGATATTGCTGTACACCCCTTCTGCGACCACCTCCATGCCAGAACCGTCGCGGCGGATTCGCTTTAGCTGTGGTGTATTGCCGGAGGTCTGATAATAAATATAGTCATTGGTCACATTGAGCAGGTCAATTCTGCCCGTGTCCAGCAGCTTCTTGGTTCCGTCTGTCACATTGAGGCTGATGAGCGAGTAGTTGTCGTGAATATCAATCCCATAGACAACATTGCCCTCAATGATGGGCATATATACGTCCTCCGCAATGACTTGGCGGGAGGTTTTGGTGTTCAGGTCCAGTGCCATCAGATGCAGATTCTTTTCATTGTTCAGGTAGTAGAAGGTTGAGTTCTGTATGCTGACAGGAAGGATATCCAGATCAAGGAGGGTTTCCTTCGTCTTGCCGTCTATGGAGGCCTTTTTCAGTGAAATTTCATCAGAAGAGCAGGTATAGTATACGTCATTGTCTGCGAGGAGTACGTACTTGCCAGTCACGCGGTCGAGACAGGTGACATCTTTAGGGTCTGTCTTATTTGTCCGGTAGATGCCGGAGGTGCTTACCATGAAGCCAAGCCCTGTGCCGCTTCCTGAACCGCCCTGATAATAATACAGGTATTTTCCGTCTGCATTGATATTTGAGACTTCTGTGTACACCAGCTTCTTGATCTCAGACTCGTCTGGACGCATTCGGTAAAGGGCAGAGGAGTCATAGGTGTTTGCAAAGTAGACATAGCCGTCATTTTCACAGAACAAACCGTTATTATAAAGGTTTCCGGCTGTGTTTCCGATCGTGCCGGGGGGATTTTTGGGCACTTTGTTGTGGTTGTGGTTCACAATAGCCAGTACTGTGATGAGTATTGCTGCACATACGATGCAGAGTATGATGATAATCTTTTTTTTCATTGTATGTTCCTCCCTGTGAACTGTATAGTAGTATGTGTATACTATCATTATAATTGTTTTAGAAGAAAAATGAAAGAATTCTGTATTATTTTTTTACAAAGTTTATTGTGTGTGCTATACTAATATAAAAACAAAAGCGGAGGGCAGAACAGATGGATTTATCACAACTTAGGGGAGAGCTTGACTGTATTGACCGCCAGATTGTTGAGCTCTATGAGAAACGGATGGAGGTATGCGCGCAGGTGGCGGCATACAAAATAGAGACAGGCAAAAGGGTTTTCGACAAGGAGAGGGAACAGCAGAAGCTAAAATCGGTCAGTGAACTGACACACAATGAGTTGAATGCGCGTGGCATCAGAGATCTGTTTGAACAGATTATGTCGATGAGCAGGAAACTTCAGTACCAGATGATCACGGAGCACAATGGCGGAGGACGCCTGTCCTTTATCGAGATGGGAACGATCGACTGCCAGAAGTGCAGGGTCGTGTTCCAAGGGGCGGAGGGCGCCTACTCGCAGGCGGCGATGATGGAGTATTTCGGGGAGACGGTGGACAGCTTCAACGTGGACACATTCCGCGATGCAATGCTCGCAATTGATGAGGGGAGTGCAGATTTTGCAGTGCTTCCGATTGAAAATTCGTCAGCGGGAATCGTGAGTGAGATTTACGATTTGCTGGTGGAGTTTGAGAACTATATTGTGGGCGAGCAGATCATCAAGATTGAGCACTGCCTGATGGCGGCGCCGGGGACAAAGCTTGAGGATATTCAGACGGTGTACTCACATCCGCAGTCGCTGATGCAGAGCGCGCATTTTCTGTTAGAGGCGGGCTGGCAGCAGATCAGCATGAAAAATAATGCCTTTGCGGCCAAGAAGGTCGCTGAGGAGAAGGACAAGACACAGGCGGCGATTGCCGGGGAGACGGCGGCAAAAATCTATGGTCTTGATATCCTCAAAAGAGGCGTGAACGATGTGAAAAACAATTCGACACGCTTTCTTATTATCACAAACCAGAAGGTATTTGCCACCAATGCCGGCAAGATCAGCCTGTGCTTTGAGGTGAGCCATGAGAGCGGCGCGCTCTACCATGCGCTCTCACATCTGATGTACAACGGTCTGAATGTGACAAAGATTGAGTCGCGCCCGATTGCCGGGAGAAACTGGGAGTATCGTTTTTTCTTGGATTTTGAGGGAAATCTGACAGACAGTGCAGTGCGCAATGCACTCAGGGGACTGCGGGAGGAGACCCGCAACATGAAAGTACTGGGAAATTATTAGAGTTAGTGGAGGGGGAACTGCTATGACATACAAGACCTTTGCAGCGATAGACGTAGGGTCCTATGAGCTGGCGATGAAGGTATATGAGATCTCTGCGAAAAACGGAATCAAGGAGATTGATCATATACGGCATAGAATCGAGCTTGGCACGGATTCGTATTTTATGGGAAAGCTCAACTATGACCGCGTGGACGAGCTGTGCCGTATGTTAAACGAGTTTACGGCGATTATGAAATCTTACAAGGTGGACGCCTACAAGGCATATGGGACAAGCGCCATCAGGGAATCGCAGAACCAGTATATTCTGCTGGATCAAATCAAAACGCGGACGGGGATTCGGATTGACGTGTTGAGCAATTCTGAGCAGCGTTTTCTCGATTACAAATCCGTCGCGTCGAGAGTGAAGGATTTTCAAAGCATTATTGAAAAGAGTACCGCGTTTATTGATATCGGGGGCGGGAGTATCCAGATCTCGCTCTTTGATGAGGACAGTCTGGTGACGTCCCAGAATATCAGACCCGGCGTCCTGCGCATGAGGGAGGAGCTGGCGCGGGTTTCCTACCGAAGTTATCAGTTGGAGGACATCGTGGGGGAGATGGTCTGCGACAGTCTTGAGAGCTTTCGGGAGATGTTTATCGGGGACAAGAAGATTCAAAACATTATTCTTGTAGACGATTATGTGTCGCTGATCGTACAGCGGAATTTCCTTGAGACAATCAAAAAAGGACAGGTGAGCACAGAGAGTTTTCTGGGCTTTGTAGACTCCCTGAAAAAGAAAAAGGCAAGGGAGATCGCGCTGTCGCTGGGGCTTGCCGAGGAGAATATTTCACTGTTATATCTGTCTGCGCTGATGATCAAGCACATGATTAAGCTGCTGGGCGCGGAGATGCTGTGGGCGCCGGGGGTATCCCTGTGCGACGGCATTGCCTATGAGTACGCAGAGCGCAATAAGCTGCTGCCGTCAGACACGGAAGGCGTACTGCATGATTTTGAGCAGGATATGCTGGACTGTGCCAGAGATATCAACAGGCGCTATCACAGCGGCGGGCACCGCACGCATGAGCGCGAGATGACGGCGCTGACCATCTTTGACAGCATGAAGAAAATACACGGCTTGTCCAAGCGCGACAGGCTTCTCTTGCAGCTTGCCGCGATACTGAGCGAGTGCGGCAGGTATATCAGCCTTGCCAATGTCGGTGATAATTCTTACAATATTATCAGCGCGACGGAGATTATCGGTCTGTCGCATGTAGAGCGTGAGATTGTGGCAAATGTTGCCAAGTATGCCACGGAGAAATTTGATTATTTTAAGATTTTGGACAGCAATGCGGCGCTTGACAGGGACTCTTATCTCAGGATTGCCAAGCTGACTGCGATTATCCGTCTCTCGGAGGGACTGGATCTGAGCCATAAGGGAAAATGTGATAAGCTAAAGATTGCAAATGAGAATGATACGCTGGTGCTCACAGTGGAGACCAATGCGGACATGACATTGGAGTTTGGATTGTTTGAGCGGTATGCCAACTTTTTCTTGGAGGTGTACAATATTAAGCCAGTCATAAGGCAGAAGAAGAGTAATATCTAAGGCAGGGGGAATGAGTGATGGGTGACAAAAATAGTGAGAAAAATAATGACAAAAACGGCAAGACGGATTATGGCAAAGCAGAATATTATTATAACAGGGAGTTAAGCTGGCTTGCCTTTAACAACAGAGTGCTTGAGGAGGCAAAGGACAAAGATATACCGCTGTTTGAGCGGATTAAGTTTCTTGGCATCACGGCGTCTAATTTAGATGAATTTTTTATGGTCCGTGTGGCGTCGCTAAAGGATATGGTCAATGCAGGATATACCAAAAAGGATATCGCGGGAATGACGCCCGCCGAACAGCTTGAGGGGATTAACCGCTCGACACATGAGCTGGTGGGAATGCAGTATTCGGTCTACAATAAGTCCCTGCTTCCGCTCCTTGCGCAGAATGGCTTGATGGTGGTGGAGAGCCATGAAAAGCTTACCAAGAAGGACTGCGCTTTTGTGGACAGGTATTTTCAGGACAATGTATATCCCGTGCTGACGCCGATGGCAGTGGATTCCTCAAGACCGTTTCCGCTGATCCGCAATAAATCCCTGAATCTCGGCGCGCTGGTGTCCAGAAAAGAGGTGAAGGGCAGACGCCATTTATTTAACAAAAAGTCTGTCCACGGCAAGGAGGTCGAGTTTGCGACCGTGCAGGTTCCGAGCGTGCTACCGCGCATTGTGCAGCTTCCAGAAGCTGAGGACGGGACAAAGCGCGTGATATTGCTTGAACAGATTATCGAGCGCAATATGGATAAACTGTTTTTGAACTATAATATAGAATGTTCGTTTCCGTTCCGCATTATGAGAAATGCCGATTTTTCGCTTGAGGAGGAGGAGACGGAGGATCTCTTGAAGGAGATTGAGAAGCAACTCAAAAAGAGACAGTGGGGGCAGGCAATCCGCCTTGAGGTTGAGGAAGGGATTGAGAAGCGCCTGTTAGATATTATCAAAAAAGAACTGATGATTGATGAGCGGGATATCTACAATATCCCCGGGCCGCTCGATCTCACCTTTTTGATGAAAATGTACGGATTAGAAGGCTTTGGGCATCTCAAAAATAAACCGTATGTGCCCCAGCCTGTGCCGGAGATTGAGGCGGAGGACGATATTTTTGAGAAAATCCGTGAGCAGGATATCCTGCTGCATCATCCGTACCAGACCTTTGCGCCGGTGGTGGATTTTATCAAGCAGGCGGCAAAGGACCCGCAGGTGCTTGCCATCAAACAGACCCTTTACCGTGTGAGCGGCAATTCTCCGATTATCGCGGCGCTTGCGCAGGCGGCGGAGAACGGCAAGCAGGTGTCCGTGCTGGTGGAGTTAAAGGCGCGTTTTGACGAGGAGAACAACATTGTGTGGGCAAAGAAGCTGGAGAAGGCAGGCTGTCACGTCATCTATGGTCTGGTGGGTCTGAAAACACACTGTAAGATTACTTTGGTGGTACGGCGCGAGGAGGAGGGCATACGGCGCTATGTACATCTGGGCACCGGCAACTACAATGATGCAACGGCAAAGCTGTATACAGATCTGGGCATTCTCACGTGCAATGAGGCGATTGGAGAGGACGCGACGGCGGTGTTTAACATGCTGTCAGGCTACTCAGAGCCGCTTGGCTGGAATCATCTGGCGCTGGCGCCGCTGTGGTTAAAGGACCGTTTTCTGTATCTGATTAACCGGGAGAAGGAGAATGCCATCGAGAAGCGCCCGGCGAAGATTGTGGCGAAGATGAACTCCCTGTGCGACCCGGATATCATCAAGGCGCTGTATGAGGCGGCGGCAAAGGGCGTGAAAATCCAGCTCATTGTCAGGGGCATCTGCTGTCTGAGGACAGGCATTGAGGGCACGAACGACAACATCGAGGTGCGCTCGATCGTGGGAAATTTTCTGGAGCATGCGCGTATCTTTTACTTTGAAAATGCAGGGAATCCAGAACTTTATATGGCGAGCGCAGACTGGATGCCAAGAAATCTTGAGCGCAGGGTTGAAATCCTTTTTCCAGTGCTTCATGACGAGCTCAAAGAAAAGGTATGGCACGTCCTTGAGGTGCAGTTAAATGACACACAGAAGGCGCATTTTCTCCAAGCGGACGGAAGCTATCACAAGGCGGAGAGCAAAGGAAAGAATACATGCAATGCACAGGAGGTATTCTGTAAGGAATATACGGCGCTGACAGCCAGAAAAGAAAAGGCAGCGCAGCAGGCGCGCACCTTCCGGCCGGAATACAATCAGACAATACAAAATTAAGAGGGAGTATGACAGCGATGACAAGATTTGTACTGGCCTCCGCTTCCCCGAGGCGGAGAGAGCTTTTAGCGCAGGCAGGACTGGCATTTGAGATTTTACCCGCACAGGGGGAGGAAGTGAGCACAAAGGAGCAGCCCGCAAAGCTCGTGGAAGACCTCTCGTACAACAAGGCAGTTGAGGTGGCAGAGCGCTGCAAAGAAAACCACAAAAATGACACAACTGTCATTATCGGCGCGGACACAGTCGTGGCACTCGGAAATGAAATCATGGGAAAACCCAAAGATTACAAAGCGGCAACGGCGATGCTCACCAAGTTGCAAGGAACTGTGCACCAAGTATATACAGGCGTGACGCTGGTGGTCACTGAGGGCGGGACAGAGAAACAGGCGCCGCAGATCATCACCTTTCATGAAAAGACAGATGTCTGCATGTATCCGATGACGCCAGAGCAGATTGCGGCGTATGTTGCGACAGGGGAGCCGATGGATAAGGCGGGCGCCTATGCGATACAGGGAAAGTGTGCCATTTACATCAAGGAAATTCACGGAGAATATAATAATGTCGTAGGACTTCCGGTTGCAAGACTGATGCAGGAGTTATTTGCACGAAAATTAGTATAGATTGTTATAGAAAAGGGTTTACAAAACAGTATATAAGCTGTTACAGTATTAATTGATGTGATCAGATATCATATAGTTATAGAAAAATAAAAAGGAGAGAAAACTATGCACGAATATGATGAGGCGGTACTGAACTGTTTCTTACAAAACCAGCTTCAGCTATTACCGGAGAAGGTAGCGGACAACATTGATGAGGCGGAGGCATTTCTTGAAGAGTGTATGGCGGTAGTCGTTGACTCGATTGATGAGGTATGGAATTACTTTGATGAGGAAGGCATTGACCTCGAGGGACAGGAAAAGGAAGAGATTGTAGATGCACCGGAGGTTTTTGACATCGGTGATGGCAGATACCTGATCGTAGAGAGCTAGTGCTAGGGATAGGGAGACAAAGTGGAAAGAAAAACAAATATTTCAGTATGGCAGTTAAGATTATTTGAGGGCTTTGACAAAGATGTGATGGTTATGCAGCGCGATGAGGAGGAGATCTTTGACGAGGCAATCCATGTATTTTTCGACAGAGAATACTATGACGCATATGTCGCGATGGCTGTCAAGTACAGCAAACACCAGTACGTATATCATGAGGATAAGCTCGGAGAGATCGTCCATCAGATCTTTGAGGAAACTATTCCCGGGCTGGTGCTGCATATGAGCACCAACAGCGAGGCACCAAAAAATGTACTTGGAGATGAGAAGTACATCGCAGCGAGAGAGCTGCTGGGACTAAAAGATGCGGCGGACAGTTACCATGCGCTCTACACTGTATCCATTGAGCGGAGCAGCAAAGAGGAGGCGGTCGCGCATCTGTGGACGAAAAATGTCTATATCATCGGACAGCTTCCAGATATCAGAGTCCAGCCCAAGGAGGGGGAAAAACCGGTCTTTGAGCTGATGACCATGCGGCGCAAGCACAATGGCGAGCAGGCAGGGCCGGAGGATTTTGATTATGAGTCCCTGAAGGTCTTTCTGACACTGGACAGCGCCATGCATTTTAATCCAGACAAAAAGCCAGTCAACAAATACAAACTTGCCATGCTGGCGCAGCTTGTCAGAGGAAAGCTTCAAATTATCATAGAACCGCACAGGGCATACTGGCTGGAGTTTGATCCGGCGTCGATTGACTTAAAAGGACATCTGGACATTCCCGTCTACACTGAGGAGACGGTGCAGGCCAGAATCCGCGCTTACACGCAGATGGATAAGATTTATATCATTCTTGCAGCCATACACAGCGATTACAGAACCTCGCGCGGCAATCCTCTGCTGATGAAGGCATCTGAAAACGCAGTTTTAATCTATTTATTTGAAAAATACGAAGATGCGGTCAATTACGTACTGCAAAATCCAATGACAATGCCAATCTTTGACAGCACATTTCCCATCGGCGTGCTAGAGCAGAAAAATGCACTGCACTCTCTTGAGACAGTGCTGGCACTGGCGGACAAGCTGGGTGTGACGGGGGTAAATCTCGACTTCGACACCGTGAAGGCGATCGGCTGTAAGATGCAGTATATCAGGGAGATCGCAGGCTGCCAGCGCGAGGTGGAGGAGTTCTTGACAGAGGAAGAGCTGTCGCAGGTCGTGCACGAGGAGAACGGTGAGAAGAAGTATCGTATGCCGATTATACCGTTCTGTGACCAAGAGAATGAGTACAGTGTGAGCGATGAGAGAAAAGCGGAGCTGCTCGCGCATATGGACCAAGACAGCGATCATGGATTTGCCTATATGGCGGGCTGTTCGATCATAGAGATGATGATTATGATGCAGGAGGCGGCTGTGCGGTTTGACGCGGCAAGAAAGGCAGAAGAGCAGGAAACGGTAGAAACTTATACGCTGTTGATGAACCGCATCACCTTGTATCTCACAGAAGCCTTGTGCGAGAGGCCGTATATTTATACATTAAAAGAAGAGAACGGCGACTTTACACTCAGAAACAACATTGCTTACCTGATTGTCACGAACCGCTATGAGGCGGGCAGGAAAGGCGACGGGAAGCTGATGCCTGCCGGGATAGACAATCCGCAGTTTATGGAGAAGCTCTGCGAGACCAGCCGTGTTGCAGCGCTCACAGACGGGCCAAGCACACTGTGTATGATGGACACGAAGCTGATGAGCGAGGTGGCAAAACAGTGGAAGAAAGCAGAGCCTGTGCGCGAGGAGTTTATGATCTATCTGACACAGGGGTGCGGCTTCTCCTATCCAGAGGCAGGATATTATTATAGAAGGCTCCGGTCAGACAGCAGCATCTTTTTGGAGTTTGCCTCCGCTGTCAGGGACGGCGAATATCCGTCGATCGGCATGCTGACGATAGAAGGCTTTACAGCGCAGGGACTGGCTGAACAGAAGGGCTATACGATGCCGCAGGCATATGATGCACTGCTGGCACTTCGGCAGAATCCAGAGAGTGCAAAGCAGTTCGAAAAAATGCAGCAGGAGGAAGAAACGTCTGAAAGTGACGAGGACAAAAAAGGTTTCTTCGGAAAGCTGTTTAAAAAGTGAGGAATAGAGAATGATAAGTGCAAACAATGTAACCTATAGAGTAGGAAAAAAGGCGTTATTTGAGGATGTAAACATCAAGTTTACGGAAGGAAATTGCTATGGGCTGATCGGCGCCAACGGTGCAGGAAAATCGACTTTTCTAAAGATTTTGTCGGGAAAGCTTGAGACGACAAAAGGAGACATTGCAATCACGCCGGGACAGCGTCTTTCTGTATTAGAGCAGGATCATTTCAAGTATGACGAGTATCCAGTCATGGACGTTGTCATTATGGGAAATGCCCGCCTGTACGAGATTATGAAGGAGAAGGACGCCATCTATGCCAAGGAGGATTTCACAGATGAAGATGGTATCCGCGCCAGTGAGCTTGAGGGCGAGTTTGCAGAGATGGACGGCTGGGAGGCAGAATCAAATGCAGCGCAGCTATTAAACGGTCTTGGCATTGACACAGAGATACATTACTCTCTGATGAAAGATTTGAACGGTAGCGAGAAAGTAAAAGTTTTGCTGGCGAAGGCGCTTTTTGGCAATCCAGATATACTGCTGCTCGACGAGCCGACAAACCATCTGGATTTGGACGCGATCGCTTGGCTGGAGGAGTTTTTGATTAATTTTGAAAACACAGTCATCGTCGTGTCCCATGACCGCTATTTCTTGAATAAAGTCTGTACACAGATTGCAGATATTGACTATGGCAAGATACAGCTCTATGCGGGCAACTATGATTTCTGGTATGAGTCAAGCCAGCTTCTTGTCAAGCAGATGAAGGAAGCGAACAAGAAAAAAGAGGAGAAAATCAAAGAGTTACAGGAGTTCATCTCACGCTTCTCAGCCAACGCCTCAAAGTCAAAGCAGGCTACGTCAAGAAAGCGCGCACTTGAAAAGATCGAGCTAGATGACATCAAGCCGTCAAGCCGCAAGTATCCTTATATTGATTTCCGCCCAGACCGCGAGATCGGCAATGAGGTGCTCACGGTGGAGAAGCTCTCAAAGACAATCAACGGCGAGAAGGTGCTCGACAATATTTCGTTTATACTGGGACGTGAGGACAAGGTTGCGTTTGTGGGCGGAAACGAGCTTGCAAAGACGACGCTCTTTCAGATTCTCATGGGCGAGATGGAGCCAGACGAAGGGACTTACAAGTGGGGTGTCACCACATCGCAGGCGTATTTTCCCAAGGACCCGACCAATGAATTTAACAATGACTACACGATTGCGGACTGGCTGATGAGCTATTCGCCTGTAGATGATATCACGTATGTGCGCGGCTTCCTCGGCCGTATGCTCTTTGCCGGTGAAGATGGCGTGAAGAAGGTGAAGGTGCTCTCCGGCGGTGAGAAGGTGCGCTGCCTGCTCTCCAAGATGATGATCAGCGGTGCAAACTGCCTGATTCTTGATGAGCCGACGAACCACCTTGACATGGAATCCATCACAGCGCTCAATAACGGGCTGATTAAGTTCCCCGGCATGGCAATTTTTGCCTGCCATGACCATCAGTTTGTGGAGACTACGGCAAACCGTATCATGGAGATTCTGCCAAACGGCACCTTGATTGACAAGATTACGACGTATGACGAGTATCTTGCCAGCGACGAGATGGCGAGAAAGAGAACGTCAGTTTACACTGCGGAGGCAGAGGACGAGACTGGCGGGGACGAGTAAGCTTTGTAAAATTACGGGAAGAGCGGGCAGGAGAAACCTTTTCTCCTGCCCAATTTTCATTACAAGGAGAATAGAAAATGGGATTTGTTGATCTGCATGTACATTCATGCCGCTCGGACGGGACGATGACGCCGCGCGAGCTGGTGGACTATGCCATAGAGAAAGGGCTTGATGCGGTCGCCCTCACAGACCATGACACCGTTGACGGGCTGGAGGAGATGACAGCGTACGCAAAAGGAAAACCTGTTGAAATTATCCCGGGAATCGAGTACTCGACAGAGTACAACCACCGTGATGTGCACATCGTGGGTCTGTTTATAGATTATAAGGCGCCCGTCTTTCTGGAATACTTAGCGCGTTTCAAGCAGTCCAGAGTGGACAGAAATCATAAACTCTGTGCGCGGCTGCAAGGCGCTGGCATTGACATCACGTATGAGGCGCTCCGTGAGGCTTACCCGGACGCGGTAATCACAAGGGCACATTATGCCGGGTATTTGCTGGACAAAGGGTATGTGAAAAGCCGGAATGAGGCGTTTGAGCGGTATCTGGGCGACCACACGCCGTATTTTGTACACCGCGAGAAGATTACGCCGGAGGAAGTGATTGAAGTGACACTCAAAGCCGGAGGGATTCCAGTTCTTGCGCATCCTACCCTGTACAAGCTGGGACGCGAACAGCTTGAGCTGCTGGTGCGCAGGTTAAAAGAGGCAGGGCTGATGGGCATGGAGTGCTATTACAGCACCTACACGCCGTCTGAGACGAAACAGATGAAAGAGCTGGCAAAAAAGTATCACCTGCTGCCAAGCGGCGGCTCTGATTTTCATGGCGCTGCCAAGCCGGGACTCGACTTGGGCGCAGGCTACGGCAGGCTTTGTGTGCCGCATGAAGTACTGGCAGATTTGAAAAAAGCACTGCATACAAAGATATTGTTTACAGACTTGGACGGAACGCTTCTTGATTCCAAGAAAGCAATTTCAGAAAACACCAGAGACGCGGTCATAAAAATGCTGTCAAAGGGAAATCATCTGGCGCTTGCAAGCGGCAGGCCCTGCAACAGTATTCTGGACGTGCTGGCGATGCTGGATTTACCAAAAGAAAATCTGGCAGGCAGCGTCTATATAACCGCATACAATGGCGCGCTGCTCTATGACTGTGCCAAGCAGGCAGTTGTAGAGCAGTACACAGTCCCGATTCCGGCGGCACAGGCGATTTTTGATCTGGCGCTGCGGATGGGCATTCACATTCAGACATATACAGAAACACATGTTGTGAGCTGTGCAGAAGATGAAGAGATCCGCTATTACACACAGGCAGTCAGGGTTCCGTATAAAGTCGGCACTGTGCTCGAGCACGAACTTCCACATGCACCGTTTAAGCTGCTTGCAATCGCGCTTGACGGCAGACCGAGGCTTGAGGCGTTCCGCAGTGCGTTCGAGGCATCTGAATATGCCGGTGAGATTGCTTGTGAATTTTCCTGCGCGCAGTATCTTGAATTTTATAACAGGCAGGCAGGGAAGGGAAATGCGCTGCGCCATCTGTGCAGTGCGGTGCATGTCCACATCAAAAATACGGTTGCGGCGGGCGATGAGGAGAACGACATTTCCATGTTGAAGGCAGCGGCTGTGGGTGTCTGTATGGCAAATGGCACGCCGGCGCTGAAGGAAATCGCAGCGTATATCACAGAACACGACAATGACCATGATGGAATTGCAGAAATCATCGAAAGGTTTGATTTAAAATGATAGACAGCAAATGAATAAAACGGTATACTTGAAATACCAGATTAGTGAAAAACGGAAGGGAAAGGAATAGCAATGAACGGAAAAAAGATAGCATTTGCAGAGAGAATTGAACAAAACAGCAAAAATTATTCACCCAAGGATTTAATAAACTTGGAGGCGGCAGAGCAGATGTTAAGCCTGCTCAGGCAAAGTTTTGGACTGGACACGATGATGACAGACAGGCATGGCAGCATACTGTTGACCATTGGGGATTTCGGCGGTTTTAAACCGGACGTCGTCAACCACCCCGGCAATAAAATCCGTGTGAAGGGAAGGACAGTCTGTCACATTTATGCCAAGTATGACCATGTTGCGGCAGAGCAGTCTGACTTGGTGAAGAAGCTTTTGGGTGCCTACATTGAGACGCTGGAGGAGTACAGCAGGAAATCATATCTGGCAAGCGAGCAGGCGCTGTACATTGATGAATTGGAGCAGCAGCTCAGGACAGATGGTTCGCAGGCGCAGTATGCCGTGCAGAATGATCCGCTCACAGGCGTGCTCAACAGGAACCATTTTATCAGCCATATGAAGGAGCTGGCAGAGCGCGAGGTAGTTCCCACAGCGGCGATCTGCGTCAATATCAACGACTGGCGGTTTGTTGACAACCATTATGGCGAGGAGGAGAGCGACCGCCTGATTGTGACTGTGGCGGATATTCTGAAAAAACAGGCGGAGGAAGCCGGACTGCAATACGCTGTGATCGGGAGAGTGGAGGGCGATGTGTTCAACGTACTCCTGCCGCTTGCCGAGGAGGAGGAGGCAAAGGCTTACTGTGACAAGATACAGCAGGCATGTCTGGATTTTGAAGATGAGAAGCTTGCGCCAAGCATTGCTGTGGGCTGTGTGATGCGGACAAACGTCGAGGAAAGTTTTAAGAATATTCTTTCGGATGCTGAATATGCTATGTTGGAGAATAAATTTGCGATTAAAAATGCACCGGGATATAAGGAACGCCTTGAAAAAGGACTTGGGAAGGCTTAAATCTAAAATAATTATTAAGTGTACTAAGGTTTGAAAACGAGAGATATAACGAGATAACGGGAGTATTTGGAAGAAAATAGAATAAAAACAAACCTAAATGCGTTTGCAGAATGCTCAATGAGAAATTATTATATGATTTGTTAGCACTCAATAGATTAGAGTGCTAATCAAAAACGTCAATTCTATTTTTTTATAAATCATGAAGGAGGCATTTAACATGAAATTAGTACCATTAGGAGACAGAGTCGTATTAAAGCAGTTGATCGCGGAGGAGACCACAAAGTCAGGCATCGTATTGCCGGGACAGAACAAGGAAAAGCCGCAGCAGGCGGAAGTGATCGCTGTCGGACCGGGCGGTGTCGTTGATGGCAAAGAGATCAAGATGGAGGTCAAGGCAGGCGACAATGTTATTTACTCAAAGTACTCAGGAACAGAAGTGAAGATTGATGACGAGGAGTTTATCATTGTAAAGCAGAATGACATTCTGGCAGTTATTCAATAAAAAGCAGAAAAGTATAGGTTGAAAAGAGAATTGGAGGAAATTTGAATCATGGCAAAGGAAATTAAATATGGAGCAGAGGCTCGCAAGACATTAGAGACAGGTGTAAACAAGTTGGCAGATACTGTGAGCGTGACACTGGGACCCAAAGGAAGAAACGTCGTTCTTGACAAGTCCTTCGGCGCACCGCTCATCACAAATGACGGTGTGACAATCGCAAAGGAAATTGAGCTGGAAGATGCATTTGAGAATATGGGTGCACAGCTTGTCAAGGAGGTTGCCACCAAGACAAATGATGTGGCAGGTGACGGCACAACGACAGCTACTGTTCTGGCACAGGCTATGATCAATGAGGGAATGAAGAACCTCGCAGCAGGCGCAAACCCGATTATTTTAAGAAAAGGTATGAAGAAGGCTACAAACTGTGCAGTGGAAGCAATCGCATCTATGAGCTCTAAGGTAAATGGCAAGCAGCACATTGCAAGAGTAGCAACCGTTTCCTCTGGTGATGAGGAAGTTGGAAACATGGTAGCAGATGCAATGGAGAAGGTTTCCGGCGACGGCGTTATCACCATCGAGGAATCCAAGACCATGCAGACAGAGCTTGACTTGGTAGAAGGTATGCAGTTCGACCGCGGCTATATCTCCGCATACATGGCAACAGATATGGATAAGATGGAAGCGACAATGGAAGATCCATATATCTTGATCACAGACAAGAAGATTTCAAATATACAGGAAATCTTGCCGGTATTAGAGCAGGTAGTACAGTCTGGCGCTAAGCTTTTGATTATCGCTGAGGACGTTGAGGGCGAGGCACTCACAACACTGATCGTCAACAAACTCCGTGGTACATTCAATGTTGTAGCAGTAAAGGCACCGGGATACGGTGACAGAAGAAAGGCAATGCTCGAGGATATCGCAATTCTCACAGGCGGTCAGGTAATCAGTGAAGAGCTTGGTCTGGATCTCAAGGAGGCAACTTTAGAGCAGTGCGGACGCGCGAAGTCTGTAAAGGTTCAGAAAGAGAACACCATCATCGTTGACGGTGAGGGCGATAAGGCAGCGATTGATGCGAGAATCTCCCAGATCAAGAAGCAGGTTGAGGAGACAACATCTGACTTTGACAAGGAGAAGTTGCAGGAGAGACTTGCAAAGCTTGCAGGCGGTGTGGCAGTGATCCGTGTCGGTGCAGCGACCGAGACAGAGATGAAGGAAGCAAAGCTTCGTATGGAAGATGCCTTGAATGCGACAAGAGCAGCAGTAGAAGAAGGTATTATCGCAGGCGGCGGTTCTGCTTATATCCATGCATCAAAGAAGGTGGCAGAGCTGGTTGACACACTTGAGGGTGATGAAAAGACAGGTGCAAAGATCGTGTTGAAGGCTCTGGACGCACCGCTTCACATCATTGTTGCAAACGCAGGTCTTGAGGGCAGCGTTATCGTAAATAAAGTAAGAGAGTCCAATGCAGGCGTTGGCTTTGACGCTGCTAAGGAGGAGTATGTCGATATGGTTGAGGCTGGTATCCTTGATCCTGTGAAGGTGACAAGAAGTGCATTGCAGAACGCATGTTCAGTAGCCAGCACGCTCCTCACAACAGAGTCTGTAGTGGCAAACATCAAGGAAGATACACCGGCAATGCCAGCAGGCGGTCCGGGAATGGGCGGAATGATGTAATTGTTGGGAGAACGCTGTTTCAGCGTTCTCCATTTTTGTGCACAGACGGGTGAGGGGATTATGATCGAGAATGTGAAGGACTGCGGCAGCATTCATCTGTTTCGGGATATCAGCAGGGACGAGATCGAGAAGATGTTTCGATGTTCTAAGACGGTAGAGCGCTGTTTTGAAGATGGAATGTATATCTTCCGTCAGGGAGAAACGCCCCAGAATTTGTTTCTGGTATTGGAAGGTGCAGTGATGATCTCAAAGGATTTTGCGTCGGGAAAGCGTGATGTGCTGTTTATGGTGGGGCAGGGAGATGTCTTTGGGGAAATGTTTCTCTTTGCGGATACGAAAGCGTACTGGTACGATGCCATCGCGCAGGAGAAAGTGCGCGTGCTCCAGATACCGTGGGAATTTTTTTACTGTTTTTGCAGCAATGCCTGTGAGCATCACCGCATGATTACCAGAAACATGCTCGAAATACAATCTGAAAAAAATTTTAAAATGACCAGAAAACTGCATCTGCTGTCCGGGACAACGCTGCGCGAGCGCATTGCCCTGTGGCTGTTAGAGCAGGCAGCAGATGGCGATGCGGTCAAACTTGCCATGAACCGGGAAGAACTGGCAGATTATCTTGGAACTACAAGACCGTCCCTGTCCAGAGAGCTGATGAAAATGCAGCAAGAGCAGTTGATTGAGACAGACAAGTATACGATTAAGATTATAGATCGCAATGCATTAGAGACTTTGTATTAAGAAAAAAACATAAAAAATCAAAAAGTGTAACAAATGTTACAGATATTTCTCTGAGAATAAAATATACTAAAATCACAAAAGAACAAATACAAAATAAAAAGCCGCACAAAGACAATCAGTATTTTTATAAAAGGAGGAATTATCATGACAGATAACGCACAGGTAGACAATTTGGTAAATCTTTTGGACGGATACGCTACAAAGGGTGGCCATCACCTCAATGTAAACGTACTCAACAGAGACACACTCTTAGATGCACAGAAGCATCCAGAGAATTATCCGCAGCTTACAATCAGAGTTTCAGGCTATGCCGTAAACTTTATCAAACTGACACCAGAGCAGCAGGCGGACGTGATCTCAAGAACTTTCCATGAGGCAATCTAATTATTGAACGGACAACATCACAACTTTATAATTCCATTGAAGCAGAGCACCATCCGAGAGGGTGGTGTTTTGTTTTTGCCTGCGAAAAATAATGGACAGAATATACAAAAAAGGATAAAATAGTGATATCGAAATCATAAAAGGAGTGTGATGGATATGCAGTTTGATTTTAGTATGGGCATTATATGGATGCTGATTTCAATTACAGGTGTTATCATACCATTGGTAGGTATTTTCGTGCTGATGGGAAAGGAGCAGAGCAAATCTTCAACCAATCTCATGATAGCAAATATTGGATGCCTGATTATGAACGGGGCTTATTTTTTGCTGCTTCGTACTGGAAAGCCCGCAGACGCAACTATGGCGCTAAAGATGGAGTACTTGGGAAATTTTCTGTTTTACTTTTTCTTTATCAAGTTTATTCTTTCTTATATGCAGATTGACGTGAGGCACCAGTGGGTCAGGATTTTTACGCATATATGGATGCTGTTTGAGGTGGCTGTGATTGCCGTTGTCTGGGACGATACCAGACGGGAGGAAATGTTCGCGCACCATAATCTCGAGGAAGATTCTCAGTTTGGATACCACTTTTTTAATATGCAGGGCGGGATTGTCTATAAGGTGCGATATGGCTTTTTACTGGGCCTTTTATTGGTGCTAATCGTGTATATGATTCTCAAGAGAGTCCATATCAGAAAACAGGGGGGCGATGAAAAACACAACCTGTCCCATCTGATTGTCGCGAAGTTTGTCATTATCATTCCGCTGATCATGGAGATTGTATTCCGGTTCAGCTTTGAGTTTGTGCCTGTCTTTTCCTCCATTGCGGTATTGCTGATTATTCTGAGCGTGGTTGAGGGGGATATTTTCAGTGTGCTCGATATCGGGCGCGGCTGGGTGATTGAAAATTTTGATTCCGTGTTTATGATCGCCGACAGTTCTTATGGATATCTGGATGCGAACAAATTTGCAAAAGAGCAGTTTGAGGAGCTTGCGGACATTCACAAAGGCGAGAAACTTTCCGACCGGCTGAGAGATTTGTTTTTGTCAGAAAAGACAGAGATTGTGATCGGTGAGAATCACTATGAGAAATTCATTAAAGAACTCGCCGTGAAGGATAAGGTCAAGGGATACTGTCTGATTATGCTGAATGTGACAAAAAGATACAACATCATGGAGGAATTAAAAGAAGCGAAACAGCGCGCCGAGGAGGCGAATGAGTCCAAGTCAAATTTCCTCTCGAACATGTCACATGAGATTCGCACCCCCATGAATGCCATTGTGGGCATGACCGAGATTCTGCTTCGGAGTGACTTGTCAGACCAAGACAGGGGATATCTGATGAATATTAAAAATTCCGGGGCTTCGCTGCTTACCATTATCAATGACATTCTCGACTTTTCCAAGATAGAATCTGGAAAGCTTGAGATTCTTGCGGAGGAGTATGAGCCGATGTCCATGCTCAGTGATCTCAGCATGATTTTCCTAAACCGGATTGGCGATAAGCCCGTAGAACTGATTTTCGATATTGATAAAAATCTTCCGAATAAATTATATGGCGACTCCCTGCGTATCCGGCAGGTTATCATCAATATCGCCAACAACGCAATCAAATTTACCGCGGCAGGCTATGTAAAGCTGACGATTCAAATGGCGCCGATGGCAGAACAGGACATGGTAAATCTGAATATTTCCATCGAGGATTCAGGGCAGGGCATCAAGCCGGAGGATCTGGATAAACTCTTTGGTTCATTCCAGCAGGTAGACACGAAGAAAAACAGAAATAAAGAGGGAACAGGACTGGGGCTTGCCATCTCCAAACAGCTTGTAGAAACGATGGGCGGACAGATTGGGGTGCGCAGTGAGTACGGCAAGGGCAGTGAATTTTACTTTAATATCCCGCAGCGCGTAATCGGCGACCAGATTGCTGCCACCGTGCGGGAAGATGCGGTTCAGAATAATCCTGTGGTGGTGAGCGGACATATGAAGGACGGGCAGATACTAGAGCAGTTAAAGAGACTCACAGAAGGGTATGGACTCAAGTTTGTGGACTGTTATGAGGCGCGCGACAACAAAGTTAAGGTAGATTATTTCTTTGTGGACGAATCCGTCTACCGGGGGCTTAAAGCTTCTATTGAAGAGTATTTTGTCTCAACTGGAACCGAGCTGTGTGTGCTGCAAAATCCGATGCGGGAGGCGGTCTGGAACGATCAGGCGACAGTGGTCAACAAGCCGCTCTATACGCTTAATTTCTGTCAGGTCATCAATCATGAGACGACAGCGGCTTTTGTCGAGACGGATAATGTGATGAACTTCACAGCGCCGCAGGCACAGATTTTGATTGTAGATGACAATGAGATGAACCTCAAAGTAGCAAAAGGCCTCTTGCAGCCCTTGCAGATGAATATCGACACCGCCAGCTCAGGGAAAACAGCGCTGGAGATGGTACAGACAAAGCAGTATCATATCGTCTTTATGGATCATATGATGCCAGTAATGGACGGTGTGGAGACGACACAGAGAATGCGTGCGTTAGAGGATACTTATATTCAAAATATGCCCATTATTGCGCTCACAGCCAACGCCGTGATGGGGGCGAGGGAAATTTTTAAAGAAGCCGGCATGAATGACTTTGTGGCAAAACCGATCGAACTCAAGGATATATGCAGCAAGATCCGCGCATGGCTGCCGCATGAGCTGATTGTGAAAATGTCAGCGCCAGCCCAGCAGCAGCTACAGATTCCAACCCAGATGCTTCCGGTCATCGAGGGGCTGGACGTGACGGAGGGGATTAAAAATTGTGGCAGTTTAGAATTGTTTACAAATCTGCTGGGTGATTTTTATAAATTAATCGACCTAAAGTCAACAAAAATTGAAAAATGTCTTGCAGACGGAATGATTCGCGATTATACTATAGAGGTACACGCGCTGAAAAATACGGCACGCATGATTGGCGCACTGGAGCTGTCAGAGCAGTTTTACCAGATGGAGCAGTGCGGAAATGCCGGGGACGTGGATACCATTTTCAGAGAAACGCCAGCCATTATGGAGTTGTACAGAAGTTATAAACCCATTTTAGAGCCATATGGAAAGGCAAATGAACAGGACAAGAAGGAAGTGCCGAAGGAAGAGCTTGTCAAAGTGCTTGAACAGTTAAATGCTGCTATGGATAGTTTTGATCTGGACGGTGCAGATGCCGCGCTTGCAGAGCTTGAGGAATACCGGCTGCCAGAGGAGTTAGGACCCTATATGGAGGAGCTGAGGGCTTATGTGGCAGATGTGGCGATGGAGGAAGTCATGAACACGGGAAATAAAATGATTGAAGTACTCGAAAGGATTACAGAATAAGGTAAAAGGGAGATAGTGTTATGCAAAATGTATTAATCGTATCGGAGGTACAAAGTTACCTGCTCGTATCGCTTCAGGAGAAGCTGGAGGAGTCAGAATGTATCGTGACAAACATTCATGCAAATCCAGACGTGCTCAGCAAGATAAAGGATGATGTGGATATGATCTTTATCTTTGCAGATGAAGAGCTGACCAGACAGCATCAGGGACTTACATATCTCAAAGACAAAGCGCTGGAGGATGATATTCCCATCTTTGTCACAGGGGACCCGCAGGAGATTATTGAGATTCAGAAGGATATTCCGCTCCATCTGATTCAGAAGGAATTTCCGCGTCCGATCAATGTCAATGAGGTAGCAGAGGCGATCGAATCCTACCTGATAACCTTCGGCAAACAGAATAAAAAGAAGATTCTGGTCGTAGATGACTCCGGTGCGATGCTTCGCAACGTCAAGGGCTGGCTGGAGGATAAATATCAAGTGATTCTTGCGAATTCCGGTGCGATGGCGATCAAGTATCTCTCGACAAACAGACCTGATCTGGTGCTGCTTGACTATGAAATGCCCATCGTGGACGGCAAGCAGGTGCTTGGCATGATACGCAGTGAGTCGGAGTTCTCAGATATTCCAGTGATTTTTCTGACCAGCAAGGGAGACAAGGAGAGCGTGATGCAGGTCATGGACCTCAAACCAGACGGATATCTGTTAAAGACCATGCCGCCAGAGCAGATTAAGCAGTCTATTGACACCTTCTTTCAAAGAAAAAAGGCATACCGCAATTCTGCTTTTTGATGAACTATATAACACAAAAAAACGAGTGTCTGGCACTCGTTTTTTTGTGTGTACAGACTTTTATTCCGGTTGTTATGAATTAGCCATCGCAGATAATTCAGCAAGCATTTTGGGCAGTTCTTCTGCCATGTTGTCATCAGTGAACTGGCAGGTGCCTACCTTTTTGTGACCGCCGCCGCCATACTTGAGCATCAGGCTTCCGACATCGACGCTGGAGGTCTTGTTGAGGATACTGTAGCCACATGCCGCGCTGCACCCGGCACCGCCGCGTCCGCTCACAATCCATGCAGAGATATTCTGCTCAGGATACATGCTGTAGATCAGAAAGCGGTTTCCAGAGTAAATCGGGTCTACGCCCCTTAGGTCAGAGATGATCAGATTGCCGTCCACGCGCGTATACTTTCGCACCATCTCCATAAATTTTTCATTCTGTTCAAAATAGATTTCAATGCGCTCCTGCACGTCGGGCAGTGCAAGGATTTCCTCTGTCGTCATGGTGCGGCAGGCGTCGATTAATTTTTCCATGAGCTGATAGTTGGAAATCGTGAAATTTCTCCACCGCCCCAGACCTGTGCGGGGGTCCATCAGAAAACCGACAAGTATCCAGCCCTTTGGATTTTGAATCTCATCAATTGTGAGATCGCCAGAGTCCACTTTGTCTACAGCAATCATCATATCATCAAACTGCGGAAAACGTTCTCTTCCGCCATAATATTCATAGATAATGCGCGCGCAGGAGGGCGTGATACGGCTCTCCCCTTTATATTTACCCTCAAGCTGCAAGCGTTCGTGCTCACTGGAGTGGTGGTCGAACCACAGCCCGCACCCCTCGACATAAGGCACATTGGCAAGACAATCGTCCTCAGTAACTTCTACCAGTCCGTCCTGCAAATCCTTTGGATGTGCGAATTTCCAATGGTCAATAATTCCGGCTTCCTTTAGAAGAGCACCGCAGGCAAGACCATCAAAGTCAGAACGTGTAATTAATCTCATAGTATCCTCCTTGTATCGTTCATGATATATTTCTCTTATAGCTTTTGTTCCATTATATTATAGTGGATATGTACAAATTTTTCAACTATTTTGGATATGCTTTTATGGGTTGATAAGTGAGTGAAAATACTCTATAATGCATAGTGTAGAGTGTGAGAAGTACTTCACACGCCAAAAACGCCCGAATATTGAGATATGAAAGGCGGCAGGAGGGGCTTCATGAAAAAGGAGACAGCAGACCAAGCTGGCTATGAGCATGTGACACACACGTTTGGGCCAGTGTACGACGAACAGTCAAAAATATTGATTTTAGGCTCGATGCCGTCTGTAAAGTCAAGAGAACAACAGTTTTATTACGGCCACCCGCAGAACCGTTTCTGGAAAGTGCTCTCTGCGGTGCTGGGGGAAGCAGTGCCGGCTTCCATAGAGGACAAGAAGGCTTTGCTGCTGAGAAATCATGTCGCGCTGTGGGACGTGATCGAAGCCTGCGATATTATTGGCTCATCAGACAGCAGCATCAGAAATGTCAGGGGAAATGATATGCGGCTGATCTTAGACGCCGCAAAAATAGACGCAGTTTACCTCAATGGCGGAAAGGCGTATGAGCTTTTTATAAAATATTGCAGGCCAGCCATCAAAGAGATGGAACCGCCGCTTGTGAAGCTTCCCTCGACAAGTCCGGCGAATGCGGCATGGACGCTCGACCGTCTGACAGCGGCATGGCGGGCTGCATTTGCAATAAATAATATACAAAAGTTTTGAGAAAGGGCATCAGGAAATCATGGGATTTGAGACAGAGATCATGAAGGGATTTGACGATTATTGCAGGGAAAAACGAAATGCAATCGCAAAAATATCCAATGAGGAGAAAAGGGCAGGTCAGGAGAAGGTGCTAGTGGCAAGATCCCTTCTGCACCACGAGGCACAGCAGATGGCAGCGCGCTATGCAAAACAGGAAGACAGCAATGCTGCACTGTTTGGGGAATTACAGGAGGCGACAGTGTCGGTACTCAGCGCCGGGCTTGAGGACACGTCTTTTAATAAGTGGAAGGCGAACTTGACCGATACAGTGATGCAGGTGCTTGCGGCAGAACAGATGAAACGGCTTCCGCGGCTGTCAAAGGCATATGAGAAAGTGCTTGACAGCCTTGATATTGACCTTTCAGATGTTGAGGAGGAGTTCAGGGCAGTCTTTGAGCCGGAATGCATTTACAATACACTGGTACTGCTAGTCACCGCAGTGAAGAATTACTGTGAGTTTCTGGAAGTCATATATGAAAAGCAAAAAGGCGGCAGATAACCGAAAAGGAGTGCGGACAGCCATGCAAAACGACCAGCAGAAAAAGTACCGAACCAAGAGCAAGGACGCAATTATGACATATCTGGAGATGCACACAGAGCATAGCTTCAGCGCGTATGATGTCAATGCGTACATGCAGGAGAAAGGCATACAGGTCAATCTGACCACCATTTACCGCAATCTGGACAAGCTCACGGAGAGCGGTGAAGTGCTCAAATATAAGACGGCGGAAGATGAATGCTGCCGCTACCAGTGTGCAAAGCCGCACGCACACTGCCATGAACATATTCATATGCAGTGCAGGGCGTGCGGAAAGATTCTCCATCTGGAATGTGAGTTTATGGAAGAGATTATCCGGCATCTGTATGACCATCATAGATTTACGCTGGAATGTGCGGGTTCTGTGCTGATGGGCATGTGCGAGTCATGCCAGAAGCAGAATCAACAGTGCCAGATATCACAGGATAACAAAGGAGTATAATCATAATGGAAATGTGGGATATTTACGACGAAAACAAGAAGCGCACTGGACGCACCATGAAAAAGAATGACTGGTGCTTAAAAGAAGGAGAGTATCACCTGACCGTGCTTGGCATCGTAGCGCACACAGACGGCAGGTTTCTGATCACGAAGCGGGTTATGACAAAGGCGTGGGCACCCGGCTGGTGGGAGGTCTCAGGCGGGGCTTGTCAGGCAGGAGAGACTTCAAAAGAAGCGGTGCTCAGGGAAGTCCAAGAGGAGACAGGGCTTGATGTGTCCGGCTGGGACGGCGGGTATCTGTTTAGCTACAAGCGGGAGAATCCCGGCGAGGGAGACAATTATTTTGTGGATATCTACCGTTTTACTGCTGATTTTGACGAGGCGGATATTCATTTACAGGAGGAGGAGACTGACGGCTGGCTGCTCGCTACGCTCGATGAGATCAAAGCATTTGCGGCACAGGGGATTTTTCTTCACTATGACAGTATCAAGCGCGCGTTTGAACTGTCACCTACAGAACCGGGAAATGAATGAATGCAGAGAATGAATACAGAAAAAGGAAGGGCACGAGAAAAATGAAAATGAAAAAACTTTTGAACAATATGATGAAACTGATGATAGGTGCAGCGCTGTTCTTAGCGGCACCGGCAATGGAGTCAGAAGCAGCAGAGTATTCTGTGACCCCCGCAGAGGCAGTCCTGTATACAAATGACAGTACTGTCATTTTGTCTGAGACAGATGACGCGGCGGTGGTGCTTCCAGAGGTGGCAGCAGACCTGCCGGTACAGGTGACAGGGATTACCAGCAATGGATATTTCCAGATTGCACTGGACGGGCAGACTTTTTATATTCATGGGCTTGGGCTGAGCGCTGCCAAGGCAGACCGCCAAGTGTATGATGTTATCATGGCGCAGAAGGCAGTATTTCCTGAGGGAATGCACTGGACAAACGACAACTACTATGCGTGGAAGGGCGGCACCTACACAGGCGGTTTTGGCTGTGCAGGATTTGCGTTCGCGGTCAGCGATGCGGCATTTGGGGATACAAAGGCGCAGGTTCACAAGGATTACACCAATATCAAAGTGGGGGATATCCTGCGCGTAGACAATGACACGCACTCTGTCATCGTGCTCGAAGTGCGGGATAATTCCGTCATTGTGGCGGAGGGAAATTACAATGCCTCGATTCACTGGGGCAGAGAGATTCCCAATGCACAACTGATCGACCCATATAGCTATATCATGACAAGATACTGATGCTTAGGAACTGTGAAACAATTAGGAATTTTAAATCAATAGGAGGAAGAACATGGAGAAAATAACAAGCTTTACAATCGACCATATCAAATTACAGCCGGGAGTGTATGTTTCGAGAAAAGACCAAGTTGGGGAGAGCACTATCACAACATTTGACCTCAGAATGACCTCACCCAATGAAGAACCCGTGATGAACACCGCAGAAGTACATACGATCGAGCATCTGGCGGCTACTTTTCTGAGAAATCACAAAACGTATGGCAGCAAAACCATCTATTTTGGGCCAATGGGCTGCCGCACAGGTTTTTACCTGCTTCTTGCGGGCGATTACGAGTCCAAAGACATTGTGCCGCTGATGGTCGAGCTGTATGAGTTTATCCGGGATTTCAAAGAGGAGGTTCCGGGGGCAAGCCCCAAGGACTGCGGCAATTATCTTGACATGAATCTGGGCATGGCAAACTATCTTGCGGCAAGATTTCTGGACAATGTACTGTACAGGATTGATGAAACAAGGCTGGTGTATCCAGAATAAGAACGCGTGCATATAGTATCATAAAACCATAAGGTGACATCAATGGACAATACTTTCTTGACACAAATTATAAATGGGACGATCGAGGATGTGGAGACTGGGAGGAATGGCTCTTTCGTCCTTGTCTCCTACAGAGACTGCCCCAATTGCGGCATGGACAATCAGACCATACGGCTGAATGTCAGCAACAACACCGTGATACTAGATGAGAAGCACAACCGGATTCCGCTGAGATCGCTGCAAAAGGGCATGACTGTGAATGCGGCATTTTCCAATGCGACGACAAGGAGTATCCCGCCGCAGGCAGCAGCGTATGTCATACAGATCGTAGGAAGGGCACTTCAGGAGGAGGTAACTGTAGGCAGGATTGTGGACGTGGACAGACAAAACAGGAGTTTCACGACGATCAGCGACGGCAATTTATCCTCCGTGATAAGGTTCAATGTAGCAGATGATGCACAGATTTTAAACAGCTTTGGCAGGCCGATGAATTTTGTGAACCTCGTTCCCGGTCTGAGAGTACGGGTGCGTCACGCCGCGTTTATGACAATGAGTATTCCGCCGCAGACAACAGCGTTTGAAGTCCGGGTAATCTGAGCATAGATTAAGCGATATGTCCTTTTTCTTCACGGTGAATTGTGTGAAGAAAAAGGACATTTATACATAAGAAGATTTATATAAGGAGATTCAATGTGAAAAAAGACACAGACTTGACAACAGGCAGCCCCTTTTTGCTGATTGGTGCATTTTCCTTTTCGCTCGTCGTCGGCAACTTGTTTCAGCAAATGTACACATTTGTGGACACCATAATTATCGGAAAGAACGCCGGCACACTGGGGCTTGCCGCAGTCGGCGGCACAGAATGGCTTATTTTCCTAGTAAACGGGGTGGTGATTGGACTGGTCCAAGGCTTTTGCATCTTGTTAGGAAACAGCTTTGGCGAGAAAAACGAGGAGGAATTTCAGCGCTATTACGACAGGGCAAAGAAAATCTGTATTGTGCTTGCGGTTTCTCTGACGTTGCTGTTTTTGATGTTATCTGGTGTGCTGCTCCGTCTGTTGGGCACAAAAGAAAAAGTCTATGATATGGCGCGGGAGTATGTGAATATTATCTTTCTGGGGATTCCATTTCTGGTGTTTTACCAACTGTTCTCAGGGGTATTGAGAAGCAGGGGAAACAGCCGCATACCGCTGTTTGCAATGACAGCTTCCTCGCTGTGCAACATTGTCCTTGATATTTTATTTGTCAATATCTTAGACTTTGGAATCGCAGGCGCCGCGCTTGGGACAATCCTTTCAGAGTGTCTGGTTATGCTGGTCTGCGGATATTATTTTTATAAATATTCTTTTTGTTCTGCTTCCTGTGCCTCCGCTGACAGTTATAAGAAAGAAAATGATGGTTTTGACGCCAAAGCGATTACCGCCAAACTGCTCAGACTGGGAATCCCGATGGCGCTACAGAGTGTTATTACTTCTGTTGGCGGACTGATTGTAGTGAACCGCATCAACCAGTATGATATTACGTTTCTTGCTGGATACACCGCAGCGGTCAAGCTGTATGGCTTGCTGGAAATCGCGGCGTCCTCCTTCGGACTGGCGGCAGCAGCATATGTCTCACAGAATTACGGCGCAGGCAAAAAAAGCCGTATCAGAGAGGGCGTCCGTGCCAGCCTGATCATGGGAACTGCCGTGTCCATACTTTGCTCTGCTGTGATGTTTTTTGGCGGACAAGGCATTCTGCGCCTGTTTGTTGACACGTCCGAGGCGACAGGTGAAATACTAAGCTATGGCTGCCGTTTCCTAAATATTCTGGCAGTCTTTTTTCCGTTTCTTTATAGTTTGTATATTCTGCGTGCTGCCCTGCAAGGCATCAACAATGCAGTGGTGCCCATGCTTTCGAGCTTTGCACAACTGGCAATGCGGCTTTTGTGTGCGGTAGTCCTGACAAAGTTTATCGGAAGCGACGGCATTTTCTGGGGCGAGGTATCCGCGTGGCTGTTTGCGGATATGATTCTTTTTGCAGTGTATTGGAAACAGATGAAAAATTGAGTGCGTGAACGGGGGATCTGTGATATATTGGATATAGAAGCCGTTCTGCCCATTAAAGAGTTTTCTGGAGAGTGGTGCAGAACAATTGTGGAGGCACTATTGTGAATGTTGCTAAAGCTGCCTTTGGGCGGCATGGGGGATTTGTATGATTTATTTAACACATTTTTCATTTCCAGACAGGGAGAGGGAGTATGACTTTACCATGAAGCAGAAGCACACCTGTTATGACACGGTCTATCCCTTTTTGATACTCTCCGCGCATCAGCTCAAAATGCTTGACTTTGAGCCAGTGACGATTCTGTACGGCGGAAATGGTTCAGGCAAGACAACGGCGCTCAATGTCATTGCCGAGAAGCTTGGGCTTGCGCGCGACACATTGTATAACCGTTCTAATTTTTTCGGAGATTATACGAAAATGTGTTCGTTCGAGGCGGTTGGGCGTATTCCAAAAGAAAGCAGGATTATAACAAGTGATGATGTGTTTGATTTTATGCTCAATCTGCGCTGTATCAATGAAGGCATAGACCAGAGGCGCGAGGAACTGTTTGAGGAATACCAAGAGGCAAAATATGCGAAATTTCAGATGCACTCCATGGAGGATTATGAGCGGCTCAAAAAGATTAACGCGGCGCGGCGCAATACAAAGTCAAAGTTTGTGCGCGACAGCTTACAGGATAATGTCAGAGAGCACTCCAATGGAGAGAGTGCATTTCTCTATTTTGCAGACAAAATAAAAGAAAACGGACTGTATCTGCTCGACGAGCCGGAGAACAGTCTGTCACCGGAAAAACAGCAGGAGCTGCTGCGCTTTTTGGAAGATTCAGTCCGCTTTTTCGGCTGTCAGTTTGTGATTGCGACACATTCTCCCTTTCTGCTCTCTATGAGAGGGGCAAAGATTTATGACTTAGATGAGGAGGTGGTGGATGTCAAGCGCTGGACAGAGCTGGGCAATGTGCGGGCATATTATGCATTTTTTAAGAAATATGCGCATGAATTTGAGAGATGAAGTATTGAAAAAATTTTGGATAAGAAAGTATTAAATAAGAAGGGAAAATAAAAAGATGAAAATTGCAGTAACCTATGAAGATGGAATGGTTTTCCAGCACTTTGGACACACACAGCAGTTTAAACTGTATGAGGTGGAAAACGGTGCAGTACAGAACGAACAAGTGGTGGACACACAGGGGAGTGGTCATGGGGCGCTTGCGGGCTTTCTGACACAGTACGGTGTCGATACGCTGCTCTGCGGCGGAATTGGCGGCGGTGCACAGAATGCGCTTGCTGCGGCGGGCATACAGCTTTATGGTGGTATTTCAGGAAATGCGGACGAGGCTGTCAGTGCGTTTTTAGCGGGAACACTCGCCTACAACCCAGATGTACACTGCGGCCATCATGAACATGGACATGGACATGACTGCGGTGCGCACTCCTGCGGCGAGAAAGCGCATGACTGTGCCGGCCATGGGGACAGTTGCAGGGGTTAGCGGCAGTGGATTTTACAAAAAGAGCAAATATCATACAAATTACAGATTTTTGTGCACCTGAGCTTGATGTGTATGCCAGACTCACCGAAGGACAGCTTTTAAACCGCCATGAGCCCGATCAAGGAATGTTTATTGCGGAGAGTCCGCGCGTGATTGAACGTGCCCTTGATTATGGCTGTGTGCCGGTTTCCATCTTAATAGAAACAAAGCAGCTTGAGACACAGGGAAAGGAAATCATCGCACGCTGCGGCGGGATTCCAGTCTACACAGCGGCATTTGACGTGCTGACACAGCTCACAGGATTTAAGCTCACGCGCGGCATGCTGTGTGCGATGTACCGCCCCGCGCAAAAGACGGTAGAAGAAGTATGTGCAAAGGCGCGCAGAATCGCGGTGCTTGAGAATGTGGTCAATCCTACCAATATCGGCGCAATTTTCCGCTCAGCGGCAGCACTTGGCATGGACGGTGTCGTGCTGACACCCGCGTGCAGCAATCCGCTCTACCGGCGTGCAATCCGTGTGAGCATGGGAACTGTGTTTCAGATTCCGTGGGCATTTTTGCCAAAGGGAGCTCAAATCAGCCGGCTGCATACATTGGGGTTTAAGACCGTGGCAATGGCATTAAAAGAAGATTCCCTGCGGATTGATGCGCCGCAGCTTGCGCGTGAGCAGAAGCTTGCAATCGTACTTGGCACAGAGGGGGACGGGCTTGCAGCAGAAACCATGGAGGCCTGTGATTATACCGTGCGGATTCCAATGGCACAAGGCGTCGATTCCCTGAATGTGGCGGCGGCAAGCGCAGTGGCGTTCTGGCAGCTTGGCACTGTAAATGACACAGGTGATTTATAATAAAATAAAACAAAAGAAAGAAGAAGGAAAATTTGACGATGGAATTAGCCAATTATTTCAAGAGTATCATTGATGAGGACCGGTGCGCTGTTGTCATCTGCAATCTGTCACACGAGATTCTCTATATGAATCCGGTGGCAGTTGCCCGCTATGAAAAACGAGGCGGGCAGGCGCTTATCGGACAAAGCCTGCTGGACTGCCACAATACGCAGTCTGCCGAGATGATTAAAAAAGTGGTGCTGTGGTTTGGAGAATGCGCAGACCATAACAGAATTTATACTTTTTACAACGAGAAAGAAAATAAAGATGTCTATATGGTGGCGCTGCGGGAAGCCGATGGAACGCTGATTGGATACTACGAAAAACATGAGTACAGAAATAAAGAGACGGCAAAACGGTATGACTTTTCTGTAATATTATGATTTTGGGGCAGAGTGAGGGCAGCAAAGATGATCGTTAGAAAACATTTTCGTTTCACAGGCAGAGTGCAGGGCGTCGGATTCCGCTATCGGGCAAAATACGCTGCAAACGGCATGGGAATCACAGGCTGGGCTAAAAATCAGGCTGACGGTTCGGTGGAGATGGAGGCACAGGGGCCAGAGGAAGCCATCAACAGAATGCTGGTGATGATCAACAAGAGTGATTATATCGTGATTGATTCCATCGACTCCTGTGAGCTTCCCATTAAGGAGGGCGAGCGTTCTTTTTATGTCATATAGTTTTCTTTTGGAAAGGAGTTATCGTATTGACACATATAGAGAAAGCAACGGATTTTTTAATGCAGGAATTTCATTGTTCGCAGGCGCTCGCGGGGGCTTTTGCAGAAGATTTTGGTTATAATCTCAAGAATGTAATGAAAATCAGCACCTGTTTTGGCGGCGGTATGCACCGTGGAGAGGTCTGCGGCTGCATCACGGCAGCAGCCATGGTATTTGGCATGGCATTCGGACTATATGACCCGCAGGATAAGGAACAGGAGTCATTCGGTTATAAAAATGCAGATGAATTTTTTGACCGTTTCCGCGAGCGTATGGGTGGAAAGACACGCTGTAAGGAGATTCTGGGAAAAGATTTCTCCAAGCCAGACGAGCTTGCCTCGATTCGCAGGGAGGGGCTGGTGAAAAAAGTGTGCCCACATGTCCTGCAAGTCAGCATAGAGATTATAGAAGATATGCTGAGGCAGTGCGAGGAAGAGGGCGGTTATGTCCGCCTTGACGCTGCGGCGCTTGCAGAGACAGAGAAAATACAGACTGTGCTTCGAAGTGTGGGCAGGCAAAACAGATTTCGCAAAGATGTGCATGAACTGCTTTTCTCATCAGATCAAAAAATTGGCTTTATTCAATTTGATGTCAGGCGGTTTAAGATCATCAATGACCTGTATGGAGAAAAATTTGGTGATGAGGTGTTGTTTTTTATCAAGGACAATCTCAAAGAATTGTGTAATGACAGACAGTTTTATCTGAATCTTCGCAGTGATGTGTTTATGATTGTCACAGAGTATGATTCGGACAAAGAACTGATGTCCTTTATCCAGCGCATCGAGGAACGGTCAGCTTTTTTTAAGGGCGTGAAGTTGCAACTGGCATTCGGCGTCTACTCTGTAGATGACAAGAACATGGAAATCCGCCAGATGGAGGACCGGGCGTCGATGGCGCGGACAGCGGCAAAAGAAAACGCCGTGTCCAATGTGATTTTCTATGAAGAGCAGTTCAAGGAGCTGCTCTACACGCGTAAATTTATAGAAGAAAATATGCATACCGCCGTCGGTGAAAAGCAGTTTAAGATGTATTTGCAGCCAAAATACAGCATTTCGCGCGGCAAAATTATCGGTGCAGAGGCGCTTGTGCGCTGGATTCATCCAGAGAAAGGCATGATTTATCCCAATGAATTCATTCCTGTGATTGAGGAAAATGGATTTATCAAGATGGTGGATTATTACATCTGGGAGGAAGCAAGCCGTTTTATCCGAAAGTGTATGGACATAGGCATCAAGGACTGCCCGGTGTCAGTCAATGTGTCACGCCATCATTTAAAAGATATGCAGTTTGTGCAGGTATTGATGGAGGATATCAAAAAGCACCAGATCGAACGCGCGCTCCTAGAGCTTGAAATCACAGAAACTGCAAGTGACGAGCAGATTGGCCAGATGGCAATGCGGCTAAAGATGAATGGCTTCACACTGCTGATGGATGATTTCGGCAGCGGCTATTCTTCCTTAAATGTGCTGCTGGAAACCCCGTTTGACGTGATCAAGCTGGATAAGAAGTTTATGGATAATATGATGGCATCTGACAAGGGAAAACTGATTTTAGAGCATACAGTTTCCATGTCACAGGAGTTAGGGCTTGGGCTTTTGGCGGAGGGAGTGGAGACCAAAGAACAGGTAGCGCTTCTGGATCAAATTGGCTGTGACCACGTTCAGGGATATTATTTTGCCAAACCCATGCCGCAGGAGGAATTTTTTGAACTGTTGAAGAAGGACAGAGGAATATAGGAGGAGAAAGTAATGGTAAAGCATGTGATTTTATGGCAGTTAAACGACGAATTATCGAATGAGGAAAAAAACGAGGTAAAGGCAGGCATCAAGACCGGGCTTGAGTCGCTCAAGGGGAAGATTCCCGGCTTGACCGACATCAAAGTAGAAGCGGCGCCGCTGGCGTCCTCCAATGCAGATGTAATGCTTGATTCTACATTTGAGAATGAGGAGGCACTAAAAAATTATGCAGTCCATCCAGAACATGTCGCAGTGGCAGATGGAAAGGTGCGCCCGTATACAAAGTCAAGGATTTGTATGGATTTTGAGATCTAAGGTGACAAGATTTATTAGCATATTATACAATTAATGGCTTTAAAAAAGCAGAAATATGAATAAAAATGACAAATACACCTATTTCTTGAAATAATTATAAAAAAGTACTTGCTTTTTATAAAAAACTGTTGTATGATTTAATAGCTGTCAGCGATACAGATAAACAGACAGCAGAATATAACAGTTATGGCTCGTTGGTCAAGCGGTTAAGACGTCGCCCTCTCACGGCGAAAACAGGGGTTCGATTCCCCTACGAGCTGTTGACTGTTTAAGACAGCCCAACCCGATAAAACGCTGCAAATACAAAGTAAATGGTATTGCGGTGTTTTTTATTGTCCCAAATAGGCAATTAAAAGGCGGTGAAAAGATGGTACAGCAAGTCATAATTGATTATTATGTAAATTCACAACGCATCAAAAAAGCTGATACAAGTAATATCGCAGAATTAGAGTACCAGTGAAAGGTATACAATAACAAGTTTGATTCTTTAGGTATACCGTCTGAAGAATAGTGAAGTGTTAGAAAATTGATAGACTTTGCTGTCCGGTTATGCTATACTAGAGATGATATAATAATGTGTTTCATAATTGGGAGGTGAATATATATGCCTAGTATGTCGGATATTATTATAGATTCTGTAGTTGATTTTTCAAGGCTACAAGACTGGATGTTATCAGCAAAAAAGAATAACGATCTTGAAACATATGAATTAATGCATAAACGCTACATTGAATTAAAAGTGATATTAACAACGGCGGGTGTTAATCTTACGGAACTAGATAAGATCAAAGAGTAGAATTAAATAGTAGCAAATAAAAAGGGTGCAAAGTCTATCGGTTTGGCACCCTTTTATGATATAGGGGAAAATTATAAATGAACCCTATTCAAGATCAAATAGTTCATCAAACGATATATGCAAATTAGGAAACATCACAATTTGCAAATCTTCCTTATTCTCTATCGTAACTGTTTTATAAAGATATGAATAACTTGTATTATCATCTTTCCAATCAAACATATAGATTTCAACTTGTTTCTTTCTCCAGTCCACAATCCAATATTCAGAAACACCGACTTTTCTATATATATCCATTTTCTCGTTTCGGTCATAGTTTTCGGTTGCATCTGACAATACCTCCATTACAAAACGTGGTATGCCAGTAAAAGAAACATTCTTTCGGTCTCTCATATTACAAATAATTGATACATCTGGGATAACTATCTTATCATCATTTTCACGCCACTGATATTGAACGCTATCCCCGAATACACGACAAAGACTATCTTTTATTTGATTTCCAACCTTGATAACAAAGTTATGAATAACCATCGAATGTTCTAAATAGGTCTTGCGCATATCTTCTATCGGCATTACATTCATCTGATCACCTTCCTTTTTCTATATTATATAGTGTGCCTATTGTGATTGCAAGTTTATTTGTATACGCAACCCATTCATCGAATTATAAAAATTCATCAATTTTTCACGATTATGCGCTTGTGATGTTCCTCAATTTAAAGTATAATATTTAATGAGACATACTATAATTGAGAAATATAATAAGAAAGGGTGTTGTGAATGGGATTAAAGAGTGACGAGAGTATTAAGGAGTTTACGCATAAGTATTCAAAGGTATGTGTGGACAACAACGCCATTGAGCCAGATTTGTTTGATGAGTATGGTGTAAAAAGAGGGCTGCGTGACAAAAACGGAAAAGGAGTGCTATCGGGACTTACCAATATTTCGCTGATCAAGTCATCAGAGGAGATTGACGGGAAGAGCGTTCCGTGTGATGGGCAGCTTTATTACAGAGGTTATAATATCTTTGATCTGGTAAGAGGTTTTCAGAAAGAGAACCGGTTCGGTTTTGACGAGTGTGCGTATCTGTTATTATTCGGCAATCTTCCAACTGCGAATGAATTGATGGAGTTCAAAAAGACACTGGGATACAGTATGACACTGCCCACGAATTTTGTGCGGGATGTCATTATGAAAGCGCCAAGCCATGATATTATGAATTCCTTGACAAAGAGCGTGCTGACGCTGGCGTCCTATGATGAGAGTGTGGCTGATATGTCACTGGATAATGTGCTTCGGCAGAGTCTTATGCTCATCAGTGTGTTCCCGATGCTTTCTGTGTATGGTTATCATGCCTACAACCACTATGAATGCGACGAGAGCTTGTATATACATAGACCCGATCCAAGGCTTTCTACTGCGGAGAATCTGCTCAGAATGCTGCGTCCAGATATGTCCTACACACCGACAGAGGCGAAGGTGCTCGATGCGGCGCTTGTACTTCACATGGAGCATGGCGGCGGCAACAATTCTACTTTTACGACAAGAGTTGTCACCAGTGCAGGATCTGACACATATTCAGTCATCGCGGCAGCGCTTTCCTCCCTCAAGGGACCAAAGCACGGCGGGGCGAATATCAAGGTAGTACAGATGATGGAGGATCTCCGCAGAAATGTAGATGATACGACCGATGAGGAGCAGGTGCGGAAATATTTATACCGTCTGCTGAACAAAGAGGCATTTGACAGAAGCGGTTTGATCTATGGTATGGGACATGCTGTTTACTCGATTTCTGACCCGAGAGCCTTGGTGTTTAAATCCTTTGTGGAACGTCTTGCCGATGAGAAGAAGCACCACAAGGATTTTGAATTGTATTCGATGATCGAGCGGTTGGCGCCGGAGGTAATCGCAGAGAAGTGCAGAATCTATAAGGGTGTCAGCGCGAATGTGGACTTTTACAGCGGATTTGTGTACAGTATGCTGGATATTCCGATGGAAATATTTACGCCAATCTTTGCGATAGCGCGTATTGTCGGCTGGAGTGCACACCGCATGGAGGAGTTGATTAATGTGGATAAGATTATCAGGCCCGCATACAAGAGTATCGCTGAGCTGAGACCTTACCAGACACTCAAGGACAGGTCAACACCGAAATTAGATGGTCAGGAGCAGAAGGTCTATAAACTTCCTATGAATTAAGAGGAAAAAAATTCTAAAAAGTTATTGCATTTTACAGAGTACGGTGTTAGAATGGTAATAAGTTAAATGAATGCTAGATGATAAAGAGTGGACTTGTGAGTCCACTCTTTTGTTCATGATAACAAGAAATATGGCGTATTTTCTGGTTTCATGGGAAGTCATATAAGAGGTGAGTGAATGGCGAAAAAAGATATCTATGAAGAACGGGCAGAGGCGCTGCTTGCGCCCATCGTGGCGGCAAACGGCTGTGAGATTTATGATGTGGAATATGTGAAAGAAGGAAGTGACTGGTATCTGAGGGCATACATTGATAAGCCGGAGGGCGTCAGTATTGTTGACTGTGAGACTGTCAGCCGTGCCTTTTCTGACCAGTTGGATCAGGAGGATTTTATACCGGACGCGTATATTCTTGAAGTGTCCAGCCCGGGACTAGGCAGGGCATTGAGAAAGGACAGACACCTTGAAAAGAGTCTTGGCGAGGAGGTAGAAGTAAAGACCTACAAGCCAATTGAGCAGCATAAAGAATTTGTTGGTATCCTCAAAGCATTTGACAAGGAAACCGTTACGATAGAAGTGGAGAGTGGCTCAGAGACAAAGGATATGGTCTTTGCCAAATCTGATATTGCGATTATCAGATTAACACTGGATTTTTAGTTTAGGAGGGTAAAGGAAAAATGAATAAGGAATTAATGGAAGCGCTGAATATTCTTGAGAAGGAGAAGGAGATTAGCAAAGAGACGTTGTTCGAGGCAATTGAAAATTCCCTCCTGACAGCCTGCAAGAATCATTTTGGAAAGGCAGACAATATCACTGTCCAGATAGACAGGGAGACCTGTGATTTTATGGTATATGCCACAAAGGATATCGTAGCAACCTATGATGAAGTGGAGGACGATGTCACACAGATCTGTATTGATGATGCAATTCAGCTTTCAAAAAATGCCGTGATCGGGGATACGATCAATATAGAAATCAAATCAAAAGAGTTCGGGCGCATCGCCACACAGAACGCAAAGAATGTCATCTTACAAAAAATACGCGAGGAGGAGCGGAGTGTCGTATACAATCAGTTTTTTGAGAAAGAAAAAGATGTTGTCACAGGCATCGTGCAGCGTTATATCGGCAGAAATATTAGTATTAACCTCGGAAAAGCAGATGCGGTGCTCAACGAGGCAGAGCAGGTAAAGGGGGAGGAGTTCAAGCCGACAGAGCGCATCAAAGTGTATATTCTGGAGGTCAAGAATACGCCAAAGGGACCTAGAATCTTAGTCAGCAGAACACATCCCGAGCTTGTAAAACGGCTTTTCGAGGCGGAAGTGACAGAGATTAAGGACGGCACAGTGGAGATTATGAGCATTGCCAGAGAGGCAGGAAGCCGTACCAAACTTGCAGTCAGGACGAATAACCCCAATGTCGATGCGGTGGGCGCGTGTGTCGGCATGAACGGCGCCCGGGTCAATGCGATTGTTGAGGAGCTTCGCGGGGAGAAGATTGACATTGTCAACTGGGACGAAAACCCCGGAAACTTTATACAAAATGCGCTTTCGCCTGCCAAGATCGTAGCAGTATTTGCAGACCCAGATGAAAAGACAGCAAAGGTAGTGGTGCCGGATTACCAGCTCTCCCTTGCCATTGGTAAGGAAGGACAGAACGCAAGACTTGCGGCAAGGCTTACGGGATACAAGATTGACATTAAATCCGAGACGCAGGCAAAAGATGCAGAGGGCTTCCGCTATGAGGATTACATGTTTGATGAAGATGGCGATGTCTATTATGAGGAGGAGTACGAAGAGGGCGAGTATGCAGAGGAGGACTATGACGACGATGCATATAACGAAACCCATGCGGAAGAGGGCAGCTATGACGACACGGAAGCCGAAGAATACGCGTCTGGTGATTCTGAGCATGACACGGAAGCCGCGGGGGAATACAGCGATGATGCTGAGACAGAACCAGACGGCATAGAGGAGGAGACGGAGGCATAAATGGCAAAAAAGATTCCGATGAGACAGTGTATCGGCTGCGGCGAGATGAAGAGCAAGAAGGAAATGATACGGGTGCTTCGCACAGACGAGCAGGGCATCATTCTGGATACGACAGGCAGAAAGAATGGCAGAGGCGCATACATATGCCCTGACCCGGAATGTATGAGGAAGGCGAGAAAGTCGAGAGGACTTGACAGGGCCTTCAAGATGCCAGTACCTGATGAAATATATGACAGTCTGACAAAGGAGATAGAAGTATTTGAATGAGCAGTACTCAAAGAAGGTATATTCCATGCTGGGGCTTGCAATGAAGGCAGGCAAGGTAGTGAGTGGAGAATTTGCAACTGACAAGAGTGTTAAGGGCAATAAGGCATGGCTCGTTATTGTGTCGGAAGATGCATCGGATAATACCAAAAAGATGTTTTCCAATATGTGTGAGTTTTACGAAGTACCAAGATATTTTTTTGGCACAAAAGAGGAGCTTGGGCGTTCAATCGGTAAGGCTATGCGATCATCTCTTGCAATTACAGATGAGAACTTCGCAAAATCTATTATGAAGCATTTGGAACAGTCATCAATCTGTGAATCGTGAGGGTGAGGAGGAGTAATATGGCAAAAATGAAAGTGTATGAACTGGCACAGGAAATCGGCGTAAAGAGCGCGGAAATCCTTGCATTATTAAAAAATAAAGGTATAGAGGTAAAAAGCCACATGAGTGTATTAGAGGACCGACAGGTAGAAGATGTGAGGAAAACGCTGAAAGCGCCTGCTAAGTCAGAAGAGGCACCTAAGACGACAGAGAAAACCGCAGCATCGGGAGAGACGAAGGCGCCTGCCAAGACTGGTGAGGGAACTCCGGCAAAAAAGAAAAAGAGCATTATATTTGTGAGCAATCCTCACAATTCCAAGATGCCGGGAGGCGCACAGATACCTAGAAAAGCTGCGCATTCAGAAAAGAAGGCGGCACCGCAGGGCAAGACGCCAAACACTGAGGTAAAGAAGCCGGCAGCGGAGCCCAAGGCAGAAACTGTTGTGGAGAAGCCAGTACAGAAACCAGCTGTGGCAGAACCTGCCAAAGTGGAGCCTGTGAAAACAGAACAGCCCAAAAAGGAAGCGGCTGCAAACACATCGGCTATCGCGGCTACAGAAGCGCCTGCAAAGGCACCAGAGCCCGCTGTGAAGGCTGAAACCCCTGTGAAGGCGCCGGAGCCTGCAAAGAGTGAAGCGCCTGCTGTAAAGGCTGAGGAATCAAAACCAGCACAGAGAAATGATGGGCGTGAGCACAATAACCGGGGGGAAAACCAGCGTCGAGACGGCCAGCGAAATTTCGATAATAATCGGGATAATAACCGAAATGACGGTCAGCGCCGCGATGGACAGCGAAATTATGACAATAACCGGGATAACAATAGAGATAATAATCGGGACAATAACCGAAATGACGGTCAGCGCCGCGATAATAACCGCAACGATGGACAGCGCCGCGACGGCCAGCGAAATTTCGACAATAACCGGGATAATAACCGGAATGACGGCCAGCGCCGTGACGGCCAGCGTCAGGGCAATAGACCCGGACAGGGATTTAATGGCGGGCGCGATAATAAAGGCAGCTTTGGCAACAAGGGTGCTAAGGGCGGCTTTGTGCCAGAAAGCCCGATTAAAGATGCCGAGAAGCATAGAGATGAGGAAAAGCGCCGCATCAGTCAGGAGAAGGATAAGCGGAACCGCAAAGATCTGATCTATGAAGAGGACAGCGAGAATATTAAGAATATCAAGGGCAAGAATAAGCCCGGCAAGTTCATCAAGCCTGAGAAAAAGGCGGAAGATGCAATTGAAGAGCAGATTAAAGTGATCACGCTGCCAGAGAGCCTTACAATCAAAGAGCTGGCTGACAAGATGAAGATACAGCCGTCTGCGATTGTCAAGAAGCTGTTCCTGCAAGGACAGATTGTGACGGTGAATCAGGAAATTCCATATGAGACCGCAGAGAATATTGCGATTGAGTATGACATTATCTGCGAGCAGGAAGTGAAGGTTGATGTCATTGAAGAACTCTTAAAGGAAGATGACGAAAATCAAGCAGATATGGTGCCAAGATCTCCTGTCATTTGTGTAATGGGCCATGTCGATCATGGTAAGACCTCTCTTTTGGATGCCATTAGAAAAACAAACGTGACAGACAAGGAAGCAGGAGGCATCACGCAGCATATTGGTGCGTATACCGTCAATGTCAATGGACAGAAGATCACGTTCCTTGACACACCGGGACATGAAGCGTTCACGGCAATGCGTATGCGTGGCGCAAATTCGACAGATATCGCAATCCTTGTCGTGGCAGCAGATGATGGTGTTATGCCGCAGACTGTGGAGGCGATCAATCATGCGAAGGCCGCAGGCATAGAGATCATAGTCGCTGTCAACAAGATTGATAAGCCCGGCGCAAATATTGAGCGTGTGAAGCAAGAGTTGACAGAGTACGGTCTGATCGCGGAGGACTGGGGCGGAAGTACAGTATTTGTGCCTGTGTCTGCAAAGAGCGGAGAAGGAATCGAGCAGTTGCTTGAGATGATTCTTCTGACAGCGGAAGTGCTTGAACTGAAAGCGAATCCGAACAGACGTGCGAGAGGGCTTGTGATCGAGGCAGAGCTGGATAAGGGACGCGGTCCAGTCGCTACGATTCTGGTGCAGAAGGGTACTTTAAAGGTTGGTGATTTTGTATCGGCAGGTGCCGCGAGCGGCAAAGTGCGTGCGATGGTTGACGACAAAGGACGGCGCGTCAAAGAGGCAGGCCCGTCGATACCTGTAGAAATCTTAGGTCTGAGCGATGTGCCCAATGCCGGCGAGATTTTTATTGCGCATGAGAATGACAAGGAAGCAAAATATTATGCGGAGACTTTCGTAGCGCAGAATAAAGAAAAGCTTCTTGAGGATACTAAGGCTAAGATGTCCCTCGACGATCTGTTCTCACAGATTCAGGCAGGAAATCTCAAGGAACTGAATCTGATTATTAAGGCAGATGTACAGGGCAGTGTGGAGGCTGTGAAGCAGAGTCTCATGAAGCTGTCAAATGAAGAGGTCGTTGTGAAGTGTATCCACGGCGGTGTCGGCGCGATCAATGAGTCCGATGTCAGCCTTGCATCGGCATCAAAGGCGATTATTATCGGATTTAATGTGCGCCCTGACACACAGGCAAAGGCGACTGCTGAGCGCGAGGGCGTCGATGTGAGATTGTATAAGGTAATCTATCAGGCGATCGAGGATATCGAGGCAGCCATGAAGGGAATGCTGGACCCTGTATTTGAGGAGAAGGTGATCGGCCACGCAGAAGTACGTCAGATTTTCAAGGCGTCAGCCGTTGGCAATATAGCTGGTTCTTATGTTCTTGACGGTATGTTCCAGAGAGGCTGCAAGATTCGGATTACCCGTGAAGGGGAACAGATCTATGAAGGTGAGCTTGCATCACTCAAGCGGTTTAAGGACGATGTCAAGGAAGTCAAGGCAGGTTTTGAGTGCGGTCTTGTATTCGAAGGCTTTGACAGTATGCAGGAGCTGGACATTGTAGAGGCTTATATTATGGTAGAGGTACCACGGTAAACATTGCAATATAAATAAGAGTGAAATATTAATGGAGAACAGGTAAATGAGAAAGAACAGTGTCAAAAATACCCGCGTAAACGGGGAAGTGCATCGTGTTCTGGCTGAGGTGATACGAAGTGAGATCAAAGATCCGCGGATTCACCCGATGACGTCGGTGGTATCTGTGGAGGTAGCGCCCGATCTAAAGACCTGCAAAGCGTGGGTCAGTGTCTTGGGTGACGAGGATTCTCAGAAGGATACCATCGAGGGCTTGAAGAGCGCAGAGGGCTATATCAGAAGTCTTTTGGCAAAAAAGATTAATCTGCGGAACACGCCGGAGATCAGGTTTATCCTAGATCAGTCGATTGCTTACGGGGTGTCTATGTCCAAAAAAATAGATGAGATTAACCGTATAGATGACGAGCGGCATGTTGAGGAAAATTAAGTTCTTTTCCGCGTGCATGTGCATAAAAAATATCTGGGAATATTTGACTTCCCAGATATTTTTGTGTATTATGTACAGGGACAGTAAAATATTAAATGTAAAGGGAAACATATAAGGGTAGTGATGATTATGGAAAAATTTCAGTTGTTAGAAGAATGTAAAGATGCAAAGAGAATATTTATATCCGGCCATATCCGGCCAGACGGAGACTGTACAGGTTCGTGTCTGGCAATGTATCTGTATTTAAAGAAGGCGCTGCCGCAGGCGAAGGTGACAGTGGCGTTAGAAGAGCCGTCAAGCGTATTTGCGTGCATCAAAGGATTTGACGAGATTGACAGTTCGTATATTGTCGATGGCGAGGTGGATGTATTTTTCGCACTGGACTGTGAGAAATCAAGGCTCGGTGAGGCGGAGGAGATTTTTGCCAATGCGAAAAAGCGTATTAATATTGACCATCATATCAGCAATGAGCGGGGCTGCGGCGATGTGAATTATGTGATACCCGGCTTCAGCTCCACGGCAGAGCTTGTCTACAATCTGTTTGAGAAGCAGTATATGGACGAGGAGATTGCCAAGGCAGTCTACATAGGCATTGCACACGATACAGGTATTTTCAAATATTCCAATACGTCGCCAGAGACACTCAGGATTGCCGCAGAGCTGATTGAGTACGGTTTTGACTTCCCGGCGGTGATTGACAAGACTTATTATGAAAAGACTTATGCACAGAACCAGCTTTTAGGCAGGGCGCTTCTTGAGAGCATCATGTTCATGGACGGCAAATGTATTGTCAGTGCCATTGACAAAAAGACACTTGATTTCTATGGTGCTGCCTCTAAGGATTTGGAGGGGATCGTCAACCAACTGCGCATCACCAAGGGGATTGAGTGTGCTATTTTCATGTATGAGGTAGGGAATCTTGAGTACAAAGTAAGCCTGCGCTCGTGCAAGTATGTAGATGTCAGCAAGGTCGCGGCATTTTTCGGCGGCGGCGGTCATGTGAGGGCTGCTGGCTGTAATATCAATGGAACATTTCATGACGCGATCAATAACATTTCGAAGCAGATTGAACTTCAAATGAAGGCATATGAGGATATGGCATGATCAATGGGATAATGAATATCTATAAGGAGGCTGGCTACACCTCGCATGATGTTGTGGCGAAACTCCGCGGCATTGTAAAGCAGAAAAAGATAGGACACACAGGAACACTGGACCCTGACGCAGTCGGGGTTCTTCCTGTGTGTTTTGGCAGTGCGACAAAGCTCTGCGACCTGATGACGGACAAGAGCAAGGAGTATGAGGCAGTTCTAAGACTTGGCATAACGACAGACACACAAGATCTGAGCGGTACCATTCTGAGCGAGTCTGCGGTGACAGCGGGCGAAGCTGATATCGAACACGCGATCATGCGCTTTGTCGGCGGATATGAGCAGCTTCCGCCGATGTACTCTGCCTTGAAGGTCAATGGGAAAAAACTGTATGAGCTTGCCAGAGAGGGCAAGGAGGTAGCGCGGCAGCCGCGCCATGTCGATATCCCTGCTATTCGCATTTTAGAGATGAAGGTGCCAGAGGTTCGGTTTGTGATAAGCTGCTCGAAAGGAACATATATTCGGACGTTGTGTGCGGATATTGGAGAACAGCTTGGCTGCGGCGCCGCGATGGCACACTTAAAGCGCACGAGAGTTGGGAATTTCCGAATAGAAGATGCCGTTACACTGTCACAGGTAGAAGCGTTTATGCAGCAGGGGACACTTCAACAGTATGTCACTGCACCGGACAGTGTTTTTATGGAATACGAGGGCGCAGTTGTCAAGAATGCGTTTGAGAGGGCGCTCTTGAACGGCAATAAGCTGTATCCAAATCAGCTTGATTTTGACCAGCCTGTTTCTTTTAAGGACGGGGATATGCTTCGTGTATATAACGGAAAACGGGAGTTTCAGGCAGTGTATGTATTTCTAAAAAATGAGGGCGTATGGAAACCATTTAAGATGTTTTTGTAGACGCAACTGGGACAAAAAATCATGAAAATCATAGAAAATACGACAGAATTTTATATTGAGGAGGCGACAGCGGTAGCCATTGGGAAGTTTGATGGTTTTCACAGGGGACATCAAAAGCTCTTGGGGCAGTTGAGACAGCAGCAGGAACAAGGACTCAAGTCCGTTGTATTTACTTTTGTGCCGTCTCCCGCCGCATTTTTCAGCAGGTCGCCAGTCAAAGAGCTTTCTACCATAGCGGAAAAACGCAGGATTTTTGAGAAGGCAGGCGTTGACTATTTGATTGAATATCCTTTTCATCAGAAAATAGCGGATATGGAACCGGAAGTATATGTAAAAGAGGTGCTTGCGGGCAGGCTTCGCGCGAAATGTGTGGTTGCGGGCGAGGATGTCTCTTTTGGGAAAAAGGGGGCGGGAAATTATCACCTGCTGCAAGAACTGGCGCCAAACTGCGGCTATCAGGTTATTTTGATCGAGAAGGTTTCTTATCAGGATAAGGAAGTGAGCTCTACCTATGTCCGCGAGGAGGTGCGCAAAGGGAATATGGAGTTGGCAGCACAGCTTCTGGGGACGCCCTATCATGTGGGCGGTGAAATTATTCATGGCAGGCAGCTTGGACGCACTGTCGGAATGCCGACGGTGAATCTGCTGCCGCCGTCAGAAAAACTTTTGCCGCCAAAAGGTGTCTATTACTCTTATGTCGTTCTTCACGGCCGGGAAGAGAACAAACTCCCGTCCATCACCAATATTGGAACCAAGCCAACCGTAGATGACCGCTGCATGATGGGCGTCGAGACTTATATTTACAATTTTGACCAAGATGTCTATGGGGAGGAGTTGGAAGTCTATCTGTTGAAATTCAAGCGTCCAGAGATGTGTTTTGACGGGTTTGATGCGCTAAAGAGACAGATGGCAAAAGATCTCGCAGAGGGAAAACAATATCACGGACTATAAATAGTGGAGACTTCGCTGGGGGATTTTGGTATCTATGTGCACGAATTTTGTGATTGACAGATTTGATTGAGAATGTTATATTAAATTTGTAATTAATATGTAACAAAGTTGTAACAAAGTTCGGAAATGCAGGGAAACTGTGGGCCTGAACTGTTGATAGGTTTCGGCTGCATGGCATATCGCAGCAAAAGAGGAATTGGATTAGAATATGAACAGGATAAAAAAATTAAGGTATGCAGGAGTGATTGCAGGAGTAGGTCTTGCAGTTGTAATGTTTAGCAATGGTGTTTATGCAAATACCAGTCCCAAGGAGACACAGGAGGAGACAGATATTCCGGTGCTCGCGTTTGAGTTCCCAGAAGAAGCCGCGGCTGACAATTCTGTGAATGCAGCATCTGCCACAGCAGAAACTGATACGGAAGAAATTACAGGTGATGAAGCTATAGATAAAGAAGTGACGGATAAAGAAAATACAGGTGATGAAGCTACAAGTGAAAAAGCTACAGAAGAACCCGCTGCGGATAAACAAACTATAGATAAAGAAGCTATAGATGAAAAAGCGACGGAGGAAGATCTGGGGCTGGCAGCAGGTGCAGGCGAAGTCCTTGACAATATCCAGTCACAGGAGACACTGGGACGTTCCGCAGGTGCGGGCGAAGTCTTTGATCAGGCTGAGAGTGCGCTTAATGAGCCAGCGGTGCAGGCACAGAATACCGGGCAGGAGGAAGATGCCCAGCAGCCAGCAGAGCCAGAGAAGCATTGGGGATATACTAATTTAGGTATCGCCCATGTGGACAATCATTTGAATATCAGGGAAGAGCCGAATGAAAACGGGAAATTGATCGGAAAACTGTCAAAAGATGCGGCATGTGAGGTCCTTGAGATTGATGAGAACGGCTGGGCACATATCAAATCTGGAAAAGTGGAAGGATACTGTAGCACAGAGTTTTTGTATCTTGGCGAGGAGGCGGTTGCAAGAGGCCGCGAGGTGGCTTCCATGATCGCCATCGTCAACACACAGACACTCAAGGTCAGAGAGCAGCCGAATACAGATTCCACTGTGATCACGCTCATTCCAGAGGAGGAACAGCTAGAAGTGGTTGAGATCATGGAGAATGGCTGGATAAAGTTTTTGCTCGACGACGAGGAGGCATATGTTTCTGGTGAGTATGTCGATGTGGAGGAGAGGCTTGAGAAGGCGGTGACACTCACAGAGCTCAAATACGGGCAGGGCGTGTCCGACGTGCGTGTCGATCTGGTGCAGTATGCAAAGCAGTTTGTCGGCAATCCGTATGTATGGGGCGGCACCAGCCTGACAAATGGTGCGGACTGTTCAGGATTTACACTGAGCATCTTCAAAAAATATGGCGTGAGTCTCCCGCATCATGCGGCATCACAGGCACAGCTTGGAACAAAGGTGGACTATAGTTCAGCGCAGCCGGGAGATCTGGTATTCTATGCAAAGAACGGCAGAATCAACCATGTAGCAATCTACATAGGAAATGGTCAGGTAATCCATGCGTCAAGCCCTAAGACGGGCATCAAGATTTCAAGCTGGAATTACCGTACACCGGCGGGAATCAGAAGGTATCTGGCGAATTAAAATAAATCAAAAGCAGAATAAAAGCTAAATGAAAAGGTAAAAAACAGTTGAAATATGCATTCATGTATGTTAAACTGTTTTTTATCAGTGGGCTTTTTTATTTGAGAGGCTTACAGGTCATTGATAAGGAGGTGTGGAGATGGCAGCGTTAAGAATTATTCTTACGGTTATTTTAATACTCGTTTCGATTGCATTTACAGTGATTGTGTTAATGCAGGAGGGCAAATCAGCAGGGCTTGGCGCGATCAGCGGTGCGGCTGAGACGTATTGGGGCAAGAACAAGGGGCGTTCCATGGAGGGCGCACTCGTCAAGTTTACGAAGATTTTGGGCATTGTATTTATGTTGCTTGCAATTGTTTTAAATATAAATTTTTAGACAGTGATATATTTAAGATAAACCCGCGAAACACTCTTTTTACAAGGGTGTTTTTTCGTAATTATACACGAGTAGTTCCATATAGAAGAATATGCCGCGAAGGCGGTGCGGTCACGGACAAAAAGGAGGGATTTGAATGTCTGATAAGAGAAAAAAAGTGATATTGGATTTGATGGATGCGGAGTTTTATGTACCGATGAAGGAGAAGGAGCTTGCAGTCATGCTTCAGGTATCAAAGGAGGACAGAGGCGAGCTGAACCGTATTTTGAATGAATTGCTGGCAGAGGGGAAGCTCTCACTTACCAAGAAGGGAAAGTTTATCAAGGCAAAACACTCAGACAGGGAACTTATTGGTACTTTTATCAGTCATCCAAAGGGCTTTGGCTTTGTCGAGATTGAGGGCAGAGATGAGGATTTATATATTCCTGAGAACTTTGTAAATGGCGCTTTTCATAAAGATACAGTCAAGGTGGCGCTTTTGTCAACGCAGAGCGCGGGACAAAACGGCAGGCGTCAGGAGGCGCAGGTAATAGAGATTCTGGCAAGAGGCATGAAGCAGATTGTCGGGATTTATGACAAAAATAACAAAAATTTCGGTTTTGTGATTCCAGACAACACGAAGATCAGTGAGGATGTTTTTGTGCCTGTCGAGCGTTCCAAAGGGGCGGTGTCTGGTCACAAGGTGGTCTGTGAGATTACGGATTATGGGAAAAATAACCGAAAGCCGGAAGGAAAGATTACGGAGATTTTAGGGCATGTCAATGACCCCGGCGTAGATATTATGTCGATAGTCAAAGGGTATGAACTGCCGACTGAATTTTCTGAGAAAATTATGCATCAGGCAGAGCGGGTGGCAAGTGAAGTGTCTGAGGCGGACATGGCAGGGCGGCGCGATCTGCGAAACGTGCAGATGGTGACGATTGACGGGGAGGACGCCAAAGACCTCGACGATGCAGTCAGCTTGACAAAGGACGGCACGCAGTATCAACTGGGCGTGCACATCGCAGATGTCACAAACTATGTGCAGGAAAACTCTGCATTGGACTGGGAGGCGCGTGAGCGCGGGACAAGTGTCTATCTGGTGGACAGGGTGATTCCCATGCTGCCGCATAAGCTCTCGAATGGAATCTGTTCGCTAAATGCAGGGGAGAACCGTCTGGCGATGAGCTGCCTGATGACGATTGATGAAAAAGGCGAGGTCGTAAGCCACGAGATTGTGGAGTCCGTTATCAACGTAGACAGACGAATGTCCTACACGAGTGTCAAGAAAATTCTGGAGGACAAAGACGAGGCAGAGATACATGAATATGAAGCGCTTGTGCCGATGTTTGAGCTGATGCGTGAGCTTGCGGGAATCCTGCGGGAAAAGCGCAAAAAGAGAGGCTCTATTGATTTTGATTTCCCGGAGAGCAAGATCGTGCTGGACAAACAGGGGCATCCGATCGAGATTAAGCCGTATGAGCGCAATGTGGCGACAAAAATCATAGAGGATTTCATGCTGATTGCTAATGAAACCGTGGCAGAACATTTTCACTGGATGGAGTTGCCGTTTGTGTACAGAACGCATGATAATCCTGATCCAGAGAAGATTGACAAGCTTAGCACATTTATCCGCAATTTCGGTTATTCGATCAAGAGCAGGCAGGAGGAAATTCATCCCAAGGAGCTTCAAAAGCTTCTGGCAAAGATAGAGGACACACCAGAGGAGGCACTGATCAGCAGACTGACGCTGCGCAGTATGAAGCAGGCAAAATACACAATTGACTGTACGGGACATTTTGGGCTGGCATGTCAATATTATTGTCATTTTACCTCGCCGATCAGAAGATACCCTGATTTACAGATTCACCGCATTATGAAAGAACAGCTTCGCGGACGGCTGAATGAGAAGCGCATTGACCACTATAATGCGATTCTGCCAGAGGTGGCAAAACATTCCTCAGAGATGGAGAGGCGTGCAGATGAGGCAGAGCGCGAGACTGACAAACTCAAGAAAGTCGAATTTATGGAGCGCCATATCGGTGAGATTTATGAGGGAGTCATTTCCTCAATCACAGCATGGGGCGTGTATGTGGAGCTGCCAAATACGATTGAAGGCATGATTCATGTATCTATGCTGCCGGGAGACTATTTCTATTATGATGAGGAGACGTATGAGATGGTGGGGCAGGCTACAGACATTCGGTACAAGCTGGGACAGACATTGAAAATCAGGGTTCATGCGACGGATAAGATCTTGAGAACGATTGATTTTGTCATTCCTCAGGAGTGGGAGATAGATGAAGATAAGGAATGAAAGAAGGTAGCAGAATGGCAAAAAATGAAGCAATGAAGCTGGTTGCCAACAACAAAAAGGCATACCATGACTATTTTATAGAGGAGAAATATGAGTGTGGAATCGCGCTTCATGGCACGGAGGTCAAATCTCTGCGCATGGGAAAGTGCAGCATTAAGGAGGCATTTATTCGTATCGAACATGCAGAGGTGTTTGTGTATGGTATGCATATTTCTCCTTATGAAAAAGGAAATATTTTTAATAAAGACCCGCTGCGTGTAAAAAAACTTTTGTTGCACAAGCAGGAGATTAATAAGTTGTTAGGTAAAATCAAGGAGAAGGGCTACACACTGGTGCCGCTTCAGGTTTACTTTTCAAATGGCAGGGCAAAGGTAGAAATCGGGCTTGCGCGCGGTAAGAAGCTCTATGACAAGCGCGAGGATATTGCAAAAAAAGATGCACGGCGTGAGACAGAGCGTGAATTTAAGGTAAAGAATTTGTACTAAAGACAGTGGGTGAAATCAAAAAGGGGAGTGAATCCCCAATGTCATTAAATTAAGATTGATTTGCAACAAAACTATTTCAAAAAGGTTGGAGAAATTGTTTCTTCGGCCTTTTTTATACATCACAGGTAACACAAATAGACAGATTTGCATCTGCCTAAAAAAATATATGAAATTTATGCAGCTTATGCTATTCTATATAGGAA